>Ga0105094_10000893_pt1 | contig 15254 bp, 25 predicted proteins | sample PPLLak1March2015_2_FD_87023 | JGI IMG/M metagenome (GOLD analysis project Ga0105094, IMG submission 87023) | Freshwater sediment microbial communities from Prairie Pothole Lake near Jamestown, North Dakota, USA - PPLs Lake P8 Core (3) Depth... | ecosystem: Environmental > Aquatic > Freshwater >...
AGATATTGATTATGCACTTGGCAGAGCAGAAACAATTTATGGTTCTATTGGAATTAAAGTTTGGATCTGCCGCGGGGAAATTTTAGGAAAAAGAGTTACGGAATAAAATTACAGGATTCCAAAATTGCAGGATTACAAGATTCAAAAAGAGTTTACAGGAGTTTAAATCATGTTAATGCCGAAAAGGGTAAAATTTAGAAAAGCACAGCGCGGAAGAATGAAAGGCAAAGCTCAGCGCGGCAGCTCCATTGCATTCGGAGATTTCGGCCTCAAAGCACTTGAACCACATTGGATTACAAGTCGGCAGATTGAAGCATGCAGGGTCGCATTATCGAGGAAAATGAAAAGAGACGGCAAAGTTTGGATCAGGATTTTTCCCGATAAGCCTGTATCAAAAAAGCCTTTGGAAACTCGAATGGGTAAAGGAAAAGGTGCGCCGGAATTCTGGGTAGTAGTAATTAAGCCGGGCAGAATTTTATTCGAAGTTGGCGGTGTTTCAAGAGAGATTGCCCATGAGGCATTGAGCTTATGTTCATATAAGCTTCCTATTAAAACAAAAGTCGTAGCAAGACCTGATTACGAATAATCTTTAAAGGAATTTGAATGAAAATTCATGATATAAGAGAAATGAAGACCGAGGAGCTGAAACGTCAGCTTGATGAAGAACAGAAGAACCTCATCGATTTACGTTTTCAGCATCAGCTTAAACAATTGACCAACACTTCTAAATTGAAGCATGTTAAGAAAGATGTTGCACGGATGAAGACTGTACTTAGAGAAAGAGGCTTAACTGAACAGAAAGAACTGCATAACCGGAAAGGAGCTGCCGAATAGATATGGAACAGCGGCCATTAAGAAAAACCAGGGTTGGTATTGTTGTAAGCAACAAAATGCAGAAGACAATTTCCGTTGCAATCGAAAGAAGAGTTTCTCACAAAATTTATAAGAAATATTTTAAAAAGACGACGAAGCTGGTAGCGCACGATGAGAAAAACAAATGCCAGATTGGTGATAAGGTTAAAATTATGGAAACCCGCCCTCTTAGCTTGAGAAAAAGATGGCGCCTAGTTGAAATTTTGGAAAAAGCTAAATAGGAGTTTTTTAAGCAATGATTCAGGAAGAAACCAATCTAGTCGTAGCGGATAATTCGGGTGCAAAAAAAATTCGCTGCATAAGAGTCCTGGGAGGCAGCGGCAGGAAGTATGCAAGCCTTGGAGACTTGATTGTTGTATCGGTGAAAACCGCAATCCCAAACGGCACCGTTAAAAAAGGCGAAGTTTCACGCGCAGTAATTGTACGTACAAAGAAAGAAGTAAGAAGAAAAGACGGCTCCTATATAAGATTTGATGAAAATGCGGCAGTTCTGCTTAATCCTCAGAATGAGCCGAAAGGTACCCGCATTTTCGGGCCGGTTGCAAGAGAATTAAGAGAAAAGCAATTCATGAAAATTGTATCTCTTGCCCCGGAAGTATTATGAGAAATGGAAAAATAAAATGAAAATTAGAAAAAACGATACTGTAATGGTAATTACCGGAAATGATAGAGGAAAAACCGGTAAAGTATTGAAAGTATTCCCGAGAGAACTGAGGGTAATTGTGGAAGGAATAAACTTAAGAAAAAGGCATACCAAAGCGAACCAGAAAAATCCGCAGGGCGGAATTCTTGAAAAGGAAATGCCGATCCATGTTTCCAATGTTATGATACTGGATCCGAAATCAAATGAACCTTCAAGAATCGGTTCGCAGATTATTCTGGATGAAAAAACAGGAAAAAAGAAAAGAGCCCGCGTTAGTAAAGCTAGCGGAGAAATGATTTAACATTATAAAAAATTATGGCTGAGAAAAAAACAAAAAAACCGGCTGCGGAAAAACAGCCCCAAGAAAAAAAAGAAGCTAAGGGAAAACCGGAAAAGAAAGTTCCCTCTCAAGAAATAAAAGAGGTGAAAATAAAGAATCGCCTTGGCGATTATTATAAAACCGAGGTTATTCCTGAGCTGAAAAAAAAGTTTAATTATAAAAGTATAATGCAGGTTCCTAAACTCGATAAGATCGCAGTTAACATGGGTGTCGGTGCCGCTGTTGCCGATCAGAAAATTCTTGAAGAAGCAGTAAATGAGCTGGAAACAATTACAGGCCAGAAAGCAAGCATCAGAAAATCAAAGAAGGCCATCTCTAATTTTAAATTAAGGGCCGGGATGAACATCGGTGCAATGGTCACGTTAAGACATGAAAAAATGTATGAGTTTCTCGACCGCCTGATTAATGTAGCTCTGCCAAGAGTGAGAGATTTCCGCGGACTGTCCGATAAATCGTTTGACGGACACGGAAACTATACTCTCGGCGTTAAAGAACAAATTATTTTTCCTGAGATTAATGTCGATAAAATAAGCAGAATAATGGGAATGGATATAACTTTAGTAACAACCGCTCAGTCCGATACTGAAGCTTACGAATTGCTTCAAGCTTTCGGTGTGCCGTTCCGTAAAAAAGAAATTAAAAAAGCCTAAAGAAGGAGACTAAATGGCTCGTTTGAGTTTAATAGCACGTGAAGATAAAAGAAGAAAATTAGTTGAAAAGTATAGAAAGCTGCGTAAAGAGTTTAAAGAAAAAGGGGATTATCTGGCGCTGCAGAAACTGCCGAGGGATTCATCTGCGGTAAGACTGCATAACCGGTGCATGTTTACAGGAAGAGCGCGCGGCTATTACCGCAAATTCGGTTTGTCCAGATTAGTATTACGGGAAATGGCTTTGAAAGGCGAAATACCCGGATTAAAAAAATCAAGCTGGTAAAAGGAGTTATTTTATGCCCGTTACAGATCCTATTTCGGATTTTCTGACAAGAATAAGAAATGCATCTAGAGCTAAAAAAGTTTCAGTTGAAATACCTTCTTCAAACCTGAAGAAAAATTTAGCTGAAATCTTGAAGAAGCAGCAGTTTATTCATGATTATGCATTAATTGAAGATAATAAGCAGAATATCTTAAAAATTTTCTTAAAATACTCTAAAGGAACTCCGGCACTTAACGGTTTGAAAAGAATAAGTACGCCGGGATTGAGAATTTATAAAAATGCCGATGAACTGCCGCGGGTGTTAAATGGCCTGGGTATCGCCGTAATCTCCACTTCAAAAGGCCTGCTTACCGATAAGGAAGCAAAACGTGAAGCGGTCGGCGGCGAAGTTGTTTGTTATATATGGTAAAATTCAGGAGATTAAAATTTGTCTAGAATAGGAAAAAAACCGGTTGCAATTCCCAAGGGAGTTACTGCCGTTAAAACCGATAATACACTTAAGGTAAAGGGACCAAAAGGTGAACTTGTTCAAAATATTCACCCTAACCTTTCCGTTGAAGTGAAGGATGGTGAAATAATTGTCGGTAGGCCCGATGATAGTAAACAAAATAAAGCTCTCCATGGATTAACTAGGGCATTAATCCAGAATATGATGGATGGAGTAATTAAGGAATACCAAAAAACTCTTGACATTGTTGGAGTGGGTTACAGGGCGGAGCAAAAAGGGAAAAATTTATTAATTAACATCGGATATTCACATCCCATTTATTTTATGCCTCCTGATGGAGTTACGGTTCAAACTCCGACTCCGACTCAGGTTGTAATTTCCGGTATCGATAAACAGCTCGTAGGATTGGTTGCGGCAAAAATAAGATCGTTTAGAGTACCTGAACCTTATAAAGGAAAGGGTATTAAATATACGGACGAACATATTACAAGAAAAGCTGGTAAGACAGCCGGTAAATAAAAGCATGGAGAAAAATTAAAATGATAAAAAGAAAAAATTCAACCGGTTCTCATGCCAAACAAAAAACCAGAAAAAAAGTTTATGGTTCTCCGGATAAACCAAGATTAACTATTTATAGAAGCCTGAATCATATTTATGCACAGATAATTGATGATGCTGCGGGAAAAACTTTGGTTTCCGGTTCTACGCTTTCAAAAGATTTATCTGAAGAAATAAAAAATCTGAAGGGTAAAATAGCCAAAAGCAAAGCGGTAGGAAGTTTAATTGCGAAAAAAGCATTAGGTCAGAAAATAACATCTGTTGTTTTTGACAGGAACGGTTATAGATATCACGGCAGAGTTCAAGCCGTAGCCGATGGAGCCCGTGAGGGAGGACTAAAATTTTAACCCTGCCTCCGGATTCAGATCTGCATTGCCGGGTCGTCTAATGGTAGGACTACGCCCTTTGGAGGCGTCTGTAGAGGTTCGAATCCTCTCCCGGCAGCTTTGAAGATTGAATTATTTATAATAGAAAATAGAAATATGAAACAAACTGAAACAGAAGGTTTAAAAGAAAAAGTTGTTCACATTAACCGTGTTGCAAAAGTTGTTAAAGGCGGACGCCGGTTCAGCTTTAATGCTATTGTTGTAGTGGGAAACCGGAACGGAACCGTAGGTGTCGGCCTGGGAAAAGCAAATGAAGTTACCGATGCAATCTCCAAAGGAATTGACGACGCAAAGAAGAATTTAATTAATGTTAATGTTTACAAAGGCACCATACCTCATGCAATTCTGGGAAAATTCGGTGCAGGAAAAGTTTTGCTGAAGCCTGCCTCCCCCGGAACCGGATTAATTGCCGGAGGCGGCGTTCGTGCGGTTCTTGAGGCTGCCGGCATTCAAGATGTTCTTACAAAATCTCTTGGATCTAGCAATCCTCATAATCAGGTTAAAGCTACTTTAAACGCACTGCTTAATATAGTAGATGCGAAAAGAATGGCTGAAAAAAGAACAATGAAGATTAATGAACTTTTTAACGCATAATTATATATCTAAATAAATATGAGTAAGATTAAAATAACTCAAACAAAAAGTGTAATCGACAGACCGAAAGATCAAAAGCTGACCATTGAAGCGCTGGGCTTAGGAAGGCCTAACTGGCAGAAAATTCATAACGATACTCCTCAGATAAGAGGGATGATTAATAAGGTCAGGCATTTGGTTAAGGTTGAATCGGTAAAACTAGAGAAGAAAAAAGTTAAGGCTTCATAATGAATATTTTAAGCAATCTTAAATATGCAGAAGGTTCTAGGAAAAAACGTAAACGGATAGGCAGAGGCGAAGGTTCCGGTCATGGAGGAACTTCTGCAAGAGGAATGAACGGGCAGCTTTCCCGTTCCGGCGCTAAAAAGAGGAGCTGGTTTGAAGGCGGACAGATGCCTTTGCAAAGAAGAATACCCAAATTCGGGTTTACTAATAAGTTTAAAATATACTTTCAAGTAATCAACGTTGATGCGCTTCAAAAAATAGCTGACAATAAAGACTTTAAAGAGAGTGTTATTAATGCGGAGATTTTAAAACAGAACGGATTAATTTCTAATCTCAAGCAGCCGGTTAAAATTTTAGGAAACGGCGAACTGAAGTCGAAGCTTTCTGTTGAGGTAAATGCCTTTAGCCAATCGGCTAAAGAAAAAATTGAAGCAGCAGGCGGCACAATAAAAAAGGTATAATCGCGGTATAAATGGCAAAACTTACAGAAACTTTCAGGAACATATTTAAAATTCACGAGTTACGCCAAAGGATTCTTTATACTTTGGCTTTGCTTACAATTGTTAGAATCGGTGCGCATATTACCTTGCCGGGGATTGATTCTGTTCTTCTATCCCAGGCAATGCAGAATCAGACAACCGATAATTTATTCGGTTTATATGATCTTTTTGCCGGCGGTGCTTTTTCAAATGCGGCAATTTTAGCGCTGGGAATTATGCCCTATATCTCGGCATCAATTATACTTCAGCTTTTAGGAGCGGTGGTTCCGTATTTCCAGAAGCTTCAGCAGGAAGGCGAGGAAGGCAGAAAGAAGATAACGCAATTAACACGGTACGGTACTGTGCTGATTTCTGCAATGCAGGCATGGGGAGTTACTATAAAACTTTATAATACTAATTTCCAGGGTACACCCATAATTCCTCCGGCTGTACAAGGTTTTGCATGGACATTTTCAACAATAATAATTCTTACTGCCGGTACTATTTTTATGATGTGGCTTGGTGAACAGATTACGGATAAAGGGATCGGCAATGGAATTTCTTTAATTATTTTTATAGGAATCATTAATAGATTTCCTTTTGCGATTCTCGATGAAGTGAGATTAATTTCTTCCGGCACCCGTAACTTTATAATTGAGCTTGTAATATTGATTCTTATGGTTTTAATTATCTCCGGTGTTGTCCTGGTAACTCAAGGAACGCGGAGGATTCCTGTGCAATATGCCAAAAGGGTTGTCGGCAGAAAAGTTTACGGCGGAGTTACACAGTATATTCCGCTGCGCGTTAATACGGCTGGCGTAATGCCGATTATTTTTGCTCAGTCAATTATGTTTATACCTAATACTGTTTTATCATTTTTCCCGAATAATGAATTTCTGCAGGAAGTTGCTACATATTTTCATTACCAGTCTTGGGTATATTCAATAATTTATGCTGTTATGATAGTCTTTTTCACATATTTTTATACTGCTATTGCTTTTAATCCGAAGGATGTGGCAGATACCATGAAAAAGCAGGGCGGATTTATTCCTGGTATCCGGCCAGGTAAACAAACATCCGATTTTATTGATAACATACTTACAAAAATTACGCTGCCCGGTTCTTTTTTCCTGGCAATTATTGCAATTCTCCCCGCTTTCGTTTCTGCATGGGGAGTATCGGGGCAGTTTGCGCAATTTTTTGGAGGTACAAGTCTGCTTATTATTGTTGGAGTTGCTTTGGATACACTTCAGCAGGTTGAATCTCATCTGCTCATGAGGCATTATGACGGATTTATGAAATCAGGGAAACTTAAAAGCAGAAGATATTAGTGATATATATTAAAACGCAAAAGGATATTGATTTTATTAAGGAAAGCTGCAGAATTGTAGCTGAAACGCTTCAGCTTCTCAAGAAAAATATTAAGCCTGGAATAACGACAAGAGAGCTGGACCAGATAGCTGAAGATTATATTATAAGCAATAATGCAAAAGCGGCTTTCAAAGGTTATTCGCAGGCAGGTGCTTTTAATTATCCGGCGTCAATATGCACATCGGTTGATGATGAAGTTGTGCATGGAATACCGAGCGGCAGGGAATTAAAGGAAGGTGAAATAATTTCGCTTGATGTCGGTGTTCTTAAGAATGGTTTTTTCGGAGACGGAGCTATTTCGGTTGCAGTGGGTAACGTATCCTCCGAAAAGAAAAAATTAATGGAGGTAACCGAAAAATCACTGTACCTTGGAATTGAAGAAGCAAAAGTTAATAACAGGCTTCACGATATTTCTGCAGCGATTCAGAATTATGTGGAGTTATATGGTTTCTCGGTGGTCCGTGATCTTTGCGGCCATGGAGTAGGCAAATATCTGCATGAAGAACCTTCGATACCCAATTACGGTAAAAGAGGAACCGGATCAAAATTAAAGAAAGGAATGACATTAGCTATTGAGCCGATGGTGAATATGGGAGAGTTTGGAGTTAAAACAGGTTCGGATGGATGGACAGTGGTAACCGCCGACGGATTGCCCTCTGCCCATTTTGAACATACGGTATTAATCTCAAACGGAAATCCTGAAATTTTAACGGTTACTTAATGGCTAAACAAGGACCAATAAAAGTCGATGGAATAGTGACTGATACATTACCGAATGCGCATTTTAAAGTGAAATTAGATAATGGTCACGAAATACTTGCCCATATTTCCGGCAAAATGAGAATGCATTTTATAAAAATTTTAGTAGGTGATAAAGTGTCGGTTGAATTATCTCCGTACGATTTATCAAAAGGAAGAATAACATACAGGTATAAATAATTATCCGGTGAATTCCGGATAGGAGAAATTATGAAAGTAAGAGCCTCGGTAAAAAAAATATGTGAAAATTGCAAGATTATTAAAAGGAAAGGTTCTGTAAGAGTAATCTGCAAAAATCCAAAGCATAAACAACGTCAGGGTTAATAAGTAAAGGAGAAATCACTTGGCACGTATAGCGGGTGTCGATCTGCCCAAAAATAAAAAAGTATTGTTCGGTCTGCAGTACATATTCGGAATCGGAAAAACTTCTGCAGCAGAAATTCTTGACAAAGCAAAAGTAAATCCCGATAAAAAAGTTGCCGATTTAATTGAGGACGAAGTAGCTCAGATAAGAAGCATAATGACTGCCGAATATAAAGTTGAGGGTGCGCTTCGTTCGGAAGTTCAGCAGAATATAAAAAGATTAATGGATATCGGATCGTACAGAGGATTAAGACATAGAAGAGGACTCCCCGTGAGGGGCCAGAGAACAAGAACAAATTCACGGACACGCAAGGGAAAAAGAAAAACTGTTGCCGGGAAAAAGAAAACCCCCACTAAGAAATAGTTGTTACTGGAATTTTAATTTGATTCAGGAGGATCGTTGGCTAAAGTAATAAAAAAAGCAAAAAAGAAAACATTAGTTGATGCAAACGGGATTGCTCATATAAAAGCAACCTTTAACAATGTTATTGTAACTATTACTGATATTTACGGGAATACAATCGCATGGTCTTCGGCCGGTAAAAATGGTTTTAAAGGGTCCAGAAAAAATACTCCCTTTGCTGCTCAAACCTCTGCCGAAGCTTCGGCTAAAGAAGCTTATGACCTGGGCTTGAGAAGAGTTGATGTTTTTGTAAAAGGACCGGGTTCGGGAAGAGAAGCTGCAATTAGAGCCCTGAATACTGCCGGACTGGAAATTAATTCAATTAAAGATGTTACACCTATTCCTCATAACGGCTGCAGGCCGCCAAAGAGGAGAAGAGTTTAATTTGGGAGTATATTAATGGCAAGGTACACAAATTCAGTTTGCAAACTGTGCAGAAGAGAAAGACAGAAATTGTATTTGAAGGGGCAGAAATGTTATACCGATAAATGCCCTGTTGAAATCCGGAGTTACCCTCCCGGTCAGCATGGACAATCTAGAAGAACAAAAATTTCAGAATATGGTATTCAGCTGAGAGAAAAACAGAAAATAAAAAGAATTTACGGCCTGCTTGAAACGCAATTTGAAAACTACTTTGATAAAGCAATTAAAATAAAAGGAATTACCGGTGAAAACCTGGTTAAAATACTTGAAAGCCGCCTGGATAATGTGGTCTACCGCCTGGGTTTTGCCGGATCCCGTAAACAAGCCCGTCAGCTGATACGGCACAGGCACGTTCTCGTCAACGATAAATTAGTTGATATCCCGTCTTTTAACCTGTCTGCAGGAGACGTGATCAGAATAAAAGATAAGAGTAAAAGGCTGGATATGGTTCACAATACTCTTAAGAGAGTTAAAGAAGGAACATATTCGTGGCTTTCAATAGATAAAGCTTCACTTTCCGGTACATTTGTACAGGTCCCCGAAAGAGCCGATGTTCCGCTAAATGCTAATGAACAGCTAGTAGTAGAGCTTTATTCAAAATAATTTTAAAATTTTTTTATTTAATTGAAGAGGATATAAATGAGCGTATCAACCTTAAAGATGCCTGAAGCTGTTGCACTTGATGAGACAAATTATTCAAATAGTTTCGGTAGATTCTTTTTACAGCCTCTGGAAAGAGGTTATGGGGTGACTTTAGGAAATTCATTGAGACGTGTTCTTCTCTCTTCATTAACCGGCGCTGCAATTACCTCGTTAAAATTCAGCGGTGTTCTGCATGAGTTCACTACAATCGAAGGAGTGCTCGAAGATGTTTCAGAAATAATACTGAACATGAAGCAGGTTAGAATGAAGCTCCTTACAAAAAAGCCGAATAAAATTGACATCTCCTTTAGCGGAGAGGGTGAATGGACAGCTGCCGATATTCAAAAACACAGCAATGAAATCGAGATATTAAATCCCCAGCTTCATATTGCTACTTTAAATAAGAATGCAAAATTTGATGTTGAAATCAGAGTGGGAAAAGGAAAGGGATATGTTCCGGCTTCCGAAAATGTATCTCCTGAGCATACCATCGGTGTGATTCCAATTGATTCAATCTTTACTCCTATCAGGAATGCAAAGTATGAAATTGAGAATGTCCGCATAGGCGATAGAAGCGATTATGAGAAATTGACATTTGAGATTACCACCGACGGTTCAATTACGCCTGAAGATGCATTAACGCAGGCAGCAAAAATTCTGAGAGATCACGTTCAGCTTTTTATTAATTTTGATATTCAGCAGGAAGAAGAACAAGCCGTAAGCCATAAAGACAGTGAAAAGGAGAGAATTAAGAAAATTCTGCTTACTAATGTTGATGATCTTGAGTTAAGCGTAAGATCCCACAATTGCCTTAAGGCGGCTAATATTAAAAACCTGGCAGAGCTGGTAAGAAGGGATGAATCGGAGATGCTTAAATTCAGGAACTTTGGAAGAAAATCCCTTGCAGAGTTAATGGAAATAGTTGAAAACCTTGGACTCGAATTCGGAATGGATGTAGATAAATATCTGAAGGACGAAGTCGAAGGTCAATAATCTTCTAAAAAGGAATTACAATGAGACACAAAGTTAAAGGAAGAAAGTTAAACAGAACAGAAAGCCACCGCCAGGCTTTGTTAAATTCATTGACACTTTCACTGCTGAAACATAAGCGGATCAGAACAACCACGGCAAAAGCAAAAGAAGCAAGATCATTCGTTGAAGCATTATTAACCAAAGCTAAAAAAAATGATCTGCATGTTAAAAGACAGATAATGAGCAGAATACACGACAGGGAAGTTGTTAAAGAATTGTTTAATGAAATTGTCCCTAAAATCGGCGAAAGGCCGGGAGGCTACACTCGTGTAGTTAAACTCGGAAACCGGAAAGGCGATGCAGCGGAATTATCCATTCTTGAGCTCGTAGATTATAACGATATAGTAACTAAAAAAGCTGAAGAGAGAAAAGAAAAGCGCGAATCAAAACGTGAAGCTAAAAAAGAAGCACGAAAAAGCGAACAGGCTGAAGAGGCTAAAGTACTTGAAGAAACTTCGGCTGGAGAAAAGAAAAAGTAGCAGCTTTTTGAAATTAAAGGCTAAAACCCCGGGCATCGGGGTTTTTTTATTTCAGCCCGAATAAAATTTCAAAATTATTATTCACCGAATCTAGAATTTCCAAAAATAATTATAAGATGTTTGAAAAGCAGCAGTTTATAAAATCTGTTTACAGCTTAAAAGAACTTCCAAAGGAGAATTTGCCTGCGGTAATTCTCTGCGGGAGATCAAATGTGGGAAAATCATCCTTAATTAATTCGCTGTTCAATAGAAAGGATTTAGCGAAAACAAGTTCGACTCCCGGCAAAACACGTTCAATTAATTATTATAAAATAGACGATAAATTTTTTCTTGTCGATTTGCCTGGCTACGGGTATGCAAAAGCAAGCAAAAAGGAGAGAGAGTATTGGGGAAAATTAATAAATGAATATTTCTCATCCGCTAAAAATATTGTCCTTGCCGTTCATCTTGTTGACAGCAGGGTGGGACCTACAGAACTGGACGTACAATTAAACTCCTATTTATCTAAATTAAAAATTAGTTTCCTTGTTTTACTCACCAAAATAGATAAGCTTAGGCAGTCAGAACAAAAAGCATCCAGGGAATTTGTGCGGCAGAAATTTCCTGAATTAGTTTTGCACGATAATCTGCTGGTTTATTCAGCTGTAAAAGGTTTGGGAAAAAAAGAACTTCTACGGAAACTCTCTGCTTTGTTTTATTAAGGATGAAGTGATTTTATTAAACTTTTCCGGAAAGAGTTGAATAAGTATCTCCGCTGTTATATTATTGTAAGATTAATTTTACTTTTTGGGTAAAACATACCAATGGACAAGAGGCAGAAAAGAAGGCTTTTAATATTTTTAGTTGTCCCGCTTTTGGCGGGCATTCTTTTTATTACGGATGATCTAATAACCCGGATAATTATTATCTCACTGATTCTTATCTACGTAGCATTTATAATTTTTCTCCGTGATTCCATTCATTTCGATAATTATTTTTCAAAAGATGTAATCGAAGATGATTTTGAAGATAAGAGTGATTCGGAACTTAATAAACACTACGATGATTCTTTTGAGATAGTCTCAAAGAATAAAACTGTTGATGTCATTACCGCTGAGAACTACTCACCCGCCTACAGGCATACAAAAACTACTCTCAAGCCTCCGAACCTTAAAGAAAAATTTGAAGAGATTGCCAACGAGAAACTGCCTGAAGAAGTAGGGCATAACGGGCAGTTTACATTTGTTCTTGAAAAAATGCTCACCGTTATAAAAGAATCTTACAACGCATATACGGCTATTTTCTTCTGGTATAACAAGAAGAAAGAAAAACTTTCGGTGGAGAAATTTATCTCCGATTCAAATGAGATCTCCCGCCGCAAGTTTGATGTTGAAGATGACATCTTAAGTAAAATAATTGAGAAGGGGGAACCGGAGCTGCTCAGCCAGATTTCTCCCGCAGCGGAAGCAGACGTTATCAGGTATTATAATTCTCCTCAGGGAATAAAAAGCTTTGTAGGCGTGCCGCTTTTCTTCGATAAATCGCTTATTGCAATAATTGCCGTCGATTCAAAAGTTGAAGATGCTTTCGGCATTGAAACAATCTATGCTCTAGGCCGATTTGTTAGGGTCATTACAATGATCATCTCCATCTTTGAAGAAAAACATACGGAATCGGTAACCCAGCAGAGACTTAAAGGATTTTTAAATCTGGTTAATCCCGATAAGAAATTCGATAATGAAGAAAATCTTGTCTCCTCCATTCAAAATGCGATAAGCCATTTGGTTAACTGGGATGCATTTGCACTTGTTTATTATCAGCCTTTCGAACAGAAGTTCCAGACAATTAAAATTGTAAATAATACTTCTTTAAAATATATAGGACATCATTTAGAGATTGAGCTGAATGGAACGCTTACTGGTAAATCTATTATTACCGGCATACCTGTAAAAATCGATGATACATCAACGGGTGAATATAAAAGGTTCTCAAAGCAGGAAGATGTAAGCTTTGACGGTTCGTTTCTGGCAGTCCCGCTTTTATACGGGAATCAAAATTACGGCGCAGTGTGCTTTGAAAGCTTAAGGAAGAATGCATATACAAATGCCGATGTCCAGTTCATTAAAAGCGCAGCTAATATTTTATCTTTCATCATTTATTCGTATTCAACCCAGATGCTGCTTAAAAGTTATTTAGCCGTTGATATAGAGACCCGCGCATTGAATTCAAATACCTTCAAAGAACGGGTAGCTGCAGACCTGCTCAAAGCGGAACAGCTGAAAGTCCCGGGTGCAATGGCATTAATCCGAATAGACAATTTTCTAGAACAAGAATCCCTCTTCGAAGGAAATCCCTTCCCTAAATTTTTATCATCTATATCCGATATAATTACAAAGGAAATCACCCCGCTGGCAATTTTCGGCAGATTAGAAGAAAAAATTTTCGGTGTTTACTTTTTCAATTCATCCGCAAAAGATGTTTTTATTTGGGCTGAAAAGCTTAGAGTGAAAATTGCAAGACAGCCTATCGCCGTTGAAAGCAAGCAGACTACATATACCGTCTCCATCGGTGTTGCTTCAGCTAATAACAAAACAGATGTGGATGAAGTAATTTATAACGCCGATCTTGCCTTAAAAAAAGCTCTTGAAAGAGGCGGCAATACAGTTCGAAATATTAACTGAACAATTCCGTCAACTAAATTTCTTTTATTACTCTTGAATAATTTTTTCCTGATTATTTTAGATGGTATCGGTGTCGGAGAACTTCCCGATGCGGCGCTTTACGGTGACTGCGGAAGCAGCACTCTCTCCAATATTGCGGATGCTGTCGGCGGCCTGAATCTCCCGGCATCCCAGCTTCTTGGACTTGGAAATATCGTACCGATTAAAGGTATTGAAAGAGTTTCTTCACCGCTTGCTTCATTCGGTAAAATGAAAGAGATATCAAAAGGAAAAGATTCAACTACAGGCCACTGGGAGATCGGAGGACTTTATATAGACACCGATTTTTCATATTTCCCGAATGGATTTCCGAAAGAAATAACGGACAATTTTCTTGATTTTACCGGGTGTAAAGGTTTCCTTGGAAATAAGCCTGCATCAGGTACAGAGATTATTGCAGAACTTGGGGACGAACATGTAAAAACAGGTTTTCCGATTATTTATACCTCCGCTGATTCTGTTTTCCAGATTGCCGCTCATGAGGAAGTAATCCCGCTAAAGAAACTGTATGAAATATGTTCAATTACCCGCGAAAAAGTCTTGGCCCAACCTTTAATTGTAGGAAGAGTAATAGCGAGGCCTTTTGTAGGAACTCCGGGAAATTATATCAGGACAACAAACCGGAAAGACTTTTCTCTGGATCCCTTCGGAGATACAATTTTTGATGTACTGTTAAAAAACAATATTAAAACCGTTGCAATAGGAAAAGTAAACGAACTTTTTAATTTCAGAGGAATTAAAATCGGGGAAAAAACAAAATCCAATAAAGAGGGAATGGAAAAGCTTTTAAAATATACAACGGCTTTGTCAGATGCTTTTATCTTTTCTAATCTTGTTGATTTTGATGTTTACTTTGGACACAGAAATGACCCGGCTGGATTTGCCGCTGCATTAAAAGAAGTTGATAATTTTTTAAAAGTCTTTATTAAATCGCTGGATGATAATGATGCTCTAGTGATTACTTCCGATCACGGGAATGATCCAACCACGCCAAGCACCGATCACAGCAGGGAATATGTGCCTCTGCTGTTTTACAGGAAGAATAAAGCCGGCAGAAATTTAGGAATTAGAGAAACTTTTTCGGACGTTGCGAGGACTGCTGCAGACTTTTTCAATGTAAAAAATAATTTAAAAGGGAAAAGTTTTCTCTAATTGAAAGGGATATTAGTTTTTTCTTAATAGGAAGATTTGTAACTTTTTTTATTTTATTTTATAATTATTACAAATTAATTTTAACCGTTTTTACTCATTTGCTGAGAACCGGACGAAAATATAAACTAAAGGTTGAATTTCTCCATTAAAAATTTCAAGCTTTGGCTGAATAATTGATGATAAAAAGCAAATAAGAAACAAAACGAGGTCGATCTTTGCGCATTACTAAGCAGTTTACGAATCGTGAGAGTCAGTCGCTTGATAAGTATTTGCAGGAAATCGGAAAAGTAAGTCTGTTAACTCCTGAACAGGAAATTGAGCTTGCTCTTGGAATAAAAAGAGGTGAACAGCGTTCGCTTGAAATTCTTACTAAAGCAAACCTTAGATTTGTTGTCAGTGTAGCAAAACAATATCAGAATCAGGGTTTATCACTTGGCGATTTAATAAATGAA
>Ga0105094_10000894_pt1 | contig 15249 bp, 13 predicted proteins | sample PPLLak1March2015_2_FD_87023 | JGI IMG/M metagenome (GOLD analysis project Ga0105094, IMG submission 87023) | Freshwater sediment microbial communities from Prairie Pothole Lake near Jamestown, North Dakota, USA - PPLs Lake P8 Core (3) Depth... | ecosystem: Environmental > Aquatic > Freshwater >...
CCCGGGCGAGGATGCTGCGTTGCGCGATGAGCAGTTGGATGGGCCGATGGTAGTCGAGGAGGCCCCGGCGCCGGCGACGGCCGCCGCCGACTGACCCGCCGCCGCCCGTGACCGTTGACAGCGGCCGCGGCAGCCGTTACAATCCCGATCCCTGCCCCGCGTGCAGTGCCTGCGGGGCGGGAGTCCGAATCCCCCACTTCCCCGCCGCCCTGCGGCCTATCCGCACCAGCGCAGGCGCGGCGGCGAAGCGAAGCGGAGGAAGCATGCGCTACGCAGTCATCGAGTCGGGCGGCAAGCAGTTTGTCGCTCGCGAGGGCGAGACGATCGACGTCGATCGGCTGACCGTCGAAGCCGGCCAGAAGGTGCAGATCCAGGAAGTCCTGCTGGTCGTCGACGGCTCCGAGGTCCGCGTTGGGACGCCGCGAGTCGAGGGGGCCCAGGTGGCGGCCACGGTTGTGGAACAGCGCCAGGGGCCCAAAGTGCTCGTCTTCAAGTACAAGGCCAAGGAGCGGCAGCGCCGCCGCGCCGGGCACAGGCAGCAGCTGACCCGGCTGGCCGTCGAGCGGATCGAGGTTCCCGGCATGGCCGCCGCCGCTGAAGAGCCCAAGCCGGCGGCCCGCAAGGCGCCGGCAGCCAAGAAGGCTGCGCCGCGCAAGTCGCCCGCCAAGGCCGCCCCGGCGGCCAAGAAGACCGCGCCGAAGAAGAAGTAGGCGCGCAAGGGAGTCGTACGCCATGGCACACAAGAAGGGCGGCGGATCAAGCCGCAACGGCCGCGACAGCCGGGCACAGCGCCTGGGCGTCAAGAAGTATGGCGGGGAAGCCGTGCGCTCGGGCACCATCCTCGTCCGCCAACGGGGCACGCATATCCACCCCGGACTGAACGTCGATCGCGGTGGCGACGATACGCTGTTCGCCATTGCCGACGGCGTGGTGATGTACGATCACGCCCGCGGCGGGCGGAGCCGCGTCAACGTCGTACCCAAGTGAGATCGGCTGAGCCGGATCGAGGCGGCGGTTGAATTGCTCCCCGGAGATCAACCGCCCGGATCCGGCCGGCCCTGACCGGGGAAAGGATTGCGGTTCATGAAGCAGAACATTCATCCGAAGTACTTCCCTAGCGCGAAGGTGATTTGTGCCTGCGGCAACACCTGGACCACCGGTTCGACGATCGAGACCATCCACACCGATGTGTGCTCGAGATGCCACCCGTTCTACACCGGTGAGCAGCGCATCGTCGACACCGAAGGTCAGGTCGACCGCTTCTACAAGAAGCTCCAGGCGCACGAGGACTTCGTCGAGGGTCAGAAGTCGCGCGAGGCGATGCGCTCATCCCCCGAGCTGCCCATTGCGGCGCTCGAACTGGGCACGCGCGCCGAATCGGCCCTGGCCAAGGCCGGCATCGAGAACGTCGGCCAGGCGATGGAGAAGCTGGCCCTGGGCGACAACGCCTTGCTGAGCATCGAGGGCTTCGGCCGCAAGAGCCTGGCCGATCTTAAGCGCCGCCTGCGCCAGCGCGGCTTTGAGATCCCGGAGGCGGTCGAGGCGCCGCTGGCTTAGCGGGCTATTGCCGGCCGGCTTGGCTGAGGTAGACTTGGGGCAGGTGCCGACGCACCTGCCCCTTCTTCATCGCTCGCGCACAGGGAGAACCATGCGCCACACCACCGGAAGCCTGGAAGTCATCACCGGCTCGATGTTCAGCGGGAAGACCGACGAGCTCATCCGGCGCCTGCGCCTGGCGCGCATCGCCCGCCAGAAGGTCCAGGTCTTCAAACCGCGCATCGACACGCGCTTCGCCGGCGACCGGGTCACCTCACACGCCGGGACCGACTTCGAGGCGACACCTGTGGCCGACGCCGCTTCGGTCCGCCAGATGCTCGAGCCCGAGACGACCGTGGTCGGGATCGATGAGGCGCAGTTCTTCGACGGCGGCCTGGTGGATCTGGCCCAGGAACTGGCCGATCGCGGGCTGCGCGTCATCGCCGCCGGTCTGGACACGGACTTCCGCGGCGAGCCGTTCGGCCCGATGCCGACGCTGCTGGCCAAGGCCGAACGGGTGGATAAGCTGCACGCCATCTGCATGGTCTGCGGCGACGCGGCCTCGCGCACCCAGCGGCTGATCAACGGCCGGCCGGCGCGCTACGACGACCCGGTGGTTGTGGTCGGCGCGGCAGAAATGTACGAGGCCCGCTGCCGCATGCACCATCAGGTGCCCAGGGATTGAGATGCAGGACTACCGCGAATTCCTCGAAGAGATCCTGATCCCCGAGGAGGCGCTGCAGAGGCGCATACGCGAGCTCGGCGCCCAGATCAGCCACGACTATGCCGGCCGCGACCTCGTGCTTATCTGCATCCTGCGCGGCGGGGTCATGTTCCTGACCGATCTCATGCGCGCCCTGACAGTCCCGCATTCCATCGACTTCATGGCTGTCTCCTCCTACGGTTCCGGAGCCCGCGAATCGCACGGAGAGGTGCGCATCACCCTGGATCTCACCAGCTCGGTCGAGGGCCGCAACCTGCTGCTGGTCGAAGACATCATCGACAGCGGCAACACCATCGCCTCGGTCCTGGCGCTTCTAGAGACGCGCCGGCCGGCGAGCCTGCGCGTGTGCGCGCTGCTGGACAAGGCCGAGCGGCGCCAATCCCCGGTGCCGATTGACTACTGCGGCTTCGTCATCTCCGATCGCTTCGTCTTCGGCTACGGACTCGATCTGGATGAGTACTACCGCAACCTTCCATTCATCGGGGTGGCTCGCCCAGACCGCATTCTGAATCGGGATTGAGCGGGATGAACGGCGCCGCCCGCCGGCCGTGGCTCCCCGAACCCCTGGCGGCCAGTCTGGCCGAGCTGCGGCAGGACCGGGCAGTCTGGCTCGTCGGCGGCGCAGTCCGCGACGCATTCCTCGAACGGACCACCGTAGATCTTGACCTCGCCGTCGATCAAGGTGCGATCGCGCTGGCACGGCGCGTGGCCGACGCCTGGGGGGGCGATTTCTACGCGCTCGACCAGGAGCGCGATATCGGCCGGGTCCTGTTGGCGCGGCCGGACCTGCCCGTCCGCACGCTCGATTTCTCCAGGTTGCGCGGCGACGACATCTTGAGCGATCTGCGCTCGCGTGACTTCACCATCAACGCCATGGCTGTCCCATTGTCGGAACCCGATCGGCTGCTCGACCCATGCGGCGGGCTGCAGGACCTGCGCCAAGGCCTCCTGCGGACCTGCTCGGACGGCGCGGTTGCCGACGACCCGCTGCGCGCGCTGCGTGCCGTCCGCCTGGCGGCCGAGTTCAGCCTGCGCATCGAGAAGGAGACACAGCGGCAGGTGAGCCAGGCTGCGGCCGCGCTCGCGTCGATCTCGGCCGAGCGAGTTCGCGACGAGCTCTTTCTGATCTTCGGCCAGCCGCGTCCGGGACGGGCCGTGCGGGTCCTGGCGCACATCGGCCTGCTGGAGGCGATCTTTCCCGACCTGCGACCCCTGCGCGGCCTGCAGCAGCCGCCCCCGCACACCCGCGACGCCTGGGAGCACACGCTGTCCGTCGTCGACGCACTGGCCGAGTTGCTGTCCGTGTTGGCCCTCGAACATGACGAGGAGAAGTCCGCCGACCTGACGATGGCCCAGGTCTCTCTCCGATTGGGCAGATTCCGCGCGGCACTGCATGGTCACCTGGCGCCCCCGCTCTCAGCCGGTCGTTCGGCCCGCCAGCTGCTCTTCCTCTCGGCCCTGTACCATGACGCCGGCAAGGTGACGACCGCCTCACGAGATGCGGATGGACGCATTCACTTCTACCGTCACGAACTGGCCGGCGCGACGATGGCCGAGGCGCGCGGACGGGCGCTGCGTTTGAGTCTGGCTGAGATCGAGAGGCTGCGTCAGACGGTCGCGCACCACATGCGGCCGCTGTGGCTGGTAGGCCGCACCAGCCCGCGTGCCGCCCACCGCTTCTTCCGGCAGGCAGGCGAGGCAGGCGTGGATGTGGTCCTGCTGTCGCTGTCCGATCTCCTGGGTGTACAGCCCCTGCCGCCCCCGCAGGATCGTTGGCAGGCACGCCTGGAGGTGGCCCGCGATCTCTTGGAAGCCTACTTCGAGCGCCAGGCCGAGGTGGTTCATCCTCCCGCGCTGGTGCGCGGTGACGAGTTGGCCGAGGCTTTGGCGATTGCGCCGGGGCCGGAGATCGGCCGCCTGCTGCGGGAGATCGGTGAGGCGCAGGCGGACGGCTCGGTCAGCTCGCGAGCCGAGGCGATCGAGCTGGCCCGCCGCCGCCATTTGGCGCCCACGACCGCCGATGATGTCGACGGAGAGCCGCCGGGCTAAGGATAGATGTCGGTCAGGGCCGGGGCGTAGAAGCAGCGGCAGCCGAGCGGGTGCGAACAGCCGCGCGTCGGCAGATCGGCAGTCGCCTCCTTGGAGAACTCGCCCTCGGCGGCCTGGCAGGCCGGGCAGGCGTCGTCAGCGACCATCAGGCGAACCCGGTTGACGCGCGGGCTGGCTTTCAGCTCGGCAAGTGCCACCGCCGTAGCGGAATGCAGCGAGAGGTCTGCGCCGCACTGGACGCAGTTGGAGGCGGCGTCGGGGGATGAGGCCTGGCACAGCGTACAGGATCGCACGATGGGACCTCCGAGCGGTGTGGCCCGATTGTAACTGCTCGGGTGACCTTGTCAACGTGAGGCACGGGTGCAGCGCACGATCTTGCATGTCGACCTGGACGCCTTCTTCTGCGCGGTCGAGGAGATCCTCGACCCGCGATTGAAGGGCAAGGCCTTTGTCGTGGCGGGAAGCCCGACGGGCCGCGGGGTGGTCACATCCGCCTCCTACCCGGCGCGCAAGTATGGCGTTCACTCGGCCATGCCGACGGCGGCGGCACTGCGACTCTTCCCGCGACTTGTGGTCGTGCCTGCGCGTCACCATGTCTATGGGGAGCATTCCGAACGGGTGATGGAGATCCTGCGCCAGTCCGTCCCTGTGATGGAGCAGATCTCCATCGACGAAGCTTTCCTGGACGTCAGCAGCCACCCCGACACGGGTGAGCGAGTGGCCGGCGCTCTCCAGCAGCGCATTCGGACCGAACTCCAACTGCCGACTTCGTGGGGTGTGGCCCCCAACCGACTGGTGGCCAAAATCGCCACCAACGTCGGAAAGCCCAACGGGCTGGTGGTCGTTCCTGCGGGCACCGAGGCGGCCTTCCTGGCGCCCTTGCCGGTCGGAATGTTGTGGGGCGTCGGTCCGAAGACGCAGTCGATTCTGGCCGAACTGGGTGTGCGCACCATCGGCGATCTGGCGGCGATGCCCGTCCAGCGGCTGGCCCCCCGATTCGGAGAGCGGGCTGCGGATCTCCAGGCCGGCGCCCGAGGTGAGGACGACAGCCCGATCGAAGAGTCGCGCGAGGCTCGTTCGATCTCGAACGAAACCACCTTCGCGCGGGACGTCTCCGATACCGAGGCGCTGCAGCGCACGCTGCGCAGCCTGGTTGAGGAAGTGGGCCGGCGGGCGCGCCAGGCCGGCCTGGGCGGGACAACGGTGCGCATCAAGCTGCGCTGGCCGGACTTCACGACCATCACGCGCCAGGTGCGCCTCCCGCAGGCCACCGATCAAGACGGGGAGATCTTGGCCGCCGCGCTGGATCTCTTCCACCACGCGTGGCGCCCAGGCGCGCCGATGCGACTGATCGGGGTCGGCCTCTCCAACCTGGGCCCGGCCTCCCGGCAGCTGAGCCTTTTCGATCATCGCTGGGAGGAAGATAGCCGACTGCTGCGGGCGGTCGACTCGATCCGGGAGCGGTTCGGCGACGATGCCGTCCTGCGGGCCAGCGATCTGCCGGCGCCCGGCGAGGGAGATGCACACCCGAAGGGCCCGGTCGGCCCCAAACCTCCCTGAGAAACCGCGGAGGGCCCCGAAGGACAGGGGTCTGTGAGGCTCCCATCGCCGCCCGGTGACCTCTAGCTACCCGGGCACCGGCGTCGGGCGCCGCTCTCACCCCTTGCCTTGCCCCTGGGTGGGGGAGGGCTTGGGCAGTCCCCTCAAGCCCCCCTGGCATGCGCTGACCCCCTAGGCTGCCTCCTTGGCCCTTACCCGGCCGCTTCCCCTTCTCCTTGGCATGCAGCTTGCAACAGTCCCCTCGAGGTCGGAGCTGCCTGTGACACTCGAAGGCAAGGGCTTCTTCATTTGGCAGGTCCCCCGCTGCGAGAACGGCCAGCCGAACGCAATCGGGGCGCGGGCCGCCGCAGCGGGGCTGTCGCACGTTCTAGTCAAGATCGCCGACGGCGCGGACCGGCCCTACAATGTCAACGCCGAAACGGAAGAAGACCTGGTGCCGGCCGTGCGCGACGCGCTGCGGCACGTCGGCGTCTCGGTCTGGGGGTGGCACTACGTGCGCGGCGACCGTCCCGAGGCCGAGGCGCGGCTGGCCGTGCGCCGGATGGATGAACTGGGATTGGACGGCTTCGTCGTCAACGCCGAGATCGAGTACAAGCAGCGCAACCGCCGCGAGGCCGCCAAGCGCTACATGACCCTGCTGCGCGAGGACTGCCGAACACCCCCATCGCGCTGAGCACCTTCCGCTTCCCGAGCAACCATCGCGCCTTCCCCTACGCCGAGTTCCTCGAGCTGTGCGACTATGCCATGCCGCAGGTCTACTTCGAGAAGGCCCACAACCCGGAGCAGCAGCTTGTGCGCTCGGTCGAAGAGTACAGCGTACTCAGGCCCGCCCGGCCGATTATTCCGACCGCGCCCGCCTATGCTGCCTCGGGTTGGCGGCCGACCGTCGACGACCTCCAGCGCTTCTTCACCAAAGCCAAGGCCATGGGGCTGACGGCCGTCAACGCGTGGAGCTGGGACTTCGCCACGCGGCCGGCCTACGTCGAGTACTGGGATGCCATCGCCGGGTTCGATTGGCCGGCGCCGGCGCAATCTTCCGACTTGCCGGATCGCCTGGTCGAGGCGCTGAACGAAGGGGACCCGACGAAGGCGGCCGAGCTCTATCGCCCCGACGCGGCCCACGTCTCGGGGGCGCAGACGATCGTCGGCAAAGCTGCCATCCAGGAGTGGTACGCCGGGCTCCTGCAGCAGAAACTCCCCAACGCGACCTTCGAGCTTACCGGGAAGAATGGGGCGGGGAACTCGATGCACTTCACCTGGGGGGCCAGCGCGGACAGCGGCGCCGTGCTCGATGGCAGCGATACCCTCGGCCTGCGCCAGGGCGCAATCCAGTACCACTACACCTACTTCACCGTCCGCTGAACCCGATTGCGATCCATACACAAACGCCCGGCGGGGACCCGTCGGGCGTTTGTGCAAGTGCGCCTCAGCGCTTGCGGGGCCGCTTGGAGGCTGGGGAGCGTTTCGCCGGCCTGCTTCCCGACGGCTTGCGTTTCGAGGGCGGCGCCGGGCGAGGCCTGCGTGCGCCCGGCTTGGGCGCGCCGGCCCGGCCTTTGGTGCCTGCGCTCTTCTTGGCGGGGCGCGAGCCCTTCTTGGTCGCTCGCCTGGCCGTCGCTGCCTTGGCCGTGGGCCCGGCCGGCGGCTCTGGTGGCGGGCTCGGCGCCGGCCGCGGGAGGACGGGGTAGACCGCCGCCACCCGGTCACTCTCCTTCAGTTCCGCCAGCGCCTTGCCGGGGCCGACGCGCGCCCGCCGCGGCGCGTCCCCGACGCGGATCGACTTGGCCGGCGAGCGGCTGAAGTGGATCACCGCGCGATCGTCCGCCGTCCCCGCGACCGCGCCGGCCACGTGTAACCCGGCATCGGCCTTCCAGGCGCGCACGCCTTTCCCGTTCCGTCCCTGACGCGGGAATTGGCTCAGCGGGGTCCGCTTGGCCAATCCGCGATCCGTGACGATCAGCAATTCGGCCGCACCCGAAGCGACCTCCATGGAGACGATCTGTTCCCCGTCCTCTTCCAGCCGCATCCCCATCACGCCGGCAGCAGCCAGGCCCATGGGGCGCACGTCCGCCTCTGCGAAGCGGATGGCCATGCCGGTGTTGCTGACCAGGAGCAAGTCGTCTTTCCCCCCGGACAGCCGCACCCAGCCCAGGGCATCGCCTTCGGACAGCCTGGCGGCCACGAAGGGTCGGCCGGAAGGCCCCGGAAGTGCGGACAGCGGGCTCTTCTTGACCATGCCGCCCCAGGTGCAGAAGACGATGCAGGCGTCGCCCGCTTGGCTTCCGGTGCGCTCGGGGGATAGCGTCACGCCGCCGATGACCTCCGAGCCGGCCGGCAGCGCGCTGGCCCCCACCACCGGGTTTCCGGAGGCGGGATCGTCGCACTCCGGCAGGGTGTGCACGGCGACGGCCGCGCCCATGCCGCTTCGATCGAACAGGTAGAGCATGTCGCGTGCTGTAGCCCCCAGCGCGAGGGTCGGCCCGCCGCGGCCCGCCAACCGCGGCAACCGACCGGACGGCGAGCGGGAGATCAAGCCGTCCTTCGTCACCACTACCCAGGTATCCTTCTCGGGGGTCAGCTCGGCCAGGTGGCCGGCGGTCAGGACCTTGGGCGCCTTCTTGCCCTTGGCGATCTGGACGATCTGGGTCCGGCGCCGGTCGCCGTACTGGTCCTTGACCTGCACGATTTCGATGGCGACCGCCTCGCGTTGTCGCTTCTCCGAGGCCAGCAGTCCCTCCAGCTCCCGGATCTGCGCCAGCTTCTCCTTGTACTCGAGCTCGATCTTCTTGCGCTCCAGGCTGGCCAGGCGCCGCAGGGGCATGTCCAGGATGGCGTTGGCCTGAATCTCGGTCAGCCGATAGCGCCGGCGGAGCTTGTCGCGGGCTTCGTCGACGTCTTTGGCGGCGCGGATCAGCTTGACGACCTCGTCGACGTGTTCGAGCGCGACGCGCAGGCCCTCCAGGATGTGGGCTCGCTCGCGCGCCCGGCGCAGGTCGAATTCGCTCCGTCGGCGGACGACCTCCAGGCGATGTTCGAGGTAGACGCGCAGGGCTTGCTTGAGGGTGAGCAGGCGCGGTTCCCCCTCGACCAGCGCCAGCATGATGATGCTGAACGTGCTCTGCATCGGGGTGCGCCGGTAGAGCTGGCCCAGGACCTTCTCCGGCTCGGCGGTCTTGGTCAGCTCGATGACGATACGCATCCCCTGCCGGTCGGATTCGTCGCGCAGGTCGGCCAGCCCCTCCAGATCCCCGGAGCGGGCCAGCTCGGCGATGCGTTCGATGAGCGCCGACTTGTTGATCTGGAAGGGCAGCTCGGTGACGATGATGCGCGAGCGCCCGCGCCCCATGTCCTCGACATGTGCGCGCGCCTGCACGACGATGCGGCCGCGGCCCGTCCCGTAGGCGGCCGACAATCCCTCGTTCTCGGCCTTGCTGGCGACGATGATCCCGCCCGTGGGGAAATCCGGGCCGTGGATGTAGCCCATCAGGTCGTCGATGGTGATGCGTTCGAAGTGCCCCCAGTTCTCGAGCATGAAGACGAGCGCGTCGCACACCTCGCCCAGGTTGTGGGGTGGAACGGAGGTGGCCATGCCGACAGCGATGCCCGTCCCGCCGTTGACCAGCAGGTTGGGCAGGGCGCTGGGAAGCACGCCCGGCTCGCGCAGCGACCCGTCGAAGTTGTCGCTGAAGTTGACCGTCTCCTTCTCGATGTCGCGAAGCATCTCCATCGCCGGCGCCGCCAGGCGGGCTTCGGTGTAGCGCATCGCCGCCGGGGCGTCGCCGTCGATCGAACCGAAGTTGCCCTGGCCTTCAGCCAGCGGGTAGCGCATGGAGAAATCCTGCGCCATGCGCGCCATGGCCTCGTACACGGCCATGTCGCCGTGCGGGTGGTACTTGCCCAGCACCTCGCCGACGATGCGGGCCGACTTCTTGAATTCGGTGTCGGGGCGGATGCCCATATCGTGCATGGCGTACAGGATGCGGCGGTGGACCGGCTTGAGGCCGTCGCGCGCGTCCGGCAGCGCCCGGGCGACGATGACGCTCATGGCGTAGTCGAGATACGCCTGCTGCATCTCGTCGTCGATATCGATCCGCCGCACCATTCCGACTTCCATCGAGGGCCACCTCTCGTCCGAGGGGGGTATGATACGGGCAGGCCGGCCTCCCGTCAATCGAGGCGGGGAAGGGCGGGGCGTCGCTCCCGCGGATTATTTCCCTTCCAGTCGCTGGGCGCATGACCCTTGCGGCCGCGCCGGTTCCGTGCTAGACTGTATTCGCTGGGGTCAGAAGGGTCTTTCGTGGAAGAGTGGGTGCACCCCACTCTTCCTGCGTAATACAGGCCAACCAGGCCCCCCCGGAAGGAAAGACGGAAGGATGAAGAGCGAGTTCAGACTGGCGTTCAACGAGATCACCGAGCGCTTCGGGTTGTCGCGCGAGATCGTCATGGAGGCGATCGAGGCAGCCCTGATCTCGGCCTATCGGCGCGCGGTCAACGCCTCCACGGCCCAGGGAGTTCAGGCGCACTTCGACCCCGAGACCGGCGAGTTTCAAGTGTTCGCCGAGAAGGAAGTGGTCGAATCCGTCGAAAACCCTCAGACCGAAGTGGCTCTCGACGAGGCGCGCGACACCGACCCTGAGATCAAGCTCGGCGACATGCTGATGGTCCACTGCACGCCCAAGGATTTCGGCCGGGTGGCGGCGCAGACCGCCAAGCAGGTCATCCTGCAGCGGCTGCGCGAGGCCGAGCGCGACGCCCAGTACCTGGAGTTCGCCGAACGCGAAGGCGATCTGGTACACGGGACGGTGCACTCGATCACGCCGCAGGCGGTGACCATCGGCCTGGGTCGGGCCGAGGCGCTGCTGCCGCGCAACCAGCAGATCCCCGGCGAGCAGTTCAAGACCCGCGATCGCGTGCGCGTCTACGTCCTGGAAGTACGCAAGTCGTCACGTGGTCCGGTGATCGTCGTCTCACGCACGCACCCGAACATGCTGCGCCGGCTGTTGGAGATGGAAGTCCCGGAGATCAGCCAGGGGCTGGTCGAGATCAAGGCCATCGCCCGCGAAGCCGGGAAGCGCGCCAAGGTGGCCGTGGCGGCGCTGCGCGAAGGCGTCGACCCGGTCGGCGCCTGCGTCGGGCTGCGCGGCGTGCGCATCCAGTCGATCGTGCGCGACCTGAACGACGAGAAGATCGATGTCATCGAATGGAACCCCGATTCGGCCATGTTCATCGCCAAGGCGCTCAGCCCGGCGCGCGTCTCGGGCGTGTACCTGGATGAGGATCCGGACAAGGGCAAGACCGCCATGGTGGTCGTGCCCGAGGACCAGCTCAGCCTGGCGATCGGCCGGGCCGGCGTCAATGCCCGTCTGGCGGCCCGGCTGACGAATTGGCGCGTGGACATTAAGAGCCTGCCCGAGGCGGCCAGCGAGGCGCTGCGGCGGGTGACGGGGGATGGGGGCTTTGCCGACCTGGTGGAGCGCGAGTCGGCCGCCATCCCGCAGGTCGAGGCCATCCTTCTCAAGAAGGCCGAGAACCGGCCGGTCACGCCGGAGGAGTACCAGATCCTCAATCTGTTCGTCGACCGTGTCGAACGCGAGCTGCGGGCCCGCGAAGGGGCGCGGCGCCGCGAGCGCATGGAGAAGATCGAAGCCGTGCGCGCCGCCATCCCGGCCGGGGCCCACATCACGCCGCTGGCCGACGTCGGCATGTCGGCGCGGGTCCTCAACCTGCTGACCGCGGCCGGCTTCGAAAACGCCGGGAAGGTCCTGGAGACTCTGGCACTTGAACCGGATGCCATTCTGGGATTGTCCGGGGTCGGTCCCAAGACCGTCGAAGAGATCGATGCGACCTTGCGGGCCTTCAGCTATCCGGAGGTCGTGGTCGAGGCTCCGCCGCCGGCCGAGGCCGAGGTTGAGGCTGAGGCCGGGGCCGAGGCGCCGGTCGAGGCCGCAGCGCCCGAGGTCGAGGCCGCGGCTCCGGCGGAACTGTTGCCGGTGGCTGAAGGGGCCGAGGCGCCGATCGCGGTCGACCTGCCGGTTCCGGCGGGCGAAGTCGAGGTCGGGGCCAAGGAAGCCGAGGCGGCGGTCGGTGCCGCTCCGGAATCGGTCGATTTCGATGCCATCACCAAAGAGTACGCCTCCATCCTGAAGGTCGATGTCGAGGAGGAGGAAGAGGCCGAGCCTGAGGCGGCCGGGGCCGCGGAAAAGAAGAAGAAGAAGGGCAAGAAGGGCGCTCGCGTGGTCGTGTTCGACGAAGAGCGCGGGGTGACGGTCGTCCAGCGGCGGCGCAAGCGCGATGGCGAGTGGACCGAGCTGGACGGTCTGGACGAGATCAAGGAATAGCCGAGGCGATCGCGCCGGCAGCGAGTCGAGACGAGGTGCCGTCCAAAAGCGTCAGTCGCCGCAAGCATGTTCCCCAGCGGACCTGCGTCGGGTGCCGGCAGGTTCTCTCCAAGCGGGCATTGATCCGGGTGGTGCGCGGTCCGGACGGGGTGCGGGTCGATCCGGGCGGCAAGGCGCCCGGGCGGGGGGCCTACCTACATGACCAGCGCTCGTGCTGGCAGGCGGGATTGCGGGGGGCGTTGGCGCATGCTCTGCGAACGGAGCTGTCGCCCGAGGCGCACCAGGCGCTGATGGATTTCGCGAACAGCCTGCCCGATGTCGTCGATGACTGAGGCGGGCCGGCAGCGGCGCACCAGGCGCAGGCGGGAAGGGCCGATGCATTAGCATCTGTGGCCGCCCGCTCAGCTGGCACGCCTCACGGGGAGGTAAGGATGAGCGACAACGGCCACAAGGTCATCGAGCTGCCGATCACGCTGACGGTGCGGGATCTGGCCGAGAGGATCGAAGCCAGCCCGATCGACGTCATCAAGCAATTGATGGCCAACGGCGTGATGGCCAACATCAACCAGCAGATCGATTTCGACACCGCCGCCATCGTCGTCTCGGAATTCGGATTCGAGGCGCGCCCGGCCGCGGCGCCGGAGGCGGCCGCCGAGGAGATGGTCGAGGCCCCGCAGTGGCGCCGCATGATCGACGACGAGGATCCGGCGGCGCTGGAGACCCGTCCGCCGGTGGTGACCATCCTCGGCCACGTCGACCACGGCAAGACGACGCTCCTGGATGCGATTCGGGAGACCAACGTAGCCGAGGGCGAGGCCGGCGGGATCACCCAACACATCGCCGCCTACCAGGTCCGCCACCACGACCGGCTGATCACCTTCCTGGACACTCCCGGGCACGCGGCCTTCACCGCCATGCGGGCGCGCGGCGCTCAGGGGGCCGATATCGCCGTCCTGGTCGTCGCCGCCGACGACGGCGTCATGCCGCAGACGCGCGAGGCACTGGCGCACGCCCGCGCCGCGCGCGTGCCCATCGTCGTCGCCCTGAACAAGATGGACCGGCCGAACGCCAATCCCGACACCGTCAAGCAGCAGCTGGCCGACGCCGGCCTGATCCCCGACGATTGGGACGGGGATACGATGGTCGTCCCGGTCTCAGCCAAGAAGCGCACCGGGCTGGAGGATCTGCTCGAGGCCATCCTGCTGGTCACCGACGCCACTGCCATCAAAGCCAACCCCAAGGGCCAGCTCCTGGGCACGGTCATCGAGGCCGAGCTGGACAAGTCGCGCGGGGTGATCGCTACGCTGCTGGTGCAGAATGGCACGCTGCGGGTGGGCGACGTGATCATCGCCGGCGGGGCCTACGGCCATATCCGGGCGATGTTCGATTATCAAGGCAAGGCCATCCAGCACGCCGGCCCCTCGACGCCGGTCTCGGTGCTCGGCTTGTCCGACGTTCCCGATGCCGGGGAGCTGTTCCGCGGCCTGGATTCGGAGCGCGAAGCGCGCACGACAGCCGAGGCGCACCGCCAGGCCCTGCAGCTGGCGGCCAATCAACCCAAACCGGCCAAGACGCTCGATCAGATGTTTGAGGCCTTCCAGCGTGGCGAGGTCCAGGAACTGCCGCTGGTCATAAAGGCCGACGTGCAGGGCTCGCTCGAGCCGCTCGTCTCGTCGCTCAAGGATCTGAGCGCCGGCGAGATCAAGGTCAACATCCTGCACGCCGCCACGGGCAACATCACTGTCCCAGATGTGACGCTGGCCGCCGCCTCGGGCGGCATCGTCATCGGCTTCAGCGTGCAGGTCGATCCGGGCGCGCGCCGTGCGGCCGAGGCGGAGGGCGTCGATATCCGCCTGTACGACATCATCTACCGGCTGACCGAGGACATCGAGAAGGCGCTCAAGGGCATGCTGGCGCCCGAAACCCGCCAGGTGGTCATCGGCAAGGCCGAAGTGCGGGCGGTCTTCCGAATTCCGAAGATCGGCAACATCGCCGGCTGCTTCGTCAGCCAGGGCGAGATCCGCCGCAACGCCAAGGCGCGGTTGCTGCGCGGGAAGGACGTCGTCTTCGAGGGCGCGGTCTCCTCCCTCAAGCACGAGAAGGAAGATACGCGCGAGATCCGCGAAGGCTTCGAGTGCGGCATCGGCTTGAAGGGTTTCAGCGACTTCCAGGTCGGAGATATGATCGAGTGCTATACCTCCGAACAGGTCCCGGCTGAGTGAGGGCCGTAGGATGACGAGCGTAGCGCGTGCCCGCCGCATCGGCGATCGCATCCGCGAGGAGCTGGCGACGTTGTTCCAGCGTGAGGTGGCCGATCCACGCATCGGACGGCTGACCGTCACCGGCGTCGACGTCGATCGTGAGCTTTCGCTGGCGACGATCTACGTCACCGCCGCCGATGCCGGCGGGCGATCGGAAGAGATGCTCGCGGCCCTCCAGGGCGCCGGGGGTTTCCTGCGCACGGCGCTGGCACAACGCATCCCGCTGCGCACCTTCCCGCGCCTGCGCTTCCGCTGGGATGTGTCGGTCGATCACGGCGCGCACATCGAGGAGCTGCTGGCGGGGCTGCGCAGTCAGGACGAATCGGGCGAGGAGGCGGGGGGTGAAGGCTGAGGTAGCCGCCGCCCGCGCCCTGGTCCGCCAGGCCGCCAGTGTGACGGTGGTCAGCCACGTCCGACCGGACGGCGATGCCGTCGGTTCGCTTCTCGGCCTGGGACTGGCCCTGCGGAATTCCGGCCGGCAGGTGGAGTGCGTGCTGGCCGACGGCCTGCCGGGACGCTTCGAATTCCTGCCGGGCGCCGATAGTGTCATCAGCGCACCTTCAAGGCCGGCCGACCTGATCGTTGCCGTCGACTGCTCCAGCCAGGATCGATTGGGCCTTGCGGACGGCGCCGCCGGCCCGGTCGGACTGAATATCGATCATCATCTCACCAATACCCGCTACGCCTCGGTCAACATCATCCAGCCCGAAGCGGCCGCCACGGCCGAAATCCTGTATCCGCTGATCCCCGAGCTGGGCTTGAAGATCGACGCCGGCGTGGCCAC
>Ga0105094_10000895_pt1 | contig 15247 bp, 10 predicted proteins | sample PPLLak1March2015_2_FD_87023 | JGI IMG/M metagenome (GOLD analysis project Ga0105094, IMG submission 87023) | Freshwater sediment microbial communities from Prairie Pothole Lake near Jamestown, North Dakota, USA - PPLs Lake P8 Core (3) Depth... | ecosystem: Environmental > Aquatic > Freshwater >...
GAGCAAGACCCGCTGGACAGCTGGCTAAAATGCCGCAAAACTGCGATTGAACCGCTGTTTGATCTGTTTTCTAAGGTGCTGGGGACGGCCAATAACCACAAGCAGCTTCCCGTTCAATGGCTGGCAAAGGTTCGACCGTTTCTCTGCCTGGGTGTTTTGGCCGTTCAGATTGCCATGATACTCAACAATGTGTATGGTTTGCCGCTCAGGCAAATCTCGCTGATCTTGTCTGCTTTGAGCTGAGGCAATTATGCACACTGCTCCATTAAATATGGTTAGCAGAAAAAAAGGAAATGCTTGATCATTAAACGAATAAAAGCCTTTCAATAAGGAAAGGCCTTTACTCGCTATTGAATGGAGATGTTAATGGTGGTTCGGAAATAGTATCTAAGGGCAGACTTAGATCGCGTTCAAAATTTGGCTGAACACGTTACCAATGGCGGGTCCGAGCAGGGCGAGAATAACGATTACAACAATCGCGACTAGAACAAGAATTAACGCATATTCAACCAGGCCCTGGCCCTTCTCTTTCGGTGCGAACAACATGGCATTCACCTCCTTCCTTGTTCAATGATTGAGCTTCTAATTTCAAAGCTAAATGTATTATAGAGATTTATGCAATAAAAAGCAATACCTGGGAACCACAAAAAGCCTTACAATTCTGCAATGAATTATATTTGTGCAACGAAGTTTGCGCACCGCCATTGTTAACATCAATATACTTGCAATTTTCACGAAATTAGCTTAGTTCCACGGACACACTGGAGGCTGGGATGTGAAAGACCACCCGTGTCCCTTGCCCAGCATCGCTGGTAACATCCATGAAACCGCCCATCATTTCGACTCGTTCGCGGATCAACTTTAATCCCAAGCTGGGGCGTTCTTCCAGAAGATCGGTATCAAAGCCTTTGCCATCATCTTCAACCAATAGTTTGACCATATTATCGCCCATATCCAGTGCAACCTTGACCTGAGATGCCTGGCTATAGCGAGCCGCATTACCCAGTAATTCCTGAACTGCCCGGAAGATCATAACTTCCTGGTAAGATTCCATCCGGCGTTCCATGCCAGTCACTGACAGGCGCAGATCCAAACCAGTCTGTTCTTTAAATGCCTCCACATAGCGCTTGAGGGTCGGAGTAAGACCCAGATCATCCAACATCATGGGGCGTAAATCAAAGATAAAGTCACGTACCTTCTGGAAAGTGCCCGTGGCGGTCGCTTTTAGATTTTCCAACTCTTCACGCGCTTTGGATTGGTCGATATCGAACAGGCGCATGGCAATCTCGGTGAGCAGGATGAAGTTTGAGAGGGCCTGGGCTGGGCCATCATGCATCTGGCGAGAAAGGTGCTGGCGCTCCGCTTCCTGGGCTTGAATGATACGCTCAACAGTTAGGGCAGAATCACCCCCACCTCGCATCCGGTTTTCTTTTGGCTGGCCACCCTCCATTACCTGGAGCATTTTTTCGAGTGTGGCCATATGGTGATTCATATGATTTTGGTCGTTCTGTAGTTTTTCCAGCTGTCCACGCATCACAAATAAGCGTTGCTGGGCATCAATCGCCGAATCGTAGGTCATGCGAATATCGGCGCGCGGGAGACTTTCAAATTGGGTTTGTACCTGTTGTAAGTGAGCAGTTATCGAAAGATTACGTTGGGCCAGTTTATTTACCTCTAACTGACTCTGTTCCAGCATCAGGGCGATTTCTTTTAGTTCTCGCTTATACTGGTCCATTTCCGATTGCAGCTCATTGCGCAGTGCATCCCACTTACCCGGCTCGGATTGAGTTTCCATTCGTAACTCCTCATACACAATTGTGCCAAATCAACCAGGCTGAGTATAGCACATGAGTATACCCAGAACAACGGAGAGCCAACAAACTTGTAAACTGAGGCAGCAAGAAGATCAATTTCTGCTGGCCAGACCTCAAGGCCAGCGATAAACCTGCATGTTCTCCCCGCCTTGAGCTAGGCTAAACTCCCCAGCACTCGTATAAAGTAGCTCACGCTCGACGACCAACTGGGGATACCAGGCAGGAAAAGTGATCAAGTAGTCCACACCCTGATCGTCCAGGTATTGCTTCAGGCGCGTTTCATCCCGAATAAAGGGGATCACATCTGGAGATATCAACCCTGCCAAATCCAGTAAGGGTCGGCGAGAAAAATAACCCAGCGCGCCAATATCATGGGCCGCAATAAGGGCGTCGGAAGGTACATTAGCATTCACCCACTGCGCAGTGGCTACCATTTCTGTTTCGATCACAGCCACATCCCTGGCATAAGCTTGAGCGCCCTGCACCCAAAAACTGATCAGGGTTAAGATTACTGCCAAAGCCCACACGCGCCCGACCACTCGTCGCACAAACGATTTTTCATCTATGCGTACGAATAACAATAATCCCGCCAACCCCAGCAAGAAATAAACCGGCATAGCGGGCAAAATATATCGTCCATGCTGGTAGGTGACGGGCAGTCTCCAGGCATAAAGGAAGAGGTACCCCAAAAACCATAAAACCCCTGCCAGCACACCCCAATTCCGTTTTTGCACAGCAGCCCAGATCAGCACAACAAAACCCGGCAATAACAGCACCCCTACCCCCACCAACGGTAAGCCGAGCTGGGACAAATAACGGCTCCAGAGAGGGACAGCCAGATGTGAAACATATTCAGCCTGCTTGGCATAAAATGTATTCGGCCACCAGCTTTCTGCCAGTAAGTAATTGAAGAACAGGTATGGGACAAAGCCCAGACTAAATCCGGCCAGTAATCTGTAGATAGACCGTAAGCGTTGCCCTAAATCTGCCCCACCGAACCATAATCCAAGCGTGGCAGGTCCCAAAAGGGTCAATCCATCTGGGCGTACCCACACGCTCAAAGCAATCACAAAGCCCATGCCCATCCAGTGGCGCTCGGTACCCACCAGAGAACCTAGCACCCACAGCGCAATGAGCGCGCTTAATAAAGTCTCCATACCCGAGCCGGCAGCCCACACCAGATGCCATTCGAGTAAGAGTAAACCAGCCGCCAACCAGGCGGCCCACCTTCGACCAGGGAGCAGGGCAGACAGTAACCGTGCTCCAGCCACGCCTACCCCGGTCAAAAGCAGCCAGCCAGTCAGGTAAGTCCAGACATATGGAACCAGGTCGATCCCCAGCCGAGCCCCAAGCCAATAACCTAACCCCAGCCAGGCAGACCAAAGCGGTGAAGTAGAGCCTGCTGAAGGCTGACCTGGAATGAATGACCATTCCCCCAGCTCACCGAAGTTGCGTGCATAGGTCTGGTGGATCCAGGCATCGTCCAGTGGGAAACCCAGTCTATGGAAAGCAGCCGACCATACCAGATATCCACCTAAGGAGAACGCTGCCAGGAGCAACCCTAAAACAAGGTTCTGCCAATTCAACCTGGAGTGGATAACTATGGCCGTCTTCATGGGGTTCCTTTTAGAGACATATCCAACAATTCAGGAGTGCAATCTGCCACCCCCAGAAGGTAAGCATCTTCTAACCGAGTGATGAGTGGCAAGTCTTGTGCCAATCCTGGCTCAGCATAGAGTCCATCTAGACCATGCGGGTGATCTGGTTCCAGGAGTACCCAGCACGCGCCATAGCGCCGGGCGACTGCTAGTAAAGTTTCCGGTGCACCATCCGGCACCGCTAAAGACGGACGATGGGCAGCAAGTGTGAAGCCAGGCGGATTATTCACAAATACCGGCGCACCAGGGGGCAGACCCAGCTTGTCCAAGTCTGTTCCTATTCGAGCATATTGCTCGGCTGATACATTCCATCTATTCAACCGCTCTAAGGTAACCAGCAAGGTAAAACCTGCTGCCATTATCACCAACCCGATCTCGAAGGTGCGCAATGCCTGAGCAGTATTCCATTTTCGGCGCTGCGCTGCCCAGCCCACAATGATGTTCAAACCTAACGGTGTGACCGCCCACAACAAAGGCTGGAGAGCCGCCACAGAGTGAAAATAACCACCGCGCCAGCCCTGGAAGGGAAATACCAGGGTCATCACCCCCAGGATGAGCGTCCATACCAGCACTCCTATTTGCACCATCCACTCACGCCGCAAATGCCATAAACCTACCAGCATCAAGGGCAACAAGAAGATCTGACCTTGAACTGCCAGCAAACTCTGCAGATTGGTCCCTAACGCCTGCAGACGAGCGGCTATCAATGCCGGCAATCCTGAAGCCAACCAATTTTGCTGGGTGAGCAAACTGGCTGGGTAGCTATACAGTTGGTCGTAGGTGGTGATCCACAAAGGGCGCAAGCCGGCTGGGGAAAAAAATGTGCCAAAAACTGCCTGATTGCGCGCCATCCAGGGGGCTATGACCAGGAGAGCACCCAGCAATAAAGCCCCCAAGCGCAGCAAGCTCCAACGCCATGGGGAATGCGGCAACAACACAACCGCCACAGATCCTATCCCCAACCACAGGATGCCATCGGCTCGCCCTAAATACATCAGGCCTGCCAGCAAACCAAGCAGGAGAGCCAAGTAGATTTGATGGATATGCCGTACTTCCCTGGCGAGCGCGTGGCTGGTTAACAAAAATGCCCCTCCCAGAAGCATTACCAGACCAAATGTATCGGTGGTAGGGAGGTATGGCAGGTAAAATCCAGAGCATACAGCCAGCAAACCCGCCACCAGAGCAGAGCGCCGATCCGGATGCAGGCGGTATGCCATTCCGGCAGTCAGTGGCGCGATGGCGGCAGCCAGAAGGATAAAGCCCAGCCGCCCTGCAGAAAAGCTAAGACTACCTGTGAGGAACATACCTGCTGTCGCCAGGAGAGAAGCCAGCGGCATCCAATAGGAAAACCCTGGATGCGGCAGGCCAGCAGGGTCATCCAGATAATTCCAGATGAAAGGCTCCTGCCACAACCAGGTGTTTATGCTGAAACCACCTGCCTGGTAATACTCTGCATCCATATAGCCGGGAGTATCCTGGAAAGCTGCCACACCTAGCAGTATACTCAGCGAGAGGATATATAGAGAGAGATACCGAGGAAAGGAAATAGGTAATGGTTTCATAAAAGAAACCGACCGACAAATTTAATTTTTGGTTTAGCTGATGTTTGAGGAACGCAGTTCATCCAGCAGCAGTCGGGTAGACGATGTTGCCCAAAAACGCACCCAGTACAAGCCGATTAATAAGAATATCGGCAAAGGGAAGAACATCACCGGATGCTGGACAGGTTGATCACCGATTTGCAGGGTTGACAAGAACAACCACCACAAGCCAACCGTAAGTCCCAGGATGCTAAATGCGGTCAGGAAGCGCCCCAGCAAACGCCAACGCTCAACCCAGATTGCAAAAACCAGCAGGACCGCTGGAAGCAGGGCGATGTAGTTAGCCACCGCGGTGCGGATACCGATCAAATTGGTGATCACCAGGGTCAGGCAGGCTGTCCAATAGAACCACCGAAAGTCCTTGCCTGCCACCTGGATCCATTCAATAACCAGGAGTACCCCCAAGACTGCCGTCAGTACCCAGCCTATCTGGCCGCCAATCCCCGGTAACCAGGCTTTAAATATCGCCCCGGGCGAGCCAGGTAAAGTATAGTTTGGATAGACCACGATCTGGCGCACAAATTCCAGAGGCCAACCTGGCAGAAGTAGCAAAGAAGCAGCAATTACCAGGGTAAAAATCCCGAAAAAAGCCGAGATCAGCATGAACCGGCGTTGGGTGAGTGCCCAGTACAGGATCAACGGGATCAGCAGAATCACCATCTGTGGTTTGATGGTCGCCAGGACCAGCATAAAACCAGCCAACACATCATGCTGCTCGCGTATGGCCCATAAAGCCACCATAATAAAGAGGGCTACCAAGACTGCCGGATTGCCGTTGATCAGCGGGCGCAGGCTGTGATACCACAATGCTGCAAAGAGCAGCATCAGTCCTAACATCCAGGGGGAGATCTTCCAGCGCGCCAGGTTGATGCCCAGGCCAGCAATCGCCAGCAAGGCGACCTCCATCACTGCCATCATTACCCCGCGCGCCATGGCATAGTTTTCAAATACTGCAAAAGGAATGAAAACGACAAATGAATAGAAAGGATAAACAAAATAAGACTGGTCTTCACCAGCACGTGCCGGGCGATTATATATATACTGCTGGATGGCCAGTGTAGTGGCTTTACTATAAGGGCTTTGCCCCTCCATAATATACAGGCGCGTGCCAATCCAACGCGGAATAAAATCATTCCCGCCGGGATTTTGCTGCGCATATTGGATATTAGTCCAGATCAAACCACCAAAAGCAGCAAAAGCCAGCAGGAGAAAAATTATATTTAGGATAGTTCTACGCTGTGCTTCCAATGATATTTATTGTACCCTATCGCCGAAAAGCCCTACCTTGTTTTTTTGTAAGCTGACAGGGATGTTTCCTGGATATAATCATTAAGATGAGATGAATTAAATATAGCGGGAGGACAAATGGTCAAAATTAATTTGCTTTCAGTTGGACGCCAGCATATTTTACGAATTATTTGCCTGTGCGCATTCGTGCTCAGCCTGTTCTCTCCCTTGAATTCAATCCCCGCTTACGCCATCGACGCACCTACACCTGTCGCGCCTGCTGATAATTTTACGGTTACAGCCACCGGGTATAACGGCTCACTGGAGATGCCACCGACTGCCATCCCCGAGTTCTCCTGGACGGCTGTGCAAGGCGCGACACGTTACCGCCTGGAAATCAGTGCAGATATCGCATTTACCATCAAAAAGCAATATACGACCCCTCTCACGCTTTTCACTCCCCCAAATGTAGCTGATTTTTCCGATAATACACTGTATTACTGGCGCGTGATAGTCGAAGCACCAGAAGCCAGCCAGCCCAGCCCAATTCGCAGTTTTACACGCATCTGGGCAACGCCAGACAACCTCCCCATATTAAACGAGCCTCAAGAGGGCGAGGTTGTGGAGTTTTTTGACGCGCCTACATTCACCTGGGAACCAGTAATAGGCGCCGCCAGGTATCGAATGCAAATCTCCATCACGCCTGATTTCACAACCCTGGCGGTCGATCTATACACGCTGGCAAACACAATCCAACCGCTGACCAAACTGGCTAATGGCTTCTACTACTGGCGGGTGCTGCCCTACAATCCTGCCAACCAACAGGGTACTCCCAGTGAAATCCGCGGCTTTCAGATGGGCTACGATCAAGTTCCGGCTTTACTCGAGCCCGTAAACGGAACATATCCGACCTTCACGCCCACCTTCCGCTGGACAGCGGAGCTTGGTGCACAATTTTATCGCCTGCAGTACTCCACTGACCCCACCTTTGCTGCCAATGTCACCCAGATCGAAACCCGTAACACGACCTATACCCCTACAAACCCGTTGCCCAACGATGTTAACTATTACTGGCGGGTGCAGACGGTCTCTGGCAGCTCACTGTCCAACTGGAGCGGTGTGTGGTCATTTAGAAAGCAGTGGTACATTAAACCCGTGACTTTAACCCCGCGCAATGGGTATCCATCCGTACGTCACCCATTCTTCAGCTGGACGCCAGTGCCAGGGGCCAGCTATTATTACATCGAAATTGGAACCACGCCTGATTTGCAAACCAACCGCATTGCTGAGAATACATCCAATACCTGGTACGCACCAAATAATTATTTGGGAAATGAATTTACCTACTACTGGAAAGTCACTCCCTATGATAAAAATAATGCCAGGGGTGTCTCCAGCGACCTGGCATCCTATGTGAGCAGCTACACCATGATGGCGCCGATGCTGGTATATCCACCCTATTATTATTTACCCAATGACTTCCCCAGCCCAAATCTGGATGTGGCTATGCAGCCGCATGAGGATCGCACGGTCGCCCTACCGGTCTTCACCTGGCATCGCTTGACAGGCCCAGCGCCTACTGGAGACACATTGCCCGTGTTCTATCGGGTCGAAGTCAATAGTGATCCGACCTTTATTAACCCGCCGGTGTGGACGGTGGACACCGAGAACACCAATGCCACACCTACCAGCGCCAACCCCTTCCTGCCAGTTGCTGGTGTAGATTATTACTGGCGTGTCTGTCCACTGAACGCCTTGGGTGGTGACTGTTTGGAAAAAGTACCCGGCCTGCCCTGGTGGAGTCAAATCTGGCGGACACAGATCGATACCAGCCAGATGCTGCCCACGGATACACCTGCGACACAACTGCTTCGCCCGGTGAACGGCTCAGAGGTTGTCGAAACCATGCCACTGTTCGAGTGGCTGCCGCTTGCCGGGGCAGACAGCTACGAGATCACCATCAGCCGGGATGAGGCTTTCACGGATATTTTGGAAACCACACGGGTGGATTACCCGGCTTACGCGCCGACAACCAGTGTCGCCCAGCGCTTGTTAAGCCGCCTCGACTTCCCCACATTGTTCTGGCGAGTACAGGCTTTCTCCGGTTTTAACCTGCTGGGGGTTGTCAGCGAAACCAGGCGTTTCCAGGTTGCTTCGCAAAGCCAGTGGATGCTTACGCGCGCTTTTGGAGATACGGCCAATCGTCTGGTTATAGGCACCGACAATAACGACATAACCGATGATAACTACGAGTTACTCGATCTATATGTCAGTCAGGACATTGCCGCATGGTACATAGGCTTTCAGGCAACCACGGATGCAACAGACATGACTTACGTGCTCTATTTGGATACAGACCACGTGGAGGAATCTGGGGCGACCTACGACGCTCTGAATTACGAGCTTTCCACCATTAAAGCTCACCAGCCGGAATATGCTATCTACATCCTCCAGAATAGCAGCGCGCTCTCTGCAGATCACACGCTGGTCTATCGTTGGATGAGCGGTAGTGACACCTGGGATACACCAGATGTCTTGAGCAACATCAGTGGCTCATTGAGTTATACAGATGGTTACGTTAACCTGCGGATCCCGAATACTGCCATTGGATACGGGGAGACCAGCGGCAGCTACACGATTGCCCTGACCAGCATCAATATCAGTGGATCAAACGGCATAGCTATCGATTCTGTGCCCAATAATCCCCCATTTTCAATAGTTCCCGGCATCCAAAGCATACTCAGCCGCTTCAGCAGCGTTTCTGAGCGCATGAACCAGCTTCGCCCAGCTAATAACATCGGTGGGGACGCGACCACTATCTCCTCGGTTCCACCTTTTGCCTGGGATTACCCGGTGGGCAGTGATGGCAGTTCTCCATGGGCAGGCGCTGTAATGAAGATATATCTGGATGCGAGTTTCACCACAGAAGTCGGGAATTATAGACTCGAATCAAATACTCCCTATTATGCTTCTACCTCACACCCCTGGCCTAGCGATTTCATTGGAGACAACTCCTACTACTGGCGCGTTCAACCGCGCTATCTTGTCGGCAACGCTTATTTTGGGGTCTGGTCGCAAGGAGCAAGCTTTGAGCGCATGGGCTTTGTCCCCGAAAACCTGGGTGTCTCGGTCACCGAGGCAACACCATCTTTTTCCTGGGATCTGGTTGAGGGCGCACAGAGCTATGACCTGCAGGTGGATAACGATCCAAACTTCGGCTCGATGGAAGTCAATATCAACACCAGTCAGGGCTCCTACACGCCTACTGGCTCGCTGGCCAACGCGACCTATTACTGGCGCGTGCGCGTTCGACGCTGGGGAAATATCACCAATGATTGGTCACCCAGCCAGGTCTTCACGCTGACATTACCTTATCCCAGCGGCCTGACACCTGACGACCCAAGCGCATCGAATGTAGCCAGCCGCGCCCCAACCTTATGCTGGTCACCCATTTTGGAATTGGATGATGGAGAGCCAGTATTAGCAGCCTTTAAATACAGAGTTCAGATAACCTATAACAGCGCTGTTCTCGAAACGATCGATACTGAACAGTCCTGCTATACACCCACCAACGGCTACAGTGATGGCACTTATACCTGGCGGGTTGCAATGATTGATGGCAATGGGCGTGTGGGTGACTATAGCCCACCAGCGACTTTCACCAAGCAATATCCTATTACCACTCTGGTGGCGCCTGTGAATGTGCCTGTGGTTGAAACTCCTACCTTCTACTGGACACCAGTGGATGGAGCGTCTTCTTATCGACTTGAGATTTCCCTATACGATACTTTTTCACCCATCTATGAATCCGTTACCACAAATAATACCCGTTTTACACCCTCCCGCATTTACACCAGCCCTGCGACATATTACTGGCGTGTGGCCATTGTAGATTACAGCAATAAGATTGGGCCATTCACTGATGCACAGATCATCCTTGATCCATCAAACCAGCCCAATAAACTCTTTCTACCGCTGACGGTTCACTAACCCTGGTCGGTAAGACGCACCACCCGGACCTGGTTAATCGAGTCCGGGTGGTTTGCTTTTCTAAAGTTAATCTACTTAACCCAAGTTGCCACCTTGGGCGGTTGAAACTAAAAGTCCATGTGTCTCTGGTAAAGTTGATGGTGACCAAACCGCAACCAACCGGAGGAACACATGGACACCCGAATTGTAGCAGTTTATTGCCTGTGTGACGATATGTTGAAAGCGCTTGACCATCGGGATGATCCTCAATGTCAAATGACGGATGCGGAAGTCATGACCACGGCGATTGTGGCGGCGCTGGATTATGGTGGGAATCTGGAAAAAGCTCGCCGAATGCTCCAAACGGAAGGCTACATTCCCAACATGTTGGGGAAGAGCCGTTTCAATCGTCGCTGGCACCGCAATGCAGACCTGTTCCTGGCTTTGTTCAGCCTGCTGGGTGAGACCTGGAAGCAGTTGAACAACAATTTGATCTATGTGATCGACAGCTTTCCAGTTGCGGTATGTGACAACTATCGCATCCAGCGCTGTCGGCTGTACCGGGGAGAAGATTTTAGGGGCTATCAGGCCAGCAAAAGACGTTACTTTTATGGGTTGAAGATCCATATGATGATCACCGAAACTGGTCAGCCGGTCGAGTTTTTCCTGACTTCAGGCAATTACAGTGATACAAGTGCTCTGAAACTGTACCACTTCGATCTACCTGAAGGCGCCAAACTCACTGGCGATAAGGCTTACAACGATTATGATGTTGAAGATGTCATCAACCAGGCTGGCATCTCTTTCATCCCGATCCGTAAGAAGAACTCAAAGCGCCCAGTTCCACCTTGGGTACATTACTTGAGGTCTTCCTATCGCAAACTCATCGAAACTACAGGCAGCTTGATTGAGCAGCTCCTTCCTAAACATATTCACACCGTTACTTCTCGTGGCTTTGAACTCAAAGTGGCTCTTTTTGTGCTTGCCTGCTCTATCAACTACCTGGTTAGGTAGCAACTTGGGTTACTTTATGAATGGTCTGTGCGTAAACCACCGCCAGCTCATCCCGGTACAACTCTTTCCAACCAGGCTGCCAGGAGAGGACGTTTGCCAGGGGCATCTCCGGCTCGATCAGCACCACCCCTATTCCACGCCGTTTGAAGATATCTTCCCAGCCAGGCTCGGCGCGCACGGCTGTCAGCCACTCAGAGATGATTTCGTCGTTGTACAGATCGGTGCGCCCATCCACAAAGACCGGGTAGTCGCGCAGCGCCCACACAAGATAGCCACCATAATTATAAGAATTAAACAGTTTGCCAGGCGGGGCAGCCCGTTCAACGGCCTGAGCTGCAAATACCGGGAGATGTTTCCGAAAGTGATCTGCGGTGACATCACCAGGGACGACCAATGCTATTTTAGCCAGCACCACCAAGAACACCGCCACCAGTAAAATCACGTTTAATCGGCGCAAGCGCGGTGGGGTTTCACCTTCCAATGGCTTCAGGTGCAAAGCGCGACCTGTCACGCTAAAAGCATGCGCGGTATAGCGGCTTGATACTGGCGGCGCCGCCAGGGCAAACAAGGCGATATTGCGCGCTGCCAGGAAGCCCATATAGGCAAACCCAGCCAGGAGCAGGAAGTCGGTCAGCGCCAAACGCCGACGAGAAGCTCCCACCGCACCCACACTGAGCAACAACAGCCATAGGAACGGCTGCACATTCAAGTTGTGGAAGTCAGGAGCCTGCCATTCCTGGATATAGGCCTGCAGGGCGGAAATTTCAACTGTCTGAAAGGGATAGAGCAGCAAACTCGGCCCAACGGGGGTCAGGCATGCCCCTAACAGGGTGAGTAGGGTAATCCAGCCCAGCTTGCGCAAGCGCCAGGCATGCTGCTGACCCTGCTCACGGGGTTGGTCTGGAGAGCTTCGCTGCCGGAGCATCGCGTTTATCCAGTCCCAGGCCTCACCAACCAGGTACACCGCCAGAAGCAGGAACCCGGCGAAAAAGCCACCGTGGCTATTGGCCCACAGAACCATGAGAACAGGCAATAACCATAACCAACGTTCATTCTTTGGCCCCGCATGCCAGCGCCAATTTTCCAGGAGGTACAGGAAAACCGCTGCCAGTACAAAGGTGACCAGATACGGTCGCGCTGCCCAATAAATTCCCGAAGCCGCGGCTGCCAGGACGGTGATGAAGGCTCGTAAATACGGGCTGCCCGATTGGATGCCCCAGATAAAGGCAAAAGCCAGTGTCACCATGGCAGCCGTCCAGAGATTCAGCCCGCCTGCCCCAGCCAGGCGGTAGATCCAAACCATGGGGATTTCCACCAGCCAGCCGGGGTAGCGCCAGGGCTCACCATAGCGCGTGTGTGAGAAATAATCTACCTGCAGGATCTGACGGTTCTCAATCATCCACTCGCCGGCGCGCAAATGCCACCACGTGTCAGTATCCACCGACATGCGCGCCGCCATCGCAAAAACTGCCAGGAAGGTGATCCAAATGACTAGGGTACGGGTCTGCATAAGTTATCCTATCGTAAGCGATAATCGCCAAAAAGCCACTCCATCTGACGGAATTGTCAGCATCGAATCGGCGTTATAATGCTCAAGGTTTATCCACTCCAGAGCGTACACAACGGGAGGCAGCTTGACAGACAAATACCTGGTGACAGGCGGGGCGGGTTTTATCGGCAGCCATCTGTGCACTTTGCTCTTACAACGCGGCCACACCGTGACGGTAATCGACGATCTATCCACCGGGCAGGCGGAAAATATTGCCGCCCTGCGCTCACACCCCCGCTTCCAGTTTGTGCGCGAGTCGATCACCAACCTGCAGGTGCTGGACCGCCTGACCAGCCAGGCTGATAGCGTTATCCATCTGGCAGCCGCAGTAGGCGTGAAGCTCATCGTTGAAAACCCGGTACACACCATCCGCACCAATATTATGGGCTCCGAGGCAGTGCTGACCACCGCCAACCGCTATGGTTGTAAAGTCCTGATCACTTCCACCTCGGAAGTGTATGGCAAAGGCGTGGCTGTGCCTTTCCATGAAGAGGACGACTGCCTGCTGGGGCCGACCTCGCACAGTCGCTGGGCTTACGCCACTTCCAAGATGGTGGATGAATTTATGGGTCTGGCTTACCAGCGCCAGTTTGGGCTGCCGGTGGTGATTATGCGCCTGTTCAACACGGTTGGCCCGCGCCAGACGGGGCGCTATGGCATGGTGGTGCCGCGCTTTGTGCGCCGTGCGCTGCGCGACGAGCCATTGGAGGTATTCGGCGATGGTAGCCAGACACGCTGCTTTGCCGATGTAGGCGATGTGATCGAAGCCATCACCGGGCTGGCTGAACACCCCGGCGCCGTAGGCCAGGTGTTTAACATCGGGAATACCGAAGAGATCAGCATCCGCGACCTGGCACAGCGCGTGATCCAGCTCAGCGGCAGCCGCTCAGAACTCCAGTATGTGCCTTATGATGAAGCCTACGCACCTGGATTCGAAGACATGGCCCGCCGCGTGCCCAGCCTGGAGAAGATCCAGGCCTTGCTGGGCTACCAACCCCACTACAGCCTAGAGCAGACCCTGCGCAGGGTGATTGAGTTTGAGCGCCAACGCCTAGACGATGGAAGCACATCGAATGATTGAGTTCTTGCCCTGGGACAGCCAGTTTTTCGGCCGGCGCATCGGCAGGCTAAACAACGCGCCGCAGGCAGAGCGTGAATGGCAAACCATCCTGGAGGAAGCGCGCTCCCAGAGCCTGGACTGTATCTACCTGCTGCTGAACGCTGACGACGCTTCCGGGATCAGATCGGCGCAGTGCGCCGGCTTTCAGTTGGTGGATATCCGCCTGACGCTGGGGCGCGAGCTATCCGGCGAACGCGAGTCTTCCGTAGCAATCCCGCCAGGCGCCATACTGCGTCGAGCCAACGAATTGGATCTGCCTGCCTTGCAAGCCATCGCCCGCCAGAGCCATACTGACACGCGTTTCTTTACCGATATCCATTTTGACCCCGCCCGCAGCGCCGAAATGTACGCAGTGTGGATCGCCAAAAGCCTGGGTGATTTTGCTCAGGTAGTTTGGGTCCCGGAGATCAACAACCAGCCTTATGGTTACCTGACCTGCCGCCTGGAAAATGACCTGGGAATGATCGGTCTGGTGGGGATCGCACCGCAGGTACGCGGGCAGGGACTGGGATTGGCGCTCTTACACACGGGCCTGGGCTGGTTGCAAGCCGCGGGCGTCCACCGGGTGCAGGTGGTGACCCAGGGGCGCAACCTGCCAGCCCTGCAACTGTACCAGCGCGGCGCCTTCCAGGTAGATAAAGTGCAGCTCTGGTTCCATAAATGGTTCATCACTGAGGTGCGCTGATCTATGGCTACTTACCGCATCCCCTTCAACAAACCTGCCCTGACCGGCAACGAGACCGACTACATCACCCAGGCAGTCGCCAGCGGGCAGATCTCGGGCGATGGCTCGTTCACCCGCCGCTGCCACACGCTGCTCGAAGCTGAACTGGGAGTGCGCAAAGTCCTGCTGACCACCTCCTGCACGCATGCCCTGGAGATGGCAGCCCTGCTGCTCGACCTGCAGCCCGGCGATGAGGTGATCCTGCCCTCCTTTACCTTTGTCTCCACAGCCAACGCCTTCGCCCTGCGCGGGGCGCGCCCGGTGTTTGCGGATATCTGCACGGATACATTGAATATCGACGAAAGCCGGCTGGAGCACCTGATCACCCCCCGTACGCGGGCGATCTGCGTGGTGCATTACGCCGGGGTGGGCTGTGAAATGGATCCAATCCTGGAGGTCGCGGCTCGCCATGGGCTGCCAGTGGTGGAAGATAACGCGCACGGGTTATTTGGCGCCTACCGCGGCCGCCCGCTGGGCAGCCTGGGCAGCCTGGCAACGCAGAGCTTCCACGAGACCAAAAATATCACCTGCGGCGAGGGTGGGGCGCTGTTGATCAATAATCCAGACCTGA
>Ga0105094_10000901_pt1 | contig 15215 bp, 10 predicted proteins | sample PPLLak1March2015_2_FD_87023 | JGI IMG/M metagenome (GOLD analysis project Ga0105094, IMG submission 87023) | Freshwater sediment microbial communities from Prairie Pothole Lake near Jamestown, North Dakota, USA - PPLs Lake P8 Core (3) Depth... | ecosystem: Environmental > Aquatic > Freshwater >...
GCCTTGCGGATGTAGATATTCCCTTCGTAAGTGGTGAGCTGGATCTCCGCGCCGCCGCCGTTGATCAAACCCAAGGTCACCTTTTCGAAGGCGACCCGGTAGCCTCCGCCTTCCTTGCGCTCATCCTCTTCTTTCTTCTGCTGGCTCGGCGTGAGCTGGACATCGAAATCGGTGAAGATCTGTCCTTCATCGGTCTTCATCTTCAGGCTGGCCTTGACATCGAGGGGCAGCGTGATATCGATGTCGCCATCCATAGAGCTGAATGACATCGGCTTCCCTGGGGTGACTTTTCCGAACACGGCTTTGATCTCGCCGTCCGAGGAGTCCGCCACTACCGGTCCGGAGACATCAGTCAAGACGATGGGGCCTTCGCTGGTGTCCACTTCGATCTCGCCATTCACACTCTGCACGGTCACTCCTCTTTCGTCATCCCGGCACGAAAGCCGGAGCGAGGTTGAAAAGGGAACCTGGATGAGCAGGTCCACAGCCCTCTTTCCCTCTTCGACCTCCACTTGAATGACATTCTCCTCTTCTTCGACGGTCAAGCCCATGCTCTCGACTTCGAGCATCTTCATGCCCCTGGCCTTTTCGGCCTGGGCCTTCTTCCTGGCCAGCTCTTCCTGGTCGGCCTCCTCTTCCTCTTCCGCCAGGGCAGCCTGCTCCTCCAGTTCCTCTTCTTTGGTCAGGACCCTCTCCCTCCAGCGGGCATCGATGATGACGTCCTTGCCCTCATAGCCCCGGACCGTGATGCTCCCCTCACTGATGTCCACTTCCACAGTTCCCGGCTTGGCCGGGTTGGAAAAGCTCACCACGGCGTGGTCGGCCTGGCTTTCCTGAGCATTGTCTGCGAGTCCTGCGGCCCACAGAAGGATCATGATCCCCGCGAGCCTGATGATCGTTTTCATTGTTTCCTCCTTTGGATCATTTTATGAGTTTGTCAACTGAGCTGGACGAGTCCCAGCTCAGCGCGTTTTTTCACTTTCGGGTTCAGTTTTTCATCCTGGATCAGCCGCCGCAGAGCCTCGGCCGCGCGTCTTTCCCTGATCTCGACCAGGAGGTTGATGAGCGACATCTGGACGAGGGGCGAGGTCTGCCCGGCGAGAGAGCCGAGGAGCCCCTCTTTGACCTCGGGATGATCGTAGAAGAGATAAAGAGCGTCAACGGCGGCCAGCCGGACATTGACGTTGGGGTCGTTGTTTAAAGTCTCGAGCAGGGTTTGGATGATCTCATCACCCGGCCGGTCGATCCGGGCGCTCCAGCTCACGCCCATGAGCCTCTCGCTGGGTGAAGCCTGCTTGAGGAGCGAAACGGCGACGATCCGGCGCATATCATCCACTTCCCCTTTGAGACCGGCCACTTCTGTCCGCGCGGCCGAACGGGGACGGACGCTCAGCAGGTAACCGCTGCCCAGGCCGGCGGCGATGAGAGCCAGAGAGAGGGCAATCTGGTAGGCCGGCCTCTTGGGCATGAGCCGTCCGAGCCAGTCGGAGAGGGCTTGCCCAAACCCTTTCCTCTCTTGGTCTATGGCCGTGTCCTCCATATAGGCTTGGAGCATCTCGTAAAAACGGCTCCGGAGAGCGCTGCCGGGCAGCTCCTTGGGCAGGACTCCCAGTTTCGTCCAGATCGCGCTCAGGCCCTCCATCTCCTCCCTGCAGGCGGGGCAGTCGGCCAGGTGGCCGCGCACTTCCTCCAGGGATTTTTCGTCCAGCTCTCCGGCCAGATAATCGGCGGATTTTTCTCTGAGCTCGTCGCATTTCATGGGGACGTCCCTCCCTGGAGCTCGAAATAGATCTTTCCGAGCTCCTTGATGGCCCGGTGGACCGTCGACTTGATCGAGCCGATATCGCAGCCCAGCAACTAGGCGATCTCCCGGTATTTCATCTCCTGGAACCGGCTGAGCAGGAGCACCTCCCGCTTCCGGAGGGGAAGCCGGTCGAGGGCCTTCTTGAGCAAACCGGCATCGACCTCGGCGCTCAGGCGCTCGAAGGCGGGCGGTTCGGCTGCAGCCGGATCCTCGAACTGGTCGTCGAGCGGCAGCTCCGGCTTCTGCTTCCGCAGATAGTCGACATGCACGTGGCGGGCGATCTGGTACATCCAGAGCGTGAACTTGCTCTGGCCCTGGTAGGTATCCCGGTACTTGAGGATGCGGAAGAAGACGTCCTGGACCAGGTCCTCGCTCGCGCTCCTGTTTCCGGTCAGTCTCAAGAAAAAATTGAAGAGCATGATATGATGCCTCTCGAAGAGGATGGCCAGGCGTTCGACCTTCCCGTCCCTGACCTCTTCCATCAGGCGGTTGTCAGATGTCGGGTCCACGGTTCTCCTTGGTCACTCGGGCTCATCCATATAGACTTAGGTTACGGGGAAAGGTTACACCAAAATGAGGGTATTTCTTAAATTTTTCCGGCAGTTTCTAGAACCAATAGGGAAAGGAGTTGTTTCCGTCTGAGGCGAAAACCCTTTTCACTTCTCCGCTTTTAAGGTCGAGGGTGTAAAGCTGATACCCTGTCTTCTTCTGGCTTTTCGGACTCGACGAAAAAACGATCATATCTCCCTTCGGAGAGAAACAGGGGTAGTAATCGTAAGAATTGCTGCGGTCCTTGGTCAGGTTGGTCTTCTGGCTGCCGTCGGAATTCATCAGGTAAATATCTCCCAGACTGTCGTCATCAAAACAAACATAGGCGACCTTTTTGCCGTCAGGAGATACCTTGGGCCGGCAGCTTCCCGATTTGGTCAAATCCGTAAATTTCCCGTCCGGAACGCTGTATTTGGCCACAAACCAGCCCATAAAAGCCTTGGCCGTAAAAAATATCTCCCCTCCACGGCGATTCTCAAAAGGAACGATCGTGGTTCTATAGGGGGCATCGGGAAACAGCCGGACCGAGCGGCCGGAACCGAGGTCCAATTTCATCGTCTGCCACGAATTCCGTCCGGTCTTGAGGTCGTAATAAACGGACTTGTCGTCAGCGCTCCATGAAGGGGACACCTCATCGCGGGAGTCAGCGGTCAGCTTTCTAAGCTCCCGGGTTTTGAGGTTCATGATGTAGACGTCGAAGTTGCCGCCCCGGTCGGAGGTGAAAACGATGGATTCGCCCTTCGAATCGGGAACCGGCCACTCGTCCGTGGCCGGGTCATCGGTCAGCTTCGTCAATTGATTCCGGGTCAGAAGGTAAATGTCCACGTTGCCTTCGAAATTCGAGGAAAAGACGACCCTGGAATCGTGGTCGAACTTGGCAAGATATCCCGGGAAACACAGGTTTGAAGCCCAGGCCAGAAGCAGGCCGATGAACAACGCTTTCCTGATCATCGTTACGCCTCCATTATCATTATAGCGGAAGAGACAGCTATTTCAATTGCGGGTATTCTGTGCCCAACGGACCTCTGTCTCCATTATTTAAGGTATGATCGAGGGAAGGGTGGCACGGCGCCAGTCCCCGCCCGCCCGCAGCCGATGGTGGCGGGTGGGCGGGTCTTGGGCGAGGACGGACGGGGACGCGCCGTGACAGGACCCCATTCCCTATCAATGGGCTTGCGGAAACAGAGATGCTATCTTCCGTCCCACTCTATTTGACGCCCTCCAACGGGGAACGGTATAATGGCGTGCTTCTTCGTGGAGGAATGGGTGAATCGCTGGAAATTGCTGTTCGTGATATTCGCCGTCACCTTCTCCACGATGCTCGTTGAAGTCCTGCTGACCCGGGTCTTCTCCGTGGTCTACTTCGGGCAATTTGCTTTCCTGATCATTTCTCTGGCGCTTTTCGGCTACGGGTTGAGCGGCGTCTATCTGGCTTTGCGCAGAGTGCCGAAACAAGCCAACCAGACGGCCCGCGTGGCCCGGTATCTCCTTTGCTTCACGGTATCCCTTCCCCTGGCCTATAAAGCCACCCTGGTTTTCAGCATCGATTTCCTCCGCCTTTTCAACCCGTTCAGCAATTTCCTCTACCTTGTCCTCAATTTCCTGGTCCTTCTCCTCCCCTTTTTTTTCGGCGGCCTCGTCCTGGCCCTGATATTCTCCGATTTCTCCGAACAGATCGGCCGCCTCTATTTTGTCGATCTGACCGGGGCGAGCCTCGGTTCCCTGGCCATCATCCCGCTGATTCCCCGGTTGGGACCCACCCGCATCTTGACCCTCCTTTTCCTGATCCTGGCGCTGGCCTGGTTTCTTATGGCCGGAGGCCGCCGCACCCTCCGGTTCCTCGTTTCCGGCGTCGTGGCCGTTTCTTTCGTCCTCATGTTCCGCTATGAGCAAAAACTCTTTCCCATCGTTCCCAAGCTCGTCGAAGTGAAGAGGCACTACAATGCCCAGTTGTCAGCGGGTCGCATCGAGTACAGCCGTTGGAGCACGATCAACAAGATCGACGTAGCTCCATGGAGGCCGAACCGGAAGGTCATCTGGATCAACGGCGGCACGATGCAGTCTTTCCTCCATCGGTTTGACGGCAACCTCTCCTCTCTGAAAAAGATCGAATGGAACCCGGCCTCGCTGCCCTTCCAGGTGGCCCGGCCCGGCTCCGCCGTGATCATCGGGTCGGCCGGCGGCTACGAGGTCCTCTGCGCCCTGTCCCACGGGTTCAAGATGATCGTGGCCATCGAGATGGATCCCGTTATCTGCGACCTTCTCAAAAATGAGTATGCCGCCTTCACGGGGAATATCTTCGACCTGCCCCAAGTGACCCTGCTGGCCGACGAGGGCCGGAGTGCGCTCAAGCGCATGAAGCGCAAGTTTGACGTCATCCAGATGGTCAACTCTCACAACGCCGACTCGCTGCTCTCCGGCGCCCTCAGCATCTCGGAAACCTATATCTATACCGTGGAAAGCTTCAAGGACTACTGGGACCATTTGCAGCCCGGCGGGCTGATCTACATCCTCCATTGGAACGGGGAACGGCTGTTCGCGACGGCCTTACAAGCCCTCAAGGAAATGGGAGTCGATCGCCCGGAGGATAAGTTTTTTATCGTCCAGTATGACCGCGGCTTCAATCATTTTTTCCTGAAAAAGGGCGACTTCACCGCCGCCGACTATGAAATCCTCAAAGCTTCCGTCGGGAATAACGGCCGGGTCGTCTACTCTCCTGACGGACAGGAGGACAATCTCTACACCCGCATGATGGAGGATTTGGAAGCCGCCACGCGGGGCTCGTCCGTCAACATCGCGCCGGTCTATGACAATTCGCCCTATTTCAACCAGCCGAACCGGATCGGCCAATTCCGTTTTCGCAACGTCCAGATCAAGGGGATGGGAGAGAAGATCGTCCAATCCGCCCTGGTCTACTCCAACTCCATATACCTGTCCATCCTCGGCCTGTCTCTTCTCTTCTCCTTCTTTCTCATTTTTCTGCCTTTGAGGCGAAAATCGCTGGGGGCGGGCCAGAAATCCCTGGTTTCCTACTTCTTTTTCATCGGCCTGGCGTTCATCATGGTGGAAATCATCTTCATCAAGATCTTTCAACTGTTCCTGGGCAGCCCGGCTATCTCCATTTCGATCATCATCTTTTCGCTCCTGGTTTCATCCGGTGTCGGCAGCTTGTTTTCGAAGCGTTTCAGCCGGCTGCTGGGAAAGCGCCTGGCTACGGTTTTTTCCCTGATTCTGGCGGTCCTGCTCACGGCTTACGGGTTCGGCCTGTTTGGGCTGCTTGATCGTTTCATCTTTTTTCCGTTTCCCTTGCGGATGGCTGCGTCCTTTGTCCTCATCTCGCTGGCCGGGTTGTTCATGGGCGCATTTTTTCCGGAAGGAATCCGCCGGCTCGGAGAGGCGGACAAGGGCATGATCGGCTGGGCCTGGGGAGCCAACTCCTTCGCCACGGTGCTGGGATCGATCCTGGCCGTGATCGTTTCGATCAACTGGAATTTCACTCTCGTCCTTGTCCTGGCGGGGATCGCCTATCTGGCGGCGGGGTTCTGCAGTTGGATCGCCGGGCGGACGAAGGCGGCCTGACGGCTACTTGATATAGCCCAGGGACCGCAGTTCTTCGAGCCTCTCCTTGTCCAGGTCCGGAATCTCCTTCGCCGGGCGGTGCCTCATCCGCGTGTAGAGTGCCGTCCGGGCTGGCCGATGGACCGTCAGGGCCTCGAGGAGTGGCTTTCCATCCATGTCGGCTCCCACAGGGAGACCCTTAAGGTAGAGGATCGTCGGGGCGACATCGTAAACCGAGGCCTCGATCTGGATCCCCGGCCTGACCTCCGGCCCGATCAGGGAAAAGAGGCCGTCGGGCGGGGGCGTGCCGGCCGGAAGTCCGTAATGGGTATAGCCCTTGGAGGACATCTGGAACCCGTGGTCGGAAACTACGAGGACATAGGCCCTCTCCATCCGGGCGCGCTCGATGATCTTCGAAAGGAGCGCTTCCTTTTCCCTCAGGATGGGCCAGGCGACCTCGGCCATCTTCCGGTTGAACTCGTCGAGGACTTCGGGCGAGGGTTCGATGGGGGCCCCGACGAAGGCGTCGATATAGTCGTGATATTCCTGGTCAAGGAACAGCGTCGCGAAATGATAGAAGACGTCCGGGAAACGGTAGTAGGCCAGGAAGAGGTCGTAATTGTCCTCTTCGAGGTAGTGGTCCACAATCGTGTCCTGGATCTTGTCGTAGGCCAGGAACGACGGCCAGACGCTCAGGATGGGGATGCGCTTGACCTCCTGGGGATACCGCGATTTGAACTCCGCGAGGTAGTCGGGAATCTCCATCTCCTGGACCAGTCTCGGATACTTGAGGCCTCCTTCGGCGTTAATCCGGGTCAGGAGCCCGTAGAGCTTCCGGAATTCCGCCGGCGGATGGACCGTATCGGCAAAGGCCTCGAGGTCGCTCTTTCCCGATAGGGCCCTCAGGACGGCCGCCGGGAACGAATCCGAGACGACGACCCCGGAGACTTCGTCGGGCGGATAGGTGACGAACCAGTTGAGGACGACGCTCCGCAGTCCGTGCTCGTCCATCATCTCCCAGATCGAGGGGACTCTTTTCGCCGAGCTGGAATAGGGGACCTGGAGGCCATGTTTGTTGACGAAGGTCCAGTCGACGATGCCGTGCTTGATCATCGTCTTGCCCGTTGCGATGCTTGTCCAGACGACGGCCGACAGCGTCGGGTCGAAGGTCCGGAGCCTGGCCCAGGCGCCGTCCTTCTTCAGCGCCTCGAAGACCGGGAGTTTCCCCTGGCCGATCAGCGGGTCGATGACGTCCCAGGTCGCGCCGTCGAGTCCGATGACGTAGACACGGGGGGCCTTGGTCTCCCGGCGGCAGGAGGAGGAAGTGAACACGCCGAACATCAGGGCAGCCGCCGCCCAAATGGCCATGGTTCTCGGAGTTTCCGTGCTCAGCAGGGTCGTCCTTTCTTAGGAGATCTCATTTGATGTAGCCGAGGCTTCGAAGGACCTCGTCGGCCTCCCGGCGCTCCTCCTCCGAAAGCTCGATGTTTCCCGTCTTCGCTCTCTCGCGGCGGGGGGTCTGGGCCTCCCTGATGTAACGACTCGCCTCGGCCAGCAGACGTCGAAGGACGGGATGATCGGCGCCGCCAAGGTTTGTCATCTCCTTCGGGTCCTTCTCGAGGTCATAGAACTCGACCGGGCCCATCGGGAATGGTAGCCCATTCGGCGTCTTGGGGATAATTCCGGCAGGATTGTAGATGAGCTTATAGTTACCGAGGATCGCAGCCGCAACCCGGGACCTTTCGACTTCGGCGAAGGTAACGCGCTCGCGGAAGGCGCGGCTCTTCCCGGCCACGAGGTCGAGGAGCGACAGGCCGGCGTAGCGGCCGGATTCCGGGCGGCCGGCAAAATAATGATGGATCGTGGGCAGGAGGTCGATGTGGGAGACGTTTTCGGTGACCACGCGGCGACCGCGCTGGCGGGGGAACTTGATGAGCAGGGGGACACGCAAAGCGCCCTCGTAAAGCGACGGGCTGTGATGGAAGAATCCGTGGTGGTCATAGAGCTCTTCGCCGTGGTCGGCCGTGACGATGACGAACGTGTCGTCCCATAGGCCCAGGCGCTTGAGGTCATCGAAAGTCTCTTTCAGGAGGGAGTCTGTGTAAAAGAGGGTACCGGCATAAAGCTGACGGACGGCCGCGACTTCCTCGGGGCCGCAGGGCGCGTTGCCCAGCATCATATCGTTCGTGGGCATCCTTTTGTAGACATAGTCCGGGTCGTCCCGCGTCAGGATCTTCATGACCCATTCCGGAGGAATATACTGGTCGTGGCATCCGAGGAGATGGTACCAGTGGAAGAACGGCTCTTCAGCCTGCCTCGCAATCAAGGAACGGCCGGCCGCGAGCAGGCGCTCGTCCGCCCTGAAATAACGGCGTTTCGTCTCAAAACCCGGGATGTTCAGGGACATGGCGGAGCCCATGGAGACCGTCGCAAAGCCCCGGTCCCTCAGCAGTGTCGCCATAGACTCACCGGGGGATTCGAGGAATACGCGGTTCTCGGTGACTCCGTGGCCTGCCGGGTAGTCCGACAGGTGGAGGGACGAGAGCGCGGGCCAGGTAGACGGCTGAGTCGTCCGGGCATTCAGAAAGACCACGGCGTTTTCCGAGAACCTATCGAGCTCCGGCGAGAAGCTCAGCGCCGGGGGGTGCCCGGCGAGCGCCCGATAAGTCCCCAGGAAGTCCTGACGAAGGGCATCGATCGAGATGATCAGCAGGTTGCTCGGCTGAGGGCCGGAGCCCTGCGTTTTTAGGAATGGGATCGTGATCCCCACGTCCATGACGGACGGGTCGCCCGCCTCAGGCGGGGCGAGGCGGAACTCGATGGAGGATCCCTGAGAGACTGAAACCGGCACCTTGAAGTCCTGCCCGACCGCCTTTCCCGGCGAGGGAAGCCAGGTCTTCGAGAACAGTTCCCGGGCCCTTCCTTTCCCTTCGGTCACCGAGGCGGAGAAGCCCAAGGCGGGTGAGGTCTCCCCCTTGAGGACGGCGTGGAACGCGACCTCGAGTTCGCCGGCCGCGGGGCGATCGAACGTCCAGAGCAAGAATGGATTCTCCCGGTCGAGGCGCAGGAGATAGCGTTCGCCCGCCAGGAAGAAGCTCCTCCCCTCCAACCCCGAGGGCTTCAGGACCGGGGAGACTCTCTTGCTTTCTCCCCGGATATATGATGGGAGACTGCCGAAACGGCGCCAGAGCGCCACGCCCGAAACCGCCGCCACAGCCAGGAAGATGATGCCGACAAGGACTGCCTTCCGGCTGACGGCGCGTCTGTTTGCGGTCATTGTGAATCGGCCTCCATTTCTCGATCGAGTATACCAGTCGGCTCCGAATCCTGTCAATTTGACCGGCAGCAGACCGGCGGGCGTTCAGGGCTTCTGGCCGAGGGACCGCAGGAGCTTCCAGAAGCGGGCGTTGTTCGGGCTTGACCAGGCGTGTCCGCGCGGCGGGAGGTCCCGGAGGAGGGTCGTCCGGTACCCGTCCTCACGGTAGAGCCGCTCCGATTCCTCGCAGAAGGCGATGAGGTTGGTGTAGTCGCCGGCGTTGTAGCAGAAGACGACACCGAACCGCGGCCCCTTTTCGACTGGGCGGAGGACGACGCCTTCGGGACTTACGTAGGCCTGGGAATGGGACAGGACCGCACTGTAGAAGCGTGGCCGCCGGTTGGCCAGGCAATGGCTGAACACAGCCCCGGCCGAAATTCCGGCGAGGTAGATGCTCCCCCGTTCTACCGGATAGTGTTCGACGACCGTGTCGATGATCTTCTCGACCCCGTCGATTTCCTTCTCGGTGACCCATCCCTTGGAAGGACGTCGCAGGAAAGTGTATTCATACTTGGCTTCGGGAACGAGAAGGGCGATCCGGCGGGCGCGGCAAAATGGGATCAACCCCGTCTCTTCGACGGGGCTTCCCGTGTAATTCTTCAATGAAGGGACGGTTTTAAAGTCCGGGGACATCACACCGTGAAAATAGACGAGGAGGGGAAGCGAACCCGCTGACTGGCCGGGCAAGAAGAGCCGGTATTCCCGCGAGTTTCCCGAATCATCGGTCACCGGGAAGGGAGTTTCCAGGACTTTCCCCGGCGCTGAAGGACGGCCGCAGGAAACGGCCAACATCAAGGTTAACGCGAGACCCTGGATGAGGGCCTTTGATTGAAGAGATTTCCTGGCTGAAAGGGCTTTCATGATTCGGTTTTTCATTATACCAAGGTCTCCGGGGCCGTCAATCTCGGGCGCGCCGGCGTCTCGACGCGGGCATAGGTTTTCCAGTGCCGAGCCTCACTGCGGCGGCGGCAATTCCGGAACACTATACAATGTGACAGTCGTATCCCAAACCGGGAACTTGCGGACCTCGCGCAGTGTGCGCGCCGTTTCGGGGAATCTTCTCTTGATCCAGCCGAATTCCGCCTCGCCGAACCGGTTGAGGACCAGGAGATGGGTCGGCTTGTAGCGGACGAAGGGGTCTTGGTCATTGAACCAGTTTTCGTAGGCCATCAGGGCCTTGAAGGGCGTCTCCAGGGTCAGCCGGGGAGCCTCCTGCCCCATGACCACCGAGCCGGGAGGCAGTGTTCGAAGATACCGGGAGGCCGCTTCCAGATTGTAGGTCGGATTTTGGTAGAAATGCCGGCCATAGAGGAAAAGGGATGACCCCAATATGACAGCCAGCACCGGGACCTCGAGCGGAATCTTCCATTTCCGCCGGGGCGTGACGAAGTAGAGGACCACACAGGCCAGGGAGACATAGCTGAGCCAGCGAAGGACCGGGGGAAAAACAAAAAAAGCCGAGGGACCCGAAACCAGGTTGCGAAAAAACGGCAGGAACAAAAGAGCCGGAATGAGGGTCAGAGGCCAAAACCGCTTTCTTTCGGCGGCGATGGTGTCACGGTTCTTGATCAGCGCCGAAACGGCGAGGTAGAGCGCGGGCATCAGGGGCAGATAGTAGCGGAGCGGACGATAGTTGAGGAGCCCGATCGACAACGCGGCCGCGGCGACCCAGAGAAAAATGAAAAGCTCCGGCCCATCGGCTCCCCCGGGCTTGGGACGGAGGAACTTGAGGAGCATTAAGCCGATGAAAAGGACCAGGAGGAAAGCGACAACCGGGAGCAACGGAAGGTATCTCGCCAGAGGATTGTGGACGAGATTGTCCCAGGCCTGGGAGAAGGAGTGCGGCAGGGAGAGCATTCCCCATCCTGAGCCGATCTTGGCGAAAGCCGTCCGGAACGGCAGATAGATCCCGAAAAACCAGGGAAGGCCGAGGGTCAATCCGCCGGCCAGGAAGGAGAGCAGGAATTTGAGGTCGGAACGCCGCCGGGCCTGGTCAACAACGGCCAGGAGGGCAGCGATGAGGAAATAGACGAAGAGATACTTGGAAAGGGCGGCCAGCGTGGCGGTCAAGCCCAGGAGGAAAGCCATAACGCGCCGGCCCCGGGACCGGACAAAAAAGAAGAATCCGAGAAGGAAGCAGAAACAGGAATAATTCTCCAGCAGGCCGAGACGGTTGTACATCAGGCTGTAGTAATCCAGGGCAAAAAGCGAGGTCAGGGTCAGGGCTTGGCCGGAGGTCAGATAGGTCCGCAGACCGGCCTGGAAAAGAAAAATGCCCAGCAGACCGAAAAGGATGTTGATGATCTTGACCGTGACGATCGATAGGCCGAACAGCTTGAAACTCAGATAATAAACCCCGGTCAGGGGCGCATTGTAGACAATGGGATTCCATTCGTCTGTGATCCAGCGGCCGAACAGGATCTTGTTCCGGGCGTTGTGGCAGTAAATGCCCTCATCGAAATATATGCCTGCGCTGCCCGAGATCGACGGCAGCAAAAGAGGGGGATCGGCCCTGATGTGCTGAAGGCGCAGCGCGCCGGCGATGACGAGGATGAGGGCCAGGCCCAACCCCTTTTTCCAGGCCTTGGAAAATCCCTCGGCTCTGTTGATCATAATCTCCTATCGCCGGGAAACCCTCTTCTTGGACCCGGTTGGCGGGTAGTAGGTGAAATTCAGCCGCCATGAATTTTCATCGAAGAGGCTGCCTTCGATAACGAATTCATCCAGGCGGGGAAAATATGTGCTTTGCCAGTTCTCATGCCGCCAGTGGTGAAAATAAAACCGGCGCTCTCTCACTTCGTTCTCGCCGACTTCGTAGGCAGATAGGCCGTCGAGTTGGTCATCCAGGTTGAGCAGTGAGTTGATGGTCGCGGGAATGTCGGTCAGCGAAACCGGGGCGCTCGATGTCTTCATGGGCCCCTTGCTGTAGGGAGGTTTGATGGCCATCAGGGCGGCCGCCGACCCGGCGATTTCCGCCAGGCTCGCGCCTTCAACCGGCCAAGCCTCTTTGCCGAGATCATCCTGGTTCCTCATCTTGAGCTCGATGCCCAGGCCATGATCGGCATGAAGGACAATCAAAGAGGAATCATAAATCCCTTTCGACCTCAGCTTGTCTAAAAATTCCAGGAAACGGTCCAGGCTGCATTTGGCCTGCGTTTTTATATTTTCCCGGGTTGCCGGGATTCCCGGAGCGTATTGACAATTTTTGTCTACGACAACCGGGGGATGAGTGGTCATCAGATGGATATACTTATAGACAGGCTCGCTCCTGGTCACGGACATGTTGGCGATCAGGTCATTCAAAAAGGCCTGGTGAGAAAAGTAGCGAAGGCCGAGGTTGTGGGTTTGCGGGCCCAAAAAGCGCTGGACCAGCCATCGTTCATCATTGTAGATGAATTTCTTCAGAAAATGAGGGACATGACGGAAGAGCACGAGGTCCAGCATGATTGCCGAATTGGTTTTGAGGTGCTGTCGGTTCGTCCCGCCGTAGGGAACGGCAATTCTGTACAAGGTGGCAAACCGGGCGCCTCGGCTGAAAAGGGAGTCGGTAACGAGGTCGGTCGCGTAACCCCTTTTATGCAGCCGGTTGGCAATTGTCCTGCCTCGAATCGCCTTGGTCACGAATTTGCGCATGGGGACATCGTTTTTATAGATCCTCCCGGTCAAGAAGGCAGGAACCGACATGTAGGTCGTGGGGAACGCGCCGTTCGCTTCTCTGAAGAAAGTAAACCCCTCTAATGACCCGGAATAATGGTCGATATTCTCGGACACAATCTCTTCGAAAAAATCGGATTGGAACCCATCCAGCACGAAATGGATGACGTTTTGCTGCGAAGAGAATTCGAAAATTTTCTGCGCCGGAATCAGGTTCTGCGAAGACTTGCCTTTGTCCGCCCATATTTCGGGCTTTTGGATACTTGCGAAAATCAATGAGGCCAGGAGCAAAGAGGTCAGGACGACACTTCCGAAGGCGACGATTCTGTAAACCTTCTTGAAGAATAGGCAGGTCATTGTCAGGAGCGCAACCCACAAGATCGCATCGGCCCATCCTCGCCACACACTTCTTGACCAGTCAATTCCCTGGCCGTTTAACAGCCCGTATTTCCAGACGAGCAAATTCCCTTGCAGCCAGACCAGCACGGCGAGGATGAACAAAATGGAGACATAGACCTGACGGGCCTTTTTTGAAAGCGACAGGCCGAGGAGACTCAGGATCAAGAAAAGAGCCAGGGCGGGCACGGCAAAAGAACCCAAAACGGAGCTGAGGGAGACAGAAAACTCGTCGATGTTGCCCTGATAGATGGTGAACGGCCCGTAAACAAAAAGAGTGAAGACAAAAAAGAGAGCGGCGCTCAATGAGGCCGCGAGCCTGTTCATTTCAAACCGCCTGACCTGTTTTTCATCCGATTGACAGCAGTTTCCTCTTCCGCTGCGGCGGCTGAGTGAAGACCCGGGCGCCGATTCGGCCTCATCCCATCGTCGGGGATGATAAATCGCCGTGTCGCCGGATGTCAAGCTGGGCCGGGAATAATGGATCTTGAGAAATGCCCGGTCGAAACCTGTTCGCTGGCCATGAGGTCATGGGACGGGAGTCCGGGGACAATCCTGCGGCCTCAGCGGTTCACGTATCCTTTCCACTCGAATAAAGACGGCTGGTGGTCGGTGTGGCGGAGGGCCTCGGCCGTCTCCGGGGAAATGCGTTCCAGCCAGCGGGCCAGGGAATCGATTTTTCGGCGGCTGATGTCGACCATGGAGACAACCTTGACGGTGACCTCGGTTTTCTCAGACCGGCCGGCATATCCCGGCCTGACGAGAATATCCGCCATCCGGAAATTCGGGTTGAGGACGGCCAGCGGCTCGATCCCGGCCTCTTCAAAGGCCCTTTCCCAAAAGGGGAGAGAATAGCCGTAATGGGTGCAGTTGAGGCTGACCAGGAGCGGGGGAGGAGGGGATGGCAGCTTCTGGACGGCTTCGCTCACGGAGCCGGAGATGAGCATCCCGGTCTCGTCGCCTTGAGGATCGTTCTCGATGAAAAGCTCGAGCTCGGGGCATGATTGCGCCTGGATCCGCCCGGCGGGGAAGCCCTGCTTCATCAGCCGCTCTGGATATGTCCCTTCCGAGACGGTTGTCGGGGTCCCGAAGATGATAACGGAGGCTTCCGGGTGTTCCCTCATCCCGCCGGCGATGAGCTCAACTCCGGAGTCCACGATTCCGATGACGGGGACTCTGGTCCGCCTTGCGAACGGAGTATCGTTTACCAGCACTGAAAGGGTATTGCAGCCGATCAGGATGATGTCGGGATGGAATTTTGTTTCCAGGCTTTCCAGGGCACTGTTAAAAACCCGGATCTTTTCGTCCCGCGACTTCAGGCTGTTGTAGCCGCCTTCGTTCGAGAACAGCGCGTTGAAGAAGACGAAGTCGGCCCTTTCGAAAACCCGAGCTTCTTTGGTCTTCCGGACCGCCTCGGCAACCACCGACAGCCCGCCCAGCCCTGAATCGGTGACGGCGACTTTCACCCGGGCCCTTTGAAATAGGGAACCCAGGTCCTCCTTCTGGAATGTCGTCCCCTTTCCTCCCGGACTGGCCGGTGCAACCGGAGACGCGGAAATGGCCAGGAGAAGAAGAATCAGGCCGCCCCCCAAACGCAGAGGCGGAAAGCGAGAAATTGACTTCAGACTCATCTCCAACCTCATTCTAGCAAATTCACTCTCCGGTCGTAAAACATTGAAGCGGCCGATTTCCTCAATCCCAACCTTTGCAGCAGAGTCTGCGTATTTGAAGGTGGACGGAGAGGTGTTTGACTAAACCTTTGCTTGCCGATATCTTAGAGACAAGCAGTCCCTGAGGAATTCGCCGATGAAATGCCCGCGCTGCGATACCGACAACCCTAGCGACAGCGCCTACTGCAGCCGCTGCGGGACCAAGCTCCTCAAGGCGTCTGCCCCCGCCTCCGTGACCCAGACGGCCACCTATCTGGCCTCTCCCCGC
>Ga0105094_10000902_pt1 | contig 15214 bp, 8 predicted proteins | sample PPLLak1March2015_2_FD_87023 | JGI IMG/M metagenome (GOLD analysis project Ga0105094, IMG submission 87023) | Freshwater sediment microbial communities from Prairie Pothole Lake near Jamestown, North Dakota, USA - PPLs Lake P8 Core (3) Depth... | ecosystem: Environmental > Aquatic > Freshwater >...
CCGCCTCAATGCGGGAAATGTCCAGCAGCTCATTCACGAGTATATTGAGTCGTTCGGTATTGTTTTTGACAATACCCAGGAAATGCGTCTGGTTTTCATTCAAGGCACCAGCGGCGCCCATCAGCAGGATATCTACATAACCACGGATGGAGGTCATTGGTGTCCGCAATTCATGACTGACCGTCGCTACAAACTCGGACTTTAGCCTGTCTACTTCAACCTCATGGGTAATGTCACGGAAAATGGATACCGTTCCCAGAAAATCGTTCTGCAAGATGACCGGAGCGAGGTGCACCAATGCAATACGGCCGTCTTCAAGTTCCAACTGCTCCGCATATGATTCGCCTGCCTGATATGAATCCGGTTCGTTCGACCAGTTACTGATGGTCTGCATCCATGTGCTTGCAGCCCTACCGAAAATACCGCCAAAGGCCTCCAATGGTTGGTCAATGACATTCTCAGCCTTGAGGTCAAGAATCGCAGCGGCTGAGCTGTTCAAGAACGTAATCCTGTTTTCAGGACCAGTCACTACCACACCATCGGCAACTGCCTCCAAAATAGCCTGTGAACGGCTGGCTTCTACCTGTTCCTTACGTAACATATTACCCAAGCGCTCTGCCTGGTCGCGAATCAGCTCATAAAGGTGAGCATTGTTGATGGCTATCGCAACCTGACCCGCAATCGCTTTGACCATACCTAGGCGTTCCGGACCAAAGTAACCAACCTGGCGATGAAATACCATCAACACACCGATCACATCTTCACCCACCAACAAGGGGGCAACAATCGAGCTGCGATGCTCGCTTGCTACAGTCCCAGACCTGACCCAACGCGGATCTTTATGTAAATCTTCCACAAAGGTTGCCTCGCGGGTCTCAACAACCCAGCCAGCCAAACCCTCACCCACCTTAAGTGTAAAGCCACGGCTATCGGACACTGTCTTTCCAGTCAAATAGCCATAACCAGCGCGGTAATGCAACAAATTGTCATCCGCCTGTAACAACATAATCGTACCCTGCTCTGCGCCAACAGCATCATTTAGCAAAGCCAGAGTACGGCTAAGTGCACGGTCAAGGTCAAGGCTGGCTGAGACTTCTGTCAGGATGCGTAGCAAGGTTTCGGTATTGGCTTTCTCGTTTTCCAATTCGGCTGTGCGGTCTATAACCCGTTGTTCCAGTTCTTCTGCCAGTCGCTGTGTTTCAGCAAACAAGCGCGCATTTTCAATCGCTACAGCCGCCTGTTGTGCAAGGCTGTTCAAGAATCCCAACTCAACCTCAGTAAATTCCAACCCTTTGCCTGTGCGCCAAACTGCCATCAACCCGCTTAGCCGCTCTTTTGAGAGAACCGGTACGGCCATTAAGTGTTCGTGTACACTTCTCTTCGTGCCATCGATAATTCGAGCACGGGGATCATTTTCTGCGTCATTGACAATTTCGCCCACCTTCTGCTCAGCAATCATCCCAAGGATGCCTTCACCAATCGGCAAGGGAGAATTCCTGATCTCCCCCGCATCCTCTCCAATAACAGCGATACCACGCAATGCATTGGAGTCAGGCTCAGAGAGGTAGACCGCACTCGTTTCGGTCTGTAACAAGTCTTTTGCATAAGCAACGATACGCTTCAACACATCTTCGAGATCCAAGGTGGCCGATATATCACGGCTAACCTCTGCTAACGCCATTGTTTCTTGCGCACGGTGTTGCGCTTCCTGGAACAAACGCGCGCTATCCAGCGCAACAGAAGCCTGATTGGCAATGGTGAGTGCCAACTCGACTTCTGAGGTGCTCAGACGTTCTTGAGCAGGTAATTGCACAAACAGGATACTGCGCAGATTGCCGCCACTTACAAGGGGTAATACAAGCACGCTGGTTGCCTCATCGCCAAGCATAGTCTTCAGTGGCGCCAGGTCAGGCTCATCCAAGAAATCTTCGCTTGTGAATACGCCTCGCGACTCGCGTAAATGATTGAAGAGTGGAATTTCTTGTAATGTTTTAGGTAATTTAACGTTAATATCTGGCGTGATAAATTCCCAAGTTGGTGTTTGTCCTTCCAAACTGACAACTGAAACGCGCAAGGCGCCAAATGCCTGCCGTAACTCTTTCGCCGTAACCTTCCGGATTTCATCCGCATCCAACAAACCACTCAGTTTAGATGAGAAACGGTTCAGCAAGGCCAAACGCTGTGAACGCTGGTCGAGTTCGGCAGCACGATTTAGACTCTCTTCATAAAGACGGGCATTTTCAAATGCAACCGCCGCCTGACTGGCGAAAGTTGTTGCGATCTGTACCTGTTCTGGCGTATAAAAATTGGCCTGCCACTTTTCAAGCGTGATGACACCTATTACTTCGCCTTTGGAGATGAGCGGAATGCCCAACCAGGATAAGCGTGGCGCTTCAATTTTCGGAAAACGTGAATCTTCGCGCACATCAGCTACGACAATGGATTGCCCCGTACGAATCATCTCCTGGAACAAGGCACTATCTTCCACTGCAACGGTCAGACCCAATCGTTTTTCAGAATCAGAAAATCCGGCAGCCGCAGCGACCTCTAATTGATCTTCCTCACGCAACAGTAAGGTTGCCGTATCAAAAGGAAGAACAGGTTGCAATTGTTCAAGCAGGGAGGTAACCAATTCATCGCTCTTCAGGCTCGAGGTCAAGGATGTAGCGACCTCGTTCAAAGCCTGGAGTTGCCTGGCGCGTTCCTGAGTCGCCTGTACTAAGCGAACGTTTTCCAATGAGAGTGCTACTTGTTGGGCAAGCGATAATAACAGGGTCTCATCTTCGGCTTTGAATGCAGCTTGTGTGTTGAAGTTGTCCAATAACAAAACACCCAACCCTTGCGCACCTGAAACAATGGGTATTACCAAATTGGAGACGGGCAAACGGCCTCCAGTTGCTTGGCGGTACAGGAAAAGATTGTCAGCCGAGAGAGAATAATCACGCGCAAAGTTCAGTTCATCATCACGACGCGGTGTTTGTGTTTCAAAAACCATACCGGGCAGAGCTTCGCCGATCTTATAATTGATCTTCATCAGGCTATCATTATCCGCGTAACCAGCGGCCGTCCAAGGAATCAGCCGTGCGGCATCCTCATCCCAGAGCAGGACTGCCCCTGCATGGGCAGCAGGCTGGATCACCCGCCGAGCGCTCTCCAGCAAAGCTTTGACTATTTCTTCAGGAGGCAAGCCACTAATCTGACGGCTGAAGTCAAGTAAAAGGTCTACTTCCTGCAACCTTCGGCGTGTTTCATTGAGCAGAGAGATATTCTGTAAGATAAGGGACGTTTGACGGGCGATCTGATAATATACTTGTTGGTCTTCATCAGTGAAGGGCGGCAACGGTTCAGGGCTGACTGCCAAAACGGCCGCTACAGTCTTTTCTTCAACTCTAACGGGCAAACATATGAAAGCTTTGGCACGTAGCCCATTGAGCAAGGGCGTATTACGCCAATCATCCGTCTCATCTGCGTTGGAAGCCAGGATGGTTTCACCAGTCTGCAAACAAGTGCGCAATGGATTGCGCTGACCAAAAAGAGTTTCTGGGTTGGTAGCGCGCGGAACACTACCCATAACGTGTACTAATCGCGGGCCATCGGGAGCATCCTCGGCTACCAAGGCAACCGACATACCAAGTTGTGTGAGCACTTCTCGCCCTAATGCCAGCAACGCAGAGGATGAATCCAACTGGCGACTGACAGATTCGGTGATAGCCAATCCCGCACGAACACGTTGCGCTCGACGATCTAGATTGTGAATGGAAAGTGTCTGTTCCAAATCCTTACGCAGCAAGATAGGCAAATCGTTTTGGCTGACACTGAGCAAGCGTTGTTGGCGCTGTAAACCAGAAGAAAGTGTATCCACACGATTCCGTAATTCGTTGAAACGTGCAGTATTGTTGATCACCAGCGCAGCCTGAGTAGCAAATATTTCAATCGTATCGATTGTCACTTTGTCTGGCCGTAATCCATTATTGGGTGCATCCAGGCTGATCAGGCCTAGCGGATTGCCTTGCATATCATCCAATGGTACGAGCAGGAAATCATCCGGATCCCAGGCATTTTCTTCCTGTTTCACATTATTGAGATCCAATGTGATCATATGAACATCTGCAGGTACAACTGGCGTTCTATCAGCAGGAATAAAATAAGAGTTGCTAATACGGAATTCCGGTTTGAGCAATTGTTGAACACTCGTGAAAGGCTGTTTGCGAGAAAGCAGTTCGCCAAGTACTTCTTGCGAAAATCCCACTCCTGTCACCCGGCGCAACAACCCGCTATCAGGCTCAGACACACTGAAAAGCACTGCCTGGAAAGGAGTAGACTCTCGAATGGCGTTTCCAATAGCTCGCAAATGTTGCTCTAATGGTTGCTCAAAATTAATGGCATAGTTGATGCCGGTCAAAATCGACATTGTATCTGCACGATGGAGCAGCGCATCAGCACGCTCTCGCTCCATCTGATACTGACGGGCCGCATTCAATGCAATTGATGCCTGTACCGCAAGTGTTTGCACCAGATCCACAAGGTCATCACCGAAGAATTCTGGCTGACTGGAATGTAAATAAATCATCCCTGCTAACTTGCCAGTATGAAGTATCGGTGCAAACAACGCCGAGCGCACATCCTCATGCGGTACAGTAAAATCTTCGCGTTCAAGATCTGCAATCACCAGTGGCTCATCAATATTAGAAATACGCGTCAACATGCTGTTGAGGTTTTCATCTACAAGACATCCTACGGAGAATTGAATGTTTAGTTTCTCGCCATCAGTAGATGGATCGAAAAGTAAAACCGTGCCACAATCTGCGTGAGTAGTATTCAAGCTTTCATCGTGCACTACTTCAAGTAATTGCATTACATCTAAGGAGGCACTCAACTCGCGACTAATACGCATCATAGCAGTCAACTGTTCGACGCGAGTACGCAGATCCACATCCGTTTGACTGATCAGGCGGGTGCTTTCCAGGGCTGATGCAAGCTGTCCGGCGGCCGTAGTCACCACCTGAAGGTCATATGAATTGAAAAACTCGGATTTACGATTACCCAGTATCAACTCACCCAAGCTATGATCGCGCACCACCAGAGGCACAACCAAAGCTGATTCCATACGCAGTGTCGTAATAAGAGGGCGATAGACCGGTAAAACCCGCCGATCACTGCTCAAACGCCCAGACAAGAAGGGCTTCTGACTACCTGTTACAGTCAACCTGAACTGGGCGTCCGCTATAAACATTCGTGACAAGTCCCCTATCGCTTCTTGCCGAACCCCGTACACGCTCGTGTTATGGAGTCGCAATTCGCCGCCTTGTTCATCCAACAAGAAGACTGCGGCTGCATCAGCCTGGAACAGATGTGCCAACTCACGCATGGAATGTTCCAACACTTCATCAACCGAGGCCGTAGATGCTGAAAGGCTGGCAATACGCCGCAGTGCATCAGATCGATATGCACGTTGACGCGATTGCTGCACCAAAACCGCATTCTCGATAATAGCCGAGGCCTGACCAGCAACGACGTTCATCAAGCGCAATTCTTCATCTGAAAAAGAAACGACGCCCTGCCGGTGATTGGACAACTGCAAGAAACCAACCAGTCGCCTGCCTGCTAACAACGGTACCAAAGCCGAATCGCGCAAACTGGCGGCTCGGGCCAAATTTTGGATACCAAGGATTTCCCACGTTTCATCTTCCGCAGCATTCAGAGTCAACAAGGGTTGTTGGTCAGCGATGATATCGGTAGCAATTTTCTCGGTTGATATGCTCGTACGGTAAATTTCCACAATATGCGGGGGTAATCCCTGAAACGGAACTTGCCCTTCGAGCGTACGTTTGTCCTCGTCAAAAAGTAAAAATCCAAGAATTTCTACATCAAATAACGGAGCGATGCTCTTAACCAGTCGCTCGAACATATCTTTCATATCCTGGCTTGGGCTCACCGCTTGCGCCAGGTTGGCAAGGCCTGTCAATTCAGTTGTTCGCCGTTGTTCGACCTCAAATAGCATCGCATTGCGGATGGCAATTGTCATTTGACCAGATATGAGTTGAAGTAATTCCATATCATGCTGATCAAAACTGTCTTCAGTGGATTGTCCGACTTCCAATGTTCCTACGAAATCCCCATTTGTCAGCAACGGAATGCCGATATATGAGCGAACTAGATATGGCTCCGTAATCTCATTAACTGCATCATCATTTCGTGGCTCGATCCGTGACAGGAAAAGCGGTTTATGCTGTTTTAGCAAAGAATCAGAATAATCCCCAAAATATGAGCGTGCAACACGCCGCACTGCTCGATGCTCACTTGACCTCCCGTCATAATGATATGGAACCAGAGACTGATTAGCATCATCCCAGACTTTAATTTCCAGCACATCCGCCGAGACCAACCGCCCAATATTTTCCAAAACAGCCTGCAAGGTAGCCTCTAAATCTAAACTGGCTGAAACTGCCTGTCCAAAGTCTGCAACAACTCGCAGGATAGAGGCCGAAGCTTGCCCATCACCCATGGATAGCTCAGGCGAAATATCTAAATTGCGAAATGTAACTAACATCGAAGGAGATAACCCGGGAATATGATAAGACGTGGCCTCTGTCAATTGAGAGCCTATTGAAATCCTTTTTTGACATTCTGTAGAAAAGAGGGAAAGAAAATCATTGGATGGACGTGTGAAACGGATCAGCCGTTCCAAATCGATCTGTTCGGCTTCTCGCAAGCCAAATAACTGACGTGCGGATGCGTTCAAGTATTCAAGTCGTCCGCCGCCCTGGACGATAATGACAGCGTCCTTTAATTCTGAAGCATCGGGAGTTTCAAATGCCGAAAGTGGAACATGAGCATTCGCCTGATTGCGCGGAAATAGGCGCAACAAAAACCAGACCAGTAAAACGAATACCAGTCCGATCAAAACCAGACTAAGACCCAAGCCCAAGCCTTCCATACTAGACGAAGTCCTTAATCCACTGAATTGCCCGGGGTATCTTTCCGTCGCGCCTCTGCACCCATCTCAGTGATTTCACGGATATCCGCAAACCCATATTCTGACGGCGAGACAACCCCAACTGCAAGCGTCATAAATGGTGCATTTACAGGCCCGTCCGAAGTTTGAGCCACCATATATCCTTGCTGACGGTCAATAAAGTTGTAGTGCGTTTGCACCTCTTCTGCAAAGCGTTCTTTCAAGCGCTGTCTGATCGAAGGCGCAGCGTTTTCGGTAGTGATAACAATGAAGTTGTCACCACCTGCATGACCAATAAAGTCCGCCGAAGTGCCGGTTTCATCCACCACCTCGCCTATCAGCATAGCAGTAAAACGCAGCACATCGTCACCCGCCACAAAGCCATATACATCACGGAATGGATCAAAGTGATTGATGCGAATATCGAGCAATGCCCAATCCTGCTCGCGAATGATCTTGCGCAATTGCTCCTCGATCAGGCGACCAGCCGGAAGACCTGAACGCGGATCAGTGAGGCTTTCCCGCTCAGAACGGCGGATAGCGCCTTGCACGCGTAGTTTTAACTCCTCGATGTCAAAGGGCTTGGTGATGTAATCATCCGCACCCAACTCAAGGCCTTGCAACTTGTCGCTGCGCTCATCCTTCTGTGTCAGGAAAATCACCGGGATATGACTGGTACGCGTGCTTGTCCGCAAGGTGCGGCAGACTTCATATCCGTCGATATCCGGCAACATGATATCCAGCACAATCAAGTGCGGTAACACCTGCTTGGTCTTATCCAACGCATCAGAGCCGCGAACGGCTACGTCCACGTCAAATTCCAGGCCGCTGAAATATATTTTCAGCATGTTCCCGATATCAATGTCGTCTTCAACAACCAAAAGGCGGGGCTTTCCCATAGAGCCTCCTTATACGCGCCATGCCCTTTTTCGGGCATTCTGGCGCACGGCTTCGATTTGCTGTGGTGACACTTCTCGCTCGAACGAGCGGAACCCGCTCAAGCGAAAACCATGCTTTTCAGCAATGGCTGTAATTTCATCTACACGCTCGCGGGTAATATGCTTGCCAAGCGTGTAATCTTCAAAGCGGCCTTCCAAAGCCAGGGCTATCGTCTCTGCCATACAGGCGTAGGACTTCCCCGGCGGAAAACCAAAGTTAAAGTTGAAATCTACGGGGCCTGGTACATCGACCATTCCACCGTCAATCACTAATATATCATCTCTTGCGGCTGCTATCATTGCAGAAACATCGCGAGGCCTCGCAACGTCACAAATCACGCAGCCGGAAAGTAAATGCTCCGGCACAATCACATCGTGGATAGCGCTCGTCACCGTCAGGATCAACTGCGCTTTGGCCAAAACATCCATCTTCGTGCTGACAACCAGCTCGCCTCTTCCCGGACCCGATAACTGCTCCCGCAATTCAAGCAGCGCTTCTTCCCTGCGACCGATCAAATACAACCGTCCCACATCTTCAGCCAATAACTCGGTACAAACCCGGCCAATCGCGCCTGTTGCGCCAACCACCGCTGCCGTTGCATTACGCAGGGGAATATCCATAAGGTGCGCTGCCTCGCGGATGGCCTGAACCGCAATGGATATGGTGTAGGAGTCGCCCGTTGTAACAGGTATCTTCAAAGAACGCGCGATAGTGACACCAGCATCACCAATGACCGAGGTAAAGGCACCCAGGCCTAATATCCGGGCACCGAGACGTTCGGCCAACCGGCCAGTCTGTATAATCTTACGATAAACCACTCGCTCTGGCAACTCCAACATTCGTCGGGGGGTATAAGGCGCGGCAATAAACCAACCCAGCACCTGCTTCCCGGTAGAAGCAGAAGTGATGCCTTCGATCTCTGAAATATAAATGGGGGGGAAGAAAGTCGAAAAAAAATCGATCTGGCGTTCGCTTAGAACGCGTCCCAGAAACGGAAATTTCCGGCTGACATCTCGTTTGGGGTCAATCGGGTGAATGATAAAGGCAAACGTATCCATCGGCCTACCAGGATTCCACCTCCGGTTGCTCTTCTTCCGGTCGGTAACGCGCCAGGTGCAGGGAACTATTTTTCAAGCGATGATGGTCACTGTCTTCAAAGTGCACATCGCGGTCTATTACTTGTCTACCTTTGGAAGCAATCAACACCACATCGGATTCTATCGTGCGCGCCGGGTAAACAATCATGCCAGAACCAATACGACAATTATGTCCTACACAACTACCGATTACAGGTCGATTAGAAATGCTCAATCGATCTTTTCCATCCCGCGAACGGATGGGAGCCGGAACCAGATTGAAATCAGTGAAAGTAGAGCCAGCGCCAATGAAGGTGTTACGGCCTATCACACTCATCTGCAAACAGGTATTTTGCGCGATCATGCTATTGTCCATGACGGTGGTCATGAACAAGGCCGCACGAAATGGCAAAAACGTCCCATCCCCTACTACTGAGAGCATCAATTGCACATCCTGTGAGATATTGACGTTATTACCAATAATACAGTTTTCTATTACGGCACCAGCATTGATAGTGACATTATCTCCTATTGTGGTAGGTCCATGGATAACTGCACGCGGATCGATCACACAATTCTTGCCAACCTTGACCATTTCTGAACATTCAAGCAATTGTCGTCCTTCGTAAAGCGCTTTGCTTATTACCTTGATCTTATAGAAGGTGTCTTCGCCAATCCGTTTTTCAAACCGCGCCCCACGTGCGAACAAACCAAATACCACATCCGCAAGATGAACGTGTACCCAGGAATCAATCGCCATAAAAGCCCGCAACGGTACATTGAACACCAGATCGCCAGTGTGATCAGCCATATAGGTAGGGACATGGTAGTATCCCATCTCACGCGCTTCTAGATCAATCACAAGCGATTCCACATCTGCCACAGGGCCATTGGGGTAATACCACAGATCAGCTAAAAACAAATCGCCGGCAGGGGTATAAGATGTAGAGAGAGGTAAAGCGTGCTCGTGAAATGCCGGATCATCGATTGAAAAGGCCGCCCGTACTGCCCGTTTTCGTTTTCTAGCTTGTGTGATAAATTCAGCGAGATAGTATTCATCAAAATAGAGATTATCTCGGTAAACCAGGGTTGGCTCTCGAACAAGCGGTAAATGTTCTCCCGGTTTCAACTCACGTTCGCTGGTTACGTATGGAGCAAGTACATTGCGCTGGTGAAGCCAGAGTGGCTGGTTTTGAATACGCAAATCGCGCGCGCGCTCGTTGAACGGGGGAATAAAATGAGGGGCGTTTAGAATAATTTTCAACATTTATAATATTTTCTCACAACTTACCCGATCTCGAAAAGGACAAGCCTAACAAATTTGCAAGATTCATGCCGATGGGGTGCGGTCAATGGCAACAAGGCAGATTTTATCGCCTTGAGAAACACAAGTTTCTTCCGTTACATTATAAAACTTTCCCCCGCTAACCCAATACAATGCTTCCTGCAATATTCCTACTGCAAAATGACAGGTCGGTTCACTTTCATGACGCCCCCAACACCATGGACAGCATTCAATGCGCCACAGAAAATTATGTTCAGTTTCTTCCAAGGATATTTGTTGGTTTGTATATCGATTAAAAAAATCCATCAAAGATTTTAACGCGGCTACTATCTTCAAGTCAGGAGGTTGCAATCGGAAAGTTGGATCAGAAAAGCCTAAATCAGCGCCATATGTTCGCATACAACTGGAGAAGAAAACTCGTCCGGTACGCAGAGCAAGCCCTCGTCCACCATGTGGACCGTATGCCCGCTCCAACACATATTGCAACTGGCCAATTGTCTCAAATGGAATAGCCTTGTGGTCATCAGCAGGCGGATAATTGTCGATAAGATGGGGAAGCGAGGACAGATTCAGCAGGGCGTTGATGCCACTCTTACCTATAACTTCCTCAAATGCCAACAACATCATGCGCCCCAGCCTGTTCGGGAAGTAATAGGTAGATACTGTTTCAATCATTTAGCTGGTAATTCTTCGTCTAAAAATGATTTGAGCTTATTAATAAAAGGCTGCGGCTCATCGAGCATGATAAAATGCCCGGCATTTGGAAAACGCTCAGTGCAACTTTTCTCCACTCCAGCTGTAAGTGGTTTCCACTGCATTGGATGGACGATATTATCCTTATCCCCATACATGCCCATCACTGGGACCTTGATGCTATCAAGCATGGGGCGCAAGTCAGTGCGGCGCAAAGAAGCAATACTGCGCAGGAAGGATTCAACCGTTGTGCGCGAAAGATCGCGGTCCATCATACCCGGAAAGCGAGGGTCGCGACAAATAAATGGGGAAGCTATTCGCATGCTCAAGCGGAACAATCCCATCATGTTGAAGAGCAGAAACGCGATGGGACGATACCCAGCCCATTTCAGTGGTAAAGCCAACGAAGACCCGGCAATCGGCGAACCGACAACTACCACTTTAGATACACGCTCAGGATACTGGATTGCAACCGATAAACTGACTGTTCCTCCCATACTATGACCTACCAGCGGAGCTCTTACAATGCCCAACTGATCCATAAATTGATCTACTAAGCTAACAAAATCCTGAACTGCGTAGGTTTCTCGTTTCTTCCCTGATTCACCAAACCCCCAGAAGTCCAGCGCATAGGTGCGGTAATGTCGACCCAGGTAGGACATTGTTTCCTGCCACAAACCCCAAGAACCCAGCCATCCATGTAACAAGATGACTGGGCGTCCACGTCCATAGACTTCGTAATGAACAATACCCTGGTCCGTGGTGATCGAAGACACTGAAAATTACAAACCGGCCCCCCTATCCCCCGGTCTCCATTTCCTCAAGGATACTGTAGAGCAATTCCAATAATATGGTTTTTACCGAATCACGCTTTGTCGAAACACAAGACAAGAACTTCACTTTCGGATCCAGCCGCAAGGCATGACGCATATCTTCCAATTCCCAGGCATCTTTCATATCTTGCTTATTGGCCACCACCACATACGGGGTTGGCGCATAGGCACGGAAAGTTTCCAAAATGGAGCGCGCCTCGCGGAAAGTCTCTGGCCGGGTGCTATCGACCATCACAATAAAACCCAACATGCCCTCAGAGAGGATCTCCCACATGAAGTCAAAACGCTTTTGGCCAGGTGTTCCAAATAGATATAGAACCAGGTCCTCATCCACCGTGATGCGACCGAAGTCCATCGCTACGGTTGTAGCATCCTTTACGGAACGTTCCTCATTGGATGAAATCTTGCGCTCAGTGGCAACAACATCAATCTCACTGACCGACTGAATAAACTGCGTCTTGCCAGCGCTGAAAGGTCCTGTCACAACCATTTTGACTGTTTGCATAATTCCAAATCCTTCCAAAGCGTGATGTTACAGAGAGCGAATGCGTCCAATAAGTTTATTGACCAGGGACTTCTGTTCTTCTTTATCTCGGGTCGGGAACATTTTCGGGCTCGGCGTGACCGTTACACCCTCCGGGCGGACAATATCAACCAGGCCAGCCTGTAATAAACCGTACACGATACGACGAATTTCCAGATCATTCATCTTATTGGCGCCGGCAATTTGCTTCATTGTATTCTTCGGATTAATATATGAAACGACCCGCCACTCCTCCACGTTCAAGTTGACATTTTGTAGTGGCCGGTCGGTAAACTTAAGCGCCATATCCAGGCTGGGAATTTCATCCTGCAGTTGCTCCCATTCGCGCAAATGTCGAGAACCTTCGATGATCAAATTCTCCAGATCCAGGCGAACATTGATGCGATCTTCCGGCGGAAGCAAGTCAGCTTCGAATCGGAAGGAACCTTCCACCCAGGTATAGAGCCGTCGGACGGTCTCTGAACAGTGTTCTTGCAAATTGATCAGAATGTCTTCCTGCGATACGTACCCGGCATTAATGAGCAACAAGCCCAATTCCTTATCGGTCATCGCGCCTGCACGTTCTACAAGCGCACGGTATTGATTGGCTGTCAGCTTATTGGCGCGATGCAATAATGTTGCTAAACGATTATCTTCGTTCCCGACACGCGCAAAAGCCAGCTTCCCATTAAGGAAAGCAACATGAGCCTGGTCAGTAGGCCCGTCCACAACAAGAGTGCCGGTCTTTCCTGCCAAATTGATCAGATTAAGGAGTTGAGTGATCGTAAAATCGCGTAAATTTCCACGTAACGCCATAGCGCGCCTCAAATAAGTCCCCCATATGGGGGTCTAAAAGATTATACATGCAAGGTATTAATGCGTCAAACTTGGAAGGTCGACAATATTGAAAGGGCTTGCCCAGCTATGATAGACTCACCCCGTTGCCACATCGAAGGAGGACTTTTGCAAATGAAACCCTCGCATCTTATCTTGACGTTGAGCCTGCTGCTCGTTACACTGACATTTACCAACCCCCAACCGGTATCCGCTGCCCTTGAAGCCGAGATAACAACAGACCAACCTACGCTCAACTTTCCAGACAGTATCAACTTTCGCGCGACCTTTGAAAGCAATACATCCATCAGGTCTGTGATACTCGAGTATGGCACAAGTGAGTTGACCTGTGGCACAGTGGTCGCCAAAGCATTCCCCCAATTCACACCTGCTACAACCGTCAACGCCGAATGGACCTGGGAAATGAAACAATCCGGCTCACTGCCCCCCGGCGCATCCATCTGGTGGCGCTGGCGCTACACTGATGAAAGCGGATTGGAAAACGTCACTGAAAAAAAGACCATCACCTGGCTTGATGCCAAATATAACTGGCAAACCATCACGTCCGGCCCGATCAATCTGCACTGGTATTCCGGGGATCAGGCCTTCGCACAAGACCTGCTGAACGCCGCCGTCACTGGCCTTGCCCGCCTGCAAAACGACGCCGGCTTGCAATCCGATAAGCCCATCCACCTCTACATCTATGCCAACACTGATGATATGAAGGATGCCATCCTGTACGAACCATCTTGGACAGGTGGTATGGCCTTTCCCGAGCATGATGTTGTCATCATCGGCATCTCTCAGCGCGACCTGGCCTGGGGGCGCAGCACCATCGCCCATGAACTGACCCACGTGCTGGTCGGCCACCTCACCTTCTCATGCCTGGGCGATGTGCCCACCTGGCTCAACGAGGGTCTGGCCGTGTACAGTGAAGGCGGGCTGGACTCAGCCTCTGAATCTCAACTCAACGAGGCCATCCGGGCTGACCAGTTACTGACCGTCCGTTCACTTAGCGGAGGCTTCTCGGAAGTGCCTAGTAAGGCCTACCTCTCCTACAGCCAATCCTACAGCATCGTTAAATTCCTGATCGAAACCTACGGGCAGGATAAGATGAATTCCCTGCTTGTTGCTTTGCGAGACGGAACGACCATCAATGATGCCTTAATCAAAGTGTACGGTTTTGATATCGAAGGGCTTGAAGACGCCTGGCGGATCTCGATCGGTGCCGCGCCCCGGTCTGCTTCCGTGCAACCGACCGCCCAACCCACCCCAACCTTTGTCCCCACCTATGTACCCTTCGCGGGAGCGCCAGTGGTCCTCACCCCAACCCCTTATGTCATTCCCACTTCATCCAGCGAAGGACCACCAGAAGAACCTGGCGGCCCACCCATCGCATTGACGCTCATGCTCGCCGCTGTTTGCTGTCTCCTATTCCTGCTCTTCGCTGTTCTCGGGCTGGGAATCTATCTCTCCACTCAGAAACGCAAAGGAGGGGAGAATGAACCTCGCGCATAAGGTTTTCACTTTTGTCATACTTGTTTTACTGGTTACTGTTGTTGCAGGCATCGCGGGAAACGCGTCAGCCAGCAAACCGCTCCAAGGATCGCTGGGGCAGGCCCTGGTCCTGTCAGGAGGCGAGAGCACCAATCCGCGGGAGTATGATCCGGCCACCACACACGGCTCAGGTGACAAGCTCGTCCATAGTGGGCTGGTTTCCTTCGATCCGTATCTGAACCTGACACCTGATCTGGCAGAATCCTGGGGCGTGAGCCAGGACGGAACCGTCTACATGTTCACTCTGCGACAAAACGCCAGGTTCCACGATGGGCGTCCGGTCACTGCGCAAGATGTGGTCTATTCCTGGGAACGCGCCGCCAGCCCGGCATTGCATTCTGACACCGTGCTGACCTATCTGGGTGACATCGTCGGCGTGCGCGAGATGGCTGCGGGGCAGGCCAATCACATCGCGGGCCTGGAGGCGCTCGATACGCACACACTCAAAGTGACGATCGATGCGCCCAAGCCCTATTTCCTGCTGAAGCTGACCTATCCAACCGCCTTCGTGGTCGATCA
>Ga0105094_10000903_pt1 | contig 15199 bp, 13 predicted proteins | sample PPLLak1March2015_2_FD_87023 | JGI IMG/M metagenome (GOLD analysis project Ga0105094, IMG submission 87023) | Freshwater sediment microbial communities from Prairie Pothole Lake near Jamestown, North Dakota, USA - PPLs Lake P8 Core (3) Depth... | ecosystem: Environmental > Aquatic > Freshwater >...
CGCTGACTACGCGGATGCGGTGACTTTCGCCGTCCTTAAGTTTTATATCCACGGTGAGTTCTTCATGATCGGGCTTATTTAAAAGCATTGATATCCGGTTATCCCTGTCTTCATATAAAGCCATAACAGGGCTGGTATCAGCCCGGAGCGCCCATAAAAGGTTCAGGCGGTCGCTTTTCGGCCGGGAAAGTGTGCCCTCGTGCGGGCGGACAATCATCTTGTCCCATTCCTCCAGCTTCACCAGGCAGTTGATGCTGCGGCGGCGGTATGTTCTGCCTCTAAGCGTGAACCGGTGGTCGTCGATGTAAAGGCACGGCTTAGCGTCCATCTTGAGGATGCCCTGCTCCAGCCATCTTTTCAGTGTAGCCGCGGCCCTGGTATAGCGGTTGTCGGTGTCCTTGTCCTGCGGCAGGTCGCGGCCGTACTCGATGCGGATGAAATTAAAGTCGCTGCGCCTGTAAAGCTCCTGTTGGAGCTGGGAAGGGATGATGTCATAAGGGGGACAGATGACCGGCGCCAGGCTTTTCACCAGCGAAGGATCATAGCGCACGCCGCAGAACGGGCGAATATCCGCCAAGGAAAGCTCCTTTGTTTTTCCGTTATTTTCTACAAGTTTAGCTTATAGGGTGGAAACGAGGCAAGTAAAAGCACGTCAAAAGCGATAAAAAAAAGAGAGTCCCGATTAACTCGGGACTCTCGGGTAACAGTAAATTAGTATCTAGGTAAACTGGGTGTGCAGCGCCAACTCGATGTCATCCTGTTGTTTACTGACCCTTTCACCGGCCAGCTTGGCTATCTCCTCGGGGTCGTTACAGAACTCGTAGACACGCTCCTTGGTGATGACCTCGGCGCGGTACATCCTGACCAGGGCCTGGTCGAGCAACTCCATGCCGTTATTGCTGTTCATGCGGATGACGTTGGGCAGCTGGAAGCTCTTGCCTTCCCGGATCAGGTTCCTGACGGCGGCGTTGGCCATCATGACCTCGATGGCAGCCACCCTGCCCGAGCCGTCGGCCTTGGGCACCAGCGCCTGGCACAGGATGCCCAGCAACAGCGAGGCCAGCCTCGCCTGGGCCAGGTAGCGCTCGTGGGGCGGGAACAGGCTGGTCACCCTTTCAACTGCCTGGTAAGCGCTGGGGGCGTGGCCGGTCGTTAGTACCAGGTGCCCGGTCTCCGCAACCGTCAGCGCGGCCGAGGCTGTTTCCAGGTCCCTCATCTCGCCGACGAGGATAACATCGGGGTCCTGCCTCAGCACGTGCCTCAGGGCGTCGGAGAACGAAAGGGTGTCCGTGCCGATTTCCCGCTGGGTGATGGTGCACCTTCTGTTTTCATAGGTGTACTCGATGGGGTCCTCGATAGTCACGACGCGCCGGCTTTCGATCTTGTTAAGGTAATCGATCATCGATGCCAGGGTCGTCGATTTACCGCTGCCGGTGGGCCCGCTGATGATTACCAACCCCCTGGGCCGCATGATGAGTTCCGTGCAGATTTTAGGCAGCCCCAGGAAATCTGGCTCGGGTATCACCATCGGCAGCAGACGCATGACAATGCTGACCGACCCGCGCTGCCTGGCGGCGTTGAAACGTATCCGGCCGACGTCAGGCAGGGACATACCGAAATCGAGCTCCATGCAGCGTTCGAACTCGGCCATCCCTTTGTCCGTCGCCGCCTGGCGCAGTGCCTGTTCGACCTCCTCGGCTGATAAGGAGGGCAGCTCGCCGACCGGCAGAAGGCTCCCGTTAATGCGGAGCAGTGGCGGACGGTCCGCTACCAGGTGTAGATCGGAGGCGTTCCTCGACTTGGCAAGTTTTAACAACGCAACGATATCTGCCATTTTATTGCCCCCTATCCAGCTGGAGAGCCAGGGAGTAGCTCATATATTCGCTCTCGTTTTCGCTGGGAGTATTCCTGGTGAGATTGCCGATGGTAATTTCCGAGAACCGGCCGGTGAGCTGGAGGTTGCGGACGTACTGCATGACCTCTACCTCGGTTGCCGCTTCTCCGGTCAGCATCAGCGCGTCCCCTTCATGGTTGATGCGGTGCAGCTCCAGGTTGGCGACGATATTGTTCACGGTCGCGTTGAGGTCGCCGTTCAGTAAGAGCCCCTTATCGGTCAGGCTATCCAGGGCGGCGATCACAGCGTCGTGCAGGACCTCGATCTCGGCCAGGCTGGCTTCCGCCGCCGTAATATCACCCATCAGTTCGACCTTCTGGGCCTGTTTCTGTTCCAGGAGCAGCCTGGTGGTGTCCAGCGCGAGCTGGTCCTGTTCGATCTTTGCGGCGGCGTTCTGGACCATGAACATCAGCAAAACTACCGCGCCTACGGCGGCTACGCCGGCGGGTATGGCCAACAGGCGGCTCCGCGACATCTGCTTGGGCAAATAGGGCGCGGGCAGGGCATTGAAATTGGGTAATGATCGTCCCGCCTCGCCGGGCATTTCTTTCAGCGCCAGCCCTACGTTTGTCAGGTGATGTGAAGGGTCGAGCTGTTTTACGCACTTCAGCGGAGAAACGAGCAGCGAAGTGGTGTATCCCAGTTCCTGGTTCAGGTATTCGATTATTTCAGGCTCGTCAGTGAGGTCGCCGGATACCAGCATGGGGGTATTCGGCTGGATGAGGTTATCCGGGTTGTTCGAATTAAAGAACTGTATCGTCCTCTTCAGCTCGTCCCTGACGATCGAAAGCCTGTCGGTCTGGGCCAGGTATTCCTGCGGGAAGGCGACGGTGCGGATGGTCTTGGGAATTCCCGTGGACAGGATGATGATATCGAACTCCTTCGGCTGGATATCGACTAATATCGCGGTATACTCGGGGGAGACCCTCGCCAGGGCGAGCGGTTTGATGTCCATGAGGTAGGGTTTGAACCCTATCTTGGTCAAAATCCTTACCAGCATATCGGCGGTGTACTTGGGTATCGCCACCACGAACACCTGGATTTTCCCCTCCGCCGCCGAGACGATCTGCCAGGAAAGATAAAGCTGCTCGAGCGGGATCGGCAACACCCTTTTGGCTTCTCTGGTTATCGCCTCTTCGATCATCGCCTTGGGCAGCTCCGGCAGGGAGACCGGGCGGGTCAGACAGTGCAGGCCGCTTATCCCCAGGATGATCTTCCCGGCGCCGATCCGGTTGCTCTTGAACAGGAGCTTGATCTTGTTGGCCAGGTCTTCCTCTTTCTCTTCGCCGCCGATATCCGTCAGGTTCAAATCCAGCGGCATATAGGCCATCTTGGAGATGCGCTTGCCGCGGGTGACCATCAGGCGGATGCCGGTGTCACTGATATAAAGCGTCGTCGTATTATTTGCCATCTTAGTCTTCCTCGTATGAGTAAATAGTCATCTGGATGCTGGCGGTCGGCGTCTCGTTACTGGATGCCGTTGGGATATCTATCTGCGCCATTTTTATCTGCCCGGTGTTAAAACCGCTGTGCAGGGCCTCGATAAAAACGATCAGGTTGGGTACAGCGCCCTCCAGCGCGGCGCTTAGCGAAGTGGCGGAAAGGCCCAGGCCTTCATAGATATTCGGCGCGATGGGAGAAGTGCTGATGTTGACGACGAGGATGCCGCAAGCGCCGGCGATCGAGAAGAACTCATCGGTAACGTCCACGCTGACGACCGTCTGATTCAGCAGGTTGGAGGCCAGGTCAAGCGCGCGCTGCTTCTCCACCGCCGTCTCCTCCAGACCGGCCAGCTCCGCCTGCAGGTCATCGATTTGCATATTGGCCAGGCTCGTTTGAGACATTTCCAGCTCGTCGTCCAGTGTGGCTTGGTCCTTAGCCTGCTGGGAGCGCGTAATACCCAGGACGGCCAGGGCGACGATGAAGACGCCCGCCGCGAGTATCACCAAGCTTGTTTTACTTAACTTTAAATATTTCATACGACTGCCCCTTGATTCCGGCGTTTAAAACGCCTGTCCGTAGATTGAATACATGGCCGAGACCATGGATAGTGCAATCAGTCCGACGAAGCCGGCGATGACTATCGTCATAATGGGAGGAATCATGCCGATCAACATCTTGGTCTTTTCCGCAGCTTCCGCCTCGAAGTTCTGCGCTACGGCCAGCAGCGTATTGTCCAGGCTGCCCGTTTCCTCGCCGACCTTTACCATCTGCACCATCATGGGCATGAATATGGGGTTCTTGGCCATCGGCTTGGCCAGCCCCTCGCCTTTAAGCATATCTCCCTGCACGGCGTAAAGCGCCTGCGCGACTACCCTGTTGTTGCTGCCCTGGATGACCAGCGGCATGATCTCCGTCAAGGGCAGGCCGGCCGTAAACAGCAGCGCGATGCTCCGGCAGGCTCGGGAGAGTTCGTTGAGGAGGTTTACTTTTCCCAGCAACGGCAGCTTAAGCATCAGCACGTCCAGTTTGTATTTGCCGTTCGTCGTCCTGACGTAGGCGATGCAAGACAGTACGATGATCACGGACCCCAGGAAGATATGCAGGGCGTAGGCGCGCACAATTTCCGAGAAGTCCATCAGGATTTTGGTCAAGGTCGGCAGCTGGGCCCCGAGCGACCCGTACAGGTCGGCGAAGGCCGGCAGCACAAAAAACATCAGGATGCCCACCACGACGACGGTCACCACGCCGGCGATGGCGGGATAGAGGAGGGCGCCCTTGATGCCCTTGCGGGTGTTCATCTCTTTTTCCATGTAATCGGCCACCTGCCGGAGCATCGTTTCCAGGCTGCCGCTCTGTTCTCCGATGCTCAGTGTCCGGCAGTTCATGGGCGAGAAGATCTCCGGGTGCCGGCTCATGGCCACGGACAACTGGTTGCCGCCCCGGATATCCCCCACGATTTCCCCGATTACTTTTTTCAGGGAATGCTTGGTGATCTGTTCCTGTAAGAGCTCCAGGGCGGTAACGATGCTGATACCGGACTCGAGGAGCAGCGCCAGCTGGCGGAAGAATAGTATAATATCGGTCTGCTTGACGGGGAATAATTGAGACATTAACTTGCCGACGCTCAGGAAGGGGACGTAAGGCCTGAGGTTGATCAGGCGGTAGCCGGCAAAGTTCAGCATCTGGTTGATGGCTTCTTCGCCTTCGGCCGTTATCCGGCCTTTGACGATTTCCCCCGATTCGCTGCAGGCTATATATTGATAAATCATAGTGTCTCCGTTCCGGCGTCCCGGTTACTCGACCGTGTAAGCGTTACGTATTACTTCAGCCGGCGTGGTGATGTTCTTCTTTACTTTTAGCATGCCGTCCTGGAGCAGCGTGACCATGCCTTCTTTTATTGCCTGCTGGCGGATATCGCCGGCGGCGGCGTTCTTGAGTAACAGGGTCTTGATATGGTCGCTGGTGCAGAGTATCTCAAAGATGCCCGTCCTGCCCCGGTAGCCGCTGTTGGCGCACACCTTGCACCCGGCTCCATGGAGGAATTCTTTTCTATCCTCGCCCGCCTGCTGCTGATAAATCAGGCTTTCTTCGGCCGTGCCTTCCGTCGGCCGGGCGCAGTGGGAGCAGAGACGCCGGACCATTCTCTGGGCGACTACCCCGATGAGGGCCGAGGATACCAGGAAAGGCTCCACGCCGAGGTCGACAAGCCGCAGCACCACGCCGACGGCATCGTTGGCATGGATGGATGACAGCACCAGGTGCCCGGTGAGGGCCGACTGGATGGCGATATTGGCCGTCTCCGCGTCGCGTATCTCGCCGATGAGTATGACGTCGGGGTCGAGCCTGAGTATCGACCTCAGGCCGCTGGCAAAGGTGACACCGGCGCGGGGGTTGACCTGGATCTGGTTGATGTTCGAGAAACGGTATTCAACCGGGTCTTCGATGGTAATGATGTTGCGCTCGGTCTGGTCGAGGGAGTTAAGCGATGCGTAAAGGGTGGTGGTCTTGCCGGCGCCGGTGGGCCCGCTGACCAGTATGACGCCGTAAGGCACTTTAAGCATCTTCTCGTACAGGGCCAGGCTCTGGGGGAGGAAACCGAGGTCGGACAGCGCCAGGGTGGCGCGGGTCTTATCGAGGAGACGGAGCACGGCCATCTCGCCGTAGACCGTGCCGATGATGCCCACGCGGATATCGATGAACCGGCCTTTCGTTTTAACCGAGAACTGGCCGTCCTGGGGGCGGTGATGGTCGGCGATGTTCATGCTGGCCATGATCTTAATCCTGGAGACGAGCGAGGCCATCGAAGCCAGCGGTAGTGAGAACATGTCGTGGAGTGCGCCGTCGATGCGGAAACGCACCCTCATCTTGTCTTCGCCCGGCTCGAGGTGTATATCGGAAGCCCGGGCTTTTACGGCTTCGTCGATGATCAAAGTCAGCGCCTGGGCTACCGGAGCCTCGGTGGCCGTATCGAATGCCAGCTGCTTGGCCAGCTTGTTCGCGGTCTCGTCCGGCACTTCCATGTTCGAGATCTGTTTTTCGATCTCGTCGAAGGCCTTGTAGTTGAAATCGATGGCCTCGCTGACCTCTTCGGCGGTCGCCAGTTCGGGCTCGATGCGCATATGGCTACGGCTGGCCAACGCCTCCAGGGCGATGATGTCGGAGGGGTTGGACATCGCTACGCGCAGGACTTTGCCGTCCGTAGACAGCGGGAAGGCGTTGTACTTGCGCGCCACGGGCTCCGGAACCAGGCGTAACACGTCCTGGTCCGCCGATTTCTTACGCAGGCTGATCTTAGGCTCTTTAGTCGTGTCAGGCATAATATGGAATACCCCTGTCTAGACTGATTTTTAGCTTCACAGGACTCATCTTATCTACCTTTCGTCCCGCATTCAATAGCTCTTTGGTCATAGGCAGTTTGAGGGATATGAAGCTGTAAAAGTATCGATTAGTAAAAACTTGTAGAAAAGACTAGTACTTTTTTCTATTAAAATATTATGTTAAAATATCTATGGTAGCATTAAGATAAGTAGAACAGACCCGGTGAACCGAGGAGACGTGATGAAAGAAGCAATTACGAATTTTTTAAACTACCTGTCGGTGGAGAAGGGCTATTCCGAGAACACCATCGCCGCCTATCATAACGACCTGACCGCGCTGGCCGACTTCGCTAAAAAGCAGGGACTCTCCGCCTGGTCGGGCTTTACCCGGCAAAATATGCTCGGTTATATGCTGGAGCTTAAAGAGAGGGGCTATGTCGCCACCACTGTAGCGCGCAAAGTGGCGGCCTCGCGCTCCTTCTTTAGTTTTCTGGTGGCCGAGGGCCTGATCAAGACCGACCCCACGGAAAACATGAGCTCGCCCAGCGTGGGCAAAGCGCTGCCTAAGCCGATACCGATCAACCAGGTCCGTCTGCTTATGGAGCAGCCGGCCAAGCTTACCACGGCGGAAGCCAGGCGCGACAAGGTGATGCTGGAGCTTTTGTATGCCAGCGGCATGCGCATCAGCGAGCTCGTGGCTTTAAACCTGGGCGACGTTAACACCGAGGGCGACTATTTCGTGAGGTGTTTCGGCAAGGGGCGCAAGGAGCGCATCATCCCCCTCTACGGGCAGATCGCCCTGGCGGTGAAAAAGTATACCGACGAAGACCGCCCCAGGCTCGCCCACGGCAAAAAAGAGACCGCTTTATTCCTGAACGCCCGCGGCGAGAGGCTGACGCGGCAGGGTTTCTGGCAGAAGCTAAAGGAATACGTGAAATCGGCCGGCCTGAACTCCCATATCAGCCCCCATACTTTACGGCACAGCTTCGCCACGCATATGCTGAGCGGCGGCGCGGACCTGAGGTCGGTGCAGGAGTTGCTGGGACACGCCAATATCTCTACCACCCAGGTCTATACCCACCTGACCACCGAACATGTCCGCCGGAGCTATGATAAATCCCATCCCAGGGCTAAAAACTAGACTTGAGGAGGCCACCGATGCCTGGCAAATCCCGACACGGTAAAGGCAAACACTATAGTAAAAAAAGCCGGGCCATGATGCGGCAGGGGACGGCGCCGGCCGTATCTTCGGCCAGCGCCGCGGCACAGGAGTCCACCCGGTCGGCAGCCCCCGTTGTAAGCGCGCCCGCGCCCCGGGCGTCTGTCGTAACCGCTAAAGCCATCGGAAATCCGTATCCTTTCATCGCCAGCGAGCTGCGGAGAATCGGGCTCCTGGCGGGGATCATCATCGTGATCCTGGTGGTGCTGTCTATCGTTTTGACTTAGCTCATTCATTGCAGATATGGTCGACTATCAAGCGGCTAGAGCCAGGTTGATCGCGCAGCTCAGTGCTAATATTAAGGACCGGCGGGTGCTGGACGTGATATCCCGCATCCCGCGGGAAAAATTCGTCCCGCCAGATATCCGCGAACAGGCGTATAATGACAATCCCTTGCCCATCGGCAAAGAGCAGACCATCTCCCAGCCTTATATCATCGCCCTGATGACGGAAGCGCTGGAGCTTAAAGGCCACGAAAAAGTGCTGGAGATCGGCACCGGCAGCGGCTACCAGACGGCTATCCTGGCCGGGCTGGCCAAAACGGTCGTCACGGTTGAGCGTGTTCCGGAGTTGGCAGAGTCGGCGGTTAAACTCTTAAATGCACTGGGCTATAAAAACATCGAAGCGCACCTCGCTGGCGAAACGCTGGGCTGGCCGCAGGACGCCCCGTACGATGCCATCATGGTCACCGCCGGCGCCCCCGATATCCCGGATGAACTCCTCGCCCAGCTGGCAGACGGCGGCCGCATGATCATCCCGGTCGGCCCGCGGTATGCGCAGGAGCTCTGCAAGGTGATCAAACGCCGCGGGGGCGTTAACATCCAGAACCTGGGCGGCTGCCGCTTCGTTTCCCTGATCGGCAAGGCCGCCTGGCAGAAAGAATAAGTATCCCGTCTGGAGGAGTCCCATGGATGTTTTTGAAGCTATAAAGAATCGGCGCAGCGTGCGGCGGTTTACCACCGACCCCGTTGACGATAAGAAGATCGAGGCTATCCTGGAGGCGGGCCGCTGGGCGCCTTCATGGGCCAACAGCCAGTGCTGGCGCTTTGTGGTGGTGCGCGATAGGAATATAAAGAAAAAGCTGGCGGCAACGATGATGTCGATCAAGCTGCCCGATAGGGAAATTCCCAATCCCGCTTTAGCCGGTTTTGACCAGGCGCCGGTGATAGTCGTCGTCTGCGCGGAAACGGGTAAGGCCGGCGGCAAGCACGGTTCTCCTGGCGAGTACGTTACCGATAAGGGCGACTGGTTCATGTTCGATGCCGCCCTGGCGGTGCAGAACATGGTCCTGGCAGCCCACGCCCTCGGGCTGGGGACGGTGATCATAGGCGCTTTTGAAGCCCCGGTGGTGGAGAAGATCCTGTCTATGCCCACCGGCGTTCGTGCCGTCGCGATGTTCCCGGTCGGCGTCCCTGCCCAGCCGGGCAAGGCGCCCCCGCGCAAGGAGCTATCCGATATTGTCATCAAGGACAAGTGGGGCAAATAGCCCTTTTCTCGGGCGCTTGCCTCATCAGGCCTGCGGCGACTATAATAGATTACCCGGAGTCTATAGAGAGCAGGTGATTTCATGCCTAAATACGGACTGGAGAATATCCGCAATATTGTCTTGCTGTCGCACGGGGGTGCCGGCAAGACTTCGATATCGGAGGCGATGCTCTTCAACGCCGGTGCCATCAACCGTTTAGGCCGGGTGGATGACGGTTCGACTACCTCCGACTACGATCCCGACGAGATCAAACGCAAGATCAGCATCAACCTTTCCATCCTCCCCTGCGAGTGGCGGGAGAACAAAATAAACGTTATCGATGCCCCGGGGTATACCGACTTCGTCGGCGACATCAGGGCGGGCATACGCATCAGCGAGGCCGCCGTTATCGTCGTCGGTGCCACCTCCAGCGTGGAGGTCGGCACGGAAATGGTCTGGAACTACTGCGAGGATTCAAAGCTGCCGCGGTTTGTCTTCATCAATAAAATGGACCGCGAGAACGCCGATTTTGCTAAAGTGGTGGGGGAAATCAAGGCCAGGCTCGGCGCCAGGTGCGTCGCCCTTCAGCTGGCCATCGGTGCCCACACCAGCTTCCAGGGGGTTGTTGACCTGCTCTCGATGAAGGCCTATACCGGCGCCGGCACGCAGGTCAAGGAAACGGAAGTTCCCGCGAACCTGAAAGCCCAGGCCGATTCCTACCGCGAGAAGCTGGTGGAGTCTATCGCCGAGGTTGACGATACCCTCCTCGAGAAGTACCTGGGCGGGGAAGCCATCAGCCCTGAAGAATTGACTAAAACACTGCGGCGGGCCGTCCTCGAAGGTAAAATAGTGCCGGTGCTGGCCGGCTCGGGGCTGCAGAACATCGGTATCACCCGCCTGGTCGACGCCGTCGTTGATTACCTGCCCCTGCCTAAAGAGCGCAAGGTGGCCGTCAGCGGGGGCGCTGCCATTGAGCCTAAAGAAGAGCTGCCGCTGGCCGCCCTGGTCTTCAAGACCACCGCCGACCCGTACGTCGGCAAGCTGACCTATTTCCGTGTTTACAACGGCGTCATCAGCAGCAACTCACAGGTCTTTAACTCCGTCCAGAATGCCCACGAGCGCGTCGGCCAGCTTTTCATGATGCGGGGTAAGGCGCAGGAGCCGGTACCGCAGGTCCGGGCCGGCGATATCGGCGCCGTGGCCAAGCTGAACGTGACCGCTACCGGTGATACCCTCTGCGCCACGGACAAACCGATCAAGCTGGAGTCCATGACCTTCCCGCTGCCGATATTCCGGGAGGCCGTGTATCCTAAGACCAAGACCGACGTGGACAAGATGGGGACAGCTCTGGCCAAACTCGTCGAGGAAGACCCCACCCTGAAAGTCCACCGCGAGCTCGGCACCGGCGAGACGATCATCTCGGGCATGGGCGATACCCACCTGGCCGTCGCCGCCGACCGGATGTTGCGCAAGTTCGGCGTACACGTGGAGCTGTCCATACCCAAGGTACCTTATCGGGAGACGATTACCATGGCCTGCAAGGCCGAGTACAAGCACAAGAAACAGTCCGGTGGGCATGGCCAGTACGGGCATGTCCTGCTGGAGTTCGAGCCTTTACCTTCGCGCGGCGAAAATGAGTTCGCCGAGAAGGTCGTTGGCGGCTCCGTGCCCCGCAACTATATCCCGGCCGTGGAAAAAGGCGTCGTCGAAGCCTACCAGGAAGGCGGACTGGCCGGCTTTCCGGTCGTCGGCGTTAAGACGATTTTGTACGACGGGAGCTTCCACCCGGTCGATTCCTCGGAAATATGCTTTAAGATCGCCGGCGCCCAGGCGTTCAAGAAAGGCATCGCCGAGGGGCGGCCTATTCTCCTGGAGCCCATCATGAACCTCAAGGTATCCGTGCCCAGCGATCTCACCGGGGAGATCATCGGCGACCTCAATACCAAGCGCGCCCGGGTCATGGGTATGAACCCGGAAGGCGATGTGAATGTTATCGAGGCGCAGGTACCGTTATCCGAGATCCAGCGCTATTCCATCGACCTTAAGTCGATGACCCAGGGCCGGGCGACCTATACCATGACCTTCGATCATAATGAAGAGGTGCCGGCGCAGATCACCCAGCGGATAGTCGCCCAGCGGCAGGCGGAAAAGGCGGAGAAAGAAAAGTAGCGGTTAGCATTTAGCAGTTAGCGGTTAGCGCTTAGCCTAATGAAAGATTTCAGGAAACTCAACGTATGGCAGAAGGCACATTTACTTACGCTTGCCATTTATGGAATAACTAAAAGTTTTCCTAGAGACGAATTATACGGTCTTACTTCTCAAATCCGGAGAGCATGTTCGTCCATCCCAGCTAACATCGCGGAGGGTTGCGGGAAAGACACCGACGCTGAATTCGGTCGTTTTCTTCAGATAGCTCAAAGCTCGGCAAGCGAACTGGAATATCATTTGTTGTTAGCTCATGATTTGAAACTATTAGAGGATAAAGACTATTTGTCATTGAGCAAACAGACTGAAGAAGTAAGGCGGATGCTTACTACTCTCACAAAGCGAGTAAAAGCTAACAGCTAATAGCTAACAGCTAATAGCTAATAAGCTCCCTGACCTTGGCCGTGAAGGCCGGCAGTATCTTTTTCCAATCGCCGACCGCCCCGTAACGCGCGTGGCGGAAGATGTTGGCTTCTTTATCTTTATTGATGGCCACGATGGTCCTGGCGCCGGAGCAGCCGCTCATGTGCTGGCTGGAGCCCGATATCGCCACGGCGATGTATAGTTCCGGCGCGATGATCTTGCCCGTCAGTCCTACCTGTACCGTGTCCGGTACCCAGTTGCTGTCGCAGGGCGGCCGGCTGGCCCCGACCGCGCCCTTGAGCAATCGCGCCAGTTCTTCGAGCTGTTTGAACCCCTCGGCGCTGCCGATGCCCCGCCCCCCGGCGACCACCCTTTCAGCGTCCTCGATATTTATACCCGCTACCTCTTCTACAACCCTGTTAATGACTTTCGCCCTGATAGCGGCAGCGTCCAGCCCTGCCGCGATGTTGATGACTTCCCCCTTCCTCGCGGTGTCCGGCGCGAGGGGAGTCATAGTCTTGGTACGGATGGTAACCATCTGCGGATCGGTATCGCTGCTGAAGACCGCCAGGGCGTTGCCGCCGTAGACCGGCCGGGTCGCCAGCAGCCGCTTTGACGCGGGGTCGATGGCAAGGTCGACGCAGTCCGTTGTCACGGCCGTGCCGAGCCGGAAAGCCAGCCTGGGCGCGAGGTCGCGCCCGGCGTCGGTCTGCCCGATGATAAATATCTGTGGATTTATCTGCCTGGCGACTTTTTCTAAAACAGCCACATACGCGTCTGGCTGGTAGTCTTTAAGCAGGGGATCGTCGAGGACGTACACTTTATCGGAGCCGGAGGCGATAGCCGACAACGCCAGGCCGCCGATATCGCTGCCGACTAATACGGCTGAGAGCGGCTGTCCCAGGGCGTCCGCCAGCTTTCGGCCGGCCCCCAGCCCTTCGAGGGCTATCGGCAGGAGCTTATCGCCCCGGTGCTCTATGAAAACAGCTACGGTCATATCGGTCTTTCCTGTTAAAGGACTTTCACTTCCCTGAGTTTCAGCGCCAGGTTGTCGCCCATCTCTTCCGGGTTCTCCCCGGCGATGAACTCGCATTTTTCTTCGTGGACCGGCTGGTACAAACGGTTCAGCTTTACCCGCCGCCCGCCGGCTTGTATACCGATATCCGCCGGCTTCCAGACCACAGGCTCTTTCTTCTTGGCGGCCATGATGCCCTTGATAGTAGGGTAGCGCGGCTCCCCGACCTCGTTGGAAACGGTCACTACCGCCGGCAGCGGCGCCTCGATGACCTCGTAGCCGGTGGAAGTTACCCGCTCTACCCTGACCTTGCCTTCGGTGGGTTCTATCTTGCGGGCCAGCGTCACGCAGGGAACGCCCAGCAGCTCGGCGATGCCCGCCCCGGTCTGCCCGGCGTTGGTATCCGAGGCCTCGCGCCCGCACAGGATCAGGTCAAATTGTCCGGCCTTTTTTATGGCTGCCGACAGCGCCTCAGCTGTTGTGTAAGTATCCGCGTCAGCAAAGGCCGGGTCCTCGAGCAATATCAGTTCGTCGGCGCCATTGCCAGCGGCTTCTTGACCACCTCGCGCAGCAGGTTACCGCCCAGGCTCATTACCGTGATTTTGCCGGCCCCGGCGTCCTTGATTTTTAATGCCGCTTCGACCGCGTACTCGCCGTAGGGGTCGATGACCGGCGGGGCGCTTTTCATCTCGGCCTTATTGGTGGCGGGGTCGACCTTAAAGCTGCTCGGCGGCGCTTCGGGGTCGATGACCTGTTTCACGCACACGATAATATTCATCGTTAACTTGTTGAGATTATCAGATTTCAGGCGTCAGGGAATTCAATCCTAATTTAGCATCATCTTCAGAGCTATGTCAAACGCAGGCTGACCGCCCGCTCGATACCGGCCAGGTCTTTATGGACTTCAACAGCAGCGGCGGAGAATACTTTACATAATATGTCTACCACCATTTCCGCCTGCCCCTGTCCTATCTCTAGTAATAGGTATCCACCCATATTAAGCTTCCCCCCGGCCTGCCGACCCAGTCTTTTTATCTGGTCCAGCCCGTCTTTCCCCCCGTCTAAAGCCTGTCTCGGTTCCCGGCCGTTTGGTGGCAGGTCGGCTTCTTTAACGTAGGGCAGGTTGGCCACTATCATATCTACAGGTTTTTCCAGGGGCTCCAGCAGGTCGCCGCGCAAAAGAATGACCCTGTCCGCGACGCCGTGTTTTTTCAAATTATCGCGGGCGACTTCCAGCGCTTCCGGTGATATGTCGGTAGCGTAAAGGACCGCGCCCGGTAAGTGGACCGCCAGGCTGATGGCTATAGCCCCGCAACCCGTCCCGATGTCGGCGATTTTCGTCATATTGTGGCTTCTCGCCGTTTTTAAAGCCAGTTCCACCAGCAGCTCGGTCTCCGGCCGGGGGATAAGCACATGTTGATCGACTTCAAAGTCGAGCCCGTAGAACTCGCGGTGGCCGGTGATGTAGGCGGCAGGCTCGCCGCTTAGGCGGCGCTCCAGTAATCCGGCAAATTCTTTTTTCTGCCGCGGACTTAGCTCCCGGTCGAGGTCCGAGAACAGCCCGGCGCGGTCTATCGCCAGCAGGTACCTGAGGAGGATTTCGCCTTCGAGCGAGGCGTCGTCGACGTTGCTCTTTACTAGGGTATCACGTGCCTTCGTTAAAGCCTGCCGGAGGTTCACATCCCCTGTCCCTCGAGCTGTCGGGTCTGCTCGCTGGTCGCCAGTATATCGATCATCTCGTCCAGCGCCCCATCCATGAACCGAGGCAGGTTATGCTGACTGGCGTTGATGCGGTGGTCGGTGACGCGGTCCTGCGGGTAGTTGTACGTCCTGATCTTTTCGGAGCGCTCGCCGCTGCCCACCTGCGAACGCCGGTCCGATGTTATCTGCTCTTCCTGTTTGCGCCGCTCGATGTCCAGCAGCCGGGTGCGCATTACGGAGAGCGCTTTGATCTTGTTCTGGAGCTGCGAGCGTTCGTCCTGGCAGACGACCACCATCCCGGTTGGCAGGTGCGTCATGCGGACGGCCGACGCTACTTTATTGACGTTCTGGCCGCCGGCGCCGCCGCTGTGAAAAATGTCCACCCTGAGGTCCTCGGGTTTGATCTCAATATCCACCTCTTCCGCCTTGGGCAGGACGGCTACCGTTGCCGTGGACGTATGGATCCTCCCCGAGGCTTCGGTAACCGGCACGCGCTGTACCCGGTGCACGCCCCTCTCATATTTTAGCCGGCTGTACGCGCCTTTGCCCCTGACCTCGAAGATCATCTCTTTGAATC
>Ga0105094_10000904_pt1 | contig 15196 bp, 16 predicted proteins | sample PPLLak1March2015_2_FD_87023 | JGI IMG/M metagenome (GOLD analysis project Ga0105094, IMG submission 87023) | Freshwater sediment microbial communities from Prairie Pothole Lake near Jamestown, North Dakota, USA - PPLs Lake P8 Core (3) Depth... | ecosystem: Environmental > Aquatic > Freshwater >...
CCATCAGGACGTACGCGTCCAGGCGGCCGCGGGCCGAGTCGAAGCGCTCGGCGCCCCGCCAGAGCTTCACGAACGTGTCCTGCACCAGGTCCTCCGAGGCCGCCCGATCCCCGAGCATGACGAGCCCGAGCCCGTACACGCGAGGCGCGTAGCGCTCGTAGAGCGTGCGCGAGGCGCCGGAGTCGCGCCCCGCGAACGCACGCATCAGCTGTGTCTCGCCGGCCGGTTCGAGCATCGTTCGCAAGGGTATCCCGACCAAGCAGTACGGACGCCGACCCCAGAGCGTTCACCCGTGACGGAGATCGGAGACTCGCGCTAGGGTCCTCCGCGTGCCGCCGATGGACGTGTACCTGGAGGTCGGGGCCAAGCGGATGTTCGCCGGCGCCCTCGAGTGGCCCGGCTGGTGCCGGGCCGCCCGTGACGAGGGGTCCGCGCTCGAGGCGCTCCTCGCGTACGCGCCCCGGTACGCGGCGGCGCTGAAGGGGAGCCGGCTCGGGTTCGAGGCACCGACCGACCTCCGCGTCGTCGAGCGCCTGCCGGGGGACGCGACGACGGACTTCGGCGCGCCGTCCGCCGCCCCCAACATCGACGCCGAGCCGATGACCGAGGCCGACCTGCGCCGCGCGCAGGCGCTCCTCCGCGCCTGCTGGCGCGCGTTCGACGCGGCCGCCGACGCCGCGACGGGCAAGGAGCTGCGCAAGGGGCCGCGCGGCGGCGGCCGAGACCTCGAGACCATCGTCGAGCACGTGGTCGGCGCGGATGCCGGCTACCTGCGGATGATCGGCGCCAAGGCCGGCGCCGAGCAGGAGGCCGGGCCCGAGCCGATGCGGGCGGCCATCTCGACGGCGCTCGCGAGCGCGGTGCGCGACGGCGTCCCGCCCTCGCCGCGCGGTGGGAAGCGGTGGACGCCGCGGTACTTCGTCCGCCGCTCGGCGTGGCATGTGCTGGACCACGCCTGGGAGATCGAGGACCGCATCGAGGACTGAGGCGGCTCAGGCCAGGAACGTCGCGAGACGCTCCGTCTCGGCGCGGAGCTCGCGCAGGGCCGACCGCGGGAGCCGCTCGAACGGCTCGACGCGGACCCGCCCGTCGTCGAGCGCCCACGTGCCGGCCACCCGGCCGTCCACGAGGAACGTCGGCACCGACTGCGGGTTCTTCGAGTGGAAGACCAGCGGGCGGTACGGCTCGGGCAGGATCTGCGTGCGGCGGGCGTGGACGAGCAGGGTCGCGTCCCAGGTGGGCAGCAGCCGGACGGGCGCCGGGGTCCCGGCATCGGGCAGCGGCGCACGCGGCACGTCGAGCAGCTCGCCGCCGCGCTCGTCCCGGAACCGGCGGAGCGTCATCCGGTCGAGGGCGGGGTCCAGGCGCGCGGGCGAGAGACCCGTGAAGCTCGCGACGTCCTTCCGGCTCGCCGGCCCGAACCCCGAGAGGTAGCGCCGGACCAGGTGCTCGATCCCTTCGGCCCGCGTGACGGTGGAGGGCCCCAGCCAGTCCTCGGCCAGTCCGTACAGGTCGGCCCGGCGCCGCTCCCACGTGCCCGAGGACGGCACGCGAACCATGTCGACGAACAGCCCGACGCCGTACCAGGTCTGGGAGTCGATGCCGAGCGCCCTCACGATCTCGGCGCGGGGGCGCGCGCCCTCGGCGAGCATCGCGCGGACGCGCTCGGCGACGGTCTCGATCCCGGCGGTGCTCCCGGTCCGCGCGGCGGCGCGGATCCATCCCTCGCGGCGGTCCTCGCGCACGGCCTCGGTCATCAGCCAGTAGTCGTTCGCCGAGACCATGTGGATCGTCGAGCGCATCAGCGTCGCCTGCACGACGGTCCGCCGTTCGAGCGCTCGGGTCAGGTCCTCGAGCCGGAACCCCTTGAGGCACGACCACAGCCGCAGGTATCCGGACGGCGCGTACTGCGTCTGGAGCCCGCCGACGCGCTCGAGTGCCCGCGGGAGCGGCAGGCGGGCGCGCTCGAGCAGCAACTGGCGCGCGAGGAGCGCGCGGTTCAGCTCGCGTTCGGTGAGGGTCCGTTCGGCCATCGCGGCGTCAGGTCTGGTCCGACCAGCGGCCCTGCTCCTCCGGTCGCTCGGGCGGAAGCGCCCAGCCGGACTCGCTCGGGAGCTTCCACCGGCCGCGGTCGCGGATCTCCACGTCCCACGGGCCCTCCATCCCACCGTCGTCGAACCGAGCGCCTTCGATCGGACCAGCCAGCCCCTCGGCGGTGGCCGCGACGTCGTAGACCGCGGGAGGGACCCAGATCACCGGGTTCCCCATCCGATCCTCACCGACGCGCACCCCCCAACCGAGCGCCCGATGCTCAGCGTCGAACAGCTGCACCTTGTCCTGCGGTCGCTCGCGCGCGCGCGCTCGGTCATGCGCTCGAAATACTTCGCCCGATCGACGGCGTGGTACGTGTCGATCCTGTCGAGATCTTGGTGGCGCTCCCGCTGCTCCGCGTCCTGATCTCTGTACCCGGACCAGACCATGCGGGCCACGGGGACGATCACGTACCTGACGACCATCGCAAGCGTGATGAGGAAGCCGCCGATACCCAGGTTCCGACCGACCGACATCCCGATGAGTCTATTGGTCAGCCGCCGGCGAGCGCGCGAGCGTCATGCGATCGGTGCGAGCGCTTTCACTCGACCGAACCGTGGAGAGCTCCACTCGCCGAGGATCCCACGGAGGCTCACGGACCCAGCGAGCCGAAGGTGAGGTCATGGCCGGCCCGTGCCGTCCGAACGACGGCCCTTGGGTGCATCGCGGCCGAGACCGCGATACCCTGCGCGGCCATGGTCAACCGAGCCGGAGGGGAGGGAACATCGTGACCGGTTGGTGGCTCGTCTCCTACATCGTGCTGTGGGGCGTCGTCGCCGCGCTCGGCGTCCTGGTCGTGGCGCTCGCGCGCGAGATCGGCGCGCTCCATCTACGGCTCGGGCCGCGAGGCGCCCTCGAGATCGACGGCGAAGGCCCCGAGCTCGGCGCCGTCGTCCCGCCGATCGATGTCGAGGACATCGCCGGCGCGCCGGCGACCCTCGGCGGCGCCGGGCCGAGGCGCTTGCTCCTGTTCGCCTCGCCGACGTGCGAGCCCTGCCGCGACGTCGTGCCGGCGGTCGGCGTGCTCGCGGACGTGCGCCTGCGCACCGCGATCGTCACGGACGCGCCGCGGACCCTCCTGGACCCGTGGCGGCGGCTCGGCGTCACCGTGCTCCTTTCGACCGAGGCGTTCACGGCGTACTCGGTCCCGGGGACGCCGTTCGCGGTGGTCCTCGGGGAGGACGGCCGGGTCCTCGCGAAGGGCACCGCGAACAACCCCGAGCAGCTCGAGGGGCTGGTCGCGACCGCCGACCGTCGTGTGGCGGAGGCGGTGCCGGCGTGAGCTCGATCGAGCGCATCGAGCGCGGCCTCGCCACCTCGACGACGCGGCGGTCGTTCCTGGCGCGGGTGGGGCGAACGGCGGTGGCGCTCGCGGGCGGAGGACTGGTCGCCAGCGTCCTCGCGCCCGAACGCGCCGAGGCGCACCACATCTGCGGCCACACGTACACGACCGGGTCGTGCCCGCACCCGTTCGCCCCGCACTCGCGTACGGACGCGTGGGGGTACCCCGTGCACCCCGTGTACGGGTACCCGGTCGACGACGAGGGCGCCCTGTACGTCTCGAAGCGCCAGATGCGCCGGAAGGTCTGCCAGGAGCGCGTACCCGACGAGTACCCGAAGACCGACCCGACCCGGTACGGGGGCGGCTGGAGCCGGTGCTGCAACGGCCGCATCCGGCACATCCAGGATTGCTGCTCCCGCCACGACAGGCGGATCAACGGCGACCGCGCGGTCCGCGGGTACTGCTACGGGCGGCGCAAGGTCTTCTGCATCACGTACCAGGAGTACGACGTCCGGTGCTGAGCCCCATCGCGTTCACGGCCGTCGTCGCGGCCTCGGTCGTCGCCGGGCTGTCGGCGCTCTTCGGCCCCTGAGGGCTGTCGATGGTGGAGACCATCACCCCCATGGTCCATGGGGGCAGCCGGGGCAGGTGGATGGTGTCGGTGACGCTGCACGTCGTCGCCGCGACGCTGGCCGCGGGCGTGTTCGGCTCGGCGCTCGGGGCAGCGGGCGACGCGCTCGGCGCGCCCTGGGGTTCGGGGTGGGCGGTGGTGGTGGTGGCCGTCTGCGTCGCGGCGCTCCTGCGCGAGGCCGGCGTGCTGGCGTACGCCGTGCCGCAGCTCCGACGGCAGGTGCCGAGCTGGTGGCGGACGTACTTCGGGCCGTACGCGGCGGCCGCGCTGTACGGCGGCGCGCTCGGCGTGGGGTTCCTGACGTTCGTCCGGCATGCGACGCTGCTCGTGGTGGTGGTCGCCGCCGTCGCGACGGGCAATCCGCGCCTCGGCGCGGTGCTCGTCGCGCCGTTCGGTCTGGCCCGCGCGGGGGCGGTCGGGCTCGCGGGGCTCGGGCGGCAGGCCCAGACGGTCGATCGGTTGAGCGCGTTCGCCGCGCGCTCCTCGGCGCTCGGCGTCGCGAACGGGGTCGCCGCGGCCGCCGTGGCTCTCACCGTGGTGCCGGAGCTCGGCGCCGCGAGCCTGAACGACCTGACCGGCGTCGCCGGCGCGACGATCGCGATCGCGTTCGCGTGGGGCGCAGTCTGGAAGGCGCACCGGTTCCGGACCTGGCGCGGGATCGTCGCCTCGTACGGCCTCGGTCCGCTGCGCGCACCGGCGGGGGTCGTCGTCCCGGTGCTCGAGGCCGGGATCGCGCTTGCCGTCCTCGGCGGCCGGGCTCGCGAAGCCGTCGCCGCCGCTCTGGCGTTCCTCGCCGCCGCGTCGCTGGCGGTCGCGCTCGCACGCCGGCGCGGACAGCGACGGCTCCGCTGCGGGTGCTTCGGCGCGGCCGAGATCGACACCGGTCGTGCGCTCCTCCGCAACGCCGGGCTCGCCGCGGTTGCCGCGCTCGCCGCGCTCGGCCCCGAGCCCGGCACGTCGGCCGTCCCGCCCGTGGAGATCCTCCCCCTCGCACTCGTCGTCGCCGGCGTCGCGGGGACGGCAACGGTCGTCGCGCTCGTCCGGCGCGCGATCGTGCCCTTCGGCGTCGCGGACCCGTCGGGGGAAGCGTCGTGAGGCGCTCGGTCGCCGCGCTCGCCGTCGGGCTCGTCCTGCTCGGTGCCGCGCCGGCGTGGGCGAGCCACACCGACCTCACCGACCCGAACGACGTCGACGGCCGCCTCGACCTCGACCAGGTGTGGCTCCGCCACGACACGGATCCGTTCGTCTGGATCTTCGAGACGTTCCGCGAGTGGAAGCCGCGCGAGATGTGGGACCGCGGGTACCTGCTCGTCGAGCTCGACACGCGCGGCTCTGAGGGGGTCGACTACGTCGCGCTGATCCGCTCGAACGGCAGGCGGCTCGAGGGCGTCCTGCTGCGGACGCGGCGGGACGGCCGGCAGGTGAAGGTCCTCGACCTCGACGCGTGGAAGGCGGGCCCGGACGGCGCGGGGATCGCGGTGCCGCTCGACGCCCTCAGGTTCAGGGTCGGTCGCACGTCGTTCCTGTGGTCGGCGAGCACGCTGTTCACCGGGCGGACGTGCACGACCACGTGCATCGACCGCGCACCCGACGAGGGCATGGTCGAGCAGCAGCTCCCACCGCCCGCTCCTTGACTGGACTCACTCGACCGGATCGAGACGCACGTGCGTCTCGGAGGCCAGGTGCACCGAGGTCACCCGACCCTGCGCGTTGCGTCGGAACGTCGCCGGCTCCCCCGACTCGCGGACGCCCGGCTCCACGAGGAACACGTCCGGGTCCTCGGTCGGCGCGAGCGTGCGCGGCAACGCCGGATCCGCCGAGTCGATGAGGACCAGCGCCGCATCGCGCCACTCGAGACGCAGCACGAGACCCTGCTCGGGGTTGACGTAGAAGCCGAGGAGCGCGCGATAGGCCTCGGGCATGGGGGCCGGCGACTCGATCGTCGGCGCGGCCGCCACGACGGCGTCGCGTGCGATCCTGCCCAGGCCCATCGCGAGGTCCTCGGCAGCCACCCCGCCGTTGAGCAGCGCGATCGCACCGACCCTCTCCTTCGGGTCGAAGCAGGCACACGAGACGAACCCGTGGATCCCCCCCGAGTGCTGCACCCACGTCACCCCGTCCTTGCGCTGGGCGTACCAGGCGATGCACCACGCCTCGGTCCACTCCTCGTTCCCGAGGTACCGCGGCGTGTGCATCTCCTTCAGCGTCGAGCCGGCCAGCACCTGCGCACCCTCGCGGGCGCCCGCGTCCTCACGGAGCTGGAACGAGATCCACCGCCCGAGATCCTCGACGCACGCCCACAGGCCGCCCTCGGCCCAATCGATCGGCGGGATCGAGGCCGGCTCGAGCTCGTCGGACAGGTACCGCGCCGCGTATCCGGTCGCGCGGCGGGCCTCGAGGTCGTCCGGCAACGGATCGAACGAGGTCCCCGTCATGCCGAGCGGGTCGAGGATCCGCTCGTGGACGTACTCGGGATACGGGACGCCGCTCACCCGCGCGACGATCTCGCCGAGGAGCTGGAAGCCGAGGTTCGAGTACTTCTGCTGCGTGTTCGGCGGCACGCGCGTGCCGATCTCGGTCACGCGCTCGAGGTTCCGCTCGACGTGGCCCTCGTAGGTGGGCACCGTCCAGTCGGTCCCCGGCGGGTCGCCGACCAGACCCGACTCGTGCGACAGGAGCCGGCGGATCGTCACCGTCTGGATCGGGCCGAACGGGCTCGAGGCCGCCCGGAGCTCGGGGATGTGCTCGACTGCGGGGTCGTCCAGGTGCAGGCGCCCCTCGTCGCGCAGCTGCATGATCGCCGTGCCCGTGAACGTCTTGGTGATCGAGGCGATCCGGTACAGCGTCGACGGCTGCGGCCGCCGACGAGCCGCGACGTCCGCGAACCCGATCCCCGAGGACCACGCGAGCCGGTCCCCGTGCACGACACCGACCGCGGCACCGGGCAGCCGCTGCTCCTTCACGAAGCCCGCTGCCTTGGCCTCGAGCCGCTCGACGACGCCTGCGACCGGATCCGCCATGCCGATCGAGGCTACCTCACCCCGCGTCGGCCCCGTCGCGACCCGCCGGCTCGGCACTCGATGTCCGGTCCCGACCCGCCGATGACGTAACGTTCTCCGTGTCCGCGGACCCGTGCCGGGCACGGCGTCCGATGGGTCGAGGAGGTCGGATGGGCGACAGGACGGCGGTCGTCGCGATCGGTGGCAACTCGCTGATCAGGGACCGCATGCATCAGACCGTGCGGGATCAGTACATCGCCGCCGGAGAGACGTGCTGGCACATCGCCGCGATGATCCGCGACGGCTGGGACGTCGTCATCACGCACGGCAACGGGCCGCAGGTCGGGTTCATCCTGCGCCGCTCCGAGCTCGCTGCCCACGAGTTGCACGAGGTCCCGTTGGACGTCTGCGGTGCCGACACCCAGGGCGCGATCGGGTACGCCCTCCAGCAGAACCTGTACAACGACTTCGCCCGACTCGGCATGGACAAGCAGGCGGTAACGGTGATCACCCAGGTCGAGGTCTCGGCCGACGATCCGGCGTTCGGGGACCCGACGAAGCCGATCGGCTCCTACATGGACGAGGCGCAGGCCCGCCGCCGCTTGGAGGAAGACGGGTGGAGCGTGGTCGAGGACGCCGGGCGTGGGTGGCGTCGCGTCGTGGCGTCACCGAAGCCGATACGGATCGTCGAGGAGAACTCGATCAGGACGCTCCTCGGCGAGGGCTTCGTCGTGATCGCCGTCGGCGGCGGCGGCATCCCCGTGGTCACCGACGGCGACGGGAACCTCTCGGGGATCGCGGCCGTGATCGACAAGGACCTGGCCTCCTCGCTCCTGGCCGCACGGCTGCGCGCCGAGCTGTTCGTGATCAGCACCTCCGTGGAGAAGGTCGCACTGCGCTTCGGCACCCCGGAGCAGGAGTGGGTCGACCGGCTCACGCTCTCGGAGGCGGAGCGCTATCTGGCCGAGGGGACCCACTTCGCGGCGGGCAGCATGGCTCCCAAGATCCGCGCGGCCATCTCGTTCGTCGAGGCGTCCGGCGGTACCGCGATCATCACGGACCCCGCCAACGTCGAGCGGGCCCTGGCCGGCGAGACCGGCACGAGGATCACACCCGACCAGGTAGGAAGGTCCCGTTGACGCACCGACTGCTCTTGGACGTCTCGAGCATGATGTACCGGGCGTTCTTCGCGCTCGGCGAGGGGATCGTGTCGCCGGGCGGCCGACCCGTGGGCGCCGTGCACGGGTACCTCGACATGGTCGCGCGCCTCCTGCTCACGCGCCGACCCGACGGGGTCGTGCACGTGTACGACCACGAGTGGCGGCCGACCGCACGCACCGACATCTACCCCGGGTACAAGTCGAACCGACCGCCGGATCCCGATGCGCTGCCGGAGCAGTTCACGATGCTCCGCCAAGTGCTCGACCTCACCGAGATGCACCAGGCGATGACCCGCGGCTGGGAGGCCGAGGACGCGATCGGCGCGATCTGCGCCGACGCCGGCCCCGACGACCTGATCGAGATCGTGAGCGGCGACCGCGACCTGATCCAGCTCGTGCGCGATCCGACGGTGAAGCTGCTCTCGACCGTGCGCGGCGTGAGCGACCTGCTCGAGCTTGACGAGGCCGCCGTGCTCGAGAAGTACGGCGTGCCGGCCGGCCGCTACGCCGAGTTCGCGATCCTCCGCGGCGACCCGAGCGATGCGCTGCCGGGCGTCCCCGGCGTGGGCGAGAAGACGGCCCGAGCGCTGATCCTGGCGTACGGCTCGCTCGAGGAGCTCCTCGACGACGCCGAGCGCGACGAACCGCGGCCCGGCCCGCTGAAGGGCAAGCCCGCCCTCCGCGCTCGGCTCCGCGAGGCGCGCGAGTACGTCGCGGCGATGCAGCGTCTGGTCCCCGTGAACGCCGACGCGCCCGTAGACCGCTGGCACGGCGAGCGCGACGACGAGGCACTCAAGGAGCTGGCGGACGAGCTCGCCGTGAAGGGCCCGGTGCAGCGCCTGCGCGCGGCGCTCGACTCAGGCTGAGGCCGCGGCCGGATCGGTCGCGGGCGAGAGCCCGAAGGCCTCGTCGAGGAACTGGTCGCGTAGCCGAAGGAGCTCCTTCTCCTGCGCCTCGGCGCGCTCGGTCAGATCCTCGATCTCCAGGTCGGCGAACCGCGTATCGCGCTGGGCAACGCGGGTCATGGTGCCCCACAGCAGGCGCTTCCCCCACACGCCGACCGCGAGCGCCTCGAGCTCCTCCGCGGGGGACGGCCGCGACACGGGCAGCACGTTCCTACCCCACATCACGACCGCGCCGGCCGCGCCGAGCGCGCGCTTCCACGGGCTCTCGCCGGCCGGGAGGCGGCCGATCAGGTCCCGGAGCGTGTCGCGGTCCATCGAGACCTCGTCACGGAGGTCGGCGAGCGGCGGGCCGAGCTCGTCACCCGAGTGATCGGCCGCGAGCCGGACCAGCGTCCAGACCGCCGCCGACGCGCCGGCCAGGTGATCGTTCAGATACGTGCGCAGGCGTGCGTCGTCCACGGCTCGGGGTTTCCCCCGCGCGCCCGAGCGCAAACCTCGAGCGCCAGCGCCCTACGGGCGGCGGTCGCCGATCGAGCACATCAGGAACGGCCCCTCGTCGCCCCACATCGCCTCGCGCTCGACGGAGAACCCGAGCTTCTCCGCGATCCGCTTCGACGCCACGTTCTCCGCAGAGATCATCGAGACGATCCGCCGGAGCCCGATCTCGCCGAGCCCGTGGTCGCGCCACGCGGCGCCGGCCTCGGTCGCGATCCCGCGGCCCCAGAACGACCCGCGGGTGACCCATCCGAGCTCGATCTCGTCGACGCCCTCGACGACCGTGGGGATCAGCCCGCAGTCGCCCACGAGCTCGCCGGTCTCGCGCCAGATCACGGCGCACCGGCCCATCCCGTGCGACGCGTACCGGGCGATGTTCCGCTCGATCCACGACCTTGCGCCCTCGCGGTCGAGCGCACCGCCCCACAGCACGAGCGCCTCCGCGTCGCCCAGGAGCGTCGCCATCTCGTCCAGGTCGTCGAGCGTGAGCGGGCGCAGCGTGAGGCGCTCGGTCTCCAGCACCGGGACCGCTGGGGCCATCATCAGCCTCGGTCCCTCGTCCGAGCGGCGGGGCCCGAGCGGGTCGCGGCCTTCGCGACCGCGCGGTCGGCGATGCGATCGGCCACCCACGGCGCGCCGTTCGCCAGACGCGCGAGGAACCAGTTCCACCCACCGGGGTAGATCCGCTTCCGCCTCCGGGCGATGCCGTCCAGGATCGCGTCGACGACGACCTCGGGGCTGATCGGCCTGATCTTGCCCTGCATCGCGTCCTGCTCGGGCGGGTGCTGGGGGATCTCGGCCGCCAGACCGGGCGTGTCGACGTCGGTCGGGTACACCGAGGCGACGTGGATGCCGCGCGGCTTGAGCTCGGTGCGGAGCGTCTCGCACAGGCCGCGGACGGCGTACTTCGGCGGACCGTACGCGGTCATCCCGAACACACCCATCAGGCCGGCGAAGGACGAGATGCACACGATCGCGCCGCTCCGCCGCTCGAGCATCGACGGCAGCGCCGCGCGGATGCACCACAGCGTCCCGAAGTAGTCGATCGCCATGTCGCGCTCGAGCACCGTGTCCGGCAGGTCCTCGACGTAGCCGGGGTGCACGACGCCCGCGCACGTCACGAGCACGTCCACCGGTCCGTGGCGCTCGATCGCCGAGGCGACCGCCGCCGAGATCTGCTCGCGGTCGGAAACGTCCGCGGGGGCCAGGTGGACGGGGTGCGCGCCCTCGGGCGGCTCGACGCGCAGGCGCGCCAGGTCGCCGTCGTCGAGCGCCACGACCGATACCTTCGCGCCGAGCGCGACCGAGCGACGCACGAGCGCCAGGCCGATGCCGCTCGAGCCGCCGGTGACGAGCACGTGCCGGTCGCGGAGGTCGGGCGTCCGCATCGTCACGCGTACCTCACGACGAGGATCCCCGCCAGCAGCAGCACGCCGACCACGATCCCTGCGTTCATCAGGCCCCCACGCGCGAGCGCGAACATCCCGTGCTTCGCGAAGTACGCGAGGTCGATCACGCCGAGGAACGCGAGCATCCCGGCCGCGACGAGCGCGAGCGACGCGCCGAGCGGCTCCTCGAGCACGAGCAGCACGGCCGACGTGACGAGCGTGAGCGCGACCAGCATGTCGGGGAACACGAACACCTCCTCGTGCTCGACGTAGCCCTTCGGCAACCACGGCTCGTCGTGGGGCTCGCGCCGCCACGTCAGCCAGAACCCCGCGAACGCCGCGGCCGCGACGACCTGCAGGGCCGCGACGAGCCAGGTGCCGACGTCGTCCGTCACGGGGCCGCCGGGCTCGGCGTCCTCGGCTCCGTGCGGACGCGCTCGGGGACGACATCGCGGGCCCACACGTCGTCGAGCGTCTCGGCGCGCTTCACGACCTCGGCCTGGTCGCCGTGCACGAGGATCGACGCCGGCCGCGGGAGCGCGTTGAAGTTCGACGCCGAGGACTCCTGGTACGCGCCGGTCTCGAGGAAGGCGATCACGTCACCCTCCTCCAGCTCGGGGACGCGCGCCCCCATGTTGATGATGTCCGCGAAGCACGAGTGCCCGACGATGTCGGCGGTGAGCGTCCTCGGCGCGTTCGCGCGGTTCGCCACCACGTACGGGTACTTGCTGCGCTCCATCGTTCCGCCGGCGAGGAAGAAGTAGGTCGTGTCGGTGAGGACCCACGCGTACGGGTACGGGCGCGTCTGGCGCTTCACGACCTTCACCCGCGCGAGGTGGACGGCCGTGTCGCCGTAGAGCCAGCGGCCGGGCTCGACCTGCAGGCGGACGCCCTCGGTGCGGACGCCATCGCGGTGGAGCTCGGTCCTCAGGGCCGAGGTCAGGACACGCGCGAAGTCCTCGATCGCGGGCGGGTGCTTGGGCTCGTGCTCGTTCGTGAGCATGGGGAGCACCTTGCCCATGATGCCGTGGTAGGCACGCTCGCCGAGGCCGCGGAGGCCCACCATGAGCGGGTACGAGAGCGCGGTCAGGACGAACTCCGAGCGCGGCATCTCCTTGTTCATCGGGTCCCGTTTGCTCGGGAACCCGCCGCCGACGTCCAGTTCCTGCGGCTGCCACCCGCCCCACGCCGCGCTGAGCTCGCCGACGAGCCGGGCGAACCGGGTCATCAGGCCCTGCCAGTACCAGGTGCTCGGGTGGTGGCGGCCCTGATGGACGTGGAGGCCGACGAGCTCCACGTTCGGCATCTGGAAGACCCGGCGGCCCATCTCGACCAGGTACTCCTGCGGGATGCCCGACTTGTAGACCTGGATGCCGATGTCCACCGGCACCGTCGCCTGGCTGAAGTCGGTCCGGCGCCACAGGTTCGGGACGATCGACTTCACGCGGAAGCGGATCTTCGCGGTCGTGCCGAGCTCGGCCGCGACCGTCTGGATGCGGTCGATCTCGTGGACGTCCTCGACCGTGATGCGGACGCCGGCCTCGACGCAGCGGCGGAGGTGCTCCCGCGGCTTGCCGCCGCCGTTCACCGAGACGAGGTTCGGGTCCACGCCGGTGCGCAGGACGCCGTCGAGCTCCTCGGGCGAGTAGACGTCGGCGCCGGCCCCCTCCTCGGACAGGATGTGGCGCGTCGCGAGCATGGTGTTCGCCTTGAACGCCGGCAGCACGTCGACCGGGCCGTCGGGCCAGCCCTCGGCGACCGCGGCGCGGATCCGTCGGAGGTTCTCGCGGAGCTGGGTCTCCGAGAACACGAAGATCGGCGAGCCGAAGCGCTCGACCAGGTCGGTGGCGTCCAGGTCCTCGACGAACAGGCGGCCGCCCCGGATCGACAGGACGTCGGGCTCGGGCGCGGCGATGGGTGCGTGGGTCGGTCGCGGTTCCGCGGACATCGTGAAGCCCCCTCTCGGCGCGCCCGAGGGGTGTGCGGCAACGCCGTGGTCGGTTCGTGGGCGGCCGTCGCCGCCCGTAGGACGAATCATGCCTCGCGTGCGCGCGGGGCGCGAACCGTGCGGTCCGGCCGGCCAGGGGGCAACCCGTTGACACGGTGGCTCCCCCTCCCCCGGCCCGATCCATCAACCCCCTTGACGTCAAACGCCGCGGTCTTCGCCATCAAGGGGGTTGACACGCAGCGGAGGCGACACCCCACCCGTGGTCGTCAACCGGTTGCGACCGCTGTCAGGGGGGCCTCCCGTCTCTCGTCACGATCGAGCCGGGAGACCGCCTCATAGCCCACACCGCCCGCCCCGTCCGGCTAGCATCGAGCTCGAGCCGCGGGGGAAGGCCGCGGCCCAGGCCTCTGCGGAAGGAGACCACCGTGCCCGCGGACACCACGCCCACCCTGCCGGACCGTGCCCGCGTCGTGATCGTCGGCGGCGGCGTCATCGGCTGCAACGTCGCGTACCACCTCACGAAGCTCGGCTGGAAGGACGTCCTGCTGCTCGAGCGCCGACAGCTCACCTCGGGCACCACCTGGCACGCCGCCGGCCTCATCACCTCGGCGGGCATGGCCCACGAGACCCTCCTGTGGATGGCCCGCTACACGCGCGACCTGTACGCGGGGCTCGAGAAGGACACGGGGCAGGCCACCGGATGGCGCCCGATCGGCCACCTCCACATCGCTCGCACCCCCGAGCGGCTCGAGACCCTGCGGCGCGAGGCCGCCTTCGTCCGCGGCTTCGGCGTCGACAACCGGGAGATCTCGCCGAAGGAGTTCCAGGCGATGTGGCCGGAGGCCCGGATTGACGACGTGCTCGCCGCGTTCCACGTGCCGGACGAGGGCCGGATCAACCCGGCCGACGTGACGATGGCGCTCGCGAAGGGCGCTCGGGCGGGTGGCGCCACGATCGTCGAGGGCGTCCCCGTCACCGGCTTCACCATCGAGAACCACCGCGTCACCGGCGTCGTCACGCCGCAGGGCATCGTCGAGTGTGAGTACGTCGTCCTCGCGGCCGGCATGTGGAGCCGGCAGCTCGGCGAGCTCGCGGGTGTGCACGTCCCGCTGCAGGCCTCCGAGCACTACTACATGATCACGGAACCGGTGGACTGGGCCCACCCCGACCTTCCCGTCGTCGAGGATCCCGACCTCTACGGCTACTACCGCGAGGAGGGCGGCGGGATCCTCGTCGGTCTGTTCGAACCCGTCGGCGGCCCCTGGTCCGTCGACCGCGTCCCCGAGGAGATCGAGTTCGCGAGCCTGCCACCGGACTGGGACCGCGTCGGCCCGTGCCTGGACCGCGCGATGGACCGCTTCCCGCGCCTGCGCGAGGCCGGCATCAAGACGATGTTCTGCGGCCCCGAGTCCTTCACGCCCGACCTCGGCCCGATGATGGGCGATGCGCCCGAGCTCGACGGCTTCTTCGTCGCCGCCGGGATGAACTCGCTCGGCATCCTGCTCGGCGGCGGAGTCGGCGCGCTCACCGCGCAGTGGATCGTCGACGGCGTCCCCGACCAGGACGTGATGGGCTTCGCGATCGACCGCACCCAACCGCACGAGACCACGCCACGGTTCCGCCACGACCGCACGGTCGAGCAGCTCGGCGCGCTCTTCGGCGACGCCGTATGGCCGAACTGGCACCCGAGCACGGCGCGGAACGTCCGGCGCTCGGCGATCCACGACCGGCTGGCCGCCAAGGGCGCCTCGTTCTCGGCGACCTCAGGGACCGAGTACCCCGAGTGGTTCGCCGGCCCCGGCGGCGAGACGCACCAGACGCTCGGCTGGCACCGCGACGAGTCGTTCCCCCGCCAGGTCGAGGAGCACCGCGCGATCCGCGAGGCCGTCGGCATGATCGACATGTCGCTGATGGCGAACATCCTCGTGCAGGGTCGCGACGCCGAGGCGGTCCTTAACACGCTGAGCGCGAACGACGTCTCGGTCCCCGTCGGCCGGATCGTCTACACGCAGTGGCTGAACGAGCGCGGCGGGATCGAGGCCGACGTGACCGTGACCCGCCTGGCCGAGGACCGGTTCATGGTCGTCTCGACCGACCTCACGCACCGCCGCGTGCTCGCCCGCCTCCGCCGGTACACGCCCGAGGGCGCGCACGTCGCGGTCACCGACATCTCGGCCGGTACCTGCCTGATGACGGTCCAGGGCCCACGGTCCCGCGAGCTCCTGTCCCGCCTGTCGAGCGCCGACCTATCGAACGAGGCCTTCCCGTACCTCACCGCGCGCGAGATCGACGTCCAC
>Ga0105094_10000905_pt1 | contig 15186 bp, 18 predicted proteins | sample PPLLak1March2015_2_FD_87023 | JGI IMG/M metagenome (GOLD analysis project Ga0105094, IMG submission 87023) | Freshwater sediment microbial communities from Prairie Pothole Lake near Jamestown, North Dakota, USA - PPLs Lake P8 Core (3) Depth... | ecosystem: Environmental > Aquatic > Freshwater >...
CTCCGCTGGTCAGCTTGCAGTGTTTCGCATCCCACTCAGATCGGTCGCAAGTTTCCCGCTCTGGGCGAGCCAGGGGCCATGAGCCTCAGCCGGTGCGCCCCGCCGGCACTGCGTCCGCAGCCTTGCTGCTGGGCTGGGCCTGCACCGGGAAAGGCGGGGGTTTGGCCGGAAGGGCCAAGGCGACGATTCGCTCGACGACTTGCCCAAAACCCTTTGCAGGGTAGTCCTCAATGCGGCCCTCATCACACAAACGGGAGATCTCTGGATCCAGTGGAAGCCGGATGAGCAGCGGAACATCCAACTCCATGGCAATCTCGTGGGCGTGGCTCGGACCAAAGATCTCGTGATGCTTTCCCGTGTCCGGGCAGACGAAGTAGCTCATGTTCTCGATCAGCCCCAGGATGGGAACACCCACGCCCGCGGCCATGTGCGCCGCCTTCCGCACCACCATTCCCGCCAGGTCTTGAGGGGAGGTCACGAGCACGACACCGCTCTGGGGCAGGGACTGCATCACGGTCAGCGGCGCATCCGAGGTGCCCGGTGGGAGATCGACGACCAGGTAGTCCATTGCCCCCCACGAGACATCCCTCCAGAATTGCTGAATGGCGCGGCCCACCAACGGGCCGCGCCAAACCACCGCCTGCTCCTCGCTCTCCAGCAGCAGGTTGATCGACATCACCCGGATGCCAGTCCTGCTCTGTGGCGGAATAATGCCCACTGCGCTTGTTTCCACCCGCGGGCGTTCCCGAAAGAACATCTTGGGGATGCTGGGGCCGGTGATGTCGGCGTCCAGCACGCCCACCTGGCGGCCGGAGCTTCGCAGGCCGATGGCCAGCAAGGCGCTGACCAGCGACTTGCCCACCCCGCCTTTGCCGCTCATAACCGAGATCACATACTTGACCTCGTTCAGGGGCAGGTTGGCATCTCGCTTCTGCTCCTTCTCCTCGACGGTCATATCGGTTGTCCCCACGTCCACATGGCTGACGTTGCCATAGCCAGGATCGCCTCGTGCGCGTTCTCCAGCTGGCACTCTTTGAGCACGCCGCCGGATGTCGTCGCCAGCGTCGTCACCCGCACCGGGTCGCGGGCCACGCGAACCTCACGGACCATGCCCAACCTCACAATTCCCCGCCTCAGGTTGGGGGCCTCGGCGATACGCAACGCATCGAGAGCCTGCTCCACTGTCACCGCAAGCTGGCCCACACGCCCACCGCGCGGCTTCGTGTGATCCCTTGTTCCCCCCGGCCCCACCTGCTCGATCCAGCGCATGGGTTCTTGCGCGCGCGGCGGGCCAGCCTCCTGGCCAGAAAGATCCGAGGCCCCCACAAGTCCGCCGACTGTCGTCGTGAGCACAGGCGGGGGAACCAGCGGCCACGGAAGACGAGACGAGCGACGGGTGCAGCCAACCAAGCCGGCCTCATCGACCACCAGGTTCTTGTTCTGCCTCAGCCGTTCCACGTCAAGTTCAGAGCACGGATCGATTGCATCGGCCGGCCCATCCGAGGCCGCCGATCTGTACTTCTCGCTTTCTCGGGGGTGCGTGCAATGAGACTCCTCTCTCAGGGCGCTCGGTCGGGTTCTCCTCAGCAGATGAGAATCCAGCTGCCGGGTCACGCCCGCTCCCTGCGGTCAAGTCTCTCCACCCTCGTATCGATCGATCCCCCAAACAGACCGGCTACGATGCGTTGCCAGATCTGGAGAATGGCCAGGCTCGAAGGCGCCCGGCGGTCAAAGGCCGTCACCGGCTCGCCACGGACCATGGCCTGGGTGACGGCCTCGTCGAAGGGGATACGCCCAACGATCTCGATGCCTTTCCGCTGGCATGTGTCCATGACCTGGGCGCTGACTTCAGGAACCAGGTCAGCCTTGTTGAGGACGACCCAAGTGGGAATTGCGAAATGCTGAGTGGTCCCGAGGATGCGCTCCAGGTCATGCATGCCGGCCGCCGTCGGCTCGGTCACGACCAACGCCAGGTCGGCCCCGGTGGCGGCGGAAATAACCGGGCACCCGATCCCCGGCGGCCCGTCGATGAGAATGCCAGGGCACTCGCGGTCGAGCGCCAGACAGCGAGCCTGCTGCCTGACCAGGGTGACCAGCTTCCCGGAGTTCTCCCCCGCCGGGAACAGGGCGGCGTGGATCAGTGGGCCATAGCGGGACTCGGAGCGAAACCAACGGCCAACCACCCGCGGCTGCATGCGGATGGCCTGAGCGGGGCACTGATGGAAGCAAGCGCCACAGCCTTCGCAGGCCATGGGGTCAACTTCGAAATGACGGCCCGTCTGGCGAATCGCCTCGAAACGGCAGACCTCGAGGCACAGGCCGCAGGCATCGCACCCATCGCTGTCGATACGCGCCGTGTCACCTCCGACGAAATCGTGCTCCTCGAGGCGCGTTGGGGCCAGCACGAGATCCAGGATGGCGGCGTCCACGTCGGCGTCCACCAGCGCCAGCGGCACGCCGCAGGGACCGTCATGCGCCAGGTGGGCGAGCGCTGCTGTCAGGCTCGTCTTCCCTGTTCCCCCTTTCCCGCTGAGGATCACCAGCTGCTTCATCTCGCGCCTTCGACCTGGCGCAGGATATCGCCGGCCAGCTCACGGAAACGAGGTGCATACTCGGGATGGGTCTCGAGCAGCGTGCGCCCCAGCGCTGAGTCACGCGCAATGGCGCGCTCAAAGGGGATCCGCATCAAGACGGGGATGCCTTTGTTCTCACAGAAGCGGGTCACGCTGTCGTCCCCGATGCCGTCGCGATTGATGACTGCGCCCATTGGCAGGCCAAGGGCATGGCCGACCTCGACCGCAAGGCGCAGGTCGTGAAGACCAAACGGTGTGGGCTCGGTGACCAGCAGCAGGAAATCCGACCCGCGCACAGCTTCCACCACAGGACAGGAGGTCCCTGGTGGCGCATCCAGGATCACAACCTGTCCTGGTCGGGCATTGACTTGTCGCTTGAGCTCCCGGATCACGGGCACTGCCATCGGCTCTCCAATGGACAGCTCCCCATGGCCGAAGTCGATGCCTTGCTGGGCCGTCCCTCGGCGCAGGACCCCGATCGGCCGCACGACTTCGGTGATCACGCCCTCTGGGCAGGCGAGCGTGCAGCTGCCGCAGCCGTGGCAAAGCTCGGGGAAGACCTGCACCCCCGATCCCAGGATCGCCAGCGCGTTGAAGGCGCACACCTCGGCACATCGCCCGCAGGCTGTACAGCCCGCCGGGTCAATCTGGGGGACAGGGATTCCGACTGGCCAGACCGCTTCCCAGCTCGGCCGCAGGAAGAGATGTGCGTTCGGGGCCTCCACATCGCAATCCAGCAGGAGCGGCGGTCCCGCAGGAGACAGCGCGCTTCCGCCGTTTGCCGCCAGGCAAAGCGCCAGACTGGTGGCGACGGTCGTCTTGCCGGTCCCCCCTTTCCCGCTGGCGACAGCAATGCGCATGGCCTCTGCCTCAGTTGCCGGACTTCGACCCCTGCCTGGGCGATCCGCCCAGGCGCTCAAGCTCACCCGCTTCCAGATGCGCCACGGCCTGGCGTGCGGAAGCGCTGGCACCCGCCAGGTACATTCCCACGCCAGCCGCCATCAGCGCCTGATGCGCCTTGGGACCGAAATCCCCGCTGATCACCCTCTCCGCCTTGTGCTCGGAGACGAACTGCGCCGCCTGGATCCCGGCGCCCCCAGGCGCCCCCACGGCGGGATTCGGATACGCTTGCCACTCCATGCTGTTGGTCTCAACAACTACGAAGTAGGCGCCGCGCCCGAAATTAGGGTCGACCGGGGAATCGAACTCGGGTTTCGTGGTCGTGATCATGATCCGCATGCTTCGCTCCAGCCCAGCCTTACTCGCGCACCATGCGCGTGCCGCAGTGAGGGCAGGTCAGGTCCTGGCAGCGCTCGCCCGTCTGGTGCGGGAGCTTGTGACCGCAATGCGGGCACAGGCAGCTCCCTCCCGGTCCGGACCGCGGCTTCGTCCCGCCTCCCAGGCCCTGCCGGCGCCCATCCCGACCCCCGCTTCCCTGGCCTGAGGTCGTGCCCTGTCCCGTCATCCCGTGTACCCTCCAGTCGCGGGCGAGGTCCGTCGCGGCGAGCCCCACCCGGACCCAATCATGCTTTGCCCATCCCTTGAGCCATCCCTTTCTTCTGGCGACGGACTCCCGCCAGGCGGCCCGCCGATCTGTCCGGCTCCCAGGTGTTGGGAGGCACAACTGCAGCGACGCAAAGCACTTGTCTTGGTAGCGCGCAGGTCCGCTTCATCAGAATTCCCCAGGACTCCATGGCGTGGAGAAATCAATGCAGCAGGTCGACCTGGTCGACGAGGCGACCCTCGATGTAGGCCTGGACCGCCTGCTCGATGGACTCGATTTCGGTGACGACCGGTCGGATCCCCCGCTCCTGCATGCTCTGGTAAGCCCCCATGCCCATCCCCCCGCAGAGCAGGGCTTCACAATCCGCAATGGCCTCCGCCATGCGAACATGGCGGGTCTGCGCCGAAGGGCCCATGCCATGCGGCATGCCGGGAGCTTCCGGATCGTGGGGCTCCTGCGAGAAGTGCGCGTGGCCGAGCTTATCGCGCAGCTCCTGGCTCACGATCTTGCCCTGCTCCACGGTCACAACCTGATAGTACGGAGCACGGCCGAAATGCTGACTGATAGTCTTACCGTCTTCGGTGATTGCAGCGATCTTCATTCATCCTCCAGTGTCAGCGTGAGGCTCAATCCAGCCTCGCGGTATGCGGCGGCGACTTGAATGCGAAAACCGTTCCAGCCGAGTCCACCGCCGTCCTATCGTTTCTCGCCCATGCCGAAGTGACGCAGGGCGGGCTTCTCGCGCGCCTCAAACGGGCAGATCACCATCAGCGCCTTGGAGGCCTCCGGTCGCCGGTTGAGCCAGCAGTGTGGCAGATTGGCGTCAAACAGCAGACTGTCACCCGGCTCCAGCACATAGGCCTGGCCATCGACGACGTACTCGATCTGGCCCTCCAGGCAGTAGACGAACTCCTGTCCGGTGTGCACGACCGGAGTGGGGCCGCTGTCGGCATGAGGCTCGAGCGTGATCAGGAACGGCTCGATCGTTCGCTCCGCCATGCCCGCCCCCAGATCCTCCAGCAGGCCGTGCGCGAAGGAAACTTGAACCCGCCGGTCGGAGCGCAGATGGACGATTTCACTGTCCATCGGCTGGACTTCAAAGAACGCTGCGATCGGCACGCCGAGTGTGAGCGCCAAGCGCTGGAGTGTGCTGACGCTGGGCGAGACCTTCCCGTTCTCGATCAGGCTCAGCGTGTTCACCGCCAGGCCGCTCCTCTCGGCGAGGGCGCGCAGCGAGTGGCCTCGCCTCACCCGCAGTTGCCGCAGGCAGCCTCCGACGTTTGCCGCCCCCCCAATCGCCGCACCCGCCCGGCCCGATTCCGGCGTCGCCGATCCCTGCTGGGTGGGAACTTCGACTCTCCTGACCAATGACGCCTCTCCCATCTCGACGATAAGCCCGAAACCACCAAAATACTAGGACATTGTGCGGGTGGGGAGCCGAGAGACGTCCCATTTTCATGGTAAGCCCCGTGGAGGCTGCCCGGAGACCGGGAGTCTCGATCTGCACCCGTGACGAGCCGACCCTGGGCGAGCCGCAGCGGGGCGGACGAGGAGCCTCCAGCCTTCCCCCCATTCAAGTCTTAGATGGGTAGCGATTGGCAGCCTCTATGCGCAGCGTGATGGGAGACACTGACATCCCGTCGGCAGATGGATTAGATATTCAAGTGGTCGCGCAATTAACGAGGCGATTGACCAGATGAGCGCTCCGGCGGAGATGCAGGGAATGCCCGAGTTGGCGGAACGGTACGCGGAGTTGCACCGCGTCCTCGCCAATCGCCGGCGCCTGCTGATCCTGTGGACCCTGGCCGGCAAGGAGCTTTCGGTGGGTCAGATCGCCCAGGTCATCGGCGCCTCGCTGCAATCGACCTCACAGCATCTGCGGCTGATGCGGGACCACGCCATGTTGTGTTCCCGGCGCGACGGCCAAACCGTTTACTACCGGCTGCAGCCGGCCGGCAGTTTGCCGCTCCCGCTCTGGCCAACAGGCCAGTTCGGGACGGGCATACCCGAGGGCTCCGGCCCTGACGAAGGACTCAAGGAGGATCTCCATGGACGCTGAGGCTTTGACCGGAATTCAAGCTGCGAAAGTCGTGGACGCGCGGGCGATGGCCTGCCCCGGCCCGCTGCTCGAGGCGAAGAAGGGCATTGGCGCCGTCAAGGTTGGCGAGGTGCTCGAGATCTGGTCGGGCGACGCCAACACCCGAAACGATATGCCGCGCTGGTGCGAGAAGGTTGGTCACGAGTACCTGGGTCAGTTGACCGCCGATGGATACGACCGCCTGTTCCTGCGCCGAAGCAAGTAGGAGCCCGGGGATGGAGACGCATGCGGGTGCGCCCGCGACCAAGATCCTGATCTTGGCCTCGCTCTCAGGCGGCTACCGTGGGGCGGACTCGGTCGGGCAGCTGCACACCGACTACCCCACCAACACCTACATCGTTCCAATGGTTTCGGCCGCCATGATGCCCGAGGCCTTCTATCTGGAGTCCTTCGCGCAGGGCATCGACGCCATCATGGTCATGTTCAGCGGCACCGACAGCCCCTACAAAGGCGAATCTGAGCAAGTGGCCAAGATCATCAATCGCACCTACCCGCTGATGAAGGAGCGAGGCATCGACACGCGCCGCCTACGGCTGGTGGCCATCTGCACGGTGTGCACCGCCGCCTTCCTGCGGGAGATCGGTCTGATGGAAGCCGTCCTGAAAGAAATCGGGCCAGTCGCGAGCGAGCTGCGCGCTTCCACAGCCGCCCAACTACAGCCGGCCTGACGTGCCGTGCAGGAGGACCTCCACGAAATGACCGAACAAGGGATGCGAGTGGATGCGCTGGTCATCGGAGGCGGAATCGCCGGGATGCAGGCATCGCTGGACCTGGCCGATCAGGGCTATCAAGTGGCGCTGATCGAACGCCAGCCGAGCATCGGTGGCAAGATGATCACCCTGAGCAAGGTGTTCCCGACGCTCGATTGCTGCAGCTGCATCACGACCCCCAAGATGTCGGCGGTCGCCCACCACAAGAACATCGAATTGCTCACCTACAGCGAGGTTCAGTCCCTCGAACCCCGCGGGCAGGGCTTTGCCGCCCAGGTGATCAAGAAGCCGCGCTATGTAGACGCCGAGTTGTGCACCGGTTGTCGGCAGTGCGAATACGCCTGCCCGATCGATGTCCCGGATCCCTACCAGATGGATCTGAGCGCGCACCGTGCCATCCGCGTCCCCTACTCGACCGCCGTGCCGCAGACGGCGGTGCTGGACATGGACCACTGCCTGCTGTGCGGCAAGTGCGAGAAGGCCTGTCCGGTAGGCGCCGTGGACTTCACCCAGGTGCCCGAGACGGTGGAGATCCACACCGATGCCGTGATCCTGGCGACGGGCTTCGAGGTCACCCCGCGCAGCGCAAAGGCTGAGTACGGCGCCGGCGCCTTTCCCAACGTGATCGACGGGCTGATGATGGAGCGCCTGTTGGCCCCCACCGGCCCCTACCTGCATATCCTGCGTCCGTCCGATGGGAAGGAACCCGAGTCGATCGCCTATGTGCAGTGCGCCGGGTCACGGGATGAGACCCTGGGCGTCCCCTACTGCTCGCGGGTTTGCTGCATGTACGCCATCAAGCAGGCGATGCTGATCTCCGGCTCCCTGCCGATGGCAGACATCACGATCTACTACATGGACATCCGGACCTTTGGCAAGGGGTATGAGCAGTTCTACCAGAATGCCAAGTCCATGGGGGTCGAGTTTGTCAAGGGCAAGGTGGCCCGCATCACTGAGGCCGAGGACCGCAGCCCGATCGTCCGGGTGGAGGTCATGGACGGCGCATCCAGGATCATGGAGCGCAAGCATGACCTGGTGGTGCTGTCGGTGGGGATGCTGCCGGGGTATGACCCGGGTGCGATGTTCGGCATCCCGGCGGCCGAGGATGGTTTCGTCCATGCCGCCTCACCGAACCTTTCGCCAGCGCTTACGACACGCCCGGGAGTGTTCGCCACGGGTACCGCCATGGGGCCGATGGACATTGTGGACAGCATTGTCCTGGCCGGGTCAGCCGCCGCCGAGGCGGCTGCCTACTTGGAGGACCTGCGCGGCGGTGGCAGCCAATCCATGGCCAGCGCTGCGGCTGAGAGCGAGGTGCAACTTGTCCACGCCTGATCACTCGTCGGACCGAATGGAATCCAAGGACGTCCCCGAAGCGCCCGAGGAGGAATTGCGAATTGGCGTCTACACCTGCTACTGCGGCGGGAACATCAGCGATGTGGTGGACTGCGAGGGCGTGGCCCGCGTCGTCGGCCGGCAGCCAAACGTCGTGGTCTCGCGCACCAATATGTCGATGTGCTCGGACGCGGGTCAGGCGATCGTCGAGGATGACATCCGCCAGCACAAACTGAACCGGGTGGTCGTCGGAGCGTGCTCGCCTTTTCTGCACGAACAGACGTTTCGCGGCACCCTTGCCCGCGCCGGGCTGAACCCGTACTTCTACTATCACGTCGGCTTGCGCGAGCAGGACAGCTGGGTGAGTCACGACAATCGCCCCGGATCGACGGAGAAGGCGATCCGGTTGATGAATGCCGGGATTGCCAAGGCGCGGCACCTGGAGCCGCTGGAACCGATTCGCCTGCAAGCTCAGAAACACGCGTTGGTGATCGGAGGCGGGGTGGCCGGCCTGCGCGCCGCGCTGGATATCGCCCGCCGCGGGCTCAAAGTCACCCTCATTGAGAAGTCCCCCTTCCTGGGCGGCCGCATGGCCCAACTCGAAACCCTGTTCCCCAACAACCAGGAGGCGCGCCCAGCGCTGCATGGGTTGATCGACGATGTCCTCCGTCACCCCAATGCAACCATCCACACCGGAACGGAAGCCGTCGGCCTGGAGGGCTACGTCGGCGACTTTCAGGTCACGCTGCGCCAGGCGCCGCGCGGGGTGGGCGGGCAGCTGCGCAACCCACAGACCGCGATCGATGCCTGCCCGGTGCAGGTGGCGGATGAATTCGAATATGGCCTGAAGCAGCGCAAAGCGATCTATCTGCGCTACCCCGGATGCTCGCCTTCAACGGCCGCCATCGACTGGGAGCACTGCACGCTGTGTGGGGAGTGCCAGAAAGTGGACGGCGGTGATGCGATCCAGCTGGACCGAACGCCGAGGGAGTTCGCCGTCAATGTCGGTGCGATTGTGGTCGCCACCGGCTTCACCCCCTATGAACCGCCTCGAGGGGAATTCGGCTACGGCGAGCTGCCAGAGGTGGTCACGCTCGCGCAGTTGATCCGAATCCTGGGAACGGTGGAGCCCGGACGCTCTCTGGTATGGAACGGGCACCCGGTGCGCGACGTGGCGATGATCCACTGCGTCGGCAGCCGCCAGGTGGAAGGCGTGCACGAACCCCAGCCCGACGGCCAGGTCAACAACTATTGCTCGCGCGTGTGCTGCACCGCCACGCTCCACACCGCCACCGAGCTGCACCAGCGCTTCCCTGAGATACGTATCTACGACCTGCATGAGGACATACGCACCTACGGCCGAGGGCACGAGGAGTACTACCGGCATGCCTCGCAAGACGCTGTGAGCTTCCTGCGCTTCCGGGCGGAGGAGGGACCCGTCGTTTCCCCAAGCCCGGACGGCGACGATCACCCGCTCCTGGTCAGAGTGAAGGATGACCTGACCTGGGGTGAGGAGCTGGAAGTGCCGGCGGATCTGGTCGTCCTGGCAACCGGCATCATGCCCAACCCTGTCGAGGAGCTGATTGGGCTGCTGAAGATCTCCGCCGGCAACGATCGCTTTCTGCTGGAGGTCCACCCCAAGCTTCGGCCGGTCGAAACGGCGGTCACCGGCATCGTGCTGGCCGGGACGGCCCAGAGCCCGATGAACATCCAGGAATGCTGCGCCTCGGCCGGGGCGGCGGCGGCCAAGGTCAGCGGGCTGCTCAGCCAGGGGTCGGTCGAGCTCGAGCCATTTGTGGCCAGGGTGAACCTCGAGCGTTGCCAGGGGAGCGGGGCCTGCGTTGAGATTTGCGAGTACGAGGGCGCGATCCGGCTGGAGGCCCGAGTCGTCAACGGGCAAACGGTCCAAGGCGCAGTCGTATCCCCGGCCAACTGCGTCGGCTGCGGGGTATGCGTCAGTGCCTGCCCGAATCAGGCGATCGATGTTCAGGGATGGACCCTGACCCAATATCGGGCCATGGTCGCGGCCATCGCCGCCGACATCCCGGCGCTGGAGGTGGAAGCATGACCGATCCAGAAGCCAGCAAACAGCGCATGGCCGTTCTCAAGCGACTGCGCGAGGAACGCAAAGACACCGTCGAGCAAACCCAGGGTTGGCTGAAGGAGCAGCAGGCCTTCCGCAGAAAGCTGCAGGCAGTCATGAAGGATGGGCCCAAGACCATCCCCGAGATCGCCGCCCTGGCCGATCTTCCCGCCGACCAGGTTCTCTATCACGTCATGTCGATGAAGAAGTACGACCTGGTGCGTGAAGTCGGGAAGAACGCCGAGTACTACCAGTATGCCTTGGCGGAGGGCGAAGCGAAATGAGCTCACGGGTAGATCCGACACTGTTGACGGAACTCCGAGAGTACGGCGCGGTCAACGTCGAAGCGTGCTTCAACTGCGGGACCTGCACCGCGATCTGCCCGCTGACGACGGATGAGCATCCTTTCCCGCGGAACATGATCCGCCTGGTTCAGATGGGTCTCAGAGATCGGCTGCTACGCAGCACGGACGCCTGGCTGTGCTACTACTGTGGCGATTGCAGTAAGACCTGTCCTCGGAGCGCTGAGCCCGGCGAGACGATGATGGCCGTGCGACGCTGGCTGACGGGCCAGTATGACCGGACAGGCCACGGAGCCAAGCTCTACACCTCTGAGCGCGCAGCCTGGAAGGTCATTGTGACCTATGCCCTGCTGCCGCTAGCACTGCTGCTGGTCTACCACCTGAGCGGCATCGGCCAGATCGTCACCGACCAAGTGGCACTCAACACGTTCGCGCCGGTCATGCTGATCTGGGCGGTCGTCCTCATCGACTTTGCCCTGTTGGGTCGCCGATTGTTCCGCAACGTGTACAGGATGATCGGCCTGGTGATGGGCGACCTCCAATCGAAGATCCCAATCGGCATCTACCTTCAGGAACTCAAGACTTTGGCCGTCCACGCGACCACCCAGAGGCGCTGGCGTGACTGCAGCGAAGACCAGAGTCGGTGGTTGAAGCACCTGCTGCTGGTGTCGGGCTATGTGACCATGCTCGTGCTCGTCGTGGGACTGCTGTGGTGGTTCCAGACGGATGAGATCTACCCACTGTGGCATCCGCAGCGCTGGCTCGGTTACTACGCGACCGCGGTCCTGCTGATCTTTTCGGGCGAGGCCATCTACGACCGCTTCCGGAAACGCGATCAGCTGCATCGCTTCTCCCATCCGACGGACTGGCTCTTTCCAGCGTTCCTATTTGTCGGCGCACTGACCGGCATCCTGGTGCACATCTTCCGCTATGCTGGATGGCCCTGGCCGACCTACATTCTCTATACGGTTCACCTGATGGCGATGTTTGCCATGCTTGACTCCGAGGTGGGCATTGGTAAGTGGACGCATCTCGCCTATCGGCCGCTGGCAGTCTACCTGGATGCCGTCAAGCAACGTGCCGCCGAACAGCCGGTCCCCGGTCTGGCGACGGCGGCGGCGGACTAGGGCCATGCTGCGGGATGCCCCGGGCTGGAGGCCGCATTGCCCGCCGACAGCCGCTCGAAGGACAAGGAGGCTGGCAATCAGAATCGACCAACAACCCGCATGACGATCACGATTGGCGGATCATCCAACAACCAGGAGAAGAAACCATGGCAGAGAAGATGGTGGTCGTTTGCAACGGCGATGAAGCCAAGAACATCATGCCTACATTGATCTTCGCCTCGTCCGGGGTTGCCCTGGACTACGAGGTGCACTTGTTCCTGTGCCCAGCCGGCGCCAAGTGGGCGCTGAAGGGCGAGCTCGAGGCGCTCGGTTCGCCCAAGGGACTGCCAAACCCCCTCGAGTTATGGAACACCATCCTCGATCAAGGCGCCAAGGTTGTGCTGTGCGAGCTGGCGCTGGAGAACAAGGGAATTGACCCGAAGGACCTGCGCGACAAGCGGATCAAGATTGAGAAGGCCCCGCCGTTCCTGATGGACGCTGAGGGCGCCGGGATGACCTACACCTTCTAAGCCTTGGACGCCCGCAACGCTCCCCCCAGAGCGCGGGCGATTTCTCCCTCCCCAATACAGAGAAGCCCCCTCCCCGGGGGCTTCTCGCACGAAGCGGCCGGCACGCGCTCCTTCGGCCTAGCTGCGAGTGCTCTCCGGCAGGCGGAGCAGGTCGGCGTTCGATTCGTCGTGCACGAAACCCCAGAAGGCTTCCTGTGGCCGGCTGCTCGCCTCGAGGCGGCTACGAACCATGTAGATGGTCCTTCGCAGGTTCAGGCCATTGACAACCACATCGACAATGTTGCCTCGATCCAGCGGGCAGGCTGAAGCCAGGGTTGATACGAAAGAGATGCCATACCCGGCGGCAACCGTGCGCACGATCGCCTCGGCATTGCCGAGCTCCAGAAACACGTTGAGGTCGTCCAGGCTGATATCGAATTTCGCCAGCTCCGATAGCATCACCCGTCGCGTGCCGGAGGTTGGTTCCCGCATGATGATGTTCTCGCTCAGCAGGTCGCCTGGGTCGATCGCAGTGCGGAACGCCCAGGGGTGGCTGGAGGACACGATCAGTGTGATTGCGTCCCGGAAAAACTCCTGGCTCTCCAACGTCTCGCCTCGCGGCTCGTAGCTCACCACCGCCAGGTCGGCTTCCCCCCCTTGGAGTTGCGGAATTGCCCGGTCTGGCGTGCAGGCCAGAATGCTCACCCGGAGACCCGGATGCCGCTTGGAGAAACGGGCCGCCAGTTGGGGCAGGATGTACTTTCCGGCCGTCGTGCTGCAGGCGATGCGGAGATGGCCCGCGACGCCATCCTGGATGGATGAGGCCATCGACTGCAGGTCGCGTGAATCGTGGATGAGCCGGCGGGTCCAGGGGAGAAGGAAGCGTCCCGCTTCCGTCAGCCGAAGCTTCGGGGTGGACCGGTCAAACAGCTCGACTCCCAGTTCGGTTTCGAGCATCTTGATGTGGTAGCTGATGGTGGGCTGCGTAATGCGCAGCTGCTTGGCCGCTTCGGAGAAGCTGAGGGCTTCAGCAGCTAGGAGAAACGACTCGAGTCTCTGCAGATCCATGAAGGCACCTCAACTCCCGAAGCCAGGCTGTCGGAGCTGCACTGACTCAAGGCGGCGAGTTCGGCTCACGCCAATTATAGCCAGTGTCACAATTCACCGACCTAGCATGGCCCCACGACACCCCTGGCGCCCCCGGCTGGAGGCAAGCTGCTCTATCCACCGGGGGCACCGAAGGCTCCGCTCGCACGGGGCATCCCGGCGCCTGCGGAAGCTTCATCGGCGGTGAGGCAGTCCGAGGATGAGCGGCGCAGCGTCCCGCCTGGCAAGGCGAAGCCCCGCAGCGCCCGGCATGCTGTTGTGCCTGGGCGACTTCCGGTTAGCGCTGCTTCTCCGACTTCTCCCGCAAGCGCGCCTCTTGCTCCCGCAGCTCCGGAGTGAAATTCGGGCCGAAGTCGTCCGCCTCGAGGACCGGGCGCAGCTCGAATTCGGACGTGCCGCCGTCCCGATGCGGGATGCGCTTTGCCCATTTGATGGCTGCTTCAAGCGACTCTACCTGCCAGAGCCAGAAGCCGGCGATCTGCGCCGCAGTCGGAAGGAACGGTCCCTTCAGGATCGAAGCCTCGCCGTCGGACAGGCTCACGCGGACCGACCGGGCAGTTGGGTGGAGGCCTTCCCCGGCCAGGATCACGCCGGCGTTGACCAGCTCCTCATTGAACCTGCCCATTTCGGTCAGCAGCCGCTCGCTCGGTAAGGCGCCAGCTTCGCTGTCCTGATTTGCCTTGACGATCACCATCACCTTCATCTCAGCCTCTCCCGACGGTGGGCTGCTTGGCGCTATGCCTGCGCCCACAGTCTTCTCGGGGTCGCCTCGCGCCCCGGGGGTTGTGGGTGGAAGGTGCGACTGCCGACGGCGTGGCCCGACCCGATGGCCGGCGCTACCCCCCGGCCATCGCTCCGACGATGCGGAACGGTTCTTCGCCTGCCGCCACCGCCTCGGGAACCGGGCTGTCCGGAGGCTCGAGCGATAGATCCTGCTTGCAGGCGAAGAAACGCAGGAAGGGTCGCCGCTCGTACGTTCCGTACTCGCGCAGCGTACCGCGCAGTTGGGGATAGCGAGATTCCAGCGCCTCCAGAAGGGCTCGCTGGGTGACCGGCGGCGCTACTTCCAGCGCCACCTCCCCCTGGATGCGCGCCAGACTGCGAAGATGCGCCGGCAGGATGATCCGGATCATCCCTGCGCCTCCTTGGTGAATGGGATGGAAGGCGCAGGGATCATCCCTGCGCCTCCTTGGTGAATGGGATGGAAGGCGCAGGGATCACGGCAGGGTCTGGGCCTCGACCGAGAGCACGGCCGGTAAATCGCGCACCACGGTCGACCAGTTATCGCCGGCGTCGGCCGAAGCGTACACCTGGCCGCCGGTCGTCCCGAAATAGACGCCGCAGGGGTCGAGGGCGTCCACCGCCATGGCGTCGCGCAGAACGTTGACAAAGCAATCCTGCTGCGGCAGCCCCTTGGTCAGCGCCTCCCATTCGTTGCCGCCCGTGCGGCTGCGATAGACGCGCAGCTTGCCCTCGGGCGGGTAATGCTCGGAGTCGCTCTGGATCGGCACGACGTAGATCGTCTCCGGCTCATGGGCATGGACATCGATCACGAACCCGAAGTCGCTCGGCAGATTGCCGCTCACCTCCACCCACGAGTCGCCGCCATCGTCGCTGCGCAACACATCCCAGTGCTTCTGCATGAAGAGCACGCTGGGCTGCGAGGGGTGCATGGCAATGCGATGCACACAGTGCCCGACCTCCGCCTCAGGATCGGGCAGCTCGTACTGGGACTTCAGGCCGCGGTTCACCGGCCGCCAGGTTTCGCCGCCGTCCTCGGTACGGAACGCGCCGGCGGCGGAGATGGCGATGAAGAGCCGGCCGGGCTGGCTCGGGTCCTGAACGATGGTGTGTAAGCA
>Ga0105094_10000906_pt1 | contig 15170 bp, 11 predicted proteins | sample PPLLak1March2015_2_FD_87023 | JGI IMG/M metagenome (GOLD analysis project Ga0105094, IMG submission 87023) | Freshwater sediment microbial communities from Prairie Pothole Lake near Jamestown, North Dakota, USA - PPLs Lake P8 Core (3) Depth... | ecosystem: Environmental > Aquatic > Freshwater >...
CACGTGCACGATCCCTTGTCCGATGTGGCCGGTGGGGTAGAGGGTCACGCCGAACTGGTCGCAGTTGCGCCGCAGCGCGTCCATCTGCCGGGCCGAGACCGGGTCCTCGGGACCCGGCGCGGTCGGAACGTTGTGGTCCATCGTCGCCACCGTGAGCTCCGGCCGGCGGACCCGCCGCCCCGACATCCGGAGCCCGTCGAAGGCCTGCGGGCTCGTGACCTCGTGGACGAGATGCAGGTCCACGTACAGGAGGTCCGGCTCGTCGTCGGCCCGGCGGACGACGTGCCGCCCCCATACCTTCTCGGCCAGCGTGGTCGGCGTCATGGCCGGACCATGGTGACAGGGGGCGGACCCGGTCGTCCACCCGAGTTCCACAAAATGGAACACTATGTCATCATCTTGGACATGTCGGACGGCCGCCGATCTCCCGCGAGGCGTGCGCCCGTTCCGATCGCCGACACGGGGGTCGGTACGCTCGACCGGGCCGTGGCGGTCCTCGAAGCGGTCGAGCGCGGGGCCCACACGTTCACCCGCGTCGTGGAGGCGACCGGCCTCCCGAGGTCCTCGACGCATCGCCTGATCAAGGCCCTCGAGCGCCACGGGTACCTCGCGTCCTACGGCGGGCTCGGCTATCGGCTGGGGCCACGCTTGCTCCGTCTCGCGTCGACCGCGATGCGCGAGCTGTCGCTGCGCGACGTCGCGCACCCGGTGCTGGAGCGGCTCGCCAGGGCCACCGGCGAGAGCGCGCAGCTGTACGTGCGGTCGGGCGACGTCCGCGTCTGCATCGACGCGGTGGAGTCGCAGAGCGAGCTGCGGACGATCGTTCCGATGGGGGCCACCCTCCCGCTGCATGCGGGCTCCGCGGCCAAGGTCCTCCTCGCGGAGGATCCGCACCGCGCTCGGCACATCCGCCAGAACGCCGAGCCCCTCCGGTTCGCGCGCGACGTCCGGCTGGTGGCCTCGCGAGGGTGGGCCTCGAGCGTCGGCGAGCGTGAGCCGGGAGTCGGCTCGGTGAGCGCGCCGGTCCGGGGCTTTCACGGCGAGCCGGTGGCGGCGATCTCGGTGTCGGGGCCCGCCTCCAGGATGGGGCGCGCGGACGTTCGCCGCCTGGCCGTCGCCGTCACGGGGGCGGCCATGGAGGTCGAGGCCGCGCTCGGGGTCTCGCCCGGCTAGGTACGGGAGCCGTTGGGGAGGTGGATGCGGAACGACGCGCCTCCGCCCGGGCGATCCTCGACCCAGGCTCGGCCCCCGTGGAGCTCGGCGAAGCGTGCGACGAGCGAGAGGCCGATGCCGCTGCCCGGTAGCGAGCCCGACCGGGGTCCGCGTCGGAACGGCTCGAAGATCTCCTGCTTCAGCTCGTCGGGGACGCCGGGTCCCTCGTCCTCCACGACGATGAGGGCGCCGCCGTCAGCAGCGCCGACCCTGATCCAGATCCTGGATCCGGATGGGGTGTGGCGCGCGGCGTTCACGAGCAGGTTCTCGACCATGCGCTCCACCTTCGTCCCGTCGACGTTCACGACGCAGTGGCTGATGTCGGTCTCGACGGGGCGTCCCCGCAGCGCCTCGGTGCGTCCGACGAGGTCCGAGGTGAGCCTGCCGACCTCGACGGGGAAGCGTCGGGGCTCCACGATGCCGCGGTCGAGCCGGTCCAGGTCCAGGAGGTCGGTCAGCAGCGTGTTCATCCCGCGCGTACGGGACGCGAGCGTTCGGAGCAGCTCCTTGCGCTCGTCCTTCGGCAGCTCGTCGTCGAGCCGCTCCAGGGTGCTGGCCGCCCCGAGGATCGCGGTGAGCGGCTCCTTGAGGTCGTGCGAGAGCGTGTGCAGCAGTGTGTTCTTGAGCCGGTCGAGCGCGAGCAGGCGCTCCTCGGCCAGCTTGCGCTCCGTGATGTCGTACATGATCCCCTGCATGCACAGGGGCCGACCCTCTTCGTCCCGGACGACCACGGCCTCGTCGAGGATCCACACCCACCGGCCGTCCTTGGCCTGCATCCGGTACTCGGCGTGGTACGGCTGGCCGGTCGACTGGGAGGCTCCCTCGGCAGCGCGAGCTGCCGGCAGGTCGTCGGGGTGTGTGAACGTGGTCATCGGCCCGGGGTGCGCGAGCCACTCCTCGGGCGTGTAGCCGAGGACAGCCTCGAGCCTCGGGCTGATGTACAGCCAGTCGCCCTGCTCCCCGTACTCGCCCAGGTACACGATCGCCGGGAGCTGCTCGACGAGGGTCCGGTACTTCGCCTGGGTCGTCGCTCCCTGCTCGAGCAGTCGCTTCTCCTCGGTGACGTCGAGCATGACCCCCTGCCGGAAGGAGACGCCGCTGACCGGGTCCTCGACCAGCGCCGACTCGTCCCGGAACCAGACGACGTGGCCGTCGAGCGCGAGCATCCGGTACTCGGCCGGGGCCCCTCCTGCCTCCGGGCGATGGTCGCGACCCCACACCCGCTCGCGATCATCGGGGTGCGTCGCGGTGATCCATAGGCTCGGGTCGGTCTGCCACTCCTCGGGGGAGTACCCGAGGATCCGCGTCATCTGGGGGCTGACGTACACGTCGCGGTACCCGATCGGGCTCTCCTGGTCCTCGATCTGCGTGTAGGTGATGGCCGGGATGCTCTCCACGAGGGCCCGGTACCGCACCTCCGCCTCGCGGAGCTCGTGATAGCGCGAGCCCGCCGCGGCGCGTCCGTCCGCGTCGGATGCCCGGACGACGATCATCGGTTGGTCTCCCTCGACGACCTCCGCCCACAGGCGCACGACGCGCGTCTCCCCGGCCGGCGTGCGGAAGGTCGCGTCGAACCCCTCGATCACGCCGCGCGTCTCGAGCTGCTCGTGGGCCCGGCGCTCGCCGATCGTCCCGAAGAGCCCGAGCTCGTACAGGGACGCGCCGAGCAGCTCGCCGAGCCCGCGACCGGTCAGGTAGCAGAACGCCTCGTTCGCCTCGAGGACCCGACCGTCCAGGGCGCACACGACCATGCCGAGGGTGCTCGCGTGGAAGACACGCTCGAGCAACCCCTCCCGGTACGGGGCGGACGCGAGAGGCGACTCCATCACTGGATGCATCGGCCGGCTGGGGGATGCGCTTGATGCGGCTTGTCTACTTCGGACGCAGCGCCGATGGCGTCCACGTCGCTCCGCGCTGCACGAGCTCGACGATCCGGTCCTCCAGCGGGGCGGCGACCGACTTCGGCATGTCGCTGGACAGGATGGAGAACTCGGCCCAGGCGTCGGTGCGCTCGAGGCGGATCCACCCCGATAGGGCGGAGATCCCGGTCAGCGTCCCGGTCTTCGCGCGGATGGAGACGGTCCGCAGGCGGTCCCGGAGCGTGCCCTGCCCACCCGTTGGCAGCGCGTCGAACAGGTCCCCACCCCAGCTCGCCGCCTCCGCCTCCCACAGGAGCCGCACGATCCCATCGGCCGTCACGCGGTTCGCGTAGGAGAGCCCGGAGGCGTCGTGAAGGGCGAACCCCGTCACGCCGCGGTCCGTCACCCATCCACCCAGCGCGGCGGCGGCCTTCGCGATCGACCCGGGCGCCCCGGCGGTCTCGACGGCCAGCCGCTTGCCGAGGACCTCGGCGTAGAAGTTGTCGGAGGGCCGCAGGAGTCTGGCCAGGAGCGCCTGGAGCGTCCGGGAGCGCACCGCCGCCAGGTCGTCGAGCCCGGGCGGCGGTTCCCCCGCCCCCGGCCGACCGTCCACACGGACGTCGAGATCCGCGAGCGCCTGGGTGAGCGCCTCCGCCGCACGGGTCTCCGGGCTCCGTGCGTGTCGGCCTCGGTCGTCCAGGTTCCCTTCGAACGTGAGCGCGGTCGGCCTGGCCACGTAGGTCCGGGCGGCGTCGTTCCACCCGTGCGCGTTCCAGTCCCTGCGGAAGTAGGTGGTGGCGCCGAGGACGCGCCCGTCGATCCGGTGGACGCCCTCGTCGACGATCCGCTCGGCGAGCGAGGCCATCGTGGCGCCGTCGACCTCCGGGTCACCCCGACCGAGGATCCACAGGTCTCCCTCGATCCGGCCCTCGATCGGGACGGTGGCCGAGGCGGCGATCGTCCGGATCCGGAAGTCGGGACCGAACGCGTCGAGCAGCGCCATCGACAGCAGGAGCTTCTCGTTCGAGGCGGGGGTGCGCGGCGCCTCGGGCGCCCTGCCGTACAGGAACGTCCCGCCCTCGCCCACCGCCACCGACACCTCCCGCCCGGCGACCAGCTCCTCGATCCGCTCCATCCACCTCGCGGGGTCCACCCGCAGGCGCGCGACCCGGCCAGCGCTCGCGTTCAGCGGGTCCTGCTCGGCCCACCGGACGCGGAGGCGAACGACCCCGACGTCGGCCCACACGAAGCACGGGCGCACCGATGCGGTGGAGCTCGCATCCAGCGCGATGGACCCGAGCGAGGTCCACGCGCCGCCCACCCGCCGCTCGAGGGTCACGGACTGGCCGGGCTTGGGCGGCTCCACGCTCGCCGACACGTCCACGCACCCGCCAGCGGCGACGGTGCCCGAGCCCACGGTCAGCTCGATGCCCGCGCGGACGCGGACGACGACCTCCGTCGAGGATGCCGCATCGCAGGGGCCGTCGGCGGGCGCGGTCACGCGGTAGGCGCCCGTATGTGGGCCAGCTACGGTGAACGCGGACGCCCCGTCCGGCTCGGCCGTCCCCTGCGCCACGGTGGAGGGTCCCGTCGCGTCCGCGGCCCGCCACTCGAGCACGAGCGGACGTGCAGCTACGCAGCCAACGCCCGCCCTCAGCGTCCCGGAGATCGTGACCGACTCACCGAGCCCCACGATCGACGATGACGACCGGATGTCGATCGTCCCGCCGACCGCGGCCGCCGATCCCACCCCGACGGCCTGTGTCAGGAGGATCGTGCAGCCGACCGCGCCGACGATCCGGCGAACGGCGATGCGCGAGGAGCTGGCGCCGCGCCTCACGCGCCCTTGAGGGCGGGCAGGACCTCTTCGCCGAAGAGCTCCACGGCCCGCGAGGCCGTCTGGAAGTCCATCCCCGGATAGTGCAGGCGCACGATCAGGTGGAACCCTGGGCGGTCGCCGAACGCGCTGACGACGGGCCGGAGCGCCCCGATCAGCTCCTCCGGCGTCCCGGCTGCGGTCCACCGGCGCAGCTCCCCCTCGTCCTCGACGATCGGCTCGAGGGAGTCGTGGCTCGAGGTGTCGTGACCCGCGTCCCACGCCGTGTAGGCGCCGATCTGGTGGCGCACGCCCTCACGGGCGAGCGTCCAGGCGTCCTCGTCCCGCGCGACGAACGCGTTCTGCAGCAAGGCGAGCGCCAGCGACCGGGGATCCCTCGACGCATCCCTGGCGCCCTGCTCCGCGATCGCGAGGCACCGCCGAACGTCCTCGATCCCACCGTCGTCGGTGATGTACCCGTCCGCGAGACGTCCCGCCCTACGTACCGCCGTCTCGGCGTAGCCGCCGAGGAAGATGGGGGGACCGCCCGCCTGGGCCGCCGGCGGCGTCACGCGAACGCGCTCGTACCGGAAGCACCGGCCCTCGAAGGAGAACCGCCGGCCCGTCCACGCGCGCCGGAGGATCTCGACCGTCTCGGTCGTGCGCTGCGCCCGCTCCGATCGAGGGGTCCCGAACATCCGGAACTCCTCCTCCCGCCAGCCTGCCCCCAGCCCCAGGATCAGCCGACCACCGGAGAGCTGGTCGACGACCGCGGCGTCCTCGGCGAGCCGGATCGGGTCGTGCAGCGGCGTGAGCACGACGCCCGTCCCGAGCCGGATCCGCTCGGTGACGGCGGCGAAGGCCGCCAGCATCGGGAGCAGGGACGGGAGGTACCCGTCGGAGGCCCCGTGGTGCTCGCTCACCCACGCCGAGTCGAACCCGAGCGCCTCCGCCAGCCGGACGAGCTCGAGCATCTCGCGGTACTCGGTCTCGAACGTCCGGTCCGACCCCGCCGGGATCTGGCCGGTGAAGAGCCCGATGCCGATCTGGACGCTCATGCGCCCCCACGCTAGTCGCCGCTGGAAGCCCGCTCAACAGCGGTGGATGATGAGGTCGTGCGGATCCGGCTCGATCCCTCGTCGCCCACGGCGCTCTCGGCGCAGCTCCGCGACGGCCTCGCGGGCAAGATCAGAGGCGGGCGACTGCTCCCGGGCGACCGCGTGCCTCCGGTCCGCGAGCTCGCCACGGAGCTCGGCCTCGCCCCGAACACCGTGGCGCGCGCGTATCGGGAGCTGGAGACCACCGGGCTGCTCGTTGGACGCGGACGCCACGGCACGTTCGTGGCGGAGCGGCTGCCCGAGGGCACGACCGGCGCGGCGGCCGACCTCGAACGGGCGGCCGGGACGTACGCGCGGCGTGCGCGACAGCTCGGCATGTCGCCCCGGGAGGCCCTCTCGGCCGCTCGGCGCGCGCTGGACGCTACGGCGTGAGGTAGGGGCGGTCCGGGCGGTGCACCGCGGCGACCTCGGACGCGTTGACGATGACCTCGCGCCCGATCGGGTAGATCGTGCCACGCACCTCCACCCAGTCGTTGGACCCGAAGGCTCCGGGGGTCACGTTGACGACGCGGACCTGTGCGATCGTGGCGTCGGCGACGCAGCACGTCACGACGTACCGGGTGAGGAACAGCTCGTCGGCGGGCGTGTCGTCGTAGCGGGTGACGAAGCCAACGAAGTCGACCTCCTCGCCCGCCCGCGCGGACAGGGCCTGCTCGCCTTCCGGCGTGGTCTGCGCCGAGGCGACGTCCACGAGGGTGAGCTCCCCGCTCGAGATGTCCCCTGCGCTGGTGGCGATGCCGACGCTCGCGAACCCAGAGCGCTTGCTCGCCGAGAACTGACCCAGCGCGGCCGGAGGCAGCGCCATGACGAGCACGACCGGAACGACGACGGCCCCCATCAGCCAAGCCTCCCGGCGGCGCACCGGCTCGGGCTCGCGGGTCCGCGCGGTCGCGAGCCTGCCGGCGGCCGCCAGCGTGAGGAGCACCGCGCCGATCGGCACGACCCACTGCGTCCGGGTCGACAGGTAGAGGTCGATCCGGCCAGTGAGGAGCAGCCACCAGAACAAGACCGCCCACGCCGCGAGCACGGCGGCGCCGGCGAGGCGGCTCGGGCTCCATCGCGCTCGCGTCGTCTCGCCGGTGCGCACGGGGATCTGGGTCCGCGTCCTGAGGGCGTCGCTCACCCGATCACCACCTGGAGCCACATCGTCGCGACGAGCGTGGTCGCGAAGGCCGAGATGACCACCGTGCGCAGGAACCCGCGCCGGAACGTGCCCGCGTACAGCGTGGCGAGCTTGAGGTCGACCATCGGCCCGAACACGAGGAACGCGAGTTGCGCCGAGGGCCCGAACGGCACGAACGACGCGGCGATGAACGCGTCCGACTCGGAGCACAGGGACATCAGCGCGGCGAGCACCATCATCGCCACGATCGAGAGCACGGGGAGGGCCGCCACCCTCTCGATCCACGGCGCCGGGAGGAACGTCTGGACGAGAGCGGCGAAGGTCGCGCCGAGCACCAGGTACCGACCCATGAACAGGAAGTCGCTCCCCAGGTGCAGGAACAGGCGGCGCACCCGCGACTCGGGCCGTCCGAGCTGCACGGGGTGCGCGTGGCGGTCCTCCGGGTTCGGCTTGAGCAGACCGTCCTTCGAGACCGCGCCCACGGTCCACCCCACGACGACGGCGACCAGCATCCCGAGCAGGAACCGGCCGCCCACCATCGCCCACATGGACTCTCGGCCCCGGTAAGCGACGAAGGTGGAGGCGATCACGACCGGGTTCACGACCGGCGCCGCGAGCATGAAGGTGACCGCCGCCGAGGGCAGCAGGCCTTTCGTCGCGAGCCGCCGGGCGACCGGCACGGACCCGCACTCGCAGATCGGCATCGCGACGCCGGCGAGCGCGGCGGCCGGGAGCTGGAGGGGCCGGGGGAGCTCGGCGAGCCGCTCCAACGTGCCCATCGGTACGAACACCTCGATGGTCGCGGAGGCGAGCGCGCCGATCAGCACGAACGGCAGCGCCTGGATCAGCAGTGAGCCGAGGATGATGAAGAACGTCTGGACCCACGCGAACCGCTGAGGCTCGACGACCTGGAGGATCACGGCGAGCATGGCGAGCGACCCGACGATGGCGAGCGCGGTGCGGGGGGTGGCGTGGTCGGTTCGCGGTGCGGCGATCTGCGCCATCAGCAGTACCTCGAGAACGAGACGGCGAACCCCTGGAACGCGTCGGCCACCATCCTCTCACCCTCGGGCGTCTCGGCTGACAGCAGCGCGTCGACCACGACCTGCCCGGTGATCCCCCGCTCGGCGAGCACCCCCTGATCCAGGAACAGCCCGCCGGCCACCGTGGCGGCCACCACCGGGCGCTGTCCGGGCACGGCCCCCTCCACCACCGCGAGGAGGTCCGTCGCGGGGGCCGATGCGTGTGGGGCGGTCCCGCCCGTCCCGGCGACGACCGTGAGCATCGAGCCGCCGCTGGAGCGCTCGGCGGCCCGGACGATCCGGTTCGTCCTCGCGTCCATCGAGCGGAGCGACCCATCCAGGACGACCGCGAGGACGTCGGTGACGCCGTCGGCGCCGAGCCCTGCGTCCAGGAGCGCCTCGACGGCGGTGGGCGCCGCCGGACCGTCTGCGAGGATCACGTCAGGCGGGTCCTGATCCGGGTACCAGCCGCCCCCGACGATCCCCTGGTCCGAGCGCTCCGGCGCGACGAGCCCAACGAGCGCCCGACCCTGGCTCGCCTCCTGGAGGTCGTCCGCTAGCGTCGCGATCACGGTCACCGGCGCTCCGACGCCGAACGCGGGCACGACCGCGCCCTCGTCGTTGCGAACGAACGCGCCCGTGATCCCGTGCTGCGAGGGGAGACCGCCGGTCCCGATCGTCGTGAGGACGGCGGCCGGGTCCAGCGGCAGGGAGCCCGCGTCGGCCGCCGTGGTCCCGGCTCCGGTCTCGAACAGGTCGGGCAGGAACGGCCGTTCCTGGGCGCGTGCGTCGAACGTGTCGGACCCGACGCCCTTCCACGCGACGAGCAGGATCAGGCGGGGGCGGGTATCCGCCGCGAAGCCGGCGAGCGCCGTGCCCGAGCGCACCTCGGGGAACGGGCGGTCGAGACCGGCGATCGAGGCGACGGTGGGCGCCACCTGGTCAAGGGAGGTGCCGGCCGGCAGGTCCACGGGCCCGTCGGGCACCCCCGCCCCGGCGAACACGAGCGGAACGGTCGTCGACATCGCCCCCGACGGCCACGCGACGAGACCGAGCCCCGCGCGCTGCGGACCGGCGACCGGCGTGTCGACCTCGGTCACGGCGAGCACGTCGGGGGAGCGACCCTCCCGGAACCCGTTCGCGATCGCCGACTTCAGGTCCGGCGGCAACGGGCAGAACGGGACCCGGGGCCCTTCGCTCGATGAGGCGCTGCAGCTGTTGCCGACGCACAGCGCGCGCAGCGCCAGAGCGGGCGCCCCGACCGCGGCGAGCACCAGCAGGAGCACGACGAGTCGCCGGCCGGACACGCGGTCACGCTACCGCGCCGGCGGACCCTCGGAGGTCCCCCTGCTATGTTGGGGTACCGCCCGCCCTGAGGTTCCCGATGCGTTCCGTGAGTCTCAACCGAACCCTCTCGCTGCTCGTGGCCGTTGCGCTGCTCGCCGCGGCGTGCTCCGGCGCCGCCGACGCAGGCCCAACGAGCTCTCCGCGCACGTCCCCCGAGGAGGGGAGCGCGGGGGTCTCCGGCGCGACCGGCGGGACGTCGCCCGTCGCGGCGGCGGCCGACGCCGATCTCGCCTCGGGGGACCTGGCGGATCTGGCCTGCTCGCTCCCGCACGAGTGGCTGCTCCGCACCTGGCGCGGCAATCGCGAGGATCGCAGCGCTGAGCTGCAGATCCTGCCGATCGAGCCGAACTTCGTCGGCTCCGGCCTCCCGCACGTCGGACCCTGGCCGTATGCGCAGGACATCCCGATGTTCTGGTACGGACCGGGTCACATCGCGCCCGCCGGGGAGGTCGACCGTCCGGTGACGCTCGCCGGGATCGCGCCCACGCAGGGGGAGCTGCTCGGGTTCCCGTTCGTCACACGTGACGGGACGCCCATGCGGGAGGCGGTCGTGGGCAACGACACGCCGCCGAAGCTCGTCATCACGATGATCTGGGACGCGGCCGGGATGAACGTCCTGGAGCGCTGGCCGGACGACTGGCCGTACCTGCGCTCGCTGATCGAGGGCGGTACCTGGTACACGCGCGGGACGGTCGGCACCGCGCCGACCAGCACCGCCCAGACCCACGCCACGGTCGGCACCGGCACGTTCCCGGACGACCACGGGATCGTCGCGCATCGCCTGCGGATCGGTGAGGAGCTCACGACCCCGTGGAAGCTCGGACCGGCCTTCTTGATCGACCCGACCCTCGGGGACCTGTACGACCTCGCGATGGGCAACGAGCCGATCGTCGGCGAGCTGGGGACCGTGTCGATCCACCTGGGGATGCTCGGGCACGGGTCGATGTGGGGCGGCGGCGACAAGGACATCGCGGCGATCCGCGAGAAGGTCGGGGCGGAGACGCTCGGCGAGGAGGGGTTCGAGTGGAACCTCACGCCGGTCCTGCAGCCCTACTACCGGTTCCCCGACTACCTGAACGACGTGCCGGGGTTCGAGGACGACGTGCGCGAGATGGACGCGGCCGACGGGCAGCTCGACGGAAGGTGGCGCTCGAACGACATCGCGCAGCTGCTGTCTGGGTTCGACACGCCGGCGCGGATCCCGTACCAGACGCGTGTGCTCGAGACGATGATCGAGCGCGAGGGCTTCGGCGCGGACGAGATCCCGGACCTGCTGTTCGTCAACTACAAGATGATCGATTACATCAGCCACGTCTGGACCGTGAACAGCCCCGAGATGCAGGATGCCGTCCGCGCGCAGGACGAGTCCCTCCGCGATCTGGTCGGGTTCCTCGACCGTCAGGTCGGCGAGGGGGAGTGGGCGCTCGTGCTCACGGCAGACCACGGGTCGATCCCGGACCCTGATGTATCGGGTGCCTTCGCGATCCCGGCGACGCCGATCGTGGCGGGCATCAACGCGACCTTCGACACCGACGGCGACGAGACGAAGATCGTCGATCTCGTGCAGCCGACCCAGATCTTCGTGAACGAGGCGGAGCTGCACCAGAACGGCTTCACCCTGGAGGATGTCGCTCGGTGGATCATGGGGCTCACCAAGGGCGACGTGTCCCCGACGCCGCTCCCCGCCGCCGAGGCCGACGACCCGATCTTCCAGGCGGCCTTCCCTTCGAGCATGATGGCGAGCCTGCCCTGTCTCCCCGAGGCCCGCGCGTGACGCGTCGACAGCCGGGCCGCTCCATCCTCCTCGTGTCCATGCTGCTCGCGGCCGCGTGCACCTCGTCGGCGGCGGGGTCCGGGACGTCGGGTCCTGGCACATCGGGCTCGGCGACCCCGGCGGCCGACGGCACCACGTCGGTCGTTCCGTCGGCGTCGCCTCGCGCTCCCGTGCCCGGCGCCCTGGAGGAGGCGGCGTGCGCCATGCCCCACGAGCAGCTGGTGCGGGTCTGGCACGGGGTCGAGCCGCAGCGCTCGGGGCAGATCCAGATGATCCCGCAGGAGCCGAACTTCCTCGGCTCGAACTTCCCGCATTCAGGTCCCTGGGACTACCTGCAGGACGTTCCGCTCTTCTGGTACGGACCCGGGGTCGTCGCCGCCCTGGGGGAGGTGGATCGGCGCTCGACGATCGCCGACATCTCCCCGACGCAGGCCGAGCTCCTGGACTTCGACTTCCCCGAGGTCGACGGTCGCGCGCTGCCCGAGATCGAGACCCCGGCGACGCCGCCCCGCCTGATCGTGACGCTCGTATGGGACGCGGGCGGCATGAGCGTCCTCGACGAGTTCCCGGACGACTGGCCGGTGCTCCGTTCGCTCATCCCCGACGGCGTCTGGTACACGAACGCCGACGTCGGTTCCTCTCCATCGATCACGCCCGCGACCCACGCGACGATCGGGACCGGGCAGTTCCCCATGCATACCGGGCAGACCGACGCCGAGTTCTTCCTCGGTCCCGACCTGGTGCGCGCGGGAGCGCTGGGACCGGTGCTGCTGATGCAGCCGACGCTCGGCGATCTGTACGACCGCGCGCTGGACAACGAGCCGCTCGTCGGGAACCTGTCGAGCGTGACCTGGCACCTCAACATGACGAGCCACGGCGCGCTGTGGGGCGGCGGCGACAAGGATATCGCGGTGCTGCGGACGCCCGTCGAGGCGGACAACGAGGGCGCCGAGGGAACGGTCTGGAACCTGCAGGGCAAGAACCGCCCGTACTTCACGTTCCCCGAGTACGTGAACGATCTCCCGCCCCTGTCCTCCTACACGGAGGAGGTCGACCGCGCCGACGGAGCGCTCGACGGCAAGTGGCGTGAGAACTCGATCGAGCAGTACGAGAACGGGTGGGCGACCCCGGCGCGGATTCCCTACCAGGAGCGGATGATCGAGGAGGTCATCGCCCGGGAGGGGTTCGGCGCGGACGGGGGCCCCGACCTGCTGTTCATCAACTTCAAGGCGATCGACCACGTGAGCCACATCTGGAGCGTGAACAGCCCGGAGATGCAGGACACTCTCCGTCGGCAGGACGAGGCGCTCGGACGCTTCGTGACCTTCCTCGACGACCAGGTGGGCTCGGGCAACTACGTGCTCGTGCTCACGGCGGACCACGGGGCGCAGTTCGACCCGGAGGTCTCGGGGGCCTTCCAGGTGACGCCCACCCAGCTGGCGCAGGACCTCGAGGAAGCCTTCCCGTCCTCGACGGGCGGGTCGGTGTTCCGGGCGGTGCGGCCGAGCCAGGTCTACCTGGACGAGGCGGCGATGCGGGCGAACGGCTACACGGATGAGCAGATCGCCCAGTTCCTCCTGGACTACACCAAGGCGCAGGGGGCGCCGGGGGGCCCGGCCGACGTCCCCGAGCACGAGCGCGACGATCGGTTCTTCGCCGCGGCGATCCCCACGTCGATCCTCTCCGACCTGGTCTGCCTCCCGGAGGCGCGCGGGTGAGGCTCCGCCCCGCGCTGCTGCTGCTGCTGTCCGTCGCGGTGCTCGCGGGCGCGTGCACGGGCGGTTCGGAAGGCAGCGGCGACGGGGATACGCCCGCCGCGGCAACCCCGCCCCCGCTCGACACGAGAGCTCGTGAGCTGGCGAGCGCCGCGTGTGAGAACACCTCGCACGAGGCCCTGCTGCGCACGTGGCGTGGCGTTCGGACCGATCGCAGCGGCGACATCCAGATCATCCCCAGGAACCCGAACTTCGTGAACGGTGGGCTGACGCACGCCACGCCCTTCGACTACACGCAGGAGGTGCCGCTCCTCCTGTACGGGCCCGGGTTCGTCCGCCCCGGCGAGTACGGCCAGCAGATCACGCTCGCCGACCTGGCACCCACCCTCGGGGCCCTGCTGAAGTTCCCGTTCGACACCGCCGACGGCGATCCGCAGCTCCAGGCGCTGCTTCCCGAGGCGGAGCGCCACCTGCCACGGCTCGTCGTCACGATCATCTGGGACTCGGCGGGGATGGACGTCCTGGAGCGGTGGCCGGAGGCGTGGCCCTACCTGGCGTCGCTGCGCGCCGAGGGCGCCTGGTTCACCCGGGCCACCGTCGGGGCGTCGCCGTCGAACACGCCGATCGGTCACGCGACGATCGGGACCGGCACGTTCCCCCGGTCGAACGGGTTCGTCGACGAATACATCCGCGTGAACGGGCGGCTCCAGAAACCCAACGAGAACGGCCCGGGGTTCCTGCTCGACCCCACGCTCGCGGACCTCTACGACCGCGCGATGGGCAACGAGCCCGAGGTCGGCGCGATCGCCACGCTGGCGGCGCACATCATGATGATGGGCCACGGGTCGCAGTGGGGCGGCGGCGACCGCGATCTGGCGGTCACGCGAGAGAAGGAGATCGCCGAGACCGCCGGCGCGGAGAGCGTGAGCTGGAACCTCACGTCGGACATGGCGCCCTTCTACGAGCTCCCCGCCTACGTGAACGACCTGCCCCCGCTCTCCGAGTACGTGGACGACGTCGACCGCGCCGACGGGGCGCTCGACGGCAGGTGGCGGAACAACGACATCGCGCAGCTGTCGGACGGGTTCGACACGCCGGCCCGAACGCCGTTCCAGCAGACGCTGATCGAGACCGTGATCGAGCGCGAGGGCTTCGGCGCAGACGACGTGCCGGATCTCCTGTTCCTGAACTACAAGGCGATCGACACGATCGGGCACCTGTTCAGCGCCGACGGGATCGAGATGTCGGACGCCGTCACGGTCCAGGATCAGACGCTCGAGCGGCTCGTCGGCTTCCTCAACGAACAGGTCGGGGAGGGCCGCTGGGTCATGGCCGTGACCGCCGATCACGGAACGCAGCCCGACCCCGAGACGTCGGGCGCGTTCATGATCGACATCAACAAGCTCGAGAGCGGGCTCGCCGCCACCTTCGACGACGACGACGACGTGCCGCTGGTGCAGAAGGTCCGACCGACCCAGATCTGGCTGAACCGAGCCGAGCTCGCCGAGAACGGGTTCACCCTCGAGCAGGTCTCCCGGTGGTTCCTGGACCTGACGCAGGAGCAGACCTACAAGAACCAGAACCTTCCAGAACCGGGGCGGGAGGGCGAGACGGTGTTCGCCGCCGCGCTCCCGTCGTCTATCCTGTCCGGGCTCCCGTGCCTGCCCGAGGCGCGCGCGAGCGGGAACTGACCGAGGGGAACGATCGCGTGGCGTTGACCAAGGACCGCTCCGACGAGGCCGTGCACGTGCCCGAGGCCCGGACGGGCGTCCTTGGCAGCCCGCTCGTCCTGATCGTCGCGATCGCGTTCTTCCTGCTCGCGTTCGGCTGGACGTTCCTGCAGGATCCGTCGATCAGCGCCCCGACTCGGGACCCGGCCTGGTACACGTGGCGCTCGAACATCATGATGAACGACGACCCCGGGCTCATCGCCGGGGACTGGGGTCCGTTCAGCATGTTCGGCGGCGGGTACCGGGTCTCGGTGCCCCTCTACGGGTCGCTCCTCCAGCGGGTCGCCGGCATCGACCTCTACACCTTCAGCGCGTTCATGATGATCGGCGTTCCGGTGCTGACGGGACTCGCCCTCGGCGCGTTCAGCTGGCGCCGGCATAGGGACCCCTTGCTCTTCCTCCTCGTCATGCTCTCGACGGCGGCGCTGTTCATGACGACGCCCTACGTCGGCTA
>Ga0105094_10000907_pt1 | contig 15166 bp, 10 predicted proteins | sample PPLLak1March2015_2_FD_87023 | JGI IMG/M metagenome (GOLD analysis project Ga0105094, IMG submission 87023) | Freshwater sediment microbial communities from Prairie Pothole Lake near Jamestown, North Dakota, USA - PPLs Lake P8 Core (3) Depth... | ecosystem: Environmental > Aquatic > Freshwater >...
AGGCACGCATCGCAGCCCTGCACCGCGCGTCTTTCGAAGGAGAGGCTTCGTTCGGCCTCCCGCGCCAGGGCCTCACGATCCGAGGCGCGGCCCTGCTCCAACGCCCGGCGCGCCACGACGCTGTGGACGTCGAACAGGTCCAGCACCCGGGGCACATCGCGGGGCAGGACCGGCAGGAAGTACGCGAGCGGCGTCCCTTCGAGCAGCACCAGATCGGGGCGCGTGCGCAGAGCTTTCCCGAGCGCCTCCTCCATCGGAGCCGGATCCATGACGCTGACGAACCACGGCTCGTCGACCTCGTCGGTCAGCCGTTCGGTCGCGCGCCGCGCCACGTCCGCGTCGGCACCCGTCATGTCGAGGTAGGCCTGCGACCATCGCCACGGCACGGGCTCGAGCTGCAGCGGATAAGGCGGGCGGTCGTGCGGATCGCCATACGTGAACGCGGCCAGCGCGACGTCGTGATGCGGCGCCAGCGATCTCAGCAGGTGGAACGTGCGGGTGAGGCCGCCACCGATCGGCGGAAACGGGACGCCGAGCGCCAGGACCAGGATGCGCACGGCTACCCACGGAGCCCGAGCACGCGGGGCAGGATCCGGTTGGCGTCGAAGTATTCCTCGGCAATCCGCCGGGCGGCCTGGCAATGCCGGGGGTAGTCGCGCTCGATCTCCCCCAGGGCGGCGGCGGCGTCGTCCAGCGTGCGGAACGCGAAGAGGCCCTCGCCGCACGGCAGATCCTCGGAGAAGCCCGTGTCCTGCACGACGACCGGCTTCCCGGAGGCGAGGAACGCGGCGGTCCGGTCGCTGAACCAGCCGCTCTGTGTCTTCACTTCGAGGTTCACGGCCACGCTGAACTCCCCTCGCGACCGCGCGATGTAGTCGCGGTAGGTCCAGGGTGTCGCGGTCACCGCCGCGGCATCGGCGATCCGCCAGCCGGCCGCGCGGATCGCGTCGTACGGGGCCTTGCCGCCGAGGGCAATTTCCAGGCAGGTCGCCACGCGCGACGGCAACTCGGCGATGCGCCAGAACTCCACGTCCTTCTGCCCGTACTCCACGCCGTCGTAGACGATTGGCTTGCGGGGTGACCAGCTCATCACGGTCGTGAAGCACGGGGCGTGTGGCGTGAACTGCACCGGCAGGAGGTCGAGCGCCACCGGAGGACGCAGGGGGCGCCAGTAAATGCCGTGCGTCGGGATGGGACAATCCGGCTTCCCGATGCGGACGCCGTATGAGTAGTGCTCGTGGAAGTCGACCGGTGACGCGAACGCCAGGCTGGCGCGGACATCGGGCGACATCCCGAACTGCGTGAACCCCGGGTCGGTGTCGATGAAGATGCGCCGGCGGCAGTCCGCGAATTCCTCGAGCCAGGTGACGGTCCAGAGCCCCACCAGGACGTCCGCGGTCCGGCAGATCGTCGCCATCTGGTCTTTCGGCAGGCCGTGGTACACGCCGTTCGCGTCCACGAAGCACCACCCCCGAAGCCCGAAGCGCTCGGCGTGCGCCGCCAGCTCGCCCAGGCCATACGACGGGTCGTCGCTCAACGTCTTCGTGACCGGGTTCCAGCAGGCATCGGGCCACCCGTGATGCTCGACGAAGACGACCTCGTATCCGAGGCCGCGGAGCCCCGCCAGCCAGTGCAGGATCGACAGGACGTGCCCTCCGACGGGATTGCCTGCCAGGTACCCGGCGACGATCGCGACTGGCGCCATCGCCCGGTCACAACCCTGCGCGCGACATCAGGCTCTCGACGACCCGCTCGGCGCCAAAGTAGGTCTCGGCCAGCTCCTGCGCCGCGCGGCCATGGGCGTCGTAGTCGCGTTCGATCGCGTCGATGGCGGCCAGCACGTCGTCCATGGTGGTGAAGGCGAACAGCCCGCGGCCGGTCGGAATGAACTTGCCGAAGCCGGTGTCCTCGGTGATCACCGGGCGGCCCGCGGCCAGGTAGCACGCCGTGCGGTCGCTGAACCAGCCGGTGCGAGGGCGCACGTACTGATCCCGCGCCACGGTGAACTCTCCCCGCGAGCGCTGGATGTAATCGCGGTAGCCGCTGACGCTTGCCGACAAATCGATCGAGCGTCGCTGACGCCAGCCGTGCTCCTCGAGCCGCTTCCGGGTCGGGTCGTCGACGCCGACGGCAAGCTCGAATGGCACCGAGCGTCGCAGCGGCAGGTCGAGGAACTTCTCGAACTCGCGATCCTTGGTCCAGTAGTAGCGCTCGCCTTGATACGTGACGTCCTTGCCGGTGTTGTGCCACGTCGTGATCGTCGTGTACGGCGCGCCGGCGGCGGGGTGCGCATGCCGCCAGAGGTCGACGAGGACGGGCTGGCGCGTGGGCATCCACCGGTAGCGCTCCACGGGGATGCCGCAATCCGGGTTGCCGATGTTCTCGCCGAAGGTGAAGTGCGTGTCGTGCGCGTCGAGGGCGGCGATGGTCGCCTGGTCGCCCGTGGCCACCTTCACCTGCGACGCGAACGGATCCGATTCCACGTAGATCCGCCGCGGGATCTGCAGGTGCTCCTCGTGAATCTCCTGCGCCCCGGTCACGTTCAGGAACGCATCGGCGTCCCGATAGATGCCGAGGATCTGCTCGTCGGTCATGCCGTAGCAGCGGCCTCCCGGGTAGCGGCCCCGAAACGCCCATCGCCCGCCGAAGCCGTGCGCCTCGAGCACCGGGGCCACGGCGTCCACGTTGGGGCTGGCGTCCGGTGACAGGTCGTTGAGCGCGGGATCGTAGATCCAGCGGCCGGAGTCCTCGATGTAATACGGGTCGTATCCGAGACGACGAAGCGCAAGGAGATAGTGGAGGAACTGGTAGGTCACGCCGGCCAGCGGATACCAGAACAGGATGCCGAACACGATGATGCGGCCGCGCGAGCCGCGCTCAGCACCCATGGGCGATTTCCTCGTCAGTGAGCCGCCTCACCACGCGGGCCGGATTGCCCGCCACGATGGTGAACGCCTCCACGTCGGCGGCGACGACGGATCGCGCGCCGACCACGGCGCCTTCGCCGATGCTGACCCCGGGCAGGATGCAGCTGTCGAACCCGATCCACGCCGCGCGGCCGATGCGAACCGGTCGGGCGGGCACGGTGGGGTCAATCCGTCGCGGCCGCGCGACGGGGACGCGGCGCACCACTTCCCGGCGCGTATCCGGATCGAATGGCACGCGATAGCTGTCCATCAACACGACGTTCCAGGAAATGAGGGCGTAGTCCTCGATCGTGACGTCGGCTTCGCTGATGATGCGTGCGCCGTGCACGAGGGCGTAGGCGCCCACGGTCACGCGCCCCTGTCGACCCACGTCGAACATGGTTCCCAGGTAGGTGGAGGCGCCTTCGCCAATCGTCACCGCGTCCGCCCGCTCGCTCCGGAAGAGCAGGAAGCTGAACGTCGTCTCCACGTACGCCGACTCGGCGATGGTGACGTTCACCGGGATCGTCCCACGGTACCAGTCCCACGGCAGCGTCCGGTCGGCGGCCATGCCGGTCATACGCGGCCTGCCACTTCCGCCGGATTCCCGATGACGCGCGAGCGCGGAGGGATGCTCTTCGTCACGAGCGCCCCGGGCTCGATGAACGACCCGGCGCCGATGCGCACGCCCTTCAGGATGGTCGCGTTGGGCCCGATCCACACGTCGTCTTCGATGACCACCGCTCGTTGGAGGATAGGAGGCCGCGGGCGGCCCTGGCCAAGGGGCGAGCACGCCACGGCGTCGGCGATGCGCAGCGCCGGCGCGATGGGGTGGAAGTCGGTGTCGGCGATCGTCGTGTTCCAGCCGATGACGACGTAGCTGCCGATGTGCAGCGCGAGCTCGCACAGCAGCACCGCGTTGGTGAAGTAGCAGTAGTCGCCGATCTCCACGAGGCCGTTCTCGCCCACCGCGAACTGGACGCCGTCCATCGTGCAGTTGGCGCCGATGACCAGCCCGGGCGCCTTCCGGCTGCGGAACCGCTTGAACGCCACGTCGCCCGAGATGGCGGTGCCGGGGCCCGCCTTGACGTTGTCCGGAAGCGCGCCGTGACTCCACGACGCCGGGGCAGCCGCGACCCCGGGTGCGCCACCGTCAGCCGGCATCACCGATCGACTCCTGGCGCGGACTGCATCGCCTGGTACCGCGCATACACGCCGCCGTGCCGCAGCAGCTCCGCATGCGTGCCGCTCTCCACGATCGTCCCCTTCTCGAGCGAGACGATGCGGTCGGCCCTGGCGATGGTCGACATCCGGTGGGCGATGATGATCGTGGCGCGTCCCTTCATCAGTCGTTCCAGGGCTTCGAGCAGCAACGCCTCGGTCAGCGAATCGATGGCGCTGGTGGGCTCGTCGAGAATCAGAATCGGTGCGTCCTTCAGAATCGCGCGGGCAACGGACAGCCGCTGGCGCTCGCCCCCGGACAGCGTCGCGCCGCGCTCGGCCAGCACCGTATCGTATCCCTGCGGCAGGCGCGTGATGAAATCGTGCGCGTTGGCCGCGCACGCCGCCGCCTCGACTTCGGCCATGGTGGCCTGCGGCCGTCCGTAAGCGATATTCCGGGCAATCGACATCGGCAGGAGGAATGGCTCCTGGAGCACCACGGCGACCTGCGACCGCAGGCTCTTCAGCTCGATGTCCCGCAGATCGACGCCGTCGACCGTGACGCGGCCGGTCCAGGGGTCGTGGAAGCGCGGCACGAGCCCGACCAGCGTGCTCTTCCCCGCCCCGGTCCGCCCGATGATGGCCACGGTTTCCCCGGGCCGGACGTCGAGGCTGACGTCGTGAAGAATCGGCCGCCCGGGCTCGTAGCCGAACGTCACGTGCTCGATCCGAATATGGCCCGAGAGCCGCTCGATCCGCCGTGCGCCCGGCCGGTCCTCGACCTCGCGGCGCGTATCCAGGATCTCGAGTACCCGCCGCGCGCTGCCCGCGGCGCCCTGCGTGGTGGACGGCGCGTACATCAGCGCCTCGAGGGGCCCGTAGAGCGCCGTCAGATAGGCCAGGAAGACGAGGATGCCGCCCACCGTCAGCCGTCCGTCGAGCACGCTGTGCGCACCCACCCACACGATGGCCGCGGTCCCGCACGCCGTGCCCAGGCCCGTCAACACCTTGAACTTCAGGCCAACGACGGTCGAGGCGACCGTGGCGTCCACGACGGCGTCCGTCGCGCGGGCAAACGCGCGATCGCACGCCGGTTCGTGCCCGAAGGCGTGGACGACGGGCACGGCCGACAGCGTGCGCTCGACCACGTCGTAAATGCGGGCCTCTGCCTCCTGCTGTTCGTAACTGCGCTCGAGCATGGGCGTCATGTAGCGCCGCAGGACGACGACGAGCCACGGCGCCACCGCCACCGCCACCAGCGTGAGGCGCGGCTCCATCCGCCACATCACGTAGAACATTGCGACGAAGGCGATGAGCGCCGCCACGAACGGCAGGACCGCGTCCTTGACGATGACCGACACGCACCCGCAGTCGGTCGTCACCCGCCGGATGGAGTCGCCGACCGACTGGCGACTGTGGAATCTCAGCGAGAGCCGCTGCAGATGGCTGAACAGATCCGTGGCCAGGTCGTAGACCATCCGCTGCCCGAAGCCGATGTTGGCGTACGACACCGCCACGCCGAGGGCCCAGCCGAGGAGGAAGAGGAGCACGGTAGCGGCGATGCTCCACCCGATGAGCCCTTCCCGGGTGTCGCTGCCGGGTAACACGGCGGCGAGGCCGGCCAGCGCCGGCGACAGCGGCAGGTCGCCGAGGCCGTAATCGACCAGCACCTTCATCGGCCATGGCTTGAGCAGGTCGAGGCCAACCTTCGCGACCATCGTCGCCAGCACCGCCACCAGGCCACCCCAGCGGCGGAGTGCGTATCGCGTCAGCCACCCGAGCAGGCGAACCGCGCCCGTATCGACGGTCGACGCGGGCTGTGCGACCACCGCGGCGTCGGCGCCCACGTCTAGGCCACCGCCCCCGCCGGCTCCCGGAACTGCCGGTCGTGCATCTGGCTGTACCGCCCCCCACGCCCGACCAGGATGCCGTGGGCACCCTGCTCCACGACCCGGCCATCCTCCAGGACCACGATCTTCGCGGCGTTACGGATGGTCGAGAGTCGGTGGGCGACGATGAACGTCGTGCGGCCATGCATCAGCCGCTGCAGCGCCTCCACGATCGCGTGCTCGGTCTCCGCATCGAGCGCGCTCGTGGGCTCGTCGAGGATGAGGATCGGGGCGTCCTTGAGCAGCGCGCGCGCGATCGCGATCCGCTGGCGCTCGCCTCCGGATAGCGTCCCGCCACGCTCGCCAAGGATCGTGTCGTATCCATCCGGCAGGGCCGCAATGAAGTCGTGGGCGTTGGCGTCGCGGGCCGCCGCTTCGATGTCGCTCCGCGCGGCTCCCGGTCGCCCGAGGCCGATGTTCTCGGCGATGCTGACCGGGAAGAGAAACGGCTCCTGGAGAACAATGGCGATCTGATCGCGCAGGCTGTTGAGGGACACGTCCCGCACATCGCGCCCGTCGATCAGGATTCGGCCGGCAGCGGGATCGAAGAAGCGCGGGATGAGACCCACGAGCGTACTCTTCCCCGCGCCGGTGGCGCCGACGATGGCGACCGCTTCCCCGGCTTCGGCGGTAATGCTCACGCCGCGCAGCACGGGCTGGTCGGGGCGATACCCGAAGACCACGTCCTCGATGGTCACCTGGCCACGCACGCGCGGCAGCGGCGCGGCGTCACGCTTCTCCGGCACGCCCTCGTCCGCCGTGAGCACGTCCATCACGCGATCGATGCTCGCGCCGGCGCTCTGCACCGCGGTGTACATGGCGGCGAACGCCGACAGCTGCCACTGCAGCGTCGCGAGGTAGGACAGGAACACCAGCGTCGTGCCGACCGTGAGCCGGCCATCCAGCACCCGCATCGCCGCCGCCCACATGACCAGTGCCGTTCCCACAGCCGTCACCAGGCCCGACCCGAGTCCGTATGCGCTGCCAACGAAGGCGCTGCGCTGATGCGTCCGGATCGCCGCGCTGGCCAGCTCCTGGAACCGGCGCTGCTCGTCGTCTTCGCGGGTGAAGGCCTGGACCACCGACACGCCCGTGAGGGTCTGGTGGACGTGCGCCTGGATGCGGGTCTCGACATCCCGGCGGGCGTGCGCCGCCTCGCGGATGGGGCGCCCGAAGAACCAGGCCGCGGCCGTCATGAACGGCGCGACGCCGAGTGCGAGGAGCGTCAGGCCCGCATCCAGCCGAATCATCACGAGCACCATCACCGCCGTGGTCACCAGCGCATGGCCCGGCGCGAACAGCAACGTGTTGACAATCGAGTGAACGCACCAGGCGTCCACCGCGATTCGGCCCATCGAGTCACCAACCGGGTGCCGGGTGTGGGCGCGAAGCGACCGTCGCTGCACGCGTGCGAACAGGTCGCGCGCGAGCTGGTAGACCATGCGCCGCCCCACCCTGGTCCACTGCAGCGAGAGGACGACCTCCACCGCACTGTTCACGACGAAGAGCAGGAGGCCGACGAGCACGACCCAGCCAAGCAGCCCCCCGGGGGTTCCGGCCCACGGCAGGCGCTCGATCGCGGCGAGGGCACCACGCATCGGCGTGTCGCCGAGCACGTGATCGACGAACACCTTGATCGGCCAGGGCTGCAACACCGACAGCGCGGTGCTCAGGAGGGTGGTTGCGACAATCGTCACCCAGCCGCGACGGTAGGGGGCGGCGTAGCGGCACAGCCGCCGGTAACTCCGCATGCGGCTCGTCGACGTGTCCGCATCAGTTCGCATGCCGGGTAGCCGAGGTGAGCCGGGGCAGGGGCGCGGCCGTGAGCTGGGTCGGCTGGTCGAGCAGCCGCCGACCCAGCGGGGATCCGCTGCCCAGTACCGGCAAACGCGCGGCGACTCTGGCGGCCGCGGCCCCGAGCGGGCTCGCCCCTGAATCGAGCAGGACTCGGGCGATCACCTCGTCGGCCAGCGCGACGGTCGCCGCCGCATGCCAGGCGGCCCGAACCATCAGGGCCGTCACGATCGCTATCGGCGCGGCGATCAGCCAACCGCCGGAGGAAGCGCTGGCCAGCGAAAGGATGAGTGCGGTGAGTGAGGCCACCGACGCGGCAAAGAACGGGGTCACCCGCAGGCGGCGCGCGACGCGGACGAGCACGCGCCCACGCTCGTGCTCCTCGACGAGCACCTGCACGTCCAATCGCCCCCACCGGCCGAGTTGTAGGCTGACGTCCCTGCCCAGGTGCCAGGCCCCGTCGATCTCCAGCGCGGTCGCGATGCGCGTGCTGCGCAGGCGCTCGACCATCCGCGTCAGGAGAGCCTCCCGCGCCAGCCACGCCTCGGACCAGAAGCTCAGCGCCTGACGGCGCGCCGCAGAGAACGAGAGCACGTCGGCGATGTGGTGCCACGCGGGCGCCGGGGTGGAGTGGTCGTGTGCCAGTTCGAACTCGGGGGACATGAGCACGCCGCGCAGCCGGCCTCTCGCCCGCGCGAGCGGCTGCAGGAAATGCAGCCATGCAATCAGCGCGCGCGTCACCACGCGCGACGTGGCGAGCGATTGGCCCGGCAGGGGCGGCAGCGCACGAATGTCCGATGCGAGCGCATGCCGCCAGCACCGGGCAATCGTCGTCGCCAGGGCCAGCAGACCGGCGACCGCAACGGTCGCGCCGAGCCCCGCCGAGCTCGAGCGCCAGACGAGCAGGCCCGCCAGGAGGAGCACGAGGGCGCCGACCTGCCACGTCACCGTATGCGGCGCGAACAGGAGCGGCGGGGCGTCGGTGCGATACACCGACGGAAACGGCGCCGTCCCCCACGGCCCCGCGTTGACGCGCGTGCTGAAGAGCGACCGCACGAACGGCAGCGGGCTGTAGACGTGCCCGCGCCACTGGATGCGCGAGCCGACGAACTTGTCGGGGTGGTGGGGCTGCAGCCACACCTCCCCTTCCCCGTACCCGACCTGCTGCCGCCAGTAGGCGCCAATCGAGGCGCGGTGGTGATGCCAGACGAGCGCGGACGGCGCGAAGCCGATCTTCCAGCCGGGCGCCTGCAATCGCCAGCAGACGTCCACGTCGTCGCCGGCCCGGAGGTAGATGGGGTTGAACCCGCCGATGGCGAGCAGCGCGTCGCGCCGTACGGCCATGTTGCAGCCAGGCACGTGTTCCGCGATGCGGTCGTCGAAGAGCACGTGCGTGGGCCCGCCGGGCGCGCGCGCCACGCACTGCGCGACCCACGGATCGTCAGCGGGAACGACATTGGGTCCGCCGGCCGCGACGACATCGGAGGTCAGGAACGGCTGGACGAGGTATGTGAGCCAGTCCGGATCGACGCGCACGTCGGCATCGGTGTAGGCCACGATGGTGCCCGTGGCAGCGGAGAGGCCGATGTTCCTGGCGGTGCTCAATCCGTTGTTGGGCGTCGTGATCAGGCGCACGTGCGGATAGCGCCGGGCGATCGCCTCGGTGTTGTCCTTCGAACCGTCGTTGACGACCAGGACTTCGTAGTCCGGGTAGGTCAGCGTCCCGAGCGACACGAGGCAGTCGTCGAGCGTGTCCGCGGCGTTGTACGCGCAGACCACCACCGACACCCTGGGCCAGGTGCCTCGTTCCGCCGGAGAAAACGGCGCGTCCGCAAACACACGCGCGAGGGCCTCCGCCGCCGGCTTCGGGCGGCGCTCGTGATCCACGAGGCCGAAGGCCCAGTCGGCCACCGCCTGCCCGCCGCGCCACCATTCGTCCGTCCACGCAAACGCGATGGCGCCGCAGGCCCCCTCGGCAAACGCCGCCCGAACCTGCATGGCGGTGAGTGCGGCCTGTCCGTCGAGTCCCTCGCGAATGCTGTCGGCGCCCGCTTCGGACAAGAGCAGCGGGAGGTTGCCGGCCACGTGCTGCAGGCGCGCGAGGTAGCGGCGGAGGTTGGCCTCGCGGTGCAGGTATACGTTGAAGGCGCAGACGTCGAGAAACGGCAGTTCGAGGTATTCCGTCGGCGGGAAGTTCACATACGTGAACAGCGTGTCCGGCGCCGCGGCCTTGGCATCCTCGTACATCTCCCGCAGGAAGCGCTCGACGCGTGCCTGCCCGTGCCACCGAACGACGGACGCCGGGATCTCGTTGCCGAGCGAAACCATCAGCACCGCCGGATGATCGCGAAGCTGCGTGACGCCGCCGGTCACGTCGCGGAGGATGTCGCGGCGCGTGCGTGCTTCATCCAGAAAGGCCACGTGCTGCGACCACGGGATTCCCACCATCACGCGCAGCCCTGCGCGCGCGGCTTCGTCGAGCATCGCCTGGCTGGGCAAGGTGTAGGTGCGGACGGTGTTGATGCCGTATCGGCGCATCAACGCGAAGTCCTCGGCCACCCGGCTCATCGGGGGGAACTGGGCGCCTCCGGCATCGGGCGCGAAGGTGCCGTAAGACACTCCTTTGGTAAGGAACTTCTCTTCTCCGGCAAAAAGAGACTTCCCTCGGCTCTGGACCCGGTTCGACAACATGTGCTTCCTGTTTCCGCAGGAGACACTGCGTGAATCGTGCCAGCGGCGGACTCCGAGCGAATCCCGGGAGTAAAGGCGTTGTGAGCCGTGCGCCGTCGGTTTGGTCGAGCCAGATCGTGTAAGAAGTTCACGATTCGCAGCGGCTGTGCTGTGCGTCGCCGGATTTCTCAGTTCGCGGAAGGCACCCCGAATCGGAGCTCGGCCAGGGCGGGCCCCCTGTCAGGTCCACCACCCAGCCCGGCGGCAAGGCCGCAGAGGTGACACCTGCCGAGCGGGGCGTCCCGCGAGCCTCGCGGTGTTCCGGAGGCGGAAGGCCTCCACGGTCAACAGGGGCAGCGCACGCGACGAGCAGAGGTCGGCGCTGCAGGTAAGGGTCGCGCAGCAGGAGAAGGGCATCGCCTTCCTGATGGGCGAGATCGCCGCCCGGGAGCGGACGATACGCGAGCGGGAGGAGGGCATCGAGTGGCTCCGCGGCGTCGTCCGCGACAAGGAGTCCACGGTCGCCGAACTCGAGAAAGGGGCGGAATGGCTGCGGAAGGAGGTCCGTGAGCGGGGACCGCGTGATTGAGGCGCTGCGCGCGGGTGCCGCGCCCGCGCGGAACCGAACCGAGCCGTAGCCCGCGTCGGTCCCGCCTCCGCAACGTTACGCAGGCTGCCGCAGTCGACCGGTATGCGGCTGTCCGGGGGGGCGCTCCCCCGCGCTCAGGTCGTGATAGAGGAATGCCCGGTAGCTCTCGACCAGGGCCGAGTCGTTGCACCCGAGGAGCGTCCCCCCGCACAGCCGCCGCATCGCGGCATTCGCGGTAAAGAACTCGTCACCGGGAATCCCTGCGTGCTCGAGCAGCAGCGAGCCCAGGAAACCGACGTCGAGGACCGGAGACGAGCCGGCGGGCACCGCGTCGCGGCCAGGGCCCCTGATGGCGAAGCGCGTCAGGAAGCGAGGATCGTCCAGCCCTCGAATGAGAGGCACCTCGCCCTCGAAGTTGGGTTGATGATCGCCGAAGTAGGTGAAGAGCAGGTCTCGGCCGGTCTCCTGCAAGGCCGTATCGAAACCCATGGTGTCGAGGCTGAGCTTCTCCATTCTGGCCAGCCAGTCGGAGAACCGACCCGCCATCGCCCGGTGGAGGGAGCTCCGATCGAGTCCGAGCGCCGGCTCGTGCGATGCGTCGTACGGGCCGTGCTGGATCATCGACAGCATGTACAGGAATACGGGCTCCGATCGTGACCGTGACAGGATCTGGAGCGCGTAGGAGAACAGGTCGCGATCCTCGACGATGTTCGTGACCAGCGACTTGTTCCCCCATTCCGGAAAATCCATCGGGGTCAGGATTTCGTCGAAACCGAGGTCCTTGTAGGCCGACTCGGCGTTGTAGAAGGTCCTGTCCACGGGGAACAGGACGATACAGCGATAGCCGTGGCGCTGGAGCAGCCTCGGCAGGCTGAAGCGCAGGTGCGAAGTCACCGTGTAGAAGACGCCTTGGCCGGCCGCACCGAAGTCCTTGTGGGTCAGCCCGGTCAGCAGGGCGAACTCACTCAACCAGGTACTGCCTCCCCAGGTCGGCACGCGCAGCCATCCGCTCTCGAGGGTTCGCGCATCGGGCTCGTGCATCGCGAGCGCCGGCAGGCTCACACCGTTGAAGTCGAAGATTCGGGGGTCGGTCGCGGATTCCTGCAGCCACACCACGATGTCGGGCGGTCGAGACGAGGCGCGCGGCGCCCTGACCGGAAGCCGTGCCGCGCGCTCCAGGAAGAGCCGGCTGTCACCGACCACGGTCGGCGGGCGGTATCTCAGGGACGCGGTCGAGAAGAGCAGGTTCGCGAAGTGGCCGTATGTGTTGAAGCCGAAGGGATCGAACTCATGGGAGTGGCGAACGGCGACGTCGAACGCGATGAGTCCGGAGGCCAGCACCAGGGCGCCCAGGCGTGCCGGCCATCCGAGCGGCGGGGCTTCGGGAAGCAGCAGCCAGCTGAGCGCGAGGCCCAGGGCGCACGCCGCGGCGAAACCTGCCATGAACGGATAGAGGCGCACCACGAACCAGTTGGCGCGGTCCAGCATCATGCCGATGTCTGCCACCGTCCACGTGTCCGACGTGTACTTCCACTTCAGCCAGTGGAGGCGCTGGAGAACGAAGACGAGCGCGGTCCCCAACCCGAAGCTTTTCCAGGGCTGGCCGGTCACCGCCATCAGCAGAGCGACGGGCACCACCCAGAAGGACAGGTTGATGACCACGACGATCCAGTTGGGACGACGCCGCAGGCAGATGTGTGCAACCCAGGCGCTCATGAAGCTCACCGCCCCCACGGCGGCGGTGTTGAGCACGAGCCAAACGACGTCCATCAAGCCGGGATTGTCCCCCATCAGCGCGCGCCTGTTGGGACACGATATCCCGCGCGACGCCTGACTGTCGACCTGCGGTCTCCTCTCATCGCCGTTCGCGCCGCGGACCGCCGGTCGGCGAGGGACCCCGGTCCGCTGGCCTGCGGCTGCGCTAAGCTGAATGCTTCGGCGCGCGTGCCTGGTGGCACACGTGGGCCAGGGTTGCGCCGGGCCCGCGATGGCCGAGCCAGGGGACGAGGGACGAGGAGATGACGACCGCGCCGAGAGCCGCGCGCACTCGAAGAACCTGCATGCTGGCGTACTGGGACTCGCCAACGGCCCTTCCGCCGATGGTCAACCACGGCGTCTCTCTCGCGGCGGCCGGCTTCGACGTCGAGCTCATCTGCCTGGCGCCGCACTCCACGCCCGCAAGCCCCGAGGCGCAGGCGCCCGGCCTCCGGCTCACCCGCCTTCGCATCCGCTCGCGCCGCGTGTTCCACGCCCTCTTCGGCACCGCCACCGCCCGGCGCGGCCTGGCGGCCGTGCAGTACGTGTCGTCGTACGTCGAATTCGTGACGAAGGCAGTGGTGGCCGCGCTCCGATCCCGCGCCGACGTGTACGAGGCCAACGACCTGCCGCCGCTGCTGCCCGCGGTGGTCGCCGCGAAACTGCGCGGCAAGCCGGTGGTGTATCGCACTCACGAGCTGTGGTCCGAGGCCAGCCCCAACGTGCGTTTCGCCGGCTTCTGGCGGTTCATGGAACGCCGCCTCGTGCCGAGATGCGATTATGTCGTGACCCCCGAGGAGAACCGTTCGCGCATCTACGAGGTCGAACTCGGCGCGCGGCGGCCGCCGCTCACCGTTCGGAACTGCCCGCCCTATCGTCCGCCGATCGCCAGCCGCCGGCTGCGCGACGAATTGGACCGGCGTGGCATTCGGTGCACCACCATCGTGCTCTACCAGGGTCTCGTCGACTCAGGGCGGTGCATCGAGGAGATTGCCGAAGCGACGCGATTCTTCGATGACGGCGTCGTGCTCGTGGTCATGGGGAGCGGGTACGGCAAGTGGGCCAGCCCGGCCACGGCGCTCGCCGGGTACGAGCGCATCGTCGTCCTCCCGCCAGTGCCCTACCAGGAGTTGTTGCCCTACACGGCGTCCGCGGACATCGGGATGCTGCTCTATCGCAACGACTGCAGGAACAACTACTACTGCGCACCGAACAAGCTGTTCGAGTACATGATGATGGGGCTGCCGATGATTGCCGCCAACTACCCCGGGATGGTGCCGCTCGTGGAGGGCAACGGCGTCGGACTGTGCATCGACCCGGAGTCGCCCCGCGCGATTGCCGACGCGGTGAACCGCCTGGCGGCCGACCCGGACCTTCGTGAACGGATGCAGGGCCACGGCCTTCGGCTGTCGAAGGACCGATATAATTGGGAGATTGAGTCCGCTCCGCTGCAGCAGCTCTACGACTCACTGGCGTCTCAGGACGCCCACTGACGCGGACCGGTGCGGACGGTGAGTGACACTCGGTCACCAGGCGTTCAACACGCCGCGCCGGCGAGCGCTCGGGACGATTCCCACCCCTCGCAGCTCCCTGTCGCGCACAGCCGGGCCCAGAACGCGCTGTACCTCGGCCTCGGGCAGGCTGCGACGACCGCGCTGGCGATTCTCCTGACGGGCGCCCTCGGCCGCTGGCTCGGGGCCGCCGACTACGGCATTTACTATGTGCTGCTCACGATGTCCACGTCGGCCTACCTGCTCATGGAGTGGGGCCAGTCCCTCTGGGTCGTACGCGAGACCGCCCGTGCACCTGAGCGAGCCGGCGAACTGCTGGGTACCGCCCTGGCTTTTCGGGTGGCCATCGCAGCAGTCTCGACCATCCCTCTCGGACTGCTCGCCCTGGCGCTCGGCTACGGCGCGCGCACGACCTGGCTGCTCGTCCTGCTCGTCCTGGCCAGTGTGCCGTTGTTCCTGGCGCAGGGTTACGGGATCGCGTTCCGGGCGGCTGAACAGATGGGACGGGACGCCGCCGTGTCGGTGGCGAACAAGGCGATCGTCTTCGGGATCGCGCTTCCCATGCTCGCCGTCGGCGGGGGCATTCCCGGCGTCATTCTCGCCCAGGCCCTGGGCGGCGGTGTGGCGCTCTTCGTGGCACGCGCCCTTTACCCCGGCGTGAATACCCAGCCGCTCAGCATGTCCCGCCAGACCGCGCGCGCGATGGTAATCGGCGGTCTTCCAGTGCTGTCCATGGCCATCGCGGGAGCGGTGCAGCCCTACCTGGATGCCGTCATCCTCTCGAAGCTGGCTCCGGCCACGGCGGTTGGCTACTACGGCGCCGCCCGGAACATCATCGGCACGCTGCTCGCGCCGGCCGTCATCCTGGCGACGGCCTCATACCCGCGCCTG
>Ga0105094_10000908_pt1 | contig 15156 bp, 10 predicted proteins | sample PPLLak1March2015_2_FD_87023 | JGI IMG/M metagenome (GOLD analysis project Ga0105094, IMG submission 87023) | Freshwater sediment microbial communities from Prairie Pothole Lake near Jamestown, North Dakota, USA - PPLs Lake P8 Core (3) Depth... | ecosystem: Environmental > Aquatic > Freshwater >...
GAAATCTACGAGCAGACGGATGGCAAGGTGAATGCCGTCGTCGTGACGCTCGGCACATCCGGCACCGCCATGGGCATCCTGCGGGCCATGAAGGAGAGGAACCCGGCCATCGAGGTCATCGCCGTGGAGCCCTACTCGGGGCACAAGATACAAGGACTCAAGAACATGAAGGAGTCCTATGTCCCGGGGATATTCGATCGCTACGCCCTGGACCGGGTCGTCCATGTGCGTGATGAGGATGCCTTCGAGATGGCTCGCCGACTGGCCCGCGAGGAGGGGATCTTTGCGGGGATGAGCTCCGGTGCCGCCATGGCTGCGGCCGTCCGGCTGGCCGAAGATCGTCAGGACGGCATCGTGGTGACCATTCTTCCCGACGGAGGGGATCGCTATCTCAGCACCAACCTCTTCACCACCATGCTCGAGCCCGACTTCAGCTTTTTTGACGTGCTGCAGCGCTCTAAGGTGGAGTTCAAGCCCATTCAGGAAGGCAAGGTCCGCCTGTTCGTGACGAGCCCCCCCCTGGATCAGTCGCTCACGGTCCAGGAGGTGAGGCGTTTCCTGCTCGCGGACCTGCTCACCCGCTTCATGGAATACAAAGGCTTTTCCGTGAGACAGGTGGTTCTGGTTCCCGATATGGAGAGCCGGACCATCCAGGGTGCGCTGGCTTCCGGGCTGGATCTGCAAGCCTACACCCAGAGGCAGATGGATCTGATTCTGGAAGAGTTCGATCGGCTGGGTCTCAAGCGGGCGTATCGGTATCCACGCACAACGGAACATCTGGATATCATTGAGAATGATATAAGAATGCTCATCAACAAGGGCGTGGCCTATGAAAAGCTGCGCTCGGTCTACTGCGATCTCGCCAAGAGCAAGAACTATGGGGCCCTCTCACGGGTGGACCTGAAGAAGATTCGGCTCGGGACGACCGTTGATATGGATGCTTATGAAAAGCTCAACCCCCGGGATTTCACCCTCCTCAAACGCTCCACCCTGGCCGAGCTCAAGCACGGGATGTGCATGAAAACCGACTGGGGGAACGTCATTCCCACCCGGCACATCGCCGCTGCGGCTGTTGCCATTCACCACCTGGGGCCGACCTTCGACATTCACATCAGCAGCATTGACTTCCTGTTTCCGCATCTGGAGAACATGAAGGCGGTGGGAGAAACCCTGACGGGCAAGCCTCTGGCCAATGTGTGGATGCTCTGCGAGAGGGTCTGGGCGGGGAAGGATGAAAAGCCGGTCAGTGAGCTGGATGAAATGACGCCTGTCCGCGACTTGGTCAGCAGTGGTTTTTCGCACGAGGAGATTCGCTTCTGGCTCCTCTACACACATTATCGAAAACCAGTCCAGATTTCCCGGAAAGCCATCCAGAACGCTATACGAGGGTATCGGCGCCTGGTTGAATTCATCAGCAAGGTACTCCATGCCCGTTGTGTCGGCAGCGAGAGCAAGGCCATCCCTGAGATGATCTTCTCTCTCGAGCAAGGCTTCTTCGACGCCCTTGCCGATGACCTGAACATTCCGAAAGCCATGGCCGCACTTTATCGATTCGTTCGCCAGATGCATCCCATCCTGGACACCGCACAATTCGATGAAACGCAGAGATCCCAGATTCTGGATTCCCTGGAGAAGCTCAACAGGATTCTGGGAGTGTTTGACCTGGATCTGAAGGGGTTGTCCCCTGAGGAGCAGACTTTGGTGGCCAGGCGGGAGGCGGCCAGGGCGGCGAAGAACTGGGAAGAGGCCGACCGGTTGCGGGAGGATCTGCTGAACAGGGGCGTTCGGGTGCTGGACACGCCCTGCGGCACGCGGTGGGAGAGGACGAAATGATGGGAAAGGCTGTTGAAGGGAAGGGGAGCCCTTGGCAAGAGAAACCTGGAGGCTCCCCGGGTCAGAACCTCGAGCAGCGTTGACCCCTCCCTCCGCAGATGTCTGTGGGATGGATGAGCTTCAACGCAGCCGCACCTGCGGAGTTAGACCATTTCCCAAACGGTATCCGCCAATCCAATGGATCGCGTGGCTTCGAACAGCCGGACGGCCTCTTCATAGGCATGGTCCGAGATGCGCCTCTTGAAGCAGGAAGGCAGAGCGTTGAAAAGGGGTGCGAAGGCTGAGTTGGCTTTCTTGATGTTGCCCCCCGTGTTGTTCGTCTCCACGGCCCACTTCCACATTTCCTGCCAGAGCTCATCGGGAACGCCCCGGTAGGGCCGCTTGATGTATTCCCGGTTTTCGGTCGTCATGGCGTTGCCGTTCTGGTTCATGGCCAGCCCGAATGAGACGTTCTGCCAGAGGGTTCCCACATTGCCTTTGCGGATGCCGTACTGGATAAAAGAGGAAACCTTCTCCAGTGAAGTCCCCGTGATGCCGTGCTGAGCAATATCCACCGACCAGGGCTGAATGGCTTTCCAGATATCCCGGGTCAAATCCAGCTGGATGCCCTCGTGGGCTGTCCCAAAATACGTCCCGTGGATCGATCCGTTGTTGATGGCCAGAAGGTTCGGCCGAATTCCCTTTTTGTCGAGCTCTCCGATGAACCAGCTGGCTTCTTCCGGCTGGGTGAACCCTTCGGCGCTGCCGCTCTTGGCGCCGATTTCGCCCAGTTCCACCTCCAGGTTCAGGTTTCGCTCGATGAGCGGTTTCGCCAGCTCAGCGGTGGCGGCCAAATTCTTCTCGTTCTCCATGTGGGAAGCATCGATGGCAAACGATGTGAAGCCCGCCTCCATCTCTTCTGCGATCAGCTTGCGAACACCCTCGACATCCTCCGGCTTCTTCACGGTGATGTGATCGGCATGAATGGCGAAGGGGACCTCCGTGTTCCCAAGGCGCTCGTTTTCCTGAACTATGTACTCCGCGAACGTGTGCGGTGTGAATTCCGTATAGGTCAGCTCAGACTTGGCAATTTCGTACATGACGGGAGCCCGGCTGGCCATGGAGGCCATCACAATGCCTTCCACGGGAAGCTTGCAACGCATGTTCACCGCCATGATCATGGCGTCATGTTTCTTGGCGGCCTGAATCAGGGCCTTGCCGTTCACAAGCGGCACCAGGGAGTTGGGGAATCGAGCCTTCACATTCTCAGGGCGAATATCCTTCTTTGTGGGAAACATGGTCCTTCCTCCTTTCGGGGTCTTGAGACTCAAGCTCCGCAGTCCGTCGGCCCACGCATGAGCCGAGCCTTGTCCGCATGATCAGAAAGAAATAGATCAGACGCGTGCATGTTCCAGTGAACAAATGACTGCGCCTTTAGAACCACGAAGCAAAAGTGGAAACTCTGAGGATATTAGAATCTTAGTCCTGAAAGTGCAAGGGTCAAAGGGGGCAGGAGCGCTGATGGACATCAGGGCGAATCCGGTTCCGACCGCCGATGGAGGGAGGGAGGTTCGGCTCTTGAGCTCCCCCTCACAGATTGCAGGTCTTTCGGCCTCCGTGCGCGGAGTCAGGCGGTCGAAAAGGCAGCCGGTCTTCGGACTGCTTTCTACGCCGCCTTGCTCTGAAGCAGGAGCTCAGCGTATGAGCCGTCTTTCGGGGGCTGGATCTCGCGATAGAAAGGCTTTTCGAGGAAAAGGGCCACCTGGGTTGCACTGCGCCATCGTTTCATGGGATCGCATTCCAGGCAGTTCATGATGAGCTCGTTCAGCTGGTCGGGGATCTCCGGCCTCCAGACCTTGGGAGGGGTGGGATACTGCTCGCAGTGCTGAATCTCATATTCATCGTAGGATGATGCGCTGAAGGCCGGCACTCCCGTGAGCATCTCATAGAAGATGGTCCCAAACTGATAGATGTCGGTAAAAATCGGCGGTTTGCGGCGGGCCAGATAAGTCCGAAACTGCTCGGGGGCTCGATAGGCCAGGAACGGTAATGGCAGTTTGCGAACGGATGTGTCCGCGGGATTGGCCTTCTGGATCAGGCTCCAAAGCCCTGAATTGTAGATTTTCACCACCGGTTTTCGATCATGCAGCAATACCCGCGACGGCCTGAGGTCCAGATGGAATATGTTGCGGACCTCTTCATCGAGGCCCTTGTGAAGATGGAGATCGCCCAGGGCTTCAAGGAGGCGGTGAGCGATGAACACGGCGAGACGGATGGGGAAAGGACGTCCGCCGGTGAGCAGGTCCACAAGCGATACGGGCAAGTTCTCCCGGACGATGAAAAAGAGATCGTCCGAGTGCGCAAGGTCCAGAACCTTGACCACGTGAGCGGATGTGCTCATCCGCTGAGCATGGACCCACTCTCCGAGCGATTTGGGACACAGGGACTTGTTGAAGGGAGAAGCGAGTGTTTGGCCGGCGTAGTGCCTTCCGGTCTCTTCCTCTTCAAGCTCAACGACCAGTGAGGTGAGGCCGATGTGCAGCGGATGCAGGATTTTGTAGCGGCGGTCCTCACCCGTGACGGCTTGTCCCTTTGCATTCTTCCAGGACTGGATGGTCCTTCCAAGAAGCTCGCTGATGGATGACTGATCCAGTGAAGCAATGGATTCGGCGACGAAATCCTTCCCTGCGCCAGAGGATGCATTCACGCTCGTTTGCGGTTTGCCCTCGATGGGCTTTTCTGCTTTCGCCCGTGCGGCAGATTTAATGCCGGTCTTTCTATGAGTCTGCGAGCACTTGGTAATCTTGAGCAGAGTTTTGTTTCTCAGCGGTTCCGGGATATCCGGCTCGTTGTAGACCAGGTTGTAGTAATGAATCGCCTGATCCCATTCTTCCAGAAAAGCGGCGCAGTCGCCACAGTGCTCCCAGATATCCAGCACACGGTATCCGACGGCGGCTGCCCGTTTGAACTCGAGGATCGCCTCCCGGTAGAACAGGCCGTCCATGAGCGCCAGTCCGTACTGAAAAATCTGCTCTCCACTCTGACTCTCGAAAGTGGACTCTAGAGGGATGACCTCCGGAGCTGCCTCATGGACCGGGTCTGTCCCTCGCATCTGCTCCAATGATGAATGGATCTCGGATGCGAGCGCGGACCTCTCCGCATCGGGAATATCGCTCTGATCCAGTTCCGACAGGAGCGCTTCCAGGATGTCTGCAGCGCCATCCTTGATTCCCTGTTCGAAATACAGGCGAGCTTCGGTGAGCCGCTCACGGTACTGGGCCATGGCCTCTGAGGACATCATCACTCCAGAAGTTTCCAGGGGTCGCTCGAAGACTCACGATGACAGGAGGTGACAGAGGAATCGATCTTCCGTGCGGACTGCCGGGAAGAGCCGGCCTCCATTCCGGCAGTCCATCCGCCACGGTGATCAGTGATCCGCCTCGTCGTGATGCACTGCTTTCAGCAGATGATCCACATGGAGAACAGGTACTTCGTCGTCCGAGCCCGTTCGAATCCGCCCCAGGATGGCCTTCGAGCGCGAAGACAGATCGATGGTTTCCGTGACCAGATCGACCCTGCGGGATTCTGACCAGATGATCCCATGCTGCTGTCCATTGCTGACCAGAACCGCTCCCTTGACCACTTCGGAAGTGGGCTCCTCAACGTTTAGGCCGTTGAAGGTCACGGGCATGAACTGGTAGGTTTTGAGGACGTGTGCGGGAAGCCCGATCCAGGTACCGAACAAGCCGGCTCTGAGGTTTCTGTAGAATGGTTTGAAATCCTTAAGGATTCCGTATCCACGATTGGAAATGCCCGTCATCTTCCTGCCGGTCACGGGCTGCACTTTGACCACATTGGCAGCGAGGACAGCGTATTTGCGACCCGACAGAGTGAAGAGGCAAACCTGTTCGCGCAGAGTCCGGGGAGATGCAGTTTCAGCTGCAACACTCGGGACTGAGGAATCTGTCAGGACAGGATTGCCGCCTGTGGCTTTGCCGTTGTGGGATAGCGGGCCGGACTCCGAAGTCCCTACGTTCAACGGGAGCCCCCTCTCACGGATCACTGCGGTGAGGCGGGACCAGAAGGACTCCTGGCTTCTCATGCATGCAAGCTGCTGCTCCAGGTTGGTCCGGATGGTTTTGATTCTGGATGTCAATGGAGACAATGCGGGCTTGGAAACCAGGATCTCCTCCAGTTGGAAGAGGCGGCGATTGACATCCTGAATCCCATGGAGCGTCAGGGCCAGTTGTCGCTGAGCCTGCTCGATCCAGTCGCCAAGATTCTCCGGGCCTCCCTCCAACGCGATGAATCCATCCGAAGGAGAGGGTTCTCTCAGGGGGACAGAGTCCGATGGCCGGCCTGCAGGAGCTGGCATGCTCGATCCCGTCGGTCGAGTGTCCCTGTTCATCTGGGCATTCCTGATCGCATGAACCCGCGCGATGAGATCTTTGAGCCTGGATCGATCGTCAGGGGTAGCCCCGACACCGTCGGGTACCAGGAACCGCTTGAGAAGCCCCTGTGCATCCCTCATGACCTCAACCAGTTGCGGTGAAACAGTGTCCGGCCGAACCGACACTCGTTGAAGGACCGCTTTCATGATCTTATACAGCGATTCCGTTTCCGGGGTTTTCATGCAATGAGGTTCCAGCTTGTTCAGGACCTCGCCCAGGGCGGCGACGTTGGGGGATGAGAAATCCCAATCGAAGCTCAGGTATGATGCCTGCAAAGATTCGATGAGCACACTGAGCTCATCGGACGGGTCGTCGGGGGATTCCAGAGCGAGGGTGAAGTCCTCAGATTCTGTTGGAGCCGGGGAATCGTCATGTCCAGCTGACTCCATCACCATGGTCTGTGCCTGAGGCTGGTCGAAACTGATGCTGATCTCCTGGGATATGGGCGCCGCCGCGGATTTAGCCGGAGGAGCCTGGACAGGAGGAGCAGGTCGCTCGATTTCCATGGAAGGAGGCGCAGAATGGAGCTTGGCTTCGGCCTCGTTTCCCAGTGGGATGAAGAGACTGTCGATCTCTTTCTCGATCTCAAGCTCGAAAGTCTTGAGGTCGAGGTCCAGCCCATCCTGCCTGTCTTCGTTGGTTTTGGTCTCTAACATGTTCTCTTCCCCTTCTCTCCGTGAACTGGTGATTCATCTTCTCCAAAGATGGATGATCGAATGGCCTGGCATGCCATGGGTTTTCATCGGGCCTCACCGCGCACCTTTTGAACAACACCCTTCACGGTGAGCTTGCTGATCTCTCGCAGCGTTTCATAAACACCAACCCCCTTGACTGCGCTTGCCTCAAAGGTGGGCACCTTCAAATCCCTGTTCAGATCTTCCTCCATCTCCTCGACGGTCAGCAGCGGAACGTTGGAGCTGGCGAGATCGCGCTTATTGTACTGCAGGACGAGAGGAGTCTGGTGGATGTCCAATCCTTCATCCTGCAGATTTTCCTCGAGATTCCTCAAGCTCTCGATATTTTTCTGCCGCTGAATGCGCAGAGAATCGGCCACGAAGACGACGCCGTCCACACCTCTCAGAACGAGCTTCCGGGTCGTGTTGTACATGACCTGCCCCGGAACCGTATAAAGTTGGATGCGTATGCTGAGGTTGAGAATCTTTCCCAGGCTGAGCGGGAGGAAATCAAAGAAGAGGGTGCGGTCGCCTTTCGTATCGATGGTGACCATCTTTCCACAAACCTGCTTGGACATGGACTCGTGCACAAGCAGGAGGTTCGTGGTCTTACCTCCGCGTCCCGGACCGTAATAAACGATCTTCGACTGAATCTCTTTTTTGCCCAAGTCTATAAATGCCACTGCCCACTTCCTTCCTTTCCGTTCAGTATGGACGCAAGCTGCTCGATCGCTGTGGTCGAACGCAATCGGATCAGCCCCAGGGAGACGTTGTCTTCGAAGAAGGTAATGATGATGTGGTCGTCTCCGAGTTTGCCGAAATGGATGTTTGTCTTGTCACCCTTGTGGAAGAGCAGCGAGAAATCCGTTTCACCAACGAGCCTGGCAATCTCTGCCGTGGCTGCGAAGTTTGCAGCCAGGAGCACCGCAAGGGACAGAATATCGGTCACCTGGAGTGTCCCCTGCTCAACGATGAGGTTTCCGGACATATCAACTATGATCACGTGGTGGGCGCCGGCTTCAATCAGGTCTCGCTGGATGATGCCTTCCAACCTCTCGGTCTTGTCTCTCGTCAGGACTAAGGTCATTAGCCATTCTACCTTCTAGTAATCAAAAATGATTCGGATGCGTGTCTGTCGCCAGTAGGCCTCTTTGGCATCCCAGCCTGATTGTAGATGCCAGAACTGCTTTGCCCCTCCTTATCGGCAGAACATCAGGATTGCATGATGTTTCTATTTGAAAAAAGGAATCTGCAGTGATCCTGCTGAACAGTGCCTGTCCGGCTTCTGGGCGCGCTGGGAGCCACTCAGGAATGCATATCCTCGTCGCGCTGGCGCAGCGACTCAACCATCAGGTGCTCGATGGGTTTGTCGATGGTCGTGGGAGGCGGCGTGCCGAAAGGCAAGGTTTCGAAGCTTCCGCAGTCCCAGCTCAGGATCTCGTAGATGGCTTCTTCACCCTTGAGCTTTTCGGTTTCCGCGTGGATGACTTCGCCGGACCTGATGAAGATCGTCCCGAAGCCTTCGGATGTCCCGACGCGGAGGCGAAGATCGGAGCGGGAATAGCAGAAAATCTGAATCACTTCAGCCAGTCCGACACAATTGACCGTTCCTTCGAATCCGAGCGGTGGCATATCGGTGGCCGATGTGGCTGGCTGGCTTTCAAGGAGCGTTCCTGAAATCTTCGCCCCGTCGAGGATTGCACCCCGCAGGTTTGCCATTCGCAGGTTCGCCCTGGTCAAAACGGCATTTCTCAGTATGGCCCCTTCAAGGTTGGCGCCTTCGAGATCGGCACCTTCAAGAAGGGCACCCTCTAAATTGACCTTGATGAGGATTGCCCCAACGAGTCGAGCACCATGGAGTCTTGCCCCCCGAAGATTGGCTCTCCTGAGGTTGCCTCCCGTGATCTTGGTATAATCGAGGTCCGCACCTTCGAGGTTTGTTCCGACCAGGCTGGCTCCATCCAGGTTCGATCGCAGGAGGTTCGCACCTTTCAGATTGGCGCCGCTCAGGTTCGAGTGAGAAAGATTGGTGTGATTGAGGTCGGCCCCCACAAGCCAGCCGGCATTGGACAAGTCGATTCTGGAGAGATCGACGCCCTGGAGATATGCCGGACCTCGTCCGGAGATGACCGCCACCAGGATTTGTTCACGATTGAGCTCTGCCATCAGCCATACTCCCATGAAAAGGGTGGTCGCTCACTTCAGGGATTGCATGACCGTGCCTCATCCTGGCGGCGAATTGCAAACCAGATTGCAGTATCGGTCAGCAAAAAAACCTCGCATCTCGCAATGTATTCTGTGTATTCGCCCTCTTGCATCAGGGCTCTCTTGCCATTAGCAAATCCCGAGGCTCGCATTATGCGAATCGAAGTGGCCAATGACTCTTTCGTGCGGGCGAGCTGGCAGCTTGAGTTCTTTATGTATCAGTCACAAATTCGGTTTCGAGGTGAGGCTTGTCAAACGCAAAAATCGGAGCACATCGATATATTTTAGAGGCTGATTGGATTATGATCTTCAGGATCCATTTTTCCATGTAACGGAGCGATATGTACAAGATAGATCAGAGTTTAGATGCTTCACGAACCGGGGATTCCGTATTCGAACGACTCCTCATTCGCTATCCCCTTAAATTTAATCCATATTTGTTGGGTCAGATCGAAAGGGATGATGACCCCCTCGGCAGGCAGTTCATGCCGGCGCTCCAGGAACTGGAAGATGCGTCCGGCTGGGAGGATCCCCTGGCCGAGGAGGCCCTTTCTCCAGTCAAGAACCTGGTCCACAGATATCCAAACCGTGCTCTTTGGCTGGTTTCTCATGAATGCGCAGCCCACTGTCGGTTCTGCACCCGCAAGCGGCGGTGGAAGGATGTGAAACCGTTGAGCGATGAGGAGCTCAGGGATGGTCTGGCTTATCTGAGAGGGAACGAGGCGATCCGGGATGTCCTCCTTTCCGGGGGAGATCCTCTGATGCTGCCCCTGGACAAACTTGAGCGCATCCTTTCATCACTCAGGGCCATTCAGCACATCGAGGTAATCCGCATCGGCTCCCGTGTTCCGGGGATTCTGCCACAAGCGGTGACGCCTGAGCTGGCTGCCATGGTTAAGAAGTATCACCCGGTCTTCATGAATCTCCACTTCAACCATCCTCGAGAAGTCACTGCGGCTTCCCGGCGGGCATGCGGGTTGCTGGCCGATGCGGGAATCCCCCTGGGAAGTCAGACCGTCCTGCTTCGGGGTGTCAACGATGATGCATCCGTTCTGGGAAGCCTCTTCCACGCTTTGCTCTCCATACGTGTACGCCCCTACTACCTGATGCAGATGGATCTTACGGCCGGTACCGGTCATTTCCGTACGCCCGTCTCCACCGGGTTGAAGATGCTCCTCCAGCTCAGGAACCGTATTTCGGGGCTCGCCATGCCCCAGTTTGTCATAGACCTTCCCGGCGGGCATGGAAAGGTTCCCCTCCTGCCCAATACCATCCAGGCCGTTCAGGAGGATCGGATCGTCTTCACAAGCTACACCGGGGAGCGTTGCGAATACCCGTTGTTGTACGGCGAGTATGAGGAACTGCGGAGCCTCAAGTCGGGCTGACCGGGGTTTCAAAGACGAGCGTCCAGTGGCTTCGCGTAGCCGGTCAGCTCCATATATCCCTCTCCCATGACCGGATCGCCCCCCACCATTCCCCCGGCAGAAACACTCCCCTCCCAATAGGTGATTCGAGTGCTTCCGGGAGTGTGGAGCTCCTGATCTTTGATGCGGGGGACAACCTGGACATCCACTTCCAGTGAGGGAATTCTGATGCGCCATTTGGAAGGGTACTCGGCGTCCGAATGGGGGCTTTTCCATTGCTCCAGCACCTCCATCATCATGGCTTCGTGAGTCAGATGGAGCGATTCCCCTGCGGGTGTCACGAAGGTTCCTGCCGACTGAAGGCTGTAGCCTCCGTCACGGTTTCTCAGCAGGTAGATCATCAGCTCCGACTGGTTTTCAAACTGCAGGCTGAACCAGTCCCAGCCCACCAGATCTCTGTCGAGGGGAGCCGAACTGAATTCGTGGTCCATCCAGGCGAGCCCGGAGACCGGTATGTTCTTCCCATCAATCCGGATATGTCCCCGGATCTGCAGCCTGGTGTAGGAATAGTAGCAGCTGGCCTGCTCGGGTTGGGGGCCTTTGCGGCTGTAGCCTTCCCGCCCCTGCAAAACGAGAGGCTTCAACGGCGTCGCGCTGAGATCGATGGCGATGGATTCCGAGCTGGCCTTCAGCTGATGAAGGCTTTGCCCGATGCTTGCCTTCCAGTCGTTGAGGAAGATGGTGCTGGAGGCATCCGAAGACTCCGCTCCCGCCATTCCCAGCGCCCCCCGAGCCACCCTCTCGTCGTGGTGGAACCGCTGACGGGATATGTCTGAAACGGCCAAATGGGCGAGATAGATCTGCTGCGTGCGCCATGCTGACGCCGATTCCGGCCAGGATTGCTCCGAGCCCGGAGGAGACACCTGACTGCGGAAGAAAGTCAGCTGAAATCCGAATGGTTCTCCATCGTCCGATCGCAGGTTGCCGGTGTAATACCACCATTCGGTTCGGAAGCCCGGGTGCGGGCCGTGGTCTCTGGGGAAAACGAGGTTGCAGGGGCCGGAGACGGCCAGATAGGGCGATGAGTGATCGGCCCGAACCGGCCCAACTGGCAAGAGCATGAGGAACGAAATCAAAGCCCGAAGAAACATCAGTTCTCCCTCAGCACCATGGCGGAAGATCTCGAAAAGACCAGGCGGGTCGCCGGGACCGAGGCGAGAAGCGCCGTGAAAAGGATCAACGGCAGCGATGCCATGATGCCGGTCCAGTTGACGCCGTAGATGAAGGTCCAGCCAAAGGACTGTTGGTTGATCACGTAGATCAGGAGCAGGGACAGGAGAAAGCCGCAGGCTGTCCCGAGGATCTCCCCCACTGCGACCATGATGATCGACTCCCAGAGAATCATGGTGCGGATCTGCCCTCTGCTGGCCCCGACCGCCATGAGCGTGTGGAGTTGATGGGCTCTCTCGAGCACCAGAACCGCAAGGGTAGAGGTGATGCCGAGGGTTGCCACCACCAGGGCGATCACCAGCAGCACTCCTGTCACGGCAAAGGTTTCATCGAATACGCGCAGGATTTCGCTTCGCAGATCCACTCCCAGAATGATTTCCAGCTCGAGCCCATGTTCCAGGCTGAAATCGATCACGGACCTGCGAACCCTGTCCAGCTGCTGATCCTGATTGCCGGTGCTGGAGGTGAGGTGAATTCGAAGACCGCTCCAGTCGGCGTCTCCCGTTATCCTCTCCAGTGCGGGAAGGGAGAAATGTACCACGCCCCCATGGGTTCGATAGTCTCGGAAAGTGCCGAGCACGGGCAGGTCGAGCTCGATTCCGTGGAATAGCACACGAAACCGCTCACCCGGGCGCACTCCCATTTTGCTGGAGAAAACCTCCGAGACCAGGAAACCTTCCCCGCGGATCAGCTGAGGCAGAATATCCCGCAGAGATCCCTCAATCATCAGGAAGGACCCATGCTTCAGGAACATTTCGAAGTCGATGGCTTCGAGCTGGTAGGTCTTCTGGTCGTGGCGAAGCACCACGCGTCGGTAAGGAATCAGATCGAGAGGAGTGGGATGGTTCCGAAGAAATCGAACCAGCTCTCCGGGCACGGGATCCCTGTACTGATTCAGGGACGCCATCCTAGGTCCGATGAAGAGGTCTCCGCTGATGCTTTGGCTCACCCAGGTTTCGACCGTTCCCCGAAAACTGTGGATCATGACGGTCAAGGCCACGAACAGCGCCACTGCGGTGATGAGAGCCCCGACGGAAATGGCTGCACGCTTTCCGGCATCTTTGACGTAGCGTCCCCCGAGGAAGGCGGGCTCACCTCCAATCCGAAGAAGCGCTCCTGGAAGCCTGGTGCCGACCAGCCGCAGAACCCAGGGCGAAAAGCAGGAAAAACCGAGGAACAAGAGGAAGGTCGCGAGATATCCGAAAAGGGGAATTCCTGCCACCGGACTGAGCTTCGAAATCGGCCAAACGGCCAGTACCATGAGAATGCCCAGCAGGGCCGTCCCACGGCTGTCCTCCCCGCCTGAAGCTTCCGTACTGAACATGATCATCGATTCCCGAGGGGGAACGCGCATGGCCGCAATGGCGGGTTGGCAGGAAGCCAGGACGGAAACCAGGACTGTCACCGAAAAGGACAGGAAGAGCTCTTCCGGGGCGAGCGTCAAGGCCTCTGAGGGCACCCGGACAAAAAGGAGGGTGATCGTAGCCCGGATGCTGTCCACCAGACTTTGGATGAGCAGCGACCCCAATGGAATGGCCAGAAGCCAGCCGACCAGGCCGAAGAAGGCGCCTTCCACCAGGAAGAGCGCGAGCACGGATCGAGCCGAAGCACCCAGGGAGCGCAGGATGGCGATTTCATGCCGGCGAGCCGTGGCATTGATGGTGACGAGGCTGTAGACCAGGAACATGCCGACAAAGAGGGACACAAAGCTCAGGATCGAGAGGTTGAGCTGGTAGGACCGAATCAGGAAGTTTCCGCTCGATCGCATCTCTCCGGTCCGCTCGAGAACGATTCCTTCGGGGAGGGACCTCTGAAGCCGAAGAATCTCATCCTGCGGTGTGCCGGTCCTGAAAGCGATGTCGATTCGGTCAACGAATCCATGAGTGCCCGTGAATTCCTGGAACGTCGAGATGTCGCATAGAGCAACCATCCCCCCCTCGACCAGGGCCAGACCTTCTTCGCCGAGGACGTCGGACACCTTGAATGGCTCCGTGGAAGCCACATGCTTGAGGGTGACCGTGCCCCCGGCCTCAAGGTCCAGGCTGCGGGCCAGGGGGCGTCCCATGAGAAGAGTATGGGGCTCGGTGATGAGCTCCATCCGCAATGCTGCCGGGGAATCCGAACCGCTCCGTTCCGTCTCCCATTGACGCAATGCCGAGTCCAGAATGGGATCGAAACCGATGAGCAGGAATGGCTGTAAAGCGGGCCCCTCGGGTTGCACATAATTCATGAGGAACGGCGACGCAGCTTTGATGGACGGTTCTTTGAGGAGGGCGGAGATCAGCCCTTCGGGCACACGTCCTCCCGGTCGAGCCACCATCCATTCGGCCTTGCCGGCGATGGAATCCATGCTCTTGTTGAAGCTCTGGAGAGAAGCGTCCACGGCCAGCCGGACACAGGTGAACACGGCGGCCCCGAGAGCGACTCCCAGCAGCACTGTCACGGTGCGCCATCCGTGTTTCAGCATGTGGCGGAGGCTGAACCACACCCAGAGCTGAAGCAGGAATCTCAGTTTGAGCATGTGCGGTCCACGATGGATCCGTCTCGGAGTGTGACGATCACGGTGGCCAAAGGGTCGGCCATCTGGCTGTGGGTAGCCAGAACCAGGGTCCTGTGCAGCTCCTGGTTCATCTCCCGGAGCAGTTCCACCACGATTTCGCCATTGTGGCTGTCCAGGTTGCCTGTGGGCTCATCGGCAAAAATGATCCGGGGTTCGTTGATGAGGGCGCGTGCGATGGCGACGCGCTGCATCTCGCCGCCGGAAAGCTGTGCCGGGAGATGATGCCGCCGATGCCCGAGCTGGAGCCATTCCAGCAGCTCATTGGCTCGAGCCTCCACCTGTGAGCGGGGGCGATTCGCCAGATATGCCGGCAGGCAGATGTTCTCCATCACATTCAAGGTTGGCATCAGGTTGAAAGACTGGAAAACCATGCCCACCATCTCTCTTCGATAGAGCGTCATCTCATCGGCACCAGCATGTCCGATGTCCCGACCGGCCACCTTGATGCTCCCACCGGTGGGGCGGTCCAAACCGGCCAGAAGGGAGAGGAGAGTGCTCTTCCCCGAGCCGCTTTCTCCTTTCAGCACGACGAAGTCTCCCTCATGAATATCGAGGTTGATATCCTGAAGGGCGACCACGCTGGATTCCCCCATGTGGTAGACCCGCGTCAATTGCCTGGCCAGGATCAAGGGCTCAGTGATACCGAATGCCATGGTTTGAAATCTCGCTTGAACGTTACCACTCTGGAATAATGTCTTTCTCCTCGCATTGGAGGATTGAATGGTCAGCAACGTTCATGTAAAGTCGTTCGGGGTGAGAATTCAAGGGGTGAACAGAGGAAATCGATGCTGCGAGACCTGTCGATGGCGCCGCTCCCCCCGGTTGCTTTCACATCATACCCATGAACGCCAGGTCTTAAC
>Ga0105094_10000910_pt1 | contig 15146 bp, 9 predicted proteins | sample PPLLak1March2015_2_FD_87023 | JGI IMG/M metagenome (GOLD analysis project Ga0105094, IMG submission 87023) | Freshwater sediment microbial communities from Prairie Pothole Lake near Jamestown, North Dakota, USA - PPLs Lake P8 Core (3) Depth... | ecosystem: Environmental > Aquatic > Freshwater >...
ACCAATGCGATAAATCCAAGGGTTGCTTCCGAATGTCGCGACAAATGACGTATCTCCTTGCAGGTCAATAGGATACAGCAGTTCTTAGCCTCGTGTTCTGTACAGATTCTTATGAGGAACCAGTTTTTTAGATGGGCCGATCAAACCGTGGAAGACTATTTTGCGGAAAGCCGGCATTGAGGATGGCACTTTTCATGATTTGCGAAGTAAAATTACAAAAAAAGCAAAGAATAAAACCTGGGATAAAACTTTTTGGGTGTTCTATGGAAATATAACTACTTGTATAGTAAGCAGTTATATTCAATCGGGGAGACAAGATTTGAACTTGCGACCTCTGCGTCCCGAACGCAGCGCTCTACCAAACTGAGCCACTCCCCGTGGCAGACTGTAAGTTTGCAATGCCTACACTAACGCAAATACGTGATTTCGCCAAGAAAATTTTTGCAGAATATTGAACGGTCCAATACCGCGTATAGCTACTCTAACAGAATTCCCCTGGTTTCTCGGTTGCTGGTCCGACGGTGCTGCTGCTTTCGCTTTCTCCTTTTCCGCCTGGTATTTTTACTGTAAAGGTGGTTCCTTCACCGGAGATACTGTCCACTTCTACGCTTCCATGGTGCTCTTCGGCGATTCTTTTGACCACGGCCAGTCCCAAACCGGTACCGCCGTGACCTTTGTTGGAAGAAAACGCCTTGAAGATGCCGCTGAGCTGATTGGCTTCGATACCGATTCCGTTGTCACTAACCGACAGAATTACTTCCTGTTTTTCGTCATCATAGATAGTTTTGATAGTGATCGCACCGCTGTCTGGTGCCACGGCGTCGAGCGCATTGAGCGTTAAATTGAGAATCACCTGCTGCATCCCGTCGGGGTCCACCGCCAGGGCCGGCAGTTTATCGTCCAGATCGGCGATCATTGCCACTCTTTTTTCATCTGCATGGTTGGCAAGCATTTCTGTCGCTTCGGTTACCAGATGATTGATTTGCGTCATAATCAAATGAGGCTGTCGTATCTTGCTGAAGGCCAACATATTGAGCACCAGATTATGGACCTTGGTAAGGTTGCGCTGCAAAATAGCCCAGCCTTTTTTGACCATGGGAATCTTTCGTTTATTAAGACCAAGTTCCACCATATCGGCTGCGCTCTGCAGACTTTGCAGTATGTTTTTTATGCTGTGGGACAGATAAGCCACTGTTTCGCCTGCTGCGGCAAGTCGTTCCGCTTGTACTCCTGCCTGATATAGCCTGGTGTTTTCCAGTGCCAGACCGGTTTGAAAGCCGATGGCCGTTAACAAACGGAGCTGTTCGACAGCATAAGTGTGAGTGGCCACAGTGGTATCTACATAGATCACGCCCATAATGCGTTCCCTCACCGTAATCGGTACGCAAAGGGCTGAGCGGATACCGTAATTTTGTACACTCTTGCCCTTAGCAAAACGCGGATCGCGCATGGCGTTGGAGCAGATTGCCCCTTCTTTATGTTTCATCACATGATCGACGATGGTATGACTGACGGTGATTTCCCCCGAGTGTTCTTCGCTGCGGTAACGCACCGCCATCGGCTCGAGTTTTTCCTCGTCACCATTTTGCAACAAGATGAAACCGCGATCAGCCGGGAGAGTCTTAAAAATCATATCCATTACTCTTTCGACCAACTGCTGACGGTCGAAAATCGAATTGATGGTCGTGGATAGTTCATACAACAGCCGCAGATTACCTACCGCATCGGAGGTCTCCGGTCCGGCGATGATCACCGAATCGTCCATCGACGGTACCGTAGCCATAATGGACGATTCGATCAGGTTGCCGTTCGCATCGATACGCAGACCGTCCAAACCGCCCGCTACACTACTGCTCTGAACACCGCCGAATACGATCAGTGTAGCGCCGCATCGGATCTGATCACCCTGTTTCAAATCAAGCGAGGCGGACAACTTCACGCCGTTGACGTATGTTCCGTTGGCGGAGTTCAGATCGTTGATCGTCCAGATGTCGTCTTTCCTTCTTATCAACTCGGCATGACGGCGCGAAATAGTATTGTCCGACAGAGGAAAATCCTGACTGCCGCGGCCGATCAGAATCGGCGAACTGGAAACCTCCAGGGTACGTCCTTTATCCGAGCCTTGTAAAACGTATAACGTCGGCACTGTCAATAGCCCCAATAAAAACCATCTGCAACAAAATGAATTACAATAGGCCAATAACGATACAACACGGATACGAACACCGCCACACCATATTGTATGATTTTTCAGCCGACAGGTCAAGGGAGATTTGCTCAAGATACCCCTCGGATGTTACCTGACGAATGGATTGGTCTGTTTTTCCGTACCGATAGTAGTTTGGAGCCCATGACCGGAATAGACTTTAGTTTGTTCCGGTAATACCAAAAGTTGCTTTCGGATACTGTCCAGCAGGGTTGGCATAGACCCGCCCGGGAAATCGGTCCGACCGATAGAACCGGCAAAAAGGGTATCACCGCTAAAAACCATTCCTTCATCACGGCAATAGAGGCTTATGCAGCCGGGAGTATGTCCTGGTGTGGCCAAAACCTCCAACCTGATCTGCTCCAGTTCAATGGTATCACCTGCTCCGAGCAGTTCATCTGCCGGGCCGATTTTGAATGGTTTTCCCACCATCAGCGATAGATTTTTCGTTGTACTGCCGAGCATCTTAGCATTATCTCGCCCGATACCAATCGGTATCTTGCCGAACTCTTCCTCTAACAACTTTACCCCGGCGATGTGATCGCAATGACCGTGCGTCAGAATTATCTTGCTCGGCTGCAACGATTCTTCTTTTAGAAATGCAACCAGTGGCTCAGCCGAGAAACCCGGATCGATAATGAGGCATTCTTTGGCTTGAGCCGTCGAACGCAATACATAACAGTTAGTCTCAAACTCTCCTAATACAAAACAATCAATCTGCACTATTGCTCCTTTTATGTTAAGGTATGCGTCTTTATACAGTGTACGCGCCTTTATGTAAGGTATGCGTCGCACACCAACAATCTTGCCTGCAGGTTGGTCCCAGGCGATTTCCTTACTCTCTTTTGGGAATCGGCAATCCCAATTCCGTCAATACCTTTTGCATGTCCTGCCAGACTCGCATCCGCGTATCTTTAGAATAGTTCCGCAGCAGATATGCCGGGTGATACGTAGCGATAAGTTTTATCGGTTCAGCCAATGGGTGTGGCCGATACTCATGTACACGCCCCCTCAACTCTCCGATCGAGTCGCTGCTTTCCAGCAGGGTACGAGCCGCATGAGCACCCAGGGCCACGATAATTTCCGGTTCGATTATTTGCAGTTGTTCGCACAGAAAATCGACACACTGGACAATTTCACTGACTTGCGGGTCACGATTGCCCGGCGGTCGGCATTTGAGAATATTGCCAATAAAGACATCCCGGCGATTGAGGCCCATCGCTTCGATTATCTTCGTCAGCAGTTTGCCAGCTTGCCCCACAAACGGTCGAGCCTGTTCGTCCTCCGTTTGGCCCGGCGCTTCGCCGACGAACATGATACGCGCATCGGGATTGCCTTCGCCGGGTACGGTATTGGTCCGCTGTTTGTGGAGTGGGCACTTGGTGCATTGAGCCACTGCTTGGCCAACTTTGCTCAGACGCTGACGTTTTTCTTCGATAATGCCGACCTGCTCAGCGGAGTTTTTCGTCTCTTCCGTGGTTTTTGAATCGGTTGTCATTTTTTCTTTTCCCATTGCCTGCACTTTGCCTATCCGCCCAATAGGCAGCCATACGCCGCCCAGGAACAGATCGCTTTCCAATTGCCCTGTAATCGTGTTAATTAGCCGCTGTCGGTCAATTTCGGTATTCATTTAATTATGTCGCGAATTGCATCTCATACAGTTGTCGATACAGCTTACAACTCTTGATCAGTTCCTGATGTTTGCCCTGGGCGATTAGCCTTCCATTATCCAGTACAATAATCCTGTCGGCATCGATAATAGTGCTCAACCGATGAGCGATAATAAACGAGGTTCGGTTTTGCGTAAACTTCGTCAGGGCCTTTTGGATTTTAGCTTCGCTGTCGGAGTCGATTTGGCTCATTGCCTCGTCGAAGATCAGAATCGCCGGGTCAAGCAATATCGCCCGGGCGATAGCTATTCTCTGCAGTTGTCCTCCCGACAGTTTCGCCCCTTGTTCGCCCACGATGGTTTGGTATCCGTTTGGCGTCTGTTCGATAAATTCGTGAGCGTAGGCCTGTTTCGCTGCCTCGATGACTTTTTCTTTGCCGGCCTGTGGTCTGCTGTAGGCGATATTGGCCTCAATGGTATCGTTGAAAACCACCGTCTGCTGGGTGACGATACCGATTTGCTCACGTAGTGAACTCAAAGTCCCTTGGGCGATATCCGTCCCGTCAAAGAGGATAGCTCCCTTTTCAGGAATGAAAAACCGGGGGACAAGGCTCAAAAGGGTGGTTTTCCCTGAGCCGTTCGGTCCTACGACCGCGATAGTTTGACCGGCATTGACGGTCAGATTGATGTCACTGAGCGTGTCGGCTAGACTATCGGGATAACGAAAATTGATATTTCGAAATTCAATCAACCTGCTCAAGCGTTCCAACTTTACGGCCTGTGGTGGATCGGTTTCGATAGGCGTATCGATCAGGCGATAGACCCGCTCGGCCGAGGCGTTGGCTACCTGCAGATCCGGATAGACATCTCCCAGCTTACGGCCCGACTCAGCCATGGAAGCCAGCAGCATTACCAACGTGAAAAAATCGCTGGTTTTCATATCGCCGTCCGGCTTGCCGAACAAATAATAAGCCGCACAGATCATCCCGGCGCAGGCAGCGGTGATCCCCAGCGATTCGATAATAGGACCACTGGAAGCTTCTATCTTGGCCACACGAAACTGTTGTTTGAGCAGTTTTTGGTTGATTTCGGTAAAACGGGTTTCTTCAAAGGTCTCCTGATGATAGCCCTTGACGACCCGGATGCCCAAAAGGGTTCCCTGAAGGTGCCCCAGCATTCGCGACCAGCTTTCAAGGGTTTTTTTGGTGGCCCGTTTTATCTTTTTACCCAGTTTACCGATTACCAACGCCGCTATCGGGGCGCCCATGAGCACAATCAGGGTCATATCGGAGTTGATCCAGAACGCCCCTGCCGTCAGCCCGATGATGGTGAACGGCTCGCGGATCACCTTGCCGAGCAGGACAGTCATACCTCGATGGATCCGATTGGAATCCTGAACGAATCGGCTCATGGTATCGCTGACCCCTTCCTGACTGAAATAGCTCAGGGGTATGCGAACGGCTTTAGCGTAGGCGTCCCGACGCAGTGACATGATACTGCGATACGATATTCTTCTGACCAGATATTCCTGAACGAACCGTAGCGTGCAGCGTACGATAGTGGCCACCCACATCAGAACGATAATCAGAACGATGCAATTACGTTTGAAACTGGCTCCCTGCTGGTAAGGGACAAATCCCAGCAGCCACCGGGCCGCCGGTGCGTAGATCGGAGGTTTATCGAGATTGATGCCGATCAATTCTATACTATCGTCGGTATGTTTGATGGTCAGTTGAACCGGTTGGTCGGAATCGGCTCCCGCTAAATGTTGCAGTAATTGGTTCCTCGACATGCTTCCCTGCGACGTGCTTCCCTGCGGCGTGCCTCCCTCCAACGTGCCTCCCCGCGGTGTGCCTCCCTCCAACGTGCCTCCCCGCGGCGTGCCTCCCTGCGGTGTGCCTCCCTGCGGTGTGCCTCCCTGCGGTGTGCCTCCCTGCGGTGTGCCTCCCTCCAACGTGCTTCCCTCCAACGTGCCTCCCTCCAACGTGCCTTCCTGCGGTGAGCCTCCCTGCAACCGCGGTCCTGGCGTGACTAGCAGGACAATATCGTCCTTTGACAGACCGCTGTTTTCGGCTGGGGTTTTTTTTCGAATATGGAATATTCTTAATGGTTGAGGCGGCGTTTCGGTATCTCCGAGAGCTGCCGGATTTTCCTCTATCGTCACGGATTCGAACACGATTCCGCTGCGATGCTTGACGATCCCCCGATAGACCCATCCGTGGAGACCCTCTTCGCCGATCATTACCCTCATCAGGGGCAGCATAGCTGCTATGCTCATCGAAAACAGCATTGCGGCGCCTAGGGCGCAGGCGATGGAGATTATGACGGTTTTGTATTGTGGGGCGGCGTATTTTAGTACGCGTCTGAAGTGTTTCATTTTATGGTAATCCGATTTTAGTGCGCGATTTTGTTTTTTGTTTTTCGTAACTCGTTTAACTACAAGGTAATGTGAAAAATTGTTGTTCTAATCCTTTATGTCCGTTGGTATTTCATAGTTTGTTTGTTCTCGGTAGTTGAATAAACGTAATGTCTATCAGAATATGGTGTTAGGGTCAAGGGTACAATTATTTCGGTTGGGGGCGGTGGGGGAATTTGATTGACAAAATCGGCGTATTTTATTAAAAAAGTGAAGATTTTTGGTGTTTTTTGGCGTGTTTTTGATGCGTTCTTGGTATGTTTTGATGTGGTTTTGATGTGGTTTTGATATGGTTTTGGTGTGTTTTTTGATTAGAAAGAGCAGGTAAATATGAAAGTTTCATTGTCCGGTCCTGATATCAGCCAGGCTGAGATTGACGCGGTGGTCGCGGTGCTGCGTACCCCGAATTTGAGTCTGGGCCCTAAATTGGTTGAGTTTGAAACCAACTTTGCCGACTATGTGGGCCGACGGTTTGGTGTTGCGGTTAACAGCGGTACGAGCGCTTTGCATTTGTGTATGTTGGCGCTGGGGATTGGGCCTGGTGATGAAGTTATTACTACGCCTTTTAGTTTTATCGCTACGACTAATTGCGTGCTGATGGTCGGGGCGAAACCTGTTTTTGTGGATGTCGATCCGGTGAGCTATAATATTGATGTGGATCGGATCGCCCAGAAGATTACCGATAAGACCAAGGCAGTGCTGCCGGTGGAAGTGTTCGGCAATCCGCAGGGGATCGATCAGGTTTATGAGTTGGCCCGTCAGCGGAATCTGTTGTGCGTTGAAGATTCGTGTGAGGCGCTGGGTTCGGTGGTCAACGGGCGTAAGGTTGGAACGCTTGGTAATGTCAGCACGTTTGCGTTTTATCCCAATAAGCAGATGACAACCGGCGAGGGAGGTATGATCGTTACAGACGATGAGCAGGTCGCTCATCTTTGTGCTTCGCTGCGTAACCAGGGGCGGGATGCCAACGCCGGGTGGCTGGCTCATGCGCGGCTGGGTTATAATTATCGGCTGTCGGATATAAATTGCGTTCTTGGGATCGAACAGCTCAAACGGATCGAGCAGTTCATCGCCAAGCGAGGGCAGGTGGCCGGGTGGTACCGGGAAATGCTCGGGGACGAGCAGCGGATAGTTTTGCCGAATGAGCCGGACGGGTGCCGAATTAGCTGGTTTGTCTATGTGGTACGGCTGCAGGATGAATTTAGCGGTGAAGATCGTGATATGATATTGGTGTATTTACGTGAGCATGGTATCGGCTGTAATAATTATTTTACTCCTATCCATCTGCAGCCTTTTATAGCGGATAAGTTCGGTTATCGGGTTGGTGATTTTCCTGTTACCGAAAGAATTGCGCAGCGAACGATTGCGCTGCCGTTTTATAATAATCTGAGCCGGGAGCAGGTGGAGACGGCTTGTGCGGCGTTGAAGTTGGCGTTGAATAAGCTGATGTAACCGGCATTTCCCAGATAAACAGTTGCCAAAAAACTGGATTTTGATAATATAAACCTCACAGAGTGCGTTTTATAAGTTTTTTGATACTGAAAATGTGCTTAGATTTGCGTTTTTAGAGGTTACCACGAACAATTGCGGAAATGAAATCTGGTATGATTCAACAAACACTTTTTGACATAGAACCGCAGAGGACAGAGATTAAAAATTTCGTGTGCCCCCGTGGATATAAGGGGCTGGCGGCTTTTCATAAATACTGGGGTAAAAAACCCACCGAATGTCTGTCTTTCATGATAGAGAATTTAACTGAGCCTGGAGATATAGTTTTTGATCCGTTTTTAGGTTCAGGACTGATAGCAAGGGAATCTCTCGACCGAAAGAGACGATTTATTGGGACGGATATTAACCCGGCTTCGATAGAAATGGCCCGTTTTATTGTTTCGCCTCCTTCGGTTCAGGAATATTCCGAAGCACTCAAGGATCTGGAGAAGCGAGTTAAGAATGAAATTGAAAAAAGTTATCTGCGGGAAGACGGTAATATTGCCACTCATTATCTGTGGGAAAACGAGACACTAAAAAGCGTATGGTTTAACCAGCACGGCCAGCGTGGACGAATAGAGAGAAAGCCGGACAAGTATGATCTTACCCTTCTTGCTCGTTATCAGAATTACCATTGTAAGTATTTACGCGAGATAGAATTATTTGAGAATTCTCGAATAAACACAAAACGGGAACTAAAGCTGGGAGATATTTTTACCGGCAGAGCATTGCGAAATATTGATATATTGCTCCAGCATATTGAAGGTTACGAAGAAACTTTAAAAAAAGCATTCATGTTGACTTTGACAGCCGCTTCCGGCCAAATGTCGAATATGGTATTTGCCGTTACAAACCGTGGCAAGATAAACGGTAAAAAAGACGAAAGAATATGCGTTGGTAGTTGGGTTATTGGTTACTGGCGTCCCAAGCTGCATTTTGAAGTTAATGTCTGGAGTTGTTTTCACAATCGCGCCCGAAAAATCATTAAAGGATTGAAAGATGTGACTAATATTTATAACAATGAGCACACCAGTGACATAACCGATTTTTATAAGGCAAACTATGATTGTGCTTTAGTCAACAGTGATGCTAGAAAAGTTGTAAGCGACATGCCGAACGGATCAATCAAATTGCTTTTAACAGACCCTCCACACAGCGACAGGATACCATATCTGGAGCTCAGTGAAATGTGGAATACTATACTTGGGTATCAGGTTGATTTTGATAATGAGATTGTTGTCTCAAACGCCCGTGGGCGGCATAAGGGCAAAGATAGCTATAATCAGGATATGTACAATCTGCTGGTAAAATTGGAGTGTAAGATGTGTGCCGGTGGGATAATTGCATTGATCTTTAACGCCCGCGACGCGGACAGTTGGCGTTATATTAAAGAATTTTCTGATACATCCTCAACGATGAGCTTTAGAGGGTGCTTTGATATAGCATATTCAGCTAACTCAGTTGTGCAGGACAATAGAAAAGGTGGAATGAAACATGACTATGTTATTCTATTTGAAAAGAGAGGCGCTACCGGCGATTCGTGGCAGAAGATAACGAGTATTCCCGGCTGGTCTGATAGTTTTCCTGAAGTATAGGATTTTAGTATGACATTCGATTTTATACAAGCAAAGATGGCTTTTAGAAATGACAAGATCAGGGAACTTGCCCATGAAGAGAATGGTTTACGGTTTCTGAAATTGCGTTCCTTATCTCGTTCGGAGCAGATGGAGTATCTCATCGATAAGGTTGGTTTGCCGAATCCGAATTATCGGGGTGATCGTTTGTTAAAGTTTCTTTTTGAGTCATCAGTAACAAACAACGATATTGAAGATGCTATAAAGGAACTCTATCGGGAACAAAGGCAGCAACGGCTTGAAAATGAAGACAAACTGATTAGCGAGCTTTACAAGATAAAGTGTTTTGACTGGGGAGGATTACACCAGAATAGTCTAGAGAAAACGATTGTAGATAATTATGTCAAGAAAATTGAATCTTATGACAAACTGTGTGAAAGCATCGAGAATGAATTATTTCATAGCATGAAATCTTATGTATTGTGTTCGTGGTATAATCATTGGACATCAATTGTGATAGAGGATATTTTTCGTGATCATGTCAGAATCCTGCCTGCTGTGGGGCTTATAAAGAAGATCGATTTTTTTATAGATAACATTCCTTTCGACTTAAAAGTAACCCATATGCCGAAAGGCTATGTCAAGGAAAAACGTAAAGAAGAAGGCCTGAAACCGGAACAGACCTTGTTAAAGCATTTTTGCCGTGAGAATAATATCTATTTTGAAAAGTTACCGGAAGACAGATTGCTGGAAGACTTATGGAATAAGGTTTCGGATTTCCCATCAATTAAAGCAAAGGCTCTTATCAATGAACTGAGAGAAGTCAGATTACGTCAAATAGCACAAGTTAAAGAATCGCCGGAATTGCTTAGCAGGTGGTTATACGAAAATCAGGGAACCCGCCGTTTCGATGCAGCTAATCGGATATTTTTCATTTTGGTTGATACGGATAATTTTTTTGATTCATGGAAACTCAAGCGTGCCAAGCCGCTGTTGGTGCATACAATCCACAATCATCTGGATAAAATGCCTCAAAATCCAGGAAAGGAATTATCCTTTAATTGGGAAGGTGTCGAATACAATGTTACTTGTGATCTTATTATGCTAACACATAGCAAATCTTCTTGATGGTCGGCATAAGATTTTGAGGAAATTCAGGGAATGGTAAGTAGTACCGAAACCGCATGGGGCGAGGGGCGAGGCTACGAGAGTCGTTTCTAAAACATGCCCACGCAAGCGTGGGCATGGCATCCGGCTCCTTGTTTTGCAGGTTAGGTTTTGTTAGAGCCTCTAAATGAAAGGTGGTGATTTGACTGTGTCCGTAGATTTCTATTTCGATGTGTTAGAAGATTTTGTGCGCGAAGAACCAGTAGTACTTCTTATAATAGTTTGCACTTTTATATTGATAGTTGTCTTTTTAATAATGACATCTGTTCGTAGAAAAAACAAATAAGCAAAAGAAGAGTGTGATGGAAAAAACATCATTGTTAATATTAACATCAATATTGATGGGATGTGCCCCTTTGATAGAACAACAGATAGCTCAAGAGCAAAAAATAGAAAAGGAAAGGCGAACTAAATATGTTGAATCACATCCTCGGCTTTCTGCCACCACTCGAAAGGATATTTTAAATGGAATTGTTCGAGTGGGTATGACCGTAGATCAAGTTAGGGCAATTAAAGGAACTCTTTACTGGGAAAGTAGTTCTGTTTTTGGTGATCTGAAAATGGAAACTTATAAAAGCGGTAGAACTTGGTTCACATTTTATAACGGCAAATTGTATAGTTCGGTAGCTTTGTCTTATTACTAAGATGAGAATTGTTTTTTAAGAGCAGGCCTTAACCGTCTTGCCCTTTTCTATTTGCAACGTTCAAGCAGAGCGTCATAAATATTGCCCGGATTTGAGCTGATTCGGGGCTTTTCTCGTGTTTTTTGTCATGAAATCCGGTAAAGTCTCAAAAAGAATAGCCTTTAAATTCATTAGGAGAGTCCATTGCCGCATAGGGTTACAGATTTTTTTTGCTGATTTCGCGAATAAGAGAAGTTGCATAGCAGCCGGAATCAAGCTCGAATTGCAGTTCGATGTAAGGTCCCAATTTGTCCTGCCCTGTGGTAACCTTGGTATGATGCGGCTGAAACCGCAAAGGCCGGCGACCACCCTTGGCATCATACTGGCGCATTTGACGAAAATCCCTGTTTTTCAATCCTGCCAAATCCAATACAGGATTTTCGATATCCCCGGCTGGTCCAATTAACCTGGTCATACGAAATCCCAACAGAGGCCCAGTGGGGCTAATCTCAAAGGCGTCGCAGCGAGGTTGTTCCAATATGGCATCTTCGACACGGAAACAGGCCCCATTAATATGCTTATAAGCCATCTCCCCGACGAGAAGTTTATCAATGTCCGGCATACGAGCGGCAAGTACCTGGTTGAAAAGGGCGGATTGATACGCAGATACAAAGAAACTTTTGAGATGTTTGTCTATACTTTTATAAGCTTTTTCCTTGCTGCTTTTGGATGTAATAAGAGTTTTTAATGCACGACGTTGGTCGGCAAAAGGATAGGGCCAGGCATCATAGGCTTTTTTGTAATCACCCTTTTCATAAAAGGCTCGTGCAGCAACAAGTGTCGCTGAATCCTCTTCTTTTGGTTGGCCAAGGAACAAATCAACAAACTCATTAATTTTACCTTTGGAAACTGCTTCTCCTAATAGATGCGTGTCGCCGCGATAGCCAAATCGTTGTACACCAAAATAGCCTGGCACCCCCCTGCGAATTAGTACAGACATGACGTTTTCAGCTACTTCGACAGCCTGTTTTAGAGGCAGATTAACCTCGCGAAGTCGAATAACAAAACGATTGCCGGCAAGATGCCCCAATTTGATTTTGTTGCCGTGACGGGCAATTTGAATAATTTTAATATTAGGGATATGAAGTGATAGTAATCGTTCTGGATTTATATGCTCTATGGAAATCCACTGTCTAGTGACAGCACGAGCATCTTTCAGGCCGGCATAGCCGATTTCTTTTCGAGTTATCTGCAGCACATTGGCAATTTTAGCCAGTGTGTCCATCGTTGATATTCCTTTTTTTTCGATCTGGGCATAAATATGCGTTCCACTTCCGCAAGGAGTATATAAAGGCAGTTCTTCAACAAGAAAATCTTCTTCGCATGTTTTTATAGTACCTCCTATCCCATCAAATTGAGTGGTAAGGAAAGGAAGTGAACTATGAGTGCTTGAATTATACATAACGATAGGCAAATTACCAGTTCAACCGTTTTTACTCCGATATTTCATATTTGCCGTTGTCCTATCCTGTATAGGTTGCTGTGTCGCCCGGGTTGCTCTCCAGCAGAGCCTTATCCTCCGCAGCAACATAAGTGATTATAGCAGAATTGACGTGTAATGCCAAAAAGAATACCGATTGTCGCGGGTACCCGATAGAGTTTAGTTGCAAAACAAAAACTTTATCTGTTGCGCTTCAGATTGAATTTCGGGCTTTTAGTACCTGGCATTTTCATTCAGTACGGGCATATTAAGGGGTTTGCCACTGGAGTTTGGGGTATTCATCTGGGGCGATGGTCCAGATGTTGGTAAAGTCCCAACCTGCCGAAGTATATGTGATCTCCTGCTGCATATTGGTGGTTGACTGGGCGATGACATCGGCTGGATCGGATATGTTTCCTACGCCGGTAATGGTGTCGTTGACAATGTTGTCCCAGAAACACTTAGTATAGATACTGCTGTTGTCATATCCGGTCAGTGCTCCGATATTAGTGGCACCTGAGATAACTCCTGAAGCATAGCAATGAATGATCGGCACGCCGGCGGCGCTTTTACCGATCAGTCCGCCGACTTTGTCATTGCCCGATACGCTGCCGGCGGCGTAGGATTGTTCGATTTGTGCGTAACTCGAGCCTACCAGTCCTCCTATCGATTGACTGGTACCGATCACGTCACCGGTGGCAAAGCACTGGGTAACCTGACCGGTATTTTTTCCTGCCAGGCCGCCTACATTGTTGGCGCCTGATACAGTCCCGGCTGCATAGCAATAGCTGATATCTACCATCTCACACGAGCCGGCCAGGCCACCGATATAATATGAAAATCCCGATCCGGACACATCACCGGCTGCATAGCAATTTTCGATATCTGAGACGTTATTGGTGCCGACCAGTCCGCCGATAAAGAGGACGCCGGAAACAGCGCATGTGGCATGGCAATTGTCAATGATCGTTTCAACCGGTCCGGTGAGTTCTGTCACCTCATCTGTTGTAAATGCCGCGGCGCCTATCATTCCACCGGTGGAATTGTTGCCGGCTATACTGCCGCCTTCGACAGAACAGTTGGTGATTTGGGCTTCTCTGAGCCATCCTATGAGTCCGCCGATATACTTACCGTCTTCGGCGGTGATATTGACATTGGTCATAGAGAGGTTTTTGACCTGGGCGGCCGAGCCGTTAACAAAACCAAAAAGACCGATATAGGCATTGTCCGGAAAGCTCGTTCCCGTGGCGTCATAGGTAAAGTTGGAGATTATACGTCCGTTGCCATCAAAGACTCCACTAAAGGCCTGATAATTACCCGGGCCCGCCACGTATCCGATTATGTTGAAATCGGTTCCAGTATAGCCGCTCAGGTCGATATTGTTCATAAGCTTGAAATGCTTGTCCCAGGTTCCCGGATGAGTGCCGATGGCGTTAAGCTGCTCGGCGGTGCAGATGATAAACGGATCGGACGGGGTGCCGGAACCACCGCCACAGGGAGGCTCGTACGACTGCCCTTTGAGCCAATTTACCGCCATTTTTGCCAAGTCATCGACATCGACCTGCGTATCCTGATTGATATCGGTTCTCTCACACCAATCAGGCTCGGCGCAACCGTCGATCAGCCATTGCGATGCCAATAGTGCGAAATCAATCAAATTGACCATAATGTCCCTGTTAATATCGCCCCGGTTAATCGCATAAATGTCGATATCCTGCTGTGTCGTATGACCGGAACTGTCGTCAACCGTGACCGTGATCGGATATTCGCCCACTGCCCCGGGCGTTCCCGAGAAGCAGCCGTCGGTATCGAATGTGATCCCCGGAGGCAGCACAGCTTGTCTTTCGAACGGAGGAACAAACAACACCGAATTGGCATTGGCCAGATTTGCGGCGCCGTCGTATCCTTCGACCAAGATGTAATCGGTCTCATTACCGGCTGATATGCCGACCGTTGGGGTCAGGATTGTGTTGCCGGTACCATAATCGAATTTGATTTGGCCGTCGCTAAAGAGTGTAACCGCGAAATTGCACGGCATGGCATAGGAAAAGGTCGTGGCCTTCCAACGGACCATTACCCAACTCGGATCGGCTTCCGGATCGTGATCGATATAGATGTCACCGACATTGTTATTGGGTGGGAAAGGATTCCTGGTATATAAATCGTCCCACAACGGAGCGATGCGGATGTTTCTCATCAGGTTTATGGTGCTGTTGCTATGGTCCGGACCGGCTGTGCCACCTAATTCCACAAAACCGTTGCTGCTGATCCTGATGACATTCCCAGCAGGGTACTCCACATTGTAGAACGGAAAATCGAACGGCAGCGTGTATTCGGTGTAAACAGCCTCGTCCACGTAAAATTCCTGAGGAGTTCCCGTCATGCTCAACTGGCCGGGATCGCCGATCTCATAAGGTGGTATCTGCTCCCTCGGCTGGATCATCCAATTCAGGTAAGGAAGCACACCGCCATAGGCCTGGACACATGAAATATCGATAGGTTCTGTGAGATACCAGGTATATTCCCACGGCGGTAAAATGCGAAGATCGAGTATTCCGTCGCTTCCTCCTCCGATAACGGTCA
>Ga0105094_10000912_pt1 | contig 15133 bp, 10 predicted proteins | sample PPLLak1March2015_2_FD_87023 | JGI IMG/M metagenome (GOLD analysis project Ga0105094, IMG submission 87023) | Freshwater sediment microbial communities from Prairie Pothole Lake near Jamestown, North Dakota, USA - PPLs Lake P8 Core (3) Depth... | ecosystem: Environmental > Aquatic > Freshwater >...
CGGACGTAGCTGACCGCAGCCTGGGCGGACTCCTTCATCACCTCTCCCAGTTTCCCGGTAATGATCAGATCGCCCTTGCCGGGCATCACCAGGGTTTCCACGCACAGCAGCTCGCCGCCCACATGGGTCCAGGCCAGGCCGGTAACGATGCCGATCTGGTCGCGCTCCTCGATTTGTCCATGGCGGAAGCGCGGCGCGCCAAGATACTTCTGAACGGCGCTCTGGGCGACCTTGTAGGTTTTTTCTTGGCCGTTCTTGACCGCTTCCCGGGCGATTTTTCGGCAGATCGCGGCAATTTCACGCTCCAGATTGCGGACTCCGGCCTCGCGGGTATATTTCTGAATGATTTCGTAAACCGTGTTTTTTGAAAACTGGATGTCGTACCCCTCAAGCCCGTTCAGCCGAATCTGCTTGGGGATGAGAAAATCCTGGGCGATATTGTACTTTTCGTGTTCGGTATAGCCGGGCAGCTGAAGGACCTCCATCCGGTCCTGGAGCGGCAGGGGAATATCCGGCAGGGTATTGGCCGTTGTGATGAAGAGGATTTCCGAGAGGTCGTAATCCAGGTCCAGGTAGTGGTCGTTGAAGCTGAAGTTCTGTTCCGGGTCCAAGACTTCCAGGAGGGCCGCGGAGGGGTCGCCGCGAAAATCCATGCTCATCTTGTCGACTTCATCCAGACAGAAAACCGGGTTGTTGGCGCCGATCTTCTTGAGTGATTGGATGATCTTGCCGGGCATAGCGCCGATGTAGGTCCGTCGGTGCCCGCGGATCTCGGCTTCATCGCGCACACCGCCCAGGGACAGCCGGACGAACTTGCGTCCGGTGGCCCGCGCCACGGATTTGGCCAGAGAGGTTTTGCCGACCCCCGGGGGGCCTACCAGGCACAGGATCGGGCCGCGGATTTTCTTCACCAGGGCCTGCACCGCCAGGTATTCCACGATGCGCTCCTTGGGTTTTTCCAACCCGTAGTGGTCCTCATCCAGAATCTTCTCGGCCTCTTCGATGTCATTGCGCACCCGGCTCTTGTCAAACCACGGCAGGCTGATGATCCACTCGATGTAGTTGCGGACAACGGTGGCTTCGGCCGACATGGGTGTCATCAGCTTGAGCTTTTCGAATTCGTGTTTGACCTTGGCGGCGGCCTCCTTGGACAGGCGTTTACGCCCGATGCGCTTTTCAAGCTCGTCGAGTTCGTCGGCGGCGTCCTCCTCAGCCCCCATTTCCTTCTTGATGGCTCGCATCTGCTCGTTGAGATAGTAATTGCGCTGGGTCTTCTCCATCTGGTCCTTGACCCGGCCCTTGATCCGCTGCTCCATCACGAAGACTTCGACCTCCATTTTGATCAGGCGCAAGAGCAGCGCCAGGCGCTCGGTCAGTGATTCGGTTTCCAGCAGCAGCTGCTTGTCCTCGAGTTTGAAGGAAAAATGGGCGGCCACCGTGTCGGCCAGTTGGGAGGGATCGGGGATGGAGGCGGCGTTGCGCACCAGCTCCTTGGAGAAGTTCTTGTTCTTCTGGGCGTATTCTTCCAGGCTTTCGATGATGGCGCGGGTCAGCGCCATGGCCTCGGCCGCATCGATCCCGCCTTCGAAGATCGGCTCGGTCTCGACCTTGAAAAAGGCTTCACTGGGCAGAAACCGGGAAATCCTGGCCCGGGCCTTGCCCTCCACCAGGGCCTTGACCGTTCCGTCGGGCAGCTTCAGCAGTTGCAGGACGGTTCCAATCGTGCCGACCCGGCTCATGTCGTTTTCCGTCGGACTGTCAACGCCCGGGTTTTTCTGAGTGACCAGAAAAACGGTTTTGTCGCTGTTCATGGCGTCGGAAAGTGCATTCACCGACCGGTTGCGCCCGACGAAAAGCGGGGCCACCATATAGGGAAAAACCACCATGTCCCGCAGGGGGATCAACGGCAGCTGCAGTTTGGCTGGAGGGCCAGCGTCCTCTGGTTTGAAAAATTTAGGCAGGTTAATCATTTGTCTCTTTTTTAAGTTCTAAAGTGTTTAAATCCGGGATTCGAGGGGCTGGGCGGGGCGCGGCTTACCGGAACAACGGGGCCGGCTCACCCGGCCCCTTTATCAGGCCTTTTTCTGGTTTTGCTCGTAGAGCAGGATGGGGGGTTCCTGATTGAGCACCACTTCTTCTCCCACAACACATTCCTTGATGTTTTCAGCTGACGGGATGTCGTACATGATGTCCAGCATGCAGCTCTCGATGATTGCCCGCAGCCCGCGCGCGCCGGATTTGCGTTTGACGGCCTCGGCGGCAATGGCCTTGAGGGCCGCATCGGTGTAGCGCAGGTTGACCCCTTCGATTTCAAACAGCTTTTGAAACTGCTTGATCAGGGCGTTGCGTGGTTCGGTCAGGATGCGAATCAGGGAGGATTCGCTCAGCTCACCCAGGGTTGCAATCACCGGCAGACGACCGAGAAACTCGGGAATCAGGCCGTACTTGATCAGGTCTTCGGGCCGCACCATTTTGAGGATTTCGCCGGTGCTCTTTTCTTCGGGCTTTTTGATCTTGGCGCCGAACCCCATTACCTTCGACCCCAGGCGGCGCATGACGATCTGTTCCAGCCCGTTGAAAGTGCCGCCGCAAATGAACAGGATGTTGGAGGTGTCCACTTTGACGAAGTCCTGCTGGGGGTGCTTGCGGCCCCCCTTGGGCGGGACGCTGGCGGTGGTGCCTTCGATGATCTTCAGCAGGGCCTGCTGTACGCCCTCGCCGGAAACATCGCGGGTAATCGAGGGGTTTTCGGATTTGCGCGCGATTTTGTCGATTTCATCGATGTAGACGATGCCCCGCTTGGCTTTCTCGACATCGTAGTCGGCGTTCTGGAGCAGCGCCAGGATGATGTTCTCGACATCCTCTCCCACATAGCCGGCCTCGGTCAGGCTGGTGGCGTCGGCGATGGTGAAGGGCACGTTGAGAAAACGCGCCAGCGTCTGGGCCAGCAGGGTCTTGCCGCAGCCGGTGGGGCCGATCAGCAGGATGTTGCTCTTCTGGATTTCCACATCGCCGGTGGCGACCGAAGATTCCAGCCGCTTGTAGTGATTGTGAACCGCCACGGCCATGAACTTCTTGGCGCGGTCCTGCTCGATGACATATTCGTCCAGCTTGGCCTTGATCTCCTTGGGGGTCATGAGGTTCTGCAGTCCGGCGCCGACTTCCTTCTCGGATTCCTCTTCGATGATCTCGCTGCAAAGCTGGATGCATTCGTCACATATGTACACAGCCGGACCTGCAATCAGCTTCTTGACCTCTTTCTGGCTTTTGCCGCAGAAAGAGCAGAAGAGATTGTCGTCCGTGCCTCCCTTTTTGGCCATTTTATGCCTCCGTTTTTTCTAACTGATCGAGATCGTCGCGGTTTAAGATGACGTGGTCAATGAGACCGTAGGCCTTGGCTTCGGCGCCGCTCATGAAAAAGTCCCGGTCGGTGTCTTTTTTGATCTGCTTGATGTTTTTGCCGGTGTGGTTTGCCAGGATCTGGTTGAGGGTCTCTTTCATCCGGATAATCTCATTGGCTTGAATCTCGATATCCGAGGCCTGCCCCTGAAAGCCCCCCATCGGCTGATGAATCAGGATCCTTGAGTTGGGCAGCGAATAGCGCTTGCCGGCCTTTCCGGCCGCCAGCAGCACCGCGCCCATGCTGGCTGCCTGCCCGATGCAGACGGTGGCAATGTCCGGCTTGATGTACTGCATGGTGTCATAGATCGCAAGCCCGGACGTCACGACCCCGCCGGGGGAGTTGATATAGAAGTTGATGTCTTTTTCGGGATCCTCGGATTCCAGAAAAAGCAGTTGAGCGATCAGGAGGTTGGCAACCTCGTCGTTTACAGGCGACCCCAGAAAGATGATACGGTCCTTCAGCAGGCGGGAGTAAATATCGTAGGCGCGCTCGCCGCGGCTGCTCTGCTCGATAACCATTGGAATTAAGGGCAAGATAGCCTCCTTATGGGAAACATTTTTTCAGAACTTCGGCCGGTGGCGGTCTTACTCGCCTTGCGGGGCGGCCGCCGGGTTTTCCAACACCGGCGCGACTTCTTCGATGTTGCTGTTTTTGATGATAAGATTGACGGCGCTTTTTTCAAGTAGCGCGTGTTTGAAGAAGCTGAGACGTTCCGGATTCTCCTGATAGTATTTTTTGATTTCCGCGACGGGCTGTTTGGATGTCTCGGCCATGGCGGCAATGCCGGCCTCCAGTTCCTCGTCCGAAAGGCTGAGGTTCTCCTGGCCGATGATTTTGTTGAGCATTAGGTAACGTTTCACCTGTTTTTCAGCGGTGTCGCGGTATTTTTCAGCCATCTTCTCCCGGGTTTGGCCCACTTCCTCCAGCGACATGTTGTGATAGGTAAACGCTCTTTCGGCCTCGTCCAGGATTCCCTCCAGCTCATAATTTACAAGGGTGTCGGGCACTTCGAACGGTGACTTGGCGATCAGGGCCTGGAAGATCTGTTCGTTGAGCTCTTGCTCGGTTCTTTTGGAATATCCCTTTTGGAGATTGTCACGGATCGCCGCCTTGACGGCGTCCACGGTTTCGTAAGGGCCGAGGCGCTTTGCGAACTCATTGTCGATCTCCGGCAGCACCTCCTTGCGGATCTCCTTCAGCGTGACGGCGAACTCGACCGCCTGGCCGGCGAGGGCCTTGTTGAAATAATCTTCGGGAAACTGCACTTCGAAACGCCGCGTTTCTCCGGCCTGCATGCCGATGATGCCGTCATCGAAGGCTTTCAGGATATGGCCGTCGCCGAGCTTGAGGGTGAAATTCTCGGTTTTCTGAACCTCATCATACGGCTGACCGTCCTTGAAGCCTTCGTAATCGACGATCACAGGGTCCCCTTGCTGGCAGGGCCGTGGGTCGTTGACGGGCTCCATGCGGGCCAGGTTTTTCTGGAGCATTTTGATCTGGGTTTCAATTTCCACGTCGGTAATGGGGTAAACGGTCTTTTTCAAGTCGATGCCCTTGAAATCGATGTCGGCGATCTCCGGGGCGATCTCAATGGTGGCCTGGTATCGGTAGGGGCTGTGCTCCTTCATTTCGGACGGATCGATCTGGGGCTCGCCGATCGCCTTGAGTTCGGTCTGCTTCAGCGCTTCGGCAAAGGAGGTCTGAATCAGCCGCGCGGTGATGTCGGCGTGGACCTCTTTTTGGTAAATCCGCTGCAAAACTCTGCGAGGGGCTTTGCCCTGCCGAAAGCCCTTGATCTTGGCCGTCTTTTTGAGGTCGTTATAGGCCTTGTCAATTTCGGAGGTGATGTCCGCCTCGGGAATTTCGATGTGCAGGATCTTTTTTACGGAGCTCAGGTCTTCAACAGTGAATTGCATGCCAATCCTTTCTAAATGTCCATCCGGTAAGTTCGGCGGGGCCGGTCTTGAGTTTCCGAGTGCTCAAAGGCGCAAGTTGCAGACGCCTGCGCAGAGCGTAGCTGGCGATTCCCCGGGCAGCGGCACCCATCGCAGGGTGTATTTGCAGCGGATTCAAATCAAAACTACCTTTAATGGGATCGAAACTTCGATAAAATTCAGGCACCCAAAAGCGCAACCTGTTTTTATGTGGTGCGAGAGGGGAGACTTGAACTCCCACTCTGTCGCCAGAGCTGGATCCTAAGTCCAGTGCGTCTACCAATTCCGCCACTCTCGCATACTGCTGCAGCATTGGCTTCGCAAGACCCAAAACCCAAATGCGACGATTGCATAAAGGTGCCGGCAAACGGGGCGCTGGTCTGGAAGTCGGCTGCCTGACCAGCGTGCGCCGCAGCGGTTCCAAGTCGACCGCAACCTGCTCACGGCCGATTCCCGCAATCATCAAAAAATGACGGTCGGCCACCGTCGGGCGCGGCTGGCGTTGTCAGGCGCGCATAGGTCTGATATGCTGCAACTGCTCTAAAATCCTTGAAAAAAAAGAATTATCACATTTATGGTACAATTGGCAAAACTAATATTAAACATCTAAGGTGTCAAGAAAAATTGAGAAAGATCTTGTCGTGTCAATATGTTGGGACCGTTCGGGGGCGAATTCCGGTGCTGGCGGTTGTCCTTTTTGGGGGGGTGATCCTGGCCTGTGGTGCTGCGGGCAGGCTGTCTTTTGCGGCGCAGCGGCCCCTTGTGGTGGTTGATCCGGGGCACGGCGGGGACGACGTCGGGGTTCGCGGCAGCCAAGGCGCAGTGGAGAAGGACCGCATGCTGGCCCTGGCGTTGGAACTGCAAAAGGCCCTGGCGCCAACGTGTCGGGTGGAACTGACCCGCAGCGGCGACGAGCAGATCGGTCTGGCCCAGCGCACAGCACTCGCCAACCGCCTCGAGGTGTCGGTGTTCGTCAGCCTGCACGCCGGCGGCAGTTTTCGCCATGGCCCCCGCGGGGCAACCATCTACTTTTTCAGGGGCGCCCAGGGTGCCGATGGGCCAGCCGCCGGTGCGGATTTCGGCCAGGAGGAGCAGCCCCGCTGGGAGCATCTTCAGAACCGGCACCTGGCCTCCAGCCGTTCGCTGGCAAAAGCACTGCTGGACAGCCTGACCGGGGTGCTGGACACCTCCCTGGTCGGTGCACCCCTGGCGGTTTTGGCCGGTGCCGACCTGCCGGCGGTGCTGATTGAAGTCGGCTACCTTACTCACCCCTTCGAAGCCGAGCAGTTGGGCAATCCCGAAGCCCTCAGAGCCCTGGCCCGCGCCATCGCCGCGGGCGTTGCGGACTTTCTGGAAAATGCCACTCCGGAAAAGCATTAGGCTTGCAGGCGAAGCGAAAGCATGCTACAGAATCGCCGGCATTGCGGGGCGTGGCGCAGTCTGGCAGCGCGCCTGCTTTGGGAGCAGGAAGTCGGAGGTTCAAATCCTCTCGCCCCGACCAAAATAAGATCCATAGCGACGGCCACCTGAAGCGGTGGCCGTTTCTGTTGATACCGACCGACTTATAAACATCATGCCCGCTGCAGGGGATCGCCGGCGCCCCGATCAAAATGGGGTTGGTTGCAAGCCATCAGCGCTCAGGACGTCCCTCAGGTAACCGCATAATTTTCATTAAAGCGTTTCTCGGCTTCCTCCGAGCCGATCAGGATCAATTCGTCGTTTTTTTCCAGGACAATCTGTGGGTCCGGGTTGATCACCACCCGGTCGCCTCTCTTGACCGCAATCACGCTGCAGCCGGTTCTTTCCCGAATTTTAAGCTCCAGCAGCGGCTTGTTTTGCAGCTCGCCGCCGAGGACATTTCGAAAGACGTTCAACCCCTCCGAAAGCATCAGAATTTTTTCGGGTTTGAGCAGGTTCATGATGGTGGTGGTGCACATGGAGCTGAAGGACATCACCAGGTTGGCACCGGCACGATGGAGGGTGTTGACATTGCGATCCAAGCTGGCCCGGCTGATGATTTGAACGTCAGGGCGCAGCCTGCGGCAATAGATGGTCAGGTAGATGTTCAAGTCATCATCGTGGGTGGTGATGATAATCGACGGGGTTTCATTGATCCCGGCTTTGACGAGGGTCTCCAGGTCGCCCGCGTTTCCTTGAATAAAATTCCGGTCCTTCGCGGCGATCGCCGGTTTTTTTTCCACCACATTGAAGTCGACCTGGCGTTTTTTTAAGGCTTTGGCCACGGCTTTGCCGACCCGTCCGCCACCCAAGACCACCACCGGCCCTTTTGACCTGTTGCGGACGTCATGGCTTTGGACCAGTTTGTCGTAGCGATCGAGCTGTTCCGCATTGCCGGCCAAAACCAGGACCGTGGACTCTTCCATGCGGGTTTGGGGGGTCGACGCTCTGAACGTGCCCTGTTCCCAGACGCCGACCACATTCACCCCGGTGATTTGGCGCAAGTTGCTCTCGGCCAGGGTTTTTCCCTGAAGCGGGGTTCGCATGGCAGGTGCTTCCGCGATCAAAAGCTCGTCAAAACTGCCGATCACATTGGCCTGCATGCTCACCCCCAGCACCCGGCGTGCCAGGGCTTGGCCCAACATTTTGGTGAACTGGAAGACATGGCTGCTGCCTGCCAGTTGAAGAATGTCCAGGCTGTCATCCATATCGGCGTTGGTGACGGTCACCACCCGGTCACTGGTTTCGCGGATCGTGAATATAATGTTGGTGCTGGCGATATCGTCGTTTAACACCACCACCATGGCGGCATGCTCGACCCGCAGGCGTTTGTAGCTTTCGGGGTTGTCCAAATCGCCTACCACGACGCGATACCCCAGGTCGTGCAATTCTAAAGCTTGCTTAAGGTCCGGCACAAGAATTACATAATCCATTCCGTATTGGGTTAACTTTTCGACCAGGTTGACGGCGACGTCGTCATAATGGGTAAAAATGACATGATCGGATACCCTATCCGGAACCGATCGCGGCGCACGCGCCTTGTTCTGCTCTTCCAGCCAGGGGGCATAAAAAAATTGGATAAAGGTAAAGGGCAGCATGATCAGCAGCAGCACGATGCCGTTCAGCAAAACCAGAATTGAAAACAATTTGCCGATATCGCTGTGAAAGGTGATATCCCCGAACCCCAGCGTCGACATGACCGTCAGGGTCCAGTAAAGGCCGGTGATCCAGGAATATTCACGTCCCTCAAAGAGCATCAGCACGTGAAAGAGACCGCTGTAAACGACAATGAAAAGAATGAGCAGCAAAAAAAACTTCAGCAGCAGCCGGGTGTTGGCTTTTCTCGTGTTGTCGCCTAATAAGGTTACCAGCTGAGAAATCATAAATTTCATTTTTTTCCGGTCGCCCTCTATTTTTCAGCAGTTTTGTCGGCAAACAGGATAAGATGGTGACGCCGAATTTCGCCGGTTTCGGACCGCACCGGCAGCCGGCCGCGCACCGGCTGATCCCCCTGTTCCCTGCCTGTTATCGGGTGAGGCCGCAGTTTTGTCAAACCCCAAAACAGCGCCTGCCGCCAGGCGGCAGCAGGAACAGGAAATGATGGGCGCAAACAAAAATCAAGGCCGGGTCCACCTGACAAGATGAGAAATTGTTTTTTGTCGGGGCCCTCCGCAATGCCTGTCCCGCTGTGACAGGCATTGCGAACCCGGCGGTACACGGCCTCGGCGGGTTTTCCCGGCCGTCGACGTCATCCCGGAGCTGACCACCCGATATGGACGCCAAGAAATTTCGGTTTGCCATTCTTCTTTCCTTCGGCACCATCTCCTTCGGCACCCTGGGTTATTACTTCCTTGAAGGGATGACGCTTTTCGACGCCTTTTACATGACCATCATTACCGTCAGCACGGTGGGGTTTTCCGAGATCAAACCCCTCACGACCATCGGTCGGAGCATCACCATGGTGGTGATCATGATGGGGATCGGTGTGGGCGGCTACACGGTCGGGATGATTGCCCGGAGCTTTATCGAGGGGGAACTGCGGATATTTTTCGGGAGAAAAAAGTTGGAAAAAAGGATTGCGGCACTGGCCCATCATTTCATTATTTGCGGCTACGGCCGGATCGGCCGGATCATCTCGTCCGAACTGGCCGATGACAAGATCCCCTTTGTGGTGGTTGAACAGGACGCGAAGGCCGTCGAGCAGCTTCAGAAGAACAGTTACCTGTGGCTCCAGATGGATGCGACCTCCGAGGAGGCGCTGCTGGCGGCCGGCATCAAACGCGCCAAAGGGCTGGTGACCGCCCTGCCTTCCGATGCCCACAACGTGTTTATCACGCTCACGGCCAAAGGGTTGCGGCCGGACATCTTCATTCTCTCGCGGGCCTCGGACCACGGCAACGAGGACAAGCTCAAACGGGCGGGGGCCACGCGCGTCGTCTCGCCCTATCTGATCGGCGGCCGCCGGATGGCCCAGGTGCTCAAGCGCCCCACCGTGGTGGACTTTATCGATATCGCCATGATGGAGAGCAATCTGGGGCTGATGATGGAGGAAGCCAAAATCGGCCCCGAATCGCAGCTGATCGGCAAAAACATCATGGCCAGCAATCTGCGCAGGGATTTTGGGGTGATCGTGGTGGCCATCAAGAAGATGTCCGACGAGATGATCTTCAACCCCGGCCCCGGCGAAACCCTCGAAGCCGGCGATGTGATCGTGGTGCTCGGTAAAATGGAGCACCTCGAGCGCATGCGCGCGGTCCTCTGAAACCCGCGCAGGGCGTTTAGGCTTCCGCCATCAGGGTCTTGAGTTCCGCGCCGTCGATTCTTTCGCGCTTCAGCAGCAGTTCGGCCCCCTTGTCCAGCACCGCGCGGTTCTTTGCCACGATCTCCAGCGCCCGGGCGTATTGGGCAGTGATGATCTCCCGGATCTCGGCGTCGATCAGCTGAGCGGTGGTTTCGCTGTAATCCAGCGACCCCTGGGGGGCGATCTCCAGGAAACGGGCGCGCTTCTCGCGGGCAAAGTAAACCTGGCCGACTTTTTCGCTCATCCCGTATTCCTTGACCATGCTGGTGGCGATGTCGGTGGCCCGGGCAAGGTCGTTGTGGGCACCGGTGGAGATGTCACCGAAGACGACCGACTCGGCCGCCCGACCTCCCAGGAGGGTGGCGATTTTATTCAGCAGCTCGGTTTTTTTCATCAGGAAGCGGTCCTCGGTGGGCACCTGCATGGTGTAGCCCAGGGCGGCGATGCCCCGGGGGATGATCGAGATTTTCTGGACCGGATCGGTTCCCGGCAGACTCAGGGCGACGACGGCGTGGCCCAATTCGTGATAGGCGATGATCCGACGCTCTTCCACGTTGATCACCCGGTTTTTTTTCTCCAGACCGGCCACCACGCGCTCCACCGCCTCTTCGAACTCGGGCATGCCGACCGCCTGTTTGTCCCGGCGGACGGCCAGGAGGGCGGCCTCGTTGACCAGGTTGGCGAGATCAGCCCCCACCATCCCGGGGGTCATGGCGGCGAGCTTCTGCACATCGAGGTTCTGTTCTGCCTTGACGCCCCGGAGGTGGATCCGCAGGATGGCTTCGCGGCCCAGCTTGTCGGGGCGGTCCACCAGCACCTGGCGGTCGAAGCGCCCCGGCCGCAGCAGCGCCGGGTCAAGGATTTCGGGGCGGTTGGTGGCGGCCATCAGGATGACGCCCACATTGGGGTCGAAGCCGTCCATCTCCACCAGCAGCTGGTTGAGGGTTTGTTCGCGTTCGTCATGGCCGGCCATCGGGCCGATGCCCCGGGCCTTGCCCAAAGCGTCGAGTTCATCGATGAAAATGATGCAGGGCGCCTTCTGTTTGGCCTGTTCGAAGAGGTCCCGCACCCGGGCCGCGCCCAGGCCCACGAACATTTCGACAAATTCGGAGCCGCTCATGCTGAAAAACGGAACGCCGCTTTCGCCGGCAACCGCCTTGGCCAGCAGCGTCTTGCCCGTTCCCGGCGGCCCCACCAGCAGGACGCCTTTGGGCATCTTGCCCCCCAGGGCGGTGAAACGCCCCGGCTCCTTTAAAAATTCGACCACCTCCACCAGTTCCTGCTTGGCTTCGTCGACGCCGGCGACATCTTCGAAGCTGATGTTCAGGTCGCTTTCAACATAAATTTTGGCCTTGTTCTTGCCCAGCGCCATGAAGCCCGGCTGCTGACCGGCCATGCGCTTCATGAAGAAGTACCAGATGCCAAAGAAGAAAAAAACCGGGACGATCCATGAGAAAAGGTCGCGCAGGAAGGTCGATTCGATCTGGCCTTTGAAGGTGACGCCATACTGCTCGAGGAGCTTGGAGGTTTCGGGGTCCACCCGGACGGTGCGGAACGGGGTGGGGCTGCCGCCGCCGACCGTGTCGTCGATCATTTTGCCCTGGATCTGGTTGGCCGTGATGGCCACCTCGGTGATCCGGTTCTCTTTGAGCAGCTGCAGAAACTGACTGTAGGGGATGACCGGAATTTCCATGACCGATACGATCGATTGCTGCAGCAGCAGAACGAGCCAAATGCCCAGAAGGGCATACCAAATGGAAAATTTGTACTCTTTTTGCATCGCACCTCTCCCCGCAGCGTCCGTTTAGCTACCGGCTGTTGATAATCCCGTTACACGGTTGTGGCTGAAAATAATGACATTCGATTGCGCCGGGTTGGGGTCTCGTCTGCAAGGCGGATCGACTGGTACCGCTTCGCTGCGCATGAGCAATCAAAGTTAATTTAAGTCAGCCGCCGCCAAAAAGCAACCAGCACGCTGCGCACCGTCGCGAGGGCCACGCTCGCCGTCAAGGCGCAGGCAAAAAACGTTTTTCGGATTTATCCTGAAAGGCCACGGCAACCCATGGCCAAACCGCTGGCTGGGCGTCTGGTCCGTTCTCCGGCCTGCGGGCACTATGGTTTCCGGGCGGCTTGGCGGGAGAAAAGGGAGGAGCGACATGGCATCGGCCCCGATCGATCTGACCCACGCGCTGGACGTGGATACGCCGGTTTTTGCGGGCGACCCGCCGCTGGCGCGGCAAACCTTGTTGACCCATGGGCGGGACGGGTGCCATCTGGAGCGCATCACACTGGGGACCCACACCGGCACCCACATGGACGCACCCTTTCATTTTTTTGCGGACGGCGATCGGCTGGACGGTCTGCCGATCAGCCGGCTGGTGGGCCCCGGCGTAAGGCTGGACCTTTGCGGGCGCCGTGAGGAAAGTGTGATTTGCGCCGCGGAGTTGCGGCGCGCCGGGCCGGAAGTGAACCCGGGGGATTTTGTGCTCCTGATGACCGGCTGGGACCGCTTCTGGGGGACGCCGCGCTATTTCCGGCACCCCTACCTGGCGCCGGATTGCGGAAGATGGCTGGTGGATTGCGGGGCCGGGCTGGTGGGCATGGACACTCCCAGCCCGGACTGCTCCGCCGGCGGCCGGGGTGGCTATCCCGTTCACCGGCTGCTTTTGGGCGGCGGGGTCTTGATCGTCGAGAACCTCCGCGGCCTGGCGCGGATACCGGCGGCACGGGGGAATTATGCCTTCCTGCCGCTGAAGCTGAAAGGGGCGGACGGGGCCCCGGTGCGGGCCGTTTTTCTGGGCTCCTGACCTCGGCGCCCGGGTCACGGGCGGCGGGTGGATGTGCGGCGCCTGGCAGGTGCGATGTACGCCAACCCAGCGCGGAAGCTGGAGGTGCTTGCGCGCCTGTCAGGCCTTGCCCAATAAGCGCAGCATCACGGCCTTCTGGGCATGCAGGCGGTTTTCGGCCTGGTCGAAAACCACCGCCTGGGGTCCGTCGATCACTTCGGCGGCCTGCTCGTAGCCGCGCATGGCCGGCAGGCAGTTCATGAAGATGGCGTCGGCTGCGGCCAGGGCCATGAGTTTGGCGCTGACCTGGTAGGGCATGAACTGCCGGACGCGCTGCGCCATTTGCGACTTGGGGATGTGGTAGCTCATCCAGGAGTCTGTGTAGACCACGTCTGCACCGGCCACGGCTTCCGCCGGGTCGTGGGTCACGACGACCTCCGCACCGGCGGCCCTGCCGGCGGCGGTCGCATCGGCCACCACGGCCGGCAGCGGGCTGGCGCTCGGGTCGGCCGGACAGCCGATGCGGACGGTGACGCCCACTTTGGAGCAGCCGTAGAGCAGGGAATGGGTCACGTTGTTGTTGGCGTCCCCCAGGTAGGCCAGGGTGAGGCCCGCCAGGGGCCCCTTTTTCTCCCGGATGGTCTGGAGGTCCGCCAGGACCTGGCAGGGGTGGTTGAAGTTGGTCAACCCGTTGATGACCGGGATCTCGGCGTTGGCGGCGAGTTCTTTCATATGCCGGTGCTCAAAAAGGCGCGCCATGAGCAGGTCGGCATAGCGGCTGAGCACTTTCACCATGTCGGCGATGGTCTCCTTGCCGGCCGCCAGGGGCGAGGTGGCCATGTCATAGAAGATCGCATTGCCCCCCATCTGGCAAATCCCGGTTTCGAAGGAAACCCGGGTGCGCAGGCTGGGTTTTTCGAAAATCATGACCAGCATCCGGCGCTGCATGGCATCCCGATAGTTTTCGGGGGCAGTCTTGACGGCATCGGCCAGATCCAAGATGGCCGTTATCTCATCGGTCGACCAGTCCTTCAAGGAAATCAGGTGTTGCATGCCGTCACCGCCTTTCAGCTTGTCAGATCGTCGTAGTATTTGACGATTTCGCTGGAACGATCGAAAATTTCAAGCATCAGGGCCGCGCGCACCCACATGCCGTTGCGGACCTGACGCCAATAGACAGCCCGCGGGTCCTGGTCCGCCTCGATGGCGATCTCCTTGCGCCGCGGCAGGGGGTGCAGCAGCACCGCGTCGGGTTTGAGGATCTCCAGGTGCCGCGCGGTGAAATGAAAGCGGGTGGTGTCCAGCAGTCGGCTTTCCTCGGCCGTGTCCCACTCGTCCTGGATGCGGGTCATGTAGATCGCGTCCACTTCGGGGATGATTTTTTCGAAATCTTCGCTCAACTCGTAGGACGCGCCCGCCGCGTGGAGATTTTCGAGGATGTCGGCACCGATCTGGAGCGATTCGGGGGCCACGAAATACTGTTTGACCCCCGGATAGAGGGTCAGCAGGTTGGCCAGCGAACGTACCGTGCGCCCGCGGGCGAGGTCTCCCACGAAGGCGATTTTCTTCTGGGGGATGCCCCCACGGGTCTCGAAGCTGCGCTGCAGGGTGTAGATGTCCAGCAGGGCCTGGGTGGGGTGTTGATCCTGGCCGGAGCCGGCGTTGATGACCGGGATGGGGCGGTCCGTGTTGGACAGCAGCCAGGCGATCCGCTCGGCAAAACCGCCCACGGGGTGGCGCATGATGATCAGGTCGAAATACGAGCTGAAGGTGCGCACCGTGTCTTCCGGGGATTCCCCCTTGATTTCGCTGGAGGTGGTGGTGTCGCGCACCTCCGCCGGGTGGAGGCCGACGATCTGGCAGGCGGAGTAAAATGAGAGAAAGGTCCGGCTGGACGGCTGGGCGAAGTACAGCATGGCGCGCTTTTCCGAAAGAAGGGACTGCAGAAAGTGCAGCCCGCCCTTTGTTTTGCCGATGCGCCGGATCTTGGTGGCCAAATCACAGAGCCGCTCGAGGGAAGGGCGGTCGAACTGCTGGGCGATCAGGGCATGGTAAGGCCGTCCGTTGCGTAAAAAAAAGGGGCCCTTCTCTTCGCGTTTGAGGTTTTGGAAATCCAGCCACGAAATTTGCCGCAAAGGGTTGTCCTTGTACATGACCTTTTTTCCTCGCTTGGCGTTTGACGGTGGCGCAAAGTGGCCACATCTTCGCGCTGGTCTGTATACTGCTTTAGTGCGGCCTTTTTTACGGAACC
>Ga0105094_10000913_pt1 | contig 15129 bp, 12 predicted proteins | sample PPLLak1March2015_2_FD_87023 | JGI IMG/M metagenome (GOLD analysis project Ga0105094, IMG submission 87023) | Freshwater sediment microbial communities from Prairie Pothole Lake near Jamestown, North Dakota, USA - PPLs Lake P8 Core (3) Depth... | ecosystem: Environmental > Aquatic > Freshwater >...
AAACGATCCAGGGGGTCAGGATCCAGTCGATCGGTGAGAACAACGTCGCGGTGTCGGCCGCCGACGACCGGTGGACCGTCCGGTTTTAGGGACCGAGGCCCTTAGTTCAGGGTGCCGCGCACGGCGCTGTTCGGCTGGCTGCGGGCGATGATCGGGATTTGCGCCCTGGCAGCCAATCGTCACTGCAGGTCGTGTTCAAAGATGAGGTTGGACTCCGGGGTCTTGCCGGCGGCCGGGTTGGCAAGGGATGTGACCGCCCGCTCCAGTTGGTCGGTGCGCTGCTGCAAGGCTTTGATTTTAGCGCCGTAAAGATCGGCCATTTCGGTCAGGCGGTTCTGAAGGCGCTTGCGTTCGGTGTCGACGGCGGCCTCGACGGTGCTGGCCAGCTCCCGACGGGTGGGCTGGGCCGCCAGCCCCGTGCTGACAGTGGCGATGCCGGTCTCCAGCGTTTTGAGGCGCTCATCGGCGGCCGCGAGGGCCTCGATGTTCTCCCGGGAGGATCGCGCCAGGGTGTCCAGGGTTCCATCATAGGCCGCGAGTTGGGCTGCCAGCGGGGCCAGTTGGGTGGTGATTTCCGACAGCGCCTGCTGCAGTTCCGTCCGCTCGGGAACGGATTGACTCAAGGCGGCGAGCTGCTTTGCCAGTTCGGCGTGTTTGCCGGCAAGCGCACTGTCGTTTTTTTGGAGGTCCGCCAGCTGCTGGTTGAGCGTTTCCTCGAGCTTGGCGTACTGCAGCGAGAGCGAGGAAAAGCGCGAGGCCGATTCCTGGGAGAGTTTCTGGACGTCGCCGCTCTGGACGGCGGCGAACTCCATTTTGATGTCCACATAGGCATACGCCACAATCGCACCGATCACCAGCGGCACCAGGATCGCCAGCACCGTCAAACGCTGGTTGAGCTTCTCCAGGCGCCGGTCCTGGCGCTCCTCCTCGAAAAAAGAGCCGGTGTCCTCGTCGTTTCTGCCCAGCTTGAAGCTTTCAGGATCTGCCATCGGTCCTCACTCCCATTCAATGGTGCTGGGGGGTTTGGAGCTGATGTCGTACACGACCCGGTTGACCCCCCGGATTTCGTTGATGATCCGGTTGGAGATGGTGCCCAGCAGGCGGTGGGGAAGTCTGGCCCAGTCCGCGGTCATGGCGTCCTTGCTGGTGACCGCGCGGATGGCCACGATGTTCTCGTAGGTCCGCTGATCGCCCATGATGCCGACGCTTTTCAGGGGCAGCAGGACCGCAAAGGACTGCCACAGCTTCCGGTAGTAGCCGTTGCTGCGGATCTCTTCGAGCAAGACGGCGTCGACCTCACGCAGCAGGCGCAGCCGACTGGCGGTCACCTCGCCGATGACGCGGATCGCCAGCCCCGGCCCGGGAAACGGCTGACGCCAGATCATCGCCTCCGGCAGCCCTAAAGTCTTGCCCAGCTGCCGGACTTCATCCTTGAAGAGGTAGCGCAGGGGCTCCACCAGCTTGAGTTTCATCTTTTTGGGGAGCCCGCCCACGTTGTGGTGCGACTTGATCACGGCCGAGGGGCCGCCGAAGGCCGACACCGATTCGATCACGTCGGGGTAAAGGGTGCCCTGGCCGAGGAATTCGGCGTCCGTGATCTTGAGCGCCTCGGCTTCGAAGACCTCCATAAAGACGCGCCCGATGATCTTCCGTTTTTTTTCCGGATCGGTGACCCCCTTGAGAGCGTCGAGGAATTTTTTGCCGGCGGGCACGAAGCGGATGGTGATCTGCAGATGCTCCTTGAAGAGCGTCTTGAGCTTTTCAGCCTCGTCCAGGCGCAGCAGGCCGTTGTCGACGAAGATGCAGGTGAGCTGGCGGCCCACCGCGCGCTGCAGCAGCAGGGCGGCCACCGAGGAATCGACGCCGCCGCTGAGCCCCAGGATGACTTTTTTGGGGCCCACCGTTGTCCGGATTTCGGCAACCGCGTCGGCGGCGAAGGATTTCATCGTCCAGGTGCGTCGGCAGCCGCAGACGTCGAAGAGGAAGGCCCGCAATATGTTTTTGCCGCGCGGCGTGTGGGCCACCTCCGGGTGGAACTGGAGCCCGTAGAGGCGGCGCTGCACGTCCTGCGCGGCCGCCACGGGGGTGTTGGCGGTGGTGGCGGTGACGGAAAACCCGGGCGGCAGCTGTGCAATCGAATCGCCGTGGCTCATCCAGCAGGGGGTGGTGGGCTCCAGCGCGCGGAAGAGCGGCTCGCGGTCGGTGATGGTGAGGGCGGCCAGGCCGTACTCCCGCTTGCCGGCCTTTTTGACGCTGCCGCCGAGGGCGTCCACCATGAACTGCATACCATAGCAGATCCCCAGAACCGGGATGCCGAGTTCGAATACGGCCGGGTCCATTTTGGGGCTGGTGGGTTCGTAAATGCTGGAAGGCCCGCCGGAGAGGATAATCCCCTCGGGGTTGATTTTGCGCACGAGGTCGAGATCGATGCCGGGCGGCTCGATCCGGCAGTACACGTGGGACTCGCGCACCCGGCGGGCGATAAGCTGGTTGTACTGGGAGCCGAAATCGATGATCAGGATCATGGGCAGCCTTTGGCAGGGTGGGCCCCTTGCGTTTAAAAAGCTATATTTTTCAAGGCCCTATATTGGTGCGAGCGGGTAAAACGGTTTGCTAAAGCGGATCGAATATGGTAAACAGCGCCCGAAATGTCAATGCCTAATTCATAAAGGGTTTGCGGGTGATTGTCCAGATTTATGAAATCCAGACCCCGGTCGAAGCCGGCCACATGATCGCTCTCGGGGTGGACCATGTCGGCAGCGTGCTGGTCTCGCGTGCGGCCTGGCGCCAGCCCCTGATCCGGGAAACCGTTCGGGGGGTCCAGGCGGCGGGCCGGGTCAGCTGCCTGATCCCGCTTTTCAGCGATTTTGACGGCGTCGCCCGGGCGCTCGACTACTACCGGCCGGACATCGTCCATTTTTGCGACGCCCTGCCGGTCGGGGCCGAGGGCCAAGGCCGCCTGGCAGCATTTGTCGCGTCTCAGCAGCGGGTCCGGGAGGCCTTTGGCGGAATCCGCATCATGCGCTCGATTCCCGTGCCGCGCGACGGGCGGGGGCACACCGCCGACATCCTGAGCCTGGCGGCCGCCTTCGAAGCCGTTTCCGACTATTTTCTGACCGACACCCTGCTCGCCCCGGAGGTTGCCAGCACCGGCGACCAGGAACCGGTCAAGGGCTTCGTGGGCATCACCGGGCGCACTTGCAACTGGGACATCGCCCAGCGACTGGTGGCCGCCACACCGCTGCCGGTCATTCTGGCCGGCGGGCTTTCCCCGCAAAACGTGGTCGGCGGCATCCGCCGGGTTCAGCCGGCCGGCGTGGACAGCTGCACGTTGACCAATGCTGCAGGGGGTGACGGGCAGCCCGTGCGCTTTGAAAAAGACCTGCAAAAGGTTCAACGTTTCGTCAGCCGGGCCCGCGAGGCCGCAGGGCAGGGCGCTTCGGTGGGGGCCTGAAACCCGCCAGGGGCGGGCCGCGGCCCGCTTCGGCTGCAGCGCTGCCCCGTCCCGGCCGGGCCGAATAAAGAGGAGAAACCCAGAGATGTTTGAAAGTGGCGATTTGAAAAAAGGGGTGAAAATCGAGATCGACGGCGATCCTTACGTCATCGTGCAGTTCGAGTTTGTCAAACCCGGCAAAGGCCAGGCACTTTACAAGTGCCGGCTCAAAAACATGGTGACCGGCGCCCAGTTCGACCGCACCTATCGATCGGGCGAAAAGTTCAACGAGGCCAACCTCGAAGAGCACGAGATGGAGTACCTCTACAACGACGGCGAGAGCTACTGCTTCATGAACACCTCGACCTACACCCAGGAATTCCTGAACAAGGTGCAGGTCGGCGAGGCCATCAACCTCCTCAAGGAGAACACCGTCTGCAGCATGCTTTTTTTCGACCACAGGCCCATCGGCCTGACCCTGCCCAACTTCGTGGACCTCAGGATCGAACACACCGACCCGTGGGTCAAGGGCGACACCGCCTCCGGGGATTCCAAACCGGCCACCCTCGAGACCGGCCACGTGGTTCAGGTACCGCCCTTTGTGGAGGAGGGCGAGCTGATCCGGATCGATACCCGTACCGGGCAATACGTCGAACGCGTCAAAAATTGATGGCGGCGTAGAAAGCTCAATTTCGGCGTTGCGCTGCATCTTGAAGTCGCTGCGGCGTGCGCACGTACGCCGCACTCCTCACCCGTATTTCCATCGCTTGATGCCGCCGGGGCTTTATGTCCCGTCGTCCCGGGCCGAGCATCGCAGCAGCCGGCGAAAAAGGCCCTGTGGCTGTTTGAGCGCAAGCGAGTTCCACAGGGCCCGCCGGCTGATAGAAGCGCAGGGCAGCCCGAAGGGGCGCGGGCGGCTTCTTTTGGTTCGTTTTCTTGTCCGCACAAGAAAATGAACAGCGGCCAGTGGGAGTTGTTAAATCCCGGCCTAACCCCGGGGTGCCCGTCAAAGTTCCTTTCTGACAAACACCGCACGGCGGGGTAAAATGCTTTTTACGCCGCCATCAAGAATATGCCCCGCCGCCACAACGGTTCCTCGGCCGTTGCGGCGGCGGGCGTTTTCCCAGCGATTATTTTTCCCGTCGGCTTTTCAAGGCCGCATGCGCCGCCGCCAACCGCGCCACCGGTACCCGGTAGGGGGAGCAGGAGACGTAGGTCAGTCCCAGTTCATGGCACAGGCTGATGGAGTGGGCCTCGCCCCCGTGCTCGCCGCAAATCCCGATCTCCAGGTCCGGCTTGACCCCGCGCCCTTTGGCGACCGCAATCCGCATCAGTTCGCCGACGCCCTCGCGGTCGATGATGGCGAAGGGGTTGTTGGGCAGGATTTGGCGCTCCATGTATTCGATCAGGAAGCCGGACTCGGCGTCGTCGCGTGAAAGCCCGAAGACCGTCTGGGTCAGGTCGTTGGTCCCGAAAGAGAAGAACTCCGCGTATTCGGCGAGCTGGTCGGCGGTCAGGGCCGCCCGCGGCACTTCGATCATCGTGCCGAATTTGTAGTCGATTTCCAGGCCCTGCTCGGCCATCACCTGGCGGGCCTCGGCTTCCAGAATCTGCCGCTGGATTTTGAGTTCGTTGACGTGCGCGGTGAGCGGGATCATTATTTCCGGGTGCACGCTGCCGCCTTCCTTGGCGACCCGGCAGGCCGCTTCGAAAATCGCCCGCACCTGCATAATGGTCAACTCGGGCACGTGAATCCCCAGGCGCACGCCGCGCAGCCCCAGCATCGGGTTCTGCTCCCGCAGGCTTTCGACTCGCTGCAAAATCCGCTCCTTTTTCTTGTATTGGTCCAGCAGCTCGTCGACCTCTTGGAGGGTGGCGGCATGCTGCAGGCGGATCTTCAGATCCGACAGTTCGTGCAGAAGCTCGAAGTGGCTGGGCAAAAATTCGTGCAGGGGCGGATCCAGCAGGCGGATGATGACCGGCAGACCGTCCATGGCCTGGAAAAGCCCGATGAAATCGTCGCGCTGAAACGGCAGGACGGCATCCAGGGCCTCCTGGCGCTCGATGGGCAGGTCGGTCATGATCATCTTCTGGACGAACGGCAGACGTTCGGCCTCGAAGAACATATGCTCCGAGCGGCACAGGCCGATGCCCTCGGCGCCGTAGTCCCGGGCGCGCTGGGCATCGCGGGGGTAATCCGCGTTGCACCAGACCCCTAAGGTGCGGAATTCATCCGCCCAGCCCAGGAGCTTCAACAGCCACGGGTCCTTGATATCCGATATGGTGGTGGTCAGCTTGCCGTTGAAGACTTCCCCGAGGGTGCCGTCGATCGAAATCCACTCGCCCTCCTTGATGACCGTGTCGCGGAACTTGATGCGGCGCTTGTTCATGTCGATTTCCAGCTCGGTGACCCCCACCACCGCTGGTTTGCCGAACTGGCGGGCCACCAGGGCGGCATGGCTGGTGCGGCCGCCGCGGCTGGTGAGAATACCCTCGGCCGCCAGCATGCCGTGGACGTCGTCGGGTTTGGTTTCGGCGCGCACCATGATCACCTGCCGGCCCTCCTCCTTGGCCCAGGCTTCGGCCACATCGGCGTCCAGCGCCACCACGCCCACGGCCGCGCCCGGTGAGACGTTGAGGCCGGTGGCCAGCAGGTTGCCCATCTCTTTTGCGATCTGGATCGCCTCCAGGCTGAACTGGGGGTGCAGATAGAAATCCACCTGCTCGGCGCTGACCCGCAGGACGGCCTCCTCGCGGCTGATCAGCCGCTCCTCGGCCATGTCCACCGCGATGCGCACCGCGGCCTGGGCGGTGCGTTTGCCGTCGCGGGTCTGCAGCATCCAGAGCTTGCCCTTTTCGATGGTGAACTCCACATCCTGCATCTCGCGGTAATGGCCTTCCAGGAGCTGGGCGATTTGTTCGAATTCGGCGTAGGCCGCGGGCATCTCCTCTTTCAGCTGGGAGATGTCCTTGGTCATGCGGATTCCGGCCACCACGTCCTCGCCCTGGGCGTTGGTCAGGTAGTCGCCCTCGATGTACTTTTCCCCGGTGGAGCCGTTGCGGGTCATGGCGACCCCGGTGGCGCTGTCGTCACCCATGTTGCCGAACACCATGCTGACGATATTGACCGCGGTCCCGAGATCGTGGCTGATGTTGGCGGCCTTGCGGTAGTCGATGGCGCGCTTGCCGTTCCAGCTCCGGAAAACCGCTTCGGTGGCCAGCTGCAGCTGCTCCAGGGGGTCTTCGGGGAAATTGCGGGCCGCGCGCCGCCGGAAAATTCGCTTGAACTCGGCGGTCACGTCCTGCCACTGCTCGGCGGAGAGCTCGGCGTCGGTTTGCACGCCGGCCCGGCGGCGGACGGCGGTCAGATACTCCTCGAAGACCTCGTCGGGAAGTCCCATGACCACGCTGCCGAACATCTGAACCAGGCGGCGGTAGGCGTCGAAGACAAAGCGCGCATCGCCGGTCAGGGCCAGGATGCCCTCGGCGGTGGCGTCGTTGAGGCCGATGTTGAGCACGGTATCCATCATGCCGGGCATCGAGAACTTGGCCCCGCTGCGGCAGGAGACCAGCAGCGGGTTGTGGCGGTCGCCGAATTTTTTGGCGCTACGCGCCTCGATGGCCGCAAGCGCCGTCAGCTGCTGCTCCCACATCCCGTCGGGAAAGGCGCCGCCGCCGTCCAGGTAGGCGTTGCAGGCTTCGGTGGTGACGATGAAACCGGGCGGCACCGGCACCCCGATGCGGGTCATTTCCGCCAGGTTGGCCCCCTTGCCGCCGAAAAGGCCGCGCACGGCCTCCCAATTGCCCCCCGCGTATTTTTCGGCTTGATCGACCTCATCAAAAAGATACACCCACTTTTTCGACATCGTTGTGTCCCCTTTCAGTGACCAAATTCGGTTTGGCGTTGGCCGGCGGCCGCCGAAGGGGGCGGCCGGGCGCACACGTGGATTCCTCACTCTCCCAATGGAGCGCCCCAGCGCTCGGCAAAAAGAATCTGCTCCAGCGGTTTGCGGAGCCTGCGGGCCGGCGGCGCATCGGCCGCGTAGCCGATCGCCAGCAGTGCGGAGACTTTGATCCGGCGGGGGATCTTCAGCAGGGCCTTGACCTTGCCCTCGTCAAACCAGCCGATCCAGCAGGTCCCCAGCCCCAGTTCGGTTGCCTTGAGGACCATGTGCTCCATGGCGATCCCGAGGTCGATGCGAAAGTACTCGATGCCGGTGACCGTTGACCCGATCCGGTTGCTGATGATATCCAGCTGGGAGCAGCCTGCGATCACCAGCGGCGCCTGGGTCAGCCAGCGGTTGGGGATCACCGGGCGCATGGCCTGGCGGCAGAGCGCCTGGATCTGCGACCGGTCCTGGACCGCCACAAAGCGCCACGTCTGGCTGTTGCAAGCCGAGGGCGCCCAGCGGGCCGCCTCGCAGATCGCCAGCAGGTCGTCGCGCGGCACCGGCCGCGGGTCAAAGGCCCTTACGGAGCGGCGATTTTTGAGGATCCGGTCAAATGCTGTCATGGCGTTGCTTACGGCCGGGAGTGGACTGCCGGGCGGCGGCGCGGCACGGTTTCCACGGTTATTTTAAGGGGCATCGATTTTTTTCCGCCGGCCTGCGATCGGCGCTGTCCGCTTGACCCCTCAGGCGTCGGGCTGCAGTCGCTGAGCCACTATATAATGTAAATTCAGAATTTTTCAAGCCTTTGAAACCCTCGGGAAAAATAGCGGAATACATCGATGTCGAAAGGGCCCACCGCGACCCCACTTCCCGGGCGCTCTACCTTAAGGCCGGCCAAGCGGTCCGGGTACCGGTGGACTGGCGGCGCTTTGCCGTCGGTTCCGATGGCGACGGTCCGGCGCGCGGCCTCGAAAAGGAGCCATGATGAACTGGGAGCGCGTTTACCATAATTTTCCGGTCAACAGCGAACTTGTCTGGCTCAACAACTGCGGGGTGGCGCCGCCGGGCAGGCACATCCTGAGGGCCATGGCGGATTTTTTTGACGACTACGCCCGGCGCTGCATTCTTTGCGAAAGCGAAACCTACCCGGCTGTAAAAGCCCGCATCAAGGCGATTCTGGCCGGTCTGCTGGGCTGCTCGGCGGACGAGCTGGCCCTGGTCCACAACACCGCCGAGGGGATCAACTTCATCTCCCACGGCCTGCCCCTGGTGGCCGGCGACGAGGTGATCCTGCTGGAAAACGAATACCCCAGCAACGTCTACCCCTGGCGGCACCTGGAAAGCCGTGGGGTGGTCTTGCGGACGGCGCCGATGGGGGAGAGCCCCGAAGGTTTTCTGGCCGCGCTGGAGCCCGTGATCACCCCCCGCACCCGGGTGCTGGCCCTGTCGGCCGTGCACTGGTGCACCGGGATGCCGCTGCCGCTGGAGGCCGTCGGCCGCCGCTGCCGCAGCGCGGGGATCGCGCTGGTGGTGGACGGCGCCCAAGGGGTCGGCCTGCAGCCCATCGACGTGCGCCGCTGCGGCATCGGCTATATGGCCTTTTCGGCCTGGAAATGGCTTATGGGGCCGTTGGGGCTGGGGGTCCTGTTCGTCGCCCGCGAAAACCTGGACAGGCTGCCGCCGGTTTTTTGCGGCACCGAGTCGGTCGTGCGCGCCCGCGAATACCTGCCGTACCGCCGGGAACTCAACCCCACGGCCGACCGCTTCACCTTTTCGACCGCCAACTTCAACGACTGGGTCTACTTCAAGGCGTCCCTGGAATATCTGCACGCTATCGGCTTCGACACCGTCCGCCGGCGCATCCTCGATCTGTGCGCCACGCTGAGCGCGGGGCTGCGCCGTCACGGCTACCGGCTGTGCGCCGACCGGTTTGCGGCCTGGCCCACCGGGGTTGCGGTCTGCGAGCGGCCGGGCAGCGAAACGGCCGAACTGATGCAGCGCCTGAAGGCCCACGGGGTGGTGGCGGCCGAACGCCTCGGGCGGATCCGCTTCGGGCCGCACATCTTCAACTCCGAGGACCAGCTCGCGCGCGTGGTGGAGATCCTTGCGCCGCGCTGAACCAAGGCACAGGCCAAGAACGCCCCTGAAAGGAGACCGGATGCCGGACAGTCCGTATGCGCGCATCGTGCGCAGCCACCTGGAGGCCTTGTTTCACGCACCCCCCCCGGACCTGGCCGCTCGGCTGGGGGGCGCCGCCCGGCAGGACGGGGTGGCCTTGCGGGCCTTCGGCGAGGCCTGTGACCTGACCCCCCGGGGGATCTTCCTTGGCGGGCGGCCGCAAACCGGAGTGCTGGGGATCCTGATCGCCCTTTACGGCCGGCATGCCCACCCGGCGCCGCAGCGGCTCGAACCATGGCGGGCCTTCAAGGAGCTGCCCGGCAGCATGCCCTATGCGGGCGCCTTTGCGGCCAACGCCGAAGGGATCCTGGTGCCGCACGCCGCCAGTCTGGAGCACGACCTGGCGGCGGTGACGGCGGCGCTCGACGGCGGGCCGGGGCCAGCCGCCCTGGGGGGGGATTTCGCCTTCAGCGTGCGGCCTTTTCCGAAGATTTCCCTCTGCTATATCGTCCACCGCGCGGATGAGGAGTTTTGCGCCGCGGTCACCTGCCTTTTTTCCGCCAATGCCGACCGTTTTCTGCCGCTCGACGCGCTGGCCGACACGGCCGAGTACAGCGGCCGCGGGATTATCGCCCTGCTCCAAGGCGGTGCGGGCGGCGCGCGCCCCGGCGAATAAACGCCGGGGGCTACCCCGGGATCAGGCTTTGCCTGGCGGCCACGAGGGTCGCCGCGTAAAACGGCCGCCCGCCTTCCATCAGCCGGGCTTCGCGATAGTGGAGGATGTGCAGCGGCAGAAAGGCGTGCAGGAGTTCATTGGGTCCCAGCAGGTAGTCGCGGCAGGACGGGGCGCAGTAGTCCGGGCCGCTGCCGGCAAGGTAGGATTCAAAGATCAGCAGCCCCCCCGGCACCAGCCCCGCAAGGATTTGGGGAAAGAGGCGGCGTTTCAGAAAGCGGATGTTGACGATCAGGCTGTAGGTGCCCGGCGGGATGTCGAAGTGCTCTAGATCCGCGCAGACCGGCCGCAGGTTCGGGGGGCGGTCGGGCAGGCGGCTGAGGGCCACGTCCGAGATGTCGACGGCGTCCACCCGGAAGCCCTGGGCGGCCAGATAGCGGGCATTGCGGCCGGCGCCCGCGGCGATGTCGAGCGCCCGCCCGCCCGGCGCATGCCGCCAGAACCGGCGGACCGCCCCGGCCGGGGCGGATTCAGCGGTCTTGCGGCGGTGTTTTTCATTCCAACGGGCGCGGTCGCGGTTCATGGTGCGCTTTGCCCTCCTCTGAAAAACCGAACCGCCGCCGCAGCAGGCGGCGGGTGGCGGCGTTGACCGGCAGGTTGTCGAGTTCCGCAGCGGAGACCCAGCGGGCATCCAGCGCGTCGTCGCCCGCTCGGGGGGCGCCGCTGACGTACTCGGCGGCCAGATCGACGATCACGTAGTGGAAGCGCACCGCCCCGCGCGCGTCGCGCTCCACCACGTCAAAGGTGTACACCGGCGCCCCGGCACGGATGATGACGCCGGTTTCCTCGCGGGTCTCCCTTTCGGCCGCCTGCCCCAGGCTCTCGCCGAGGCGCACGCTGCCGCCGGGAATGGCCCACGTGCCGCGCGCCGGCGGGTTGCGGCGCTGCACCAGCAGCACCCGGCTTTGGCGAAAGACCACGGCCCCAACGGCCACCCGCGGGCTGTCGGGGTAGAGGGTCGCAGGCGGGGTCATCGCGGCCCCCTGCCCATGGCGTCCGCCTCAGCCCATCGGTGCGAGGGGTTTGGCGGCGCCCAGGCGCTGGTCGTACATCTTGCCCACGCCGTAATCGCGCCGGCGCATGAACTTCTCCCGGGGCGGACCGATAATCTGCATCTCCGGGTATTTAAGCTGAACTTCGAGCGCAATGTTCATCTCCTTGGTGCAGCCCGTGCTGTAGGTGGCGTCCTTGCCGACCCACTCCGGCGGTATCTTCTGGCGCAGCAGGTCGAAGGCCCGCGCGATATCCTCGTAAGACTGGAACCGCCAGATATCGATATGGCCGCTGCGCTGGACGATTTCCCACATGTACATGAGGTCGTCGGCGTCCATCCCGGGCTCGAAATATTCCGAGGGGTTGATGATGAACGTGTCGGCAAACTGCTCCTTGAGGTGGGTGATGAAGACCGACATGATCTGCTTGGCCACCCGGAGCTTGCCCGGGATCGAGCCGATGATGCCGCTGTAGAAGATCACCGTCATGCCGGCGGCCTTGGCCGCCGCCATCTGGTGGATGATGGCGCGCGCCTTTTCCTCGAGGTCGGCATGGGAAAATTTGATTACCCCCGGGTGCCGCGCTTTGAAGGCAATCGTCGCGGCCCCGCTGTCGTCAGCACGGATATTGAAAATGTCCTGGGTGAACTGGAAGCGGGTGTCGAAAATCCGGCGCTGCTGGTCCGGGCCGCGGGAGATGATGCCGTCGACTTCCTTGAAAACCCGGGCGAAGGTGGTGGTGGTGAGGAGGAAATTGAGGTTTTCGCGGGTGCCGTCGGAGAGGATGAAAAATGCGTGGCCGCTGCGCAGCACCTGGGCCAGTTCGTTTTTGCCAAGGCTTTCGCCCTGAATGTGGTAAGCGTCCGCCAGAGACTTGCGCAGGATTTCGTCGGCCCGCGTGTCGTGGATGTCGACCTTGGTGAAAAGCGGGCCATCCTTGAAGGCGATGATCACCTTGTGGCCCAGTTTGGTCAGGTTGCGGATGATGAGCAGATCCACCAGAATCTCGCCGGCCTCGTCGGCCAGCCAGAGAATCTTGCGGCTGCGGATCGCTTCACGCCGCTCATGGACGCCGATGCCGAGAAAATTGAAAAAGCGGTCGGCCCCGTTGCCGGTGATGCGGCGCCGGAAAATCCGTTCGAAGTCGCCGGTGCTCAGTTCCGCTTCCCGGTCCTGCTGCCAGAGGGCGGTTTCGGCCGAAAGGGCGATTAGCCGCCGCAGCGCGATGGTTTCGGCCAGCTTGCGCACCTGGCCGAGAGTCGGCGGCGGCGGCGCCATGTCCCTGGGGTCCAGCCGGTTGAGAGCCTGCTGAAACGTCTCGCTGGCGAGCACCGCGTCGGCCCGCTGGTTGCGCTGGGCCTTTTCGAAGAGGTAGGGGTCCTCGATTTGCGTGCGGTTGATGAAGATGTTGAGCAGCCGTTTCTGCAGGCGCGAGGGGATCATGATTTCGTCCCGGATTTCGTGCTGGTACTTGATGCGGATAAGGGCTTCGAGGAAGGCCTTTTCCGGCTGCTCCTCGATCAGGGCATCGATCAGGGAAAGGGTGCTCTGATAGACCGAGAGATATTTTTTCTGGATCATCAGGGAGCGCTTGCGGTCCATGATGGCCTTGAACATCTGGTCCGAACAGGGGTAGTAGCGCTCGTTTTCCTCGGTGTAGACCATGAAGCGCACCTGTTCGGGGGTCGCGACGTGATCCGGGTAGGCAAAATGGTCCAGGTGGTTTTCGAGAAAAAAGGCGGTGAACCAGGCGTCCTCCTCCGGATCGCGCCCGGGAAGGTAGATGGGGACGGGCTCAGCGCTGGAGGCCAGTGGGGGCGGGGAATTGTCCGTTTGGGTCATGGGCACCATCCGTTGCGGCGGCAGCTGGGGGCCCGCCGGTCGTCAATCCGTTTCGGCCGCCGGCCTTGATTGGCAGACGCCTGCTGAGAAGGCCCAGGGTCTGTGATGCGACACCATAAAAAAGGCAGCGCCGCCGGAAGCGGCCCTGCCTTGGGGTTGGGTGGTCCGGCGGCGGCGTGCGGTCCGGGGTCAGCTTTCGTCCTCGACGTCCAGGGAGTCGTCTTCGGCGACTTTCAGTGACGTGGAGAGGGTGCTGAGGTCCTCCTCCTCCTCGAATTCGTCGGCGCTTTCATCTTCATCCTCGTCGAGAAGATTGTCGATCTCGACGCCCTCGTCCTCTTCTTCCTCCTCCAGCAGCGCTTCCTCCTCGGCCGCTTTGCGCAGGATGGCCTTGTCGTCGAACTGCAGTTCGGCGGAGGGCTGGTCGTCGGACTGCAGGAGGGTGATGATGGCCTCGCAGATCTGCTGGGTGTAATACCCCGGCGGGTACATGTTGTGGGTCCGGATCATTCGTGCCAGGGCATCGGGGCCCTCTGCGATGGCCGCCTGGAGCGCATCGCTGGCGTAGGTTTCCTCGCACAGCAGCGAGAACATCTCCTTGTCGACCTCGGCGAATTCCCGCAGGATCAGGCGGCCGTTTTCCGGGTCTTTCAGAATCAGGTATTTCTGTCGCATGTGGCTTCTCCCTTGAAACATCGATTTTTTAAGCTGAACCGCCCAAATACCACACTCCGCGGCGGATGTCATCAATAAGTCACGATCCGGGTGGGCGCGCGGCACCTGTTCGCCCGGCAAAACAACCGGCGTGCAGGCGCCTTGGGGTGCGGCGCACGCCCTTACTTCAGGGCGCTGGTCATCAGCTCGCCCACCAGGCGGTTGAAGCGCGCGGGGTTTTCCAGCTTTCCGCCTTCACCGATCACGGCCATATCGAACAGCAGCTCGCTGTAGTCCTTGAGAACGGGGGCCTCGCGGTCGGCTTCGAAGACGGCCTTGATCTTGGACAGCAGCGGATGGTCCATGTTGAGCTCCAGGACGCGCTTGACTCCCGGGGGGCGCTGCCCCGTCGACCGCAGGATTTTCTCCATGTAGGCGCTCATGTCGGAGTTTTCGCCGGAAAGACAGGCGATCGACTCCTTGAGGTGCGAGGAGGGTTTGACCGATTTAACGCGGTCCTGCAGCTGGGTGCGGACGAACCCGAACAGGCCCTTGTAGGCCTCTTCCTGGACCTCGCGGCCGGCCTCCAGGTCCAGGTCGCCTTTTTCGGCGCTCTGCAGCGGCTTGCCGTCGTACTCGCCCAGGGCTTGCACGACCCACTCGTCCACCGGGTCGGTCATCAGCAGGACTTCGATGTTCTCGTCCCGCAGCCTTTCAAGGTGGGGGCTGTCGATCAGTGTTTTAAGGTTCTCGCCGGTGATGTAGTAGATGTGCTTCTGGTCCGGGAGCATGCCCGCGACATAGTCCTTGAGCGCCACCAGGCGGTCGCCGGAGCGGGTGGTTTTGAAGCGTGCCAGGTCGGCCAGCTTTGCGCGGTTGGCCGGGTCGGTGTGGATGCCCAGCTTGAGCACCGGCCCGAAGGCTTCGTAGAAGGTGGTGTAGGCCTCGGGCTCCATCTGGGTCAGATGGTCAAAGAGCTTTTTGACGAGGTTGCGCCGGATGTGGGCCACGCGGGCGTCCTGCTGCAGAATTTCGCGGCTGATGTTGAGGTTGAGGTCCGGTGCATCCACCACACCCTTGACAAAGCGGAAGTATTCGGGGATCAGTTCACGGCAGTCGTCCATGATGAAAACGCGTTTGCAGTAAAGCCGGATGCCGTGGCGGTAGTCCGCCTGAAAGAGATCCAGGGGGGCTTTGGAGGGGATGTAGAGCAGGGCGTTGAATTCGGTGCGGCCCTCCATCCGCAGGTGCAGATGGGTCAGGGGCGGGTTCCAGTCGTGGCTCAGGTGGGCATAGAACTCCTTGTACTCATCGGCGCTGACATCCTGCCGGCTGCGGGTCCAGATGGCCTTCATAGAGTTGAGGGTCTCGTCTTTGCGGACCTTGCGGGTGGTGGCCCCCAACGGCTTGTTGGCCTGGTCGCGGATGATGTCGTTTTCGGGAAGCGGCTCCTCGGCCTCGACCGCC
>Ga0105094_10000918_pt1 | contig 15106 bp, 13 predicted proteins | sample PPLLak1March2015_2_FD_87023 | JGI IMG/M metagenome (GOLD analysis project Ga0105094, IMG submission 87023) | Freshwater sediment microbial communities from Prairie Pothole Lake near Jamestown, North Dakota, USA - PPLs Lake P8 Core (3) Depth... | ecosystem: Environmental > Aquatic > Freshwater >...
CAAGCGCACTTGCCCTACGCTACGCGGTCTGACCTTTTGCCGGTCTCGCTCGCCTCCACGAACTCGCACGTCCGAAAATGAGGGGTGCTTATGGACATGAGCTCGGCCCTCCGTGAGCCAGATCCTAGCCATGTCCACAAGATCCTGGGAACTCCAGAGCGCGATGTGTTGCGCCGCGTGGCAGCGCTTAGATGAATGTCACCCCGTGGCTGTGCGGCTCGCTCCCGTCCGAATGGGTGCTGGTGGACGACGTCACGGACACTCGCGACTGCGCCGCGATTTGAGTGACCTCGGCACCCGAAAGCGTCACGGTATGCGAATGCCGCGAGTTGGAGATGTCGAGGGTGAGCGCTGCGCCCGCACCGAGCTGGGCCGCGGTAATCACGGCAACGTGTGAATCCGGGTGATTATTGGCCACCTCACCAGCAACATTGCCGGAACTGGTTGGCGTCGGCGTCGGGGTCGGGCTGCTGGGGCTGCTCGAGGCACCGCCCCGCAACCAACGGTGACGGCGGCACCCCCGAGCAGAGTGAGCCCGGTGGCGACAATTTCCGACGATGAAGCAGCGCGGACATGCCTGGACCTCTCGGAGATGATTCGTGGCGGCAAGTCAAGCCCAGGACGGTCTCACAGAAGAGGTGACCGTCAGGCAGACGCTTAGCCTTCCTCGACCTAGCGCCGATGGATCCGTTGGTGAACACTGGTGATCACCACCGCCGTGGGCGCCATGACTGCCGCCCGGATTTCGCGGCCGTCGTCGACGATCACCAACCGCTCTTCGATCAGGATGCCGGGAAGCGGCTGGGCCCGAATGATGCCCGTGCAGTCGGGGTTCACTTCATACGTTCCGAAACTCTGCGAATCAGGGTTGGTTCCGGTGATCGAGCCCTTGAGGTTGGAGACCTGGGTAAAGTTCCCCTGGCCGTCATAGGTGCGATGGACGATACCGATGACCGCCTCGGTCAGTCCTCCAGGCGCGGGCCTGGTCCCTTGAATCTGAATGCCGTAGTCGCCGCGCACCGTGGCCTCGCTGCACCGTTTCGAGTGCCCACGCCCGTCGTCTTGACCGTCGGCGCCCATCACCCCCGCGCCACCGATTCCCACCGCCACGATGGCGGCGGCTGCCGCTGCCCAGCTCATGCGTCGCATATGCCCTCCTTCGACGCGCCCAGAGCGGTTCCGCTCAGTGGTGCGCTCTCCTACACAGGCGGAATCCGAAGGAACAAAGTGCAAGCGACCGCTCGCTTGTCCCGGATAGACTCCGGGAGTGACGAGGGGTGTCTCGGACCTGACCGGTTTGTTGCAAGCCTGGAGCCGTGGGGACGCGCAGGCTCTGGAACAGCTCGCCCCGCTCGTGCACCTCGAACTTCGCGGCGTGGCGAGGCGGATGCTGTCGCGTGAGCGTCAGGCCGATGGGTGGCAGCCGACAGACCTCGTGCAGGAGTCCTACGTTCGGCTGCTCGACTGGCGCGTCGTCCGTTGGCAGAACCGGGCCCACTTCTTCGCGACCACCGCGAGGATGATGCGGCGGGTACTGGTGGACGCCGCACGTGCGCGACGCGCCGTCAAACGCGGCCGCGGGGTGGATCCCGCCTCGCTCGAGGGAGTAGACGTCGCGGCGCCAGCACCATTCGTGGACGTCCTCGCGCTCGAAGATGCGTTGACCGCCCTTGCGGCGCTGGACCCGAGGCCCAGCCAGGTAGTTGAGTTGCGCTTCTTCGGCGGCTTTAGCGTCGAAGAGACAGCCGAGGCGCTCGGCGTGTCGGTCCGCACCGTGATCAATGATTGGAACACCGCGCGCGCGTGGCTCCGCCACGAGCTCACCGCTCGAGATGCCGGATGAGCACCGACCGATGGCGGCTGCTGTCCGGATGGCACAATGCCTGGCTCGCCGCTGGTGCCGACGAACGCGACAGTCTGCGGCGTCAATTCGTCGAAGGTCATCCGGACTTAGCCGCGCAAGCGAACGCGCTGGCGTCGGCTAGCGCGGGGCTGGGGGGCTTCCTCGAAACGCCTGCGCTTGCGCTCGTGGCCCGCGATCTCACCCTGGATGACCCGCTGCTGGACGTCGATTCGCTTGTCGGGCCGTATCGAATTGTCGGCTTGATGGCGCGCGGGGGCATGGGCGACATCTACCGCGCGACGGACGTGCGCCTGCAACGGGACGTCGCCCTGAAGCTTCTGGCCCACGCCGGCACGGACGACACGCAGCGCATCGAACGCTTCCTGCAGGAGGCACGCGTCACCGCCGCGCTCGACCACGCGAACATCGTCAAGGTCTTCGACGTCGGCGTACTCGATGGACGGCCGTACCTGGTCGCCGAGCTCCTCGACGGCGAGACTCTGCGTGTCCGACTCGGGCGCGGCCCGCTGGCGGGGGAGGAGGCCACACGGATCGCCGCCGACGTTGCCGCCGGACTTGTTGTTGCGCATGCGGCCGGCCTGGTCCACCGCGATTTGAAACCAGACAATATCTTTCTGACGCGATCGGGCGTAACCAAGATTCTTGATTTCGGGATCGCCAAACTGACGGACGACCCTGCCGTGGCCGACGGCCTCTCGACGTTGACGGGCGTGCTGCTCGGGACGGCCGGCTACCTGGCGCCGGAACAGATCCGCGGAGACGCCGTCGACGGCCGGACGGACCTGTTCGCGCTGGGATCGATGCTGTTCGAGATGTCGACCGGCCAGCGCGCCTTCGCGCGCGAGCACACCATCGACACGCTCCATGCCATCCTGCACGATGACCCACCGAATCTCTTGCCAGCGGCCGGGGTGTCGCCGGACCTCACCGCCATCGTGCTGCGTCTGCTTGAAAAGGCGCCTGCCGCACGTTTTCAATCGGCGGCCGGCGTGGAGCGGGCACTGGCCGACCTCGCACGGACACCCGCCGCGCCATCCGTCCCGAAGACGCCGCCTCGCAGTCTGGTGGCCGCTCGACCACCGCGCCTCGTCTGGATTGCTGCCGCGGCGCTGACTCTGATGTTGGGTGGAACGATGCTGCTCAACCGTCGCAACGTTGCGCCGGAGATGCCCGAGCTCGTTGAGTTTCCAATTCTCCCTCCCGAGGGCTCGAGCCACACGAACCTGGCAGTCGATTTCAACGTGTCTCCCGACGGCCGACACGTCGCGTTCATCGCGAATTCGAAGGCCGGGTCGTCGCTTTGCGTACGATCGCTGGCCTCGGTCGATGTACGGACGATTCGTGGCACGGATGGCGCGCGCAATCCATTCTGGAGCCCGGACAGCCAGTCGATAGGTTTCTTTGCGGGCAATCAGTTGAAAACGGTGAAGGCGAGCGGGGAGGCAGCGGTCGTGCCGTTGACATCTGTGTCCATGCCCGAGGGCTGGGAGAGTTCCGGGATGGCCCCAGCCGGGTCCTGGAACAGCCAGGACATCGTCGTCTTCGGGCCCTCCAGCGACGGCAACCTGTATCAAATCGACGTGAAGCGAGGCGGAATGGCGACGCCGGTCACGACGCCGGTGGCGACGCGTGCGACGTCCCTACATCGGCGGCCCTCGTTCCTTTCGGACGGTCAGCGTTTCCTGTACGTCGGCGGTCTTGGGACGAAAAACGAGCTGCGGGTGGGATCGCTGACGACGCCGGACACGGTGGTAATTGGAACGTTCGAATCACCCGTCTCCTACGCCGAGGGACACGTGTTCTTCACGCGTGGCGGGAACGTGATGGCGCAATCCCTCAATGAGGAAACGCTCCGTCTGGAAGGCGATCCCGTACCCCTTCGAGCACAACTCAGAACTGACATGCCGGGGAATCGCGGGTTCTCGGTCTCCACGAACGGGCGCTTCGTGTTCCTGCGGGCGCCGAAAACGGAACCGCAGCTGACTTGGGTGGACCGTAGCGGGCGACCTGTGGGGGTCGTTGGCGCCGCGGAAGTGTCCGGCGGCAGTCTCGATGTGAGCCCGGACGGTCAGCAACTGGCCGTTTCCAAACCTGTCCGCGACGGCGAAGCGCAGAACGATATCTGGCTGATCGACCTGGCGACGGGAGGAGCGACGCCTCTGACGGATGACCACGCGGGTGACTACGACCCCACATGGTCGCCAGACGGAAAATACGTCGTCTTCAACTCGACCCGACTGGGAGGCTTGAGTCTGTTTCTGCGCGCCTCCGATGGTAGCGGCGTCGACGTGCCTCTTGCGACGTTTGAGGCGTCTGAGGCCGACAAGTTCGCGGTCGCCTCCTGGTCGCGCAACGACATATTGATTTTCAACGTTCTCACCAAGAACGGAGACATTGATCTGTGGACAATGTCCATGTCCGGAGACCGGACGCGCAGGGTCTTTGTGAGCTCGACACAGAGCGAACTGAATGGCACCTTCTCGCCCAACGGCCGCTGGGTCGCCTATCAGTCCAACGCCTCGGGCCGTTACGAAATCGTCATCCGACCGTTCCCGGACAAGGACCCCGCACGAACCATTTCACGTGATGGCGGAAAGTATCCTCGCTGGCGAGGAGACGGCAAGGAGGTGTTCTTCGTGTCGCCCGCCGGGACGATGATGGCAGCTGCCTTTGATCCGACGCGCGGCGTGGCGCAGGGCGAGCCTCAACCGTTGTTCGCCACACAGATCAGGGTCGGCGACAACCGACCGTACGCAGTCGCCAAGGACGGTCAGCGCTTTCTTCTGAAGGTGGGTCCGGATCAGCAAATGGTCGCCGTCATGGATTGGCGGACGTTACTCGATCGGTGAACGACACGGAACTCCGCTGGCGTGGTGACGGGATGACGTCGTCACCAGTCTTGCGGATCAGCACCTCATCGGTCGCGAACTGGAACCCTTCTCACCCTGGCGCGCCGGGGGATCGGCGTGGCCGTGCAACGTCTTCGTCCGACGCACCAGAGGCGGTGCTACGGTGTATCTAGCGCCTTCTCGACATCGGCGATGGTGATCATCATGGTCATCGGATCGAGCGGCGACTCCTGGAACCCGGCCCGTTGGTAGAACTTCTTTGCCTCCGCCGTCATCGCGTGCAGGAGCACCGCGCGGATGCCGGCCTGCTTCGCCACCTGCAGTGTGCGCAAGAGGGCATCACGAAGTAACCCATAGCCAAGCCCGTGTCCCTGGTAACGGGTGTCGACGGCGAGCCGGCCGATGATCATGACCGGGATGGGATCTGGCACCTGCCGTCGCACCTTGCCGGTCGCGGTCGCCCGGGCAACAGCGCCGGTCGCGAGCGCGTAGTAGCCGACAACGCGACCGTCCGCGCAGACTACGTAGGTGCGCGAGGCGCCACTTGCCTCGTTCTTCAGCGCCTGCTGTCGAAGCCAGTCGTTGAGTTCGGGTTGGCCGCAGTCGAACGCGGCCGAATCGTGATGCTCCTCGATATGTTCCGGAGCCGTAACGCGTGGCTCAGCGCTCATCGCTCCCATGGCGCCCGCGTGCGGAGCAGTCGCCGGAGCCGCGGATTCTCGGTGGGCGGGGCGTCGAGCGCCGCGGTGAATCGCCTATAGGCCTGATCGTCGAGCAGGAAGAGCCGTTGATCGAGGAGCACCGCCGTCGCTTCGCGCCGGGCGGCGTCGAGCATGAACTCCGAGCGATTCTTGCCGAGTGCCTCGGCCGCGCGGTCGATCAGATCCCGGCTGGTCGCGTCAGTGCGCAGGTTGATCGAGATACGTTCCGGCGTGGCGGTTGCGGCCATTCGGCATCTCCTGTCTACACAACGACAATACTCAGATGTGTAGACGTTGTCAACCCGTTGACGCGGCTGTCCGGAGTCCCCGGCGGAGGCAGCTCCGTTTCAGCGGGCAATGGCGGGCAACGTCCGCCGGCGACGCTGGCATCTACGGCAACGGCGGCAACGTGGTGCCTCGATCTTCGCCTCTCTGACGAGCGAAAACGGGCGTGTTTCGGCCACATGGGTTCTTTCCATGGCCACGTGGGTGCACTGGAGCACCCACGACGCGCAAGACCTCACCGAACGAATCGTGACCGATTCGACGTGGTGGCACGGGCGCAGAATGACTGTTGGAGGAACAGGTGATGAACTACGAGGAGCGAATCGAGCGACGTCCGAATGTTGCCTGCGGAGAAGCCGTCCTCAAGGAACGAGGGTTACGCTCCGGACCGTGCTGGCGAGCCTCGCGGAGCGCGCCACGACCGCCGAAATTCTCGAGGGTTTCCCGACGCTCTCCGAGGCAGACGTCCGCGCCGCGATCGCGTTTGCCGCGGCCTCGGCGCAGGAGGATCTGCCAGTCGGGGCGGCCCACGTGCGGTGAGGATCAAGCTCGACGGGAACCTGCCGGCCGGGCTGGTGCCACTCCTTGCAGCCCTCGGGCACGAGGTCGATACCGTGCCGGCCGAGGGCATCGGTGGTGAGGACGACGACGTCGTGTGGCGCGCGGCACAATCGGTCGGCCGATTCCTGGTGACCCAGGATCTCGACTTCTCGGACGCCCGCAAGTACGCGCCAGGGACCCCCCACGGTCTGCTGCTGGTCCGGCTTCCGCAGCCTTCAGGAGGCAGAGCGACGCGGCCGGGTCCTGGGGGTGCGCCTTCCGCCGCAGGACGACGGCGACGTCGAGCCCTGGACGGCACCACCTTCACGTCGTCGTCAGGAGGCGGCGATTGTCGGCGAGTTGCCCGAGACCCTGGAACTTGTCTACGCCAATCAGATCTACATCGCCAAGGAGGGTCTGCATCCAGGGCTGCGGAACCGCCTGCTCCGGATCGCGGCCTTCCAGAATCCTGAGTTCCACAAAGCGCAAGCGATGCGGCTGTCCACATACGGCAAGCCGCGCGTCGTGGCCTGTGCCGAAGACCATCCACATCACATCGGTATGTCGCGCGGCTGTTTGGACGACATGCGCCAGCAACTGACGAGCCTCACCGACGCCGGCGGGCCGCGCGAGAACCTGGTCGAGGGCCGCACCGGAATCGTCGTCCGCGGTTCGACCGCCGAATCGTGGATGCACGCGGTGGCAGCTCTCCTGGAGCACGCGCCTTATCGCGAGGGTATGGGCGCCACCGCGCGCCGCTATGCCGAATCGCGGACGTGGGCCGCCGCTCTGGATCCGCTGTTTCGCACCTACCGCGAGCTCGGCGCGGGAGTGTCCCAGGCCATGGGGCAGGAGCCGGCCGAGATGCGGGCGCTCGGCCGCAGCCCGAACTGACCGGCGGCTATTCAGGCCATGCGCGCACCCGACGCGCGCGCGACGTCGCAACCGCAAACAATCCAGCACCCTCAGCGCTGTTCGCCTCCGCCACGCGCGCGGAAACCGGTGGCCAGCGCCTCGTGATCCGTCGCGGTGAAGTCCACCCCGCCCGGCGCCGGGCGGGCCGCCGGATTCAATCACGGCCAACGAGTGATTGGTCCAGCGTCGATAGCTGGTCGCCCCAGACGGCACCAGGGCCTGGACGCCGCGGATCGACTCGTTACGGGAAGGATTGAAGGTCTCGTCGTTCGTCGGGTGATGAATGCGCTTCAAGCGGCGTCTCCTGAATGCGCAGCATTCCATCCGCATTTGACGACAGGGAGTCGCGGTTGCAGCCAGCGCGAAACACAGCTGTGACGCGCCCGCGACTGGGCGGCGGTCCGAGACACCGTTGAAGCACGAGGTCGCGTTCACGGCGTAGCCCGTGACGGCGACGGCTGGTGCCCGCCGTCTGTCGCCGCGTCTGGTTCGGGGCATGCCGCCCCTGGGAGCAGGCGATCGTACTCGTGATGCATCAGGGGAGACGACAGCAGGAAGTCGGCGGTCGACCGATTACAGGCAATCGGCACGTTATGGACGACGGCGATCCGCAGCAACGCCTTGACGTCCACGTCGTGTGGCTGCGGCTGAAGCGGATCCCAGAAGAAGACGACGACGTCGATGCGGCCCTCGACGATCGCCGCGCCCGCCGCCGCTGGTCGCCGCCGAGCGGCCCGCTGGCAAACCGCGTGACGGGGAGCCCCAGCGCGGCGCTCAGCAGGGCGCCAGTCGTGCCGGTCGCGTGCAGGTCGTGACCGACGAGCGTCCCCTGATTGAAGCGCGCCCATTCCAGGAGTTCGCTCTTGCAGTTGTCATGGGCGATCAGCGCCAGGCGCTTGCGCCTGGACATCCGTTCCATCCGGCGGGCCGTGCCGGACGCGCTGGATGGCATGGGCGCCTCTACTCGGCCCTACACCGTGCGAAGCGGGCGGGTGGCTCGACCCCCCCGGCGTTCGGGATGGCGCCGCCGGTACCGGCCATCCAAGGTCCGTGCGAGATACCCGGCTCCCATCACCGTGCTGAAGGCGCGGTCGCGGAGGTCGTCGGGCAAGTTCCACCGGCGTTTCGCCTGGCAGAAGTCCATCTGCAGGGCTGGCACTGCGGCGAAGTCCGCGAAAATCCGGCGTGCGGCGTCGTCGACCTGAGACATCGCTCCTCCTCCCTGGCAGGCGCTCGCAGTTGACCTGTCAGATGCTGCCAGCGTAGCGGGGGCACGTGACGAACAGGTGACCCCGGGGTGAACATCGAGGCAACCGGGCCTTGCTCGCGCAAGGAGATCTTGCGGCGAACGCCCTGGGGGACGCCAGGCGACGCAGAGCCAGGCGAGGAGGCAGGGTCGCGATGGTGGTGCGGGCGGCTCGCCGGCCCCAGTGGGCGGCCTTGCCGCTCAGCCGTCAGGACCAGACGATGACGAAGGACGTCGAGCCTGCAGTCTCAAGCCACTGATTCTTAGGGGCTCACAAAGCGTCGCAAGCCTATCGTCTACCAATTTTCTTCCACAGCCACGCGACGAACCGACCGACCCCTGCGCGCACGCGTTCGGTGGGATGCTGGCTTGTCAAAGCCTGTCACCGGGGGCGGTGCTCCGCCCCCGCGTGTGCAATCGCGCGCTGGCCCGGCCGTACCGCAGAATTTGCGCCGTCGTCGTCCGATCGTGGCGCCCGTGACACACGGCCCGGCCATCATTACAACGGAGGTTTGCCGTGAGTGCCCCGTGTCCCGATGACCACCTGCTGCGCCGGGTTCAAGGCGAGTTCCGCGAGATGCCAGGTCTGCGACTGACCGTGGCGCAGGCCCAGCGCCTCTGGGCGCTCGATGCCAGGACCTGCGAGGCGATCCTCGATCGCCTGGTGCACGAACAGTACCTGCAACGTACGGCAGACGGACGCAGGTACTCGGCGTATTGCCACGTCTGAGCAGGCGTCGGTCCCCGACCGCGACGTCGCTGCCTTCGCCCAACCGCCGCGACTTGGGTGTATCGTAACGGTGTCCCCTCGCGACTGCCTCGGGCCATGCCTGCCTCCCAGAGTCGAGCCGAAGCCTCGTCCCGCCACGCATCGGAGACGGGACACGACGCCAGCATCGTCCATGCAACGGTCAGTGGACGCGTCCGCATCCACGTCCCCAGCCTGTATCGCAATCGACAGGTGGCCCTCTCCATAGAACAGGCACTGATCGGCCAGCCCGCCGTCAAGTCCGTGTCATCCAACGTCTATACGGGCAACGTGCTCGTGCGGTTCGGTGCGGACCTGAACCCGGAGCGGGTGCTCGACCTGGTCGGGGGCCTTCGGATGGACGCCGCGGCCCTGCGCCCGGGGTGTGCGGCCGTCTCTCGCGAGCGCGCCCGAACCGGGGGACCGCGTCTTCGCCCGGCGGCCGACAGGCCTCGCGCGGCCTGGCACACGCTGGGGCACGAGGTGGTCCTGCTGCACCTCGAGACGACGGGCGAAGGCCTGTCGAGCGACGAGGCCCGTCAGCGGCTCCAGCGCTACGGATCCAACGAGCTCCGGGCGGCGGTTCAGCGTCCCCTGTCGGACATTGTGGTCTCCCAGTTCACGAGCCTGCCAGTCGTGCTGCTGATCGGCTCCTCGGTGTTGTCGATCGTCACGGGCGGGCTCGCCGACGCCGCCGTCATCGTCGGCGTCATTGCCATCAACGCCGCCATTGGCGCCTCCACGGAAGCGGCCGCGGAGCGAAACATCCAGACGCTGACGCGCTTCTCGGCACCCCCGGTGGTGACTGCGCGCGACGGCGTCAACACCCTCGTCGACGTCGCCGCGCTCGTCCCGGGCGATGTCATTCGGGTGAGACGCGGCGACTACGTGCCTGCGGACGCGAGGCTGATTCAGGCTGCGGACCTGAGCGTGGCCGAATCGGCATTGACCGGCGAGAGCGCCCCGGTGTCCAAGGCGGCCAATGTTCTGGTGGACCACCTCGCGCCTCTTGGCGACCGCGTGAACATGCTGTATCGCGGCACGGTGGTGACCGGCGGAAGCGGCATCGCCGTGGTCGTGGCCACCGGCGTGAGCACCGAGCTCGGACGTATCCAGGACATGGTCACGGAAGCCGCACAGCCCGAAACCCCGCTCCAGCGCCAGTTGCAGACGCTCGGACATCAGATGGTCATGGTGGTCGGCGTGGTGTTCGGCGGCATGGTCCTCATCGGCTGGCTCCGGGGGTACCGGCTGATCGACATCGTCCGCACTGCCATCTCGCTGGCGGTCGCGGCCATACCGGAGGGCCTGCCCACCGTGTCCACCATGACACTCGCGACGGGCGTGCGGCGCCTGCGCGAGCGCGGTCTGCTCGTCAGGCGGCTGGACGCCGTGGAGACCCTTGGGGCCGTGCAGGTGATCTGTCTGGACAAGACCGGCACGATTACCGCCAACCGCATGGTCGCCCAGGCGGCCTACGTCGACGGTCGCCGGTTTCGGTTCGACACGGGCCGCGTGTCCGACGACGCGGGCGGGGACACCGTGGCAGGCAACAGCCTGATGTGGCTGCTGCGCGTCGGCGCGCTCTGCAGTGACGCGACCGTCGTCGCGAACACCGGCGCGCGGCGCGTGGACGGCACACCCACCGAGACGGCGCTCGTTCATCTCGCGCTCGACCTCGGACTGGATGTGGCCTGGCTGCGGTCCAGTTTTCCCAAACTGTCGCACCTCGAGCGGAGCGAGCATCGGATGTACATGACCACGATGCATGCGACACCGGAGGGCCGCTGGCTGCTCGCCACCAAGGGACGGCCCGACCAGGTGTTGTCGCGATGCGGCGCGGCGGTGAGTGACGGAGGGCTGCGCGAGCTCGGCCCCGCCGAGCGGTCGGACATCGAGACCGAGAACGAATCGATGGCCGGCCGGGGCCTGCGGGTGCTCGGTTTCGCGTTCGCCGAGGTCGATGCCGCCGCCCCGGACGAGCACACGCCGCTCGTGTGGGCTGGTCTCGTCGGGATTGCGGATCCCATCCGTCCCGGAATCAGATCGCTCATCGGGGCCTTCCATGGGGCCGGCATCCAGACCGTGATGATCACGGGCGACCAGAGTGCGACGGCTTGCGCCGTGGCCCGCGCTATCGGCCTCTCGCGCGTCCCCAGGCTGGAAGTGCTCGATTCGACTGGCCTGGCGGGCATTCCCGACGAGCTACTGAGCGCCCTGGCCTGCCGGGTGGATGTCTTCTCGCGCGTCAGTCCTTCGAACAAGCTGCAGATCGTACGCGGGCTCCAGCGTGCGGGGCTCATCGTCGCGATGACCGGCGATGGCATCAACGATGGTCCTGCGCTCAGGGCTTCGAATGTCGGCATCGCCATGGGTCGCGGTGGCTCCGAGCTCGCGCGCGAGGTCGCTGACATCGTCCTGCTCGAAGACGACGTCGCGGCGCTGCTCGAGGCGATCTCGGATGGGCGGACGACTGCGGACGACATCCGGAAATCGGTGCACTTCATCATCTCGACGAACCTGAGCGAGATCCTGCTCACGCTGGGCGCCACGGCGCTCGGCTTCGGCGTGCCGCTCAATGCCACGCAGCTGCTCTGGATCAACCTGTTGACCGACGTGTTTCCGGAGTTGGCCCTGTCCGTCGATCCGGCCGAGAGCGACATGCTGCAGCGGCCGCCGCGCCCGGCGGGCACGATGCTCGTGGGCCGGACTGATTACCCGCGCCTGGCTGTCGACGCCGCGGTGATGACCGGCGCGGCCATGACCAGCTACGTTTACGGGCTGCGCCGATACGGGCCGGCGGGCGGCGCCGGCACGATGGCGTTCCTCACGCTGACCGGCGCGCAGCTGCTGCACGCGTTCAGCTCCCGCTCGGAAACCCACTCGGTCCTCGAATGGGGGCGGCCCTCCAACCCCTGGATCGGCTTGTCGGTCGCCGGCGGGTTTGGCGTGCAGGCCGTCGCCGCGGTCGTTCCCTGGCTGCGCCGGCTGCTGGGCACGGTGCGCGTGGGCGCCGGCGACGTGGCGCTCGCCTGGGGCCTTGCCGGGGTCTCGTTTGCCCTGGGCGAGACGTTGAAAATACTCACGCACGATCACGGGTCGCGGCCGCGCGCCCTGCCCGCGCCCCAGACACCGCCGCCGGCGGTCGCCGATCCAACCGTTGAAAGGCGCGAGACATGAAGCGCGACTTCATTTTCAGCTCGGAATCGGTCACCGAGGGGCACCCGGACAAGCTGTGCGATCGCATCAGCGACGCGCTGGTGGGACAGTACCTGCGCCGCGATCCGCTTGCTCGCGTAACCGCCGAATGCGCAGTCTCGACGGGCATCCTGTTCGTCGCCGTCAGGCTCGCGTCGGATGCCGTTGTGGACGTGCCCTTCGTGGCGCGCGACGTGATTCGCGACATCGGGTACGAGCGGGACGGTTCCCAGACATTCAACGCCCGGGACTGCACCGTGATGACGACGCTTTCGGAGTTCGACCGCTCGCCCCTCGAGGCGGTCGACGAGATGGCCATGACCCACGCGGACATCGACCGCGTCGTCGCCCGCGACCAGGTGACGGTGTTCGGCTTCGCGTGCACGCACACACCGACCCTGATGCCGCTGCCCGTCTGGCTCGCGCACAAGCTGGCTCGGCGCCTGGCGGCCGTGCGGCGCGAGCACCTGCCGGAGCTGCTCCCCGACGGCAAGACACAGGTGAGTGTCGAGTTCCGCGATCGACGGCCCGCGCGGATCCACGGCCTGACGGTCGTGACGACCCAGCGCGATGTGCGCGCCGGGGATGCCGACCGCCTCCGTGCGCGCGTCCGCGAGTTCGTCATCGAGGGGGCATTCGCCGACGAGGAGATTCGACCCGACGCCCGTACGCGCATCGCCATCAACCCTGAAGGCGTCTTCGCCGGTGGTGGTCCCGCTGCGCATTCGGGCCTCACGGGGCGCAAGACGGCGGTCGACACCTACGGTGAGTACGCGCGGCACAGCGGCGCGGCCTTGAGCGGCAAGGACCCCTCACGCATCGATCGCGTGGGCGCGTACGCCGCTCGTCATGCGGCCAGGAACGTAGTGGCGGCCGGGCTCGCCACCGAGTGCGAGGTGCAGCTCACCTACGCGATCGGCCTCTCGGCGCCGGTGTCCGTTCAGGTGGAGACGTTCGGCACCAGCCCGATCGACGAAGGCGAGGTCGAACGCCGCGTCCGCGCCGCCTGCGACTTCCGACCCGCGGCCATCGTCAGGCGCTTTGGCCTGAGGCGGTTGCCGCCGGCTCGACCCGACGGGTTCTACGTGACGCTGGCCGCATACGGGCATGTCGGACGCATCGATATCGAGTTGCCGTGGGAACAGACCGATTTGGTCGACGTGCTCGGCTCGCGGTAGGGGGTGTGTGCGTAGTATGCTCGCCGTACCCGGACAAATGGGCAGGGGCGGTCAGGCAGGAGGGGCGACGTGGCTTTGGGGGATCGCGAACGGGGTCTACTGCTCGGATTGGTGGTCGGCGCGGCCTGCGTTGTCCTTGGACGACAGCTGCTCGCACCCGTCCAACGCCTCGCCAGGCCTACCGCGAAGGCAGCGCTCAAGTCGGGCCTGTCGGCCGCCGAGTGGGGCCGCGAGCGGGTTGCCCGGTTGAGCGAGGAACTCGAAGACCTCGCCGCCGAGGTCCAGGCCGAACGCCTGCGCCCGTCTGCGGAGGGCAAGTGACATGCTGCCCGCGGCCATCGTCGTCCATCGGATGCCCGGACGCGTACGCGTGCGTGTCGACGATCATCGGCGCGACGAGGCCTACTTCGCCCGGGTGGTCAAGCAGCTGCGCGAGTGTCCCACAGTGGTCGACGTTGCGGCCACGCCGGTCACCGGCAGCATCCTGATCCAGCACGAAGGCACCGACACCGACACCATTCGCAGCCACGCACGGGCCTTCGATCTGTTCGAGATGATGACGCCGTCCGACCGCATCGATGCGGCAGGCCCGCCACCGGACCGGGTAGTTCGAGCAGGGCTGTTCCGCGTCGACCAGTGGATGCGGCGCGAGGGCGGGAATGGTGCCCAACTGCGGTCGGTGGCGCTCGTCGGCCTGCTGGGTGCCGCGGTCTGGCAGGCGTTGCGCGGACACGTGCTCCCCGCCAGCGCGACCCTGGTCTGGTACGCCCTCCTGCTCAGCGGCAGGTCTGGGCCGAAGGGCGGACACCCGGAGCTCGATGTGGCGACCGCCGCCAAAGATGCCGGTGACGCACACTGGTAAGCGCCGCGGCCTATCCCGTCACCCGCTGGAGGACGCCATGTCCGGGGAAGCCGCCGCGGTTCAACGCCTCTTCACGTCTCTCGAAACGCGCACGATTCGGGATGAGGAGGGCTTGCTGGCACCCGACCTTGTCTTCCAGACGGCCGACTGGCCGGTCAAGGGGAGGGGAGGCCGTCCTGCTGCTGTTTGGCACCGCGCTCGACGCGCTTCGCGACGTCAGGCTCCAGTACCAGATAGAGTTCGAGTCTCCCGGAGTCGCGGTCGCCTCCTTTGACGCGCGGGCGGTGCAGGAGCGCGAACTGCTGGGTCTGGCCCCAACCGGCCGCGAGAGACAGGTGAAGGGCGTGGCTGTCTTTCGGCTCTCGGGTCCGGCAATCTCCGAGATTCGCGCGATCGCCGACACAGTGCACATCGGAGGAGGCTCAGCAGAGCCGGCAGACGTCCGGCCAGAGGGTGCTACCCCGCCTCCCGGGGATTCGGAACCGGGCGCCGACACCGTCACGACCCACCAGATTTGGCTCGCTGGCATCGGCGCCGTAGCGGCGGCCGAACAGTACGGTGCACGATTGTTCACGGCGCTGGTCGAGCGCGGGAAGGCATGGGAGCCGGGGGCGAAGGCGACCACGGCGCGGGCCTCGGAGACCATCGGAGCGACCGCGGCCGCCGCGACAGCGGCCGTGTCGGGGCTAGGCGGGAAGATCCGAGCGGCCGCCTCCACAG
>Ga0105094_10000919_pt1 | contig 15104 bp, 10 predicted proteins | sample PPLLak1March2015_2_FD_87023 | JGI IMG/M metagenome (GOLD analysis project Ga0105094, IMG submission 87023) | Freshwater sediment microbial communities from Prairie Pothole Lake near Jamestown, North Dakota, USA - PPLs Lake P8 Core (3) Depth... | ecosystem: Environmental > Aquatic > Freshwater >...
GGCCTGATGCCAGGGGATAAATGTCAAGTTCTCCGGCGTACCATAACAGGGTGTCGCTTCCTGTAGCTGACAACAAGGCGCGGGTGCCGCTGCATATGGTTACATCGCTGACAACCGGATCTGCTGGCAAAGCATACGAATAAATGGTGATATTTACACTGGTTCCGTTATTCAGCATGTTTGTATCCATTGCCGAAGAGCCAATAATGTTGGCATAAGTTGTAAGGACCTGACCTCCTGTACCTGTATTCACATTTCCTTCCAGCAGCAATGTGACAGTATTGCCGGGAGCAATGGATGGTATGCTCCAGTAACCCGAATTTTTATTGTAGTCTCCATAAACCGTAAAAAAATTCTCCAATGTAATTCCCTGCGGAAAGGCGGTTGTCGAAACTACATTATAGGCGGTATCAGGTCCGTCATTATAAACATCAACCCTGTACAAAATATGGCTTGACTCACATAATCTGGTATCCAGGCCAGATATGGTGACAGTTAAATCCGCGCTGTCGGATGGCAATTCGCCAAACACCATGATCCTGTGCATTTCGCGGCCGTTTACCAGCAATCTTCCATAGAGATCGGTTGCAATATCGTATATCCTGCTTACATTATTTTTTGCAGGTGACCCCGAGGGTGCAAAAATTGCGCTGGATGAAAAACTGGCCTGTCCCAGCACATTATTGGCATGAGCTCCATGGGCCTGTGGCACGGAATTAAAGATTAAGATCCTGTTGTTACCAAACTCCCCTATGGCGAGCTTGCCATCAGATGTAACCGCTACCGCAAAGGGAAAATACAGGGTAGAATCTGAAGTACCGGAAGTTGAAAGTCTAAAATCCTTCTGCCCGATAACGACCGTGGCGGATTCTTGTTTCGAAACCGGAATTGAATCATATACAAATACATGGTTTGAGGAAGCACAAGCTATTAGAAGTCTTCCATCGGGTGACATACTGATTCCCCTGGGACCATTCAACTGATTTGCTTTGTCTCCGGCAATCTTATTATTAAAAGTGGGTTGTCCGATCAGGTGATCCGCCGGGGCACCGTTTTTTTTCGGTATTGAATTCCAGATTAAAACACGGTTGTTATAATAATCCGAAACCAGGAGTTTCCCTGAAGGAGTTACCATAACATCACATGGATTATCAAGCAAAGTCTGTCTGGTTCCTGATGCTGTTGAGGTGAAATCGGATTGGCCCAGCACAACATCTGCCGGCTGTCCGTTCATTTGCGGAATGGAATTCCAGATGAGGATCCTGTTCTGGGAACCACAGGTAGCTATCAGTTTATTTCCATCGGGGCTCCATGCCACGCCATCAAAGTTTTCCGCGTATTGCCTGGTTGGCCCGTCATTGGTTACGGAAAACCCTGGATTGCCGACTTCCACATCGGCAGGTTGCCCGTCTTTTTCAGGGATTTTATACCATATTTTTACAGACTTGCCAAATTGCTCGGCTACAGCCAGCATACCCTTCGAACTGACAGCGGAGCTGGCAGGTCCGTATGTAACTGAGTTGCTATGATTCTGCAGCAACGATTGAAAGTCGGGCTGACCAATGACCCTGGCGGCCTCCTGAAAATTGGTGAAGGTCTGTTGCCCAAACAGTCCGATGGCAGTTGTTAATGCAATACAAAGCAAAAGCAACTTTTTCATAATCATTAGTTTTTCTTCGCAAAGCCTTTTCATACTCTTTTACAGGTTAATCCCCGGTATAGTTCAGGAAATTTTAGTATGAATAGACCAATCGGTTCGGAATTCTGACTTGGATTGAATGCCAGACCTTGCCTGGCGCCCGTTTCATTGGTGAAGACAAAAACAGAACCTGAGATTTGTCATGTTTTTGATTTTGACGAAGGGCTGTTTTTGATTGATTAATAAAAAGAAAAGGACAGATTAATGAAAGCGCAGTTACAAACTTAGTATAGCGAAGGTCAAGTCAGCGTGAGCATGAGCGTGAGAATTGAGAAATCAGCGTGAGCATGAGAGTGCTCGCTCTCGCTCTCACTCTCACGCTGATTTAGTAGCCCCACCAGGAATCGAACCTGGATTTAAGGTTTAGGAAACCTCCGTTCTATCCATTGAACTATAGGGCCGAAAATTGTTCTGCAAAATAAGCTTTAAAAATTCTTTTCCACAACCGCTTTTTAGATATTTTTATCTTTTTCTGGCTTCATCGCGGGAATAAACAAGTTCTGAGTAAACCAGGATCCAGGGTTTGAATCCTTTCGTTGATTTTGTTCGACCTGCATTGTGTTCTTTTATTCTTCTCTCAATGGAATCTGTAAAGCCGACATAAAGCCTGCCATCGATCTGACTTTTAATAACGTATACAACGAATTGATTCATAACTGAAGTATTCCGGAAACCTCCGTTCCCTGTCTGCCGGCAGGCAGGTATCCATTGAACTATAGGGCCGCATGATACAACCAGGAACCAAGAATCAAGATCCAAGACAAATACTAATCGCTTGTCACTTGTCACTTTTCTTTCCGCAGGTAAAAATATTGAAAATCATTTACCGGGCAAAATTAACCTGGATTATTCAACTGATTTTTTCAATATTTCTTTCCGGGGCATTTCCGTTCCTTATTGATTATCTGAATATAAATTCTTTACTTAGCGTTCTCTTTTTCATCACAAGGTAAAGTTGACCAGTTTTTATTATCATGAGCAGCATTGACATTGTTATTCTTGTAATTGTGATACTTACCCTGATCCGGGGTTTTATCAAAGGTTTTATTATGCAGCTTGCCGGGCTGGCTGCCTTGTTGCTGGGGATTTATATGGCGATTCATTTTTCAGCTTACCTGGGGAAATCACTTTTTTCCAGTGTGGAATGGAATCCGGTGATAGTCCGCTGGGTAAGTTTTGCGGTTTTATTTGCCCTGGTGGTGATTGCTGTTCATTTTGTGGGGAAAGGAGTTGAAAAACTTGCTAAAATCACCCAGCTTTCCTTCCTTAACCGGATTGCCGGGGCTTTTTTTTCGGGCATAAAAGCAATATTTATCCTGGCTGTATTGGTTACCTTATTTTGCACAGTCAATAAGCGGTTTCAGGTAATTTCCGAGGAAAAAACCAACAAGTCAATATTTTATAATCCACTGTCCAAAATAATACCAGCCTTGTTTCCTCGTTTCTTCCATAAAACCCAGCCACCCGCAGAAGCAGGGGAAATGATAGTTGAACGAAGAAAAACATCCATAATTAAAGGTAAATATTATCTTTGCGAAAATTTTTCCCATGACCCTGGTTGAAGAACTCAAGTGGCGCGGAATGGTTCACGATATCATGCCGGGAACCGAAGAATTGCTTTCGCGGGAAATGGTCACAGCTTACGTGGGCATTGATCCGACGTCCGATTCATTGCATATTGGCCACCTGGTTTCCGTAATGCTACTCAGGCATCTTCAGGCAGCCGGCCATAAGCCCATTGCACTCGTCGGTGGGGCCACCGGGATGATAGGGGATCCATCGGGCAGATCAGAGGAAAGAAACCTCCTTGAGGAAACGACATTACGGCATAATCAGGAATGCATAAAAAAACAGCTGGGAAAATTTCTTGATTTTAAATCGGATAAGCCCAGCGCTGCTGAAATGGTCAACAATTATGACTGGATGAAGGAATTCTCTTTCCTGGAATTCATCCGGGATGTCGGGAAATTGATTACGGTGAATTACATGATGGCCAAGGATTCGGTAAAGAAAAGGCTGGAAACGGGATTGTCTTTTACTGAATTCACCTATCAGCTGGTTCAGGGGTATGACTTTCTTTATTTGTATCAGCATAAAAATTGTAAACTGCAGATGGGAGGTTCCGATCAATGGGGAAACATTGTAACGGGAACGGAATTGATCCGCCGGAAGACCGGCGGAGAAGCCTACGCACTTACCTGTCCGTTGATCACAAAGTCAGATGGCGGAAAATTCGGGAAAACCGAAAGGGGGAATGTGTGGCTGGATCCTGAAAAAACATCACCCTATTCATTTTATCAGTTCTGGCTGAATGTATCGGATCAGGATGCGGAAAAATATATCAGGATTTTTACCTTTCTTACGGTTGAAGAGATCAATCAGCTTATCAGAGAGCACCAGGCAGTACCGCATTTGCGGCTCCTGCAAAAAAGTCTGGCCACAGAAGTAACAACCATGGTGCATTCCAAGGACGATCTGAATGCAGCCATAGAGGCCTCTGAGATCCTGTTTGGCAAGGGCACCACGGAAACCCTCAGAAAACTTGATGAATCAACATTTCTGAGCGTATTTGAAGGAGTTCCCATGTTTGAGGTAAAGTCAGAAATCATAGCAAAGGGCGTATCACTTTCAGATCTGCTGGCAGCAGAGACTGAGGTTTTTGCCTCAAAAGGAGAGCTCAGAAGGATGGTATCCGGCGGCGGTCTAAGCATTAACAAAGAAAAAACAGATGACCCGGAGCGGATCATCACTGCTTCGGATCTTCTGAATAATAAATACCTGCTTGTTCAGAAAGGCAAGAAAAATTATTATCTGGTAAAAAGCATTTAATAACAAACTTATATTATGGCACAGGAAAATAATTCAAAGGAATTTCGGTTCAGTTCAGTTGACCTGATCACATTTGCATGGGAAAAACGGATACCGCTGATCATCATCACCGGGGTTGCAGCCATTGCATCCATCATCATTTCACTGTTGATGACAAACCTTTTCAAATCGCAGGTAGTCATGTTCCCCGCTCCCAACACCTCAGTATCAAAATACCTTTTGTCAGACCAGTATGCAGGACGTGTCGGTTTGCTTGCTTTTGGGGAAGAGGAACAAACAGAACAGATGCTGCAGGTCCTTCAGTCAGATCAGATAAGAAACCGGATTATCCATAAATACGATCTGATGAATCATTATGAAATTGATTCCGGATACAAATACAAGTATACCTTACTGAACAAAAAGATAAAGAAATACATAAAATTCAAGAGGACGAAATACATGTCCATCGTCATCGAGGTGCTTGACAGGGACCCGGTAACAGCGGCCAACATCGCCAATGACATCAGCAACCTGGTGGATTCAACCATGAACAGGATCCAGCGTGACCGGGCGTTAATTGCATTCCAGATGGTTGAAAAAGAATATATTGATATTGTAAACAATATCAGGAAAATGGAGGATTCACTGAATGTTCTGCGTTCGCTGGGCATATATGAATACGAATCACAGTCGGAAGTCATAACGACCGGTTATGCCGATGCCATCAATGACAACGATCAGCGGGCCATGCGGCTGTTCGAAGCTCAGTTGAATCTGCTTGCAACCTACGGTGGATCCTATATGTCATTGCGTGATTTTATCATATATGAGAAAAGAAATTTTGCCGATATGAAACAAAAATACGCCGAGGCCAAGGTAGAAACCGAACAAACACTGCCTCAGAAATATATTGTTGACAGTGCTGTCCCGGCTGAACGGAAAACCTATCCAAAACGTTCCATGATCGTTATGCAGTCGACCCTATCTGCATTTGTTCTCGGGTATATCCTATTGCTGATCTTTAGCATTATCAGGAAAAACAAAAATACTGCCCGTTGAAAAGTCTTGCTGCTGTATTAGACCGGTACCTGGTATACATCATTTCCTTTGTATTTGTCGCCCTGAACCTGTGGCTGATTTCAAAGGATTTCATGCTGTTGGGGCTTTTTCCCCTGGCCATGATTTTTATACTCATAGCCCTGTTGCGGCTTGATACATTGTTACTGACCACTGTTTTTTTTGTTCCTCTTTCATTACCCCTTAGCGAGATGGTAGATACCCTCAGTGTCAATTTGTGGTTACCTACGGAAATTTTGCTGATCGGGATCCTGCTGATTGTTTTACTCAAAAGAATTAAAGGAGAAGCCCTGAATAAGAAGCTTTTATCTCATCCGGTCAGCATTGCTGTTTACCTGAACCTTGCATGGATATTGGTCACCTCTTTCACCAGCACAATGCCGGTTGTGTCATTTAAGTTTTTCCTGTCGCGGCTTTGGTTTCTGGTTGGCTTTTATTTTCTGGCCGCTGAAATATTCAGGAAACCACAGAATATGACACGGTACCTTTGGGCTTATATTACTGCCTTGATTATGGTCATCGGTTTCGCGATATACCGGCATGTCAATATCGGACTGTTCAATCAGGAAGCGGCACATTATGTGATGAATCCTTTCTACAACGATCATACATCATATGGAGCCATCCTGGCCATGATGATAACCGTTGTGATCGGATTCGTTGTTGACAAAAGCCGCTCAACCTGGAACAGGATTTTCTCTTTTCTCGTATTGGGAGTACTCATCACTGCCATTATTCTCTCATTCTCCCGCGCTGCATGGATTAGCTTAATTGCCGCTGCCCTGATTCTTATCGTTGTGTTGCTCCGGATCCGTTTTCATAACCTGGTCATAGCACTTGCACTTATTTTTGTTCTTTTTTACAACCAGTTAGGAGAAATGGTATACCAGATGGGAAAGAACAAACAACAGTCATCAGCCAATATATCAGAACATGTTCAATCCATTTCCAACATTACCAATGACGACTCAAACCTCGAACGGATGAACCGCTGGAGTTGTGCCTGGCGGATGTTCCTTAAAAAACCTGTTTTTGGCTGGGGTCCGGGAACCTATATGTTTCAGTATGCTCCTTTTCAGGTGGTAAGGGAGAAAACCCTGATCAGCACCAATATGGCAGACAAGGGCAATGCGCACAGCGAATACCTGGGACCTTTGTCTGAATCAGGCCTATTCGGAATGCTGTCTTTTATCTCCATTGTCATTATCACCCTGACAACCGGTTTTAATACATACTGGAAACTCAAGGAGAAAAAACACCAGATCCTTATGTTATCGGTCATACTTGGTTTGATAACCTATTACATACATGGAGTTCTTAATAACTTCCTGGATACGGATAAGGCTTCAGCCCCTTTTTGGGGTTTTACAGCCATCATCGTTGCCCTTGATATTTATATGACAAAACAGGAAGAAGAAAATCAAAAAGCCAACGGGGGCTTATTGACAAAAATGGGAAAGATAAGGAAGAAGTACAGGAAAAACGCTGACTCAGAATAATTCGATGCCCAGAATGGATATGTCGTCAAATATGGCGGCATTTCCATCGAGTATACCCTGCTTTTTAATGATGGTTTGTATGTTTTCCTCGATGGGATGATTATTAATAATGCATTCCTCGATCTCTTTGGTACCGAAGGATATCTTTTTCCCGTCAATAAGCTCAGTCAGCCCGTCGGTATAACACAGGATTTTAGCCGGTTCTTCAATGGTAATGGATCCTTTGCGGATGAGGGGTATTTCATCGAGCATCCCTATACCCACGCATCCCTTGCTGAGAAACTGCAATTCTTTGCTTTTTTTCAGGTACAGGATGGGCTGGTTATGGCCTGCATTAATGTATTCAAGTTCCCGTGTTTTATAATTGAACTTGGCAATAAACAGGGTGATGAATTTTTCACCGTTTGTGGCTGCCATGACTCTTTCATTAAGTTTTTCCATCAGGGCATCCAGGGTGACATCATGGGTAAAAAGAGCCCGCAGATTTGCCTGAAAATTGGACATCAGCAAGGCAGCCGACATTCCTTTGCCTGAAACATCCGAGATACAAAAGCCAAATTCATTCCTGCCCAGGGGGATATAATCATAGTAATCACCTCCTACCTCGAAATGCGGATGATAAAAACTGGTCATGTATATTTTATCATTTCGTGGCAGGACCGAAGGATTGGGAATAAGCATATTCTGCATCTTGGAAGCCAGTTCAAGCTCTTTCTTCATCGCTTCCTGCCGTAAGCTCTCCTTAAAAAGCCTTATGTTTTCGATGGCGACAACAATAATATTGGTAAGGGTTTGAATGAAGTTAAGGTGTTTAATGATGGGACTAACGCCTTCCCCTTCCTCAATGTCTCCAATGATAACGTAAGCTATGGAAACATTCTTGTTGATGACTGGAATAACGATGTCAAACGCATCAAGTGTTTTGTTGGGAGATGAAGTGATGAAAGAAATATCCTGAATGGAAAGCAGGTCTCTTTCTACATCGATGGACTCATAAGTTTTTCCAACTTCGCCTGATTTAAGGATACATTTCCATTTTTCTTCATATATGAAAACCAAAACTTTACCAATGCTTAAATCCTGGGTAAGCAGTTTCTCATAAATCTTCAGCAAATCTTCCTGGGTGAGGTTTTCATTAATGGCCTGCGTGATGTTTAACAGGGATTGCAGTTTGAATGTTGTAAGCTGCAAACGGCTGATGGAGGCTTTGCTTGATCTATTTTCTTTCACCGGACAGGATCTTGATAATCAAAAATAATGAAATTTTTGTTAAAAGAAAAATAGGAAGTCCACCGTCAACAGCCTGCCCCGATCCATGGGGGATCCAAAACCTGCCTGGCGGGCAAAGCAAGCTTTTATGGCAGTATATTCAACTGATACCGGAGGTTGGCATACTGATCGAGGTCACAGCGGAGGGAGCCTACAATAAGCTCAAACCGGACCCTGACCGGAATGAAATTTTTATCATCGGTAAACCAGGCTATCATGTCATCTTCTGATTTGAAAACCCTTCCCGGCTCCACAACAGGATCAAACCGGTGACAGCGTATCTTTCCGTATTTGGTTTTTACGATCTCTTTTCCTTTGTAGCGCATATCGAAAGGAAATATTTCATCATCCCAGAAGGTAATAACATGGATCACATCCCCGGGTTTGAAGTAATCCGGATCAAGACCCCGTAAATAATATAATGAGGACAGGATATCGAGAATACCGGGAATGGTTTTGTAAAGCGAATCGGTTTTAGAGCTAAAAACCGTCGTGTCTTTGTGGTTGAAATACAGTTCGCAATAAGATGTGTAATTCCCTTCCTTAACATTGCGTATGGCCTTATGCGGTAAACTCGAATTCAAATCAAAGTAGCTTTCGAAAATATCTTTAACGCTGTAAAGCTTTTCTGCCAGCCCGACTGTCTGAGCAGTAGCTTTAGCATGAAACACAGGTTTATTTTTATAATTTACCTGGCGCAGGGAAATTTCAGCCTGGCCGGCCGAGATAGGGCCAAATTTCAGAGAATATATGAGTTTTTCTCCGGTCATATAAGCTTTGGTCTGGGTCTGAACAATCTTTGCCTGGCCGTTGATCATCGAACTGTTCATGAAGAACAGCGAAGCAAAAAAGCAATATTTTAGCTTATTGATCATCCAGCGCATGAAATATGACGGGTATTTTGAACATAACGTTTTCATTGCTTATTTGGTTGACCTGATTAATATATTTTTTCTGGGAGTAGTTGCAATAAAATCCTTCAGATAATAAGGCTCGAAGTATGCCATGTTTTCATGAATGTTGTCCCGATAAAGCTGGAGAGATCGTGATACCATAGCACTGGCTGAAGGAAAAATGCCATCAATAAAGTGGCTATTTTTCCTTGAGATCAGTTCCCGGCATTTTGCAGCGCCGGATCCAAAGTAGACCAGGTTCTGATCAGGGGAGATCATGGAAAATGTATGGGCATCAATGACAACAGCTGTATCCTTTTGTTTGCGGTTACCTTTATGATCAAAGAGTGCCATGTATACTTCCATCCTCCGTGCATCAATCATGGGACACAGAATGGCATTTTCATCCAACATAACAGCCGGGTCTTCCTTTTTAATTTTTTGCAGGGCGCTTTGAACCATGGTCTCAAGTGTACTGACAGCCAGCAGGGGGATTTTTGCACCATAAGACAATCCTTTGGCTGTGGCAACTCCGATGCGCAGTCCTGTATAGGACCCGGGTCCTTTACCGATGGCAATGGCATTCAGTTCACGCACCGACAGATGCTGTTCTGAAAGCATTTCCTCAATAAAGACCACCAGTTTTTCAGCATGTGATTTTTCTTCTGAAGACTCCAGTAGTGCTATTATCCTGTCATCTTCAGCCAGGGCAACCGAACAAACCGGTGTTGCCGTTTCGATATTCAGTATGAATGCCATGTATTTCTTAACGTAAAACCGAAAATAGGATTTCAAAAAGCATACCAATTTCTCGTCAGGTCTTTAATTCAGAAACGACTGACAGTTTCAGCATAATTCCTGTAACCGGGTCACGGCAAACTACCCGCTGGGATATCAGATCAACCTAGTCGCTTTCTTTTTCTTTCCTTTTCTTCTTGTCTGTTTTTAACAATTCCTCACTGGTTACTTTTTTTACGGATGATCCGTCTTTTAGTCTTTTTGTTATGATATGGTAAGGTGCAGTAATGACCTCCTGGTTTTCAGAAAGGCCACTGAGGATTTCAATATAGGTATTATCCTGTATTCCTGTTTTTACGGTGGTTAATTTAGCTTTTTGATTGTCAAGGACAAAAATGATTTCTTTGTACTCATCGAGGTTATCTGATGTTTTGGCAGAATCCGGCTGTTGTAATGTATCAGCCTGACGGGTTACGGCCTGAAGCGGTACGGTAAGGATATTGGATTTTAATTCGGTAAGGATATCCACGGAAGCAGACATACCAGGCCGGAATGGATATCGGTTGCCGGCTTGAATTAGATCCTGGTAAGAGGACTGCAGCAATAAAATCTTAACCTCGAAATTGGTGACCTGGTCTGCAGAAGTGCCGACAGTACTGGCGGAATTGGCAATTTCGGTAACTATACCCTTGAATTTCCGGTCGGGATAAGCATCTATCTCAATCAGGGCAGAATCATTGAGGCTAACCCTGACGATATCGTTTTCATTCACTTCGGTAAGCACTTCCATCCTGCTGAGATCAGCCAGTCGAAGCAGGTCAGTTCCGGTCATCATGGAGGTTCCAACTACACGTTCGCCCTTTTCGACGAGCAAGGTTGTTACTATGCCATCCATCGGCGCATAAATAGAAGTTTTACGCAGTTCTTCCTCGGCTTCTTTCAGGGTGGCTTCAGCGCTGCGCACCGAGTATTCAGCGGCCTGAACCGTTTGAAGGGCTGCATCGACATCGGCTTTGGCCACTTTATAATTCGATTCGGCAGCCTCCCAGTCTGAAGCGGAAATTGTTTTTTCTTTCCAAAGGATCTTGCTGCGCTCATAGGCAAGACGGGCCTGTTCAATTCTTGATTCTACCTGCACCAGCATGGCTTTATTATTGGCAAGGTTTGCCTTTGCCCCGTTCAGAGCGGCAACGGTCCTGTCCCTTGCCGACATATATACATCGGGTTTGATCTTTAGCAGAAATTGTCCCTTTTTCACTGCATCACCGTCTTTGACAGCAAGTTCCACGATCTCACCTGCAACATCGGGCGTGATTTTGACATCTGTTTCAGGCTGGATCTTCCCATTGGCAGTAATCATTTCGGTAATATTGCGCAGGGCGGCTTTTTCAGCGGTTACTTCATATACCATTGTATTCCCGATCCATCCTGCTTTCTTTCCGATGATCAGAAAAACAATGAGGGCAACAACAAAAAGGGAGAGATATAATAAGATTTTTCTGGGATTCATTTCGGTTGAGGATTTATTGATTTAGATGTAAAATTAGAATTTGATTGATAATAATGAACAAAACCCACCTGTTTTTTCGTGAATTAAATGGTTGGATCAGGTATTTGGACCTCAATTTTTGAATAGTATTGCCAGTATTTTACTTTTTGATACTAACCTGATAAATACCGATAGAATTTTCCTAATCTAAATTAGATTTGCATTTTTTAGAGCAACATTGATGAAGGGTAAGGACGAAAAGCCAGTCAATATAGAAATGGAGGGAATAGGAGAAGTCCATTTTGTCAGAAGCCGGACTTCCAGATACCTTCGCATCAGTATGAAACCCTTTCAGGGTGTCCGTGTGACAGTTCCCGCATTTGTCCCCTTTAATGAAGCGAGGCAATTTGTCGAAGAGAAAAAGGCATGGATCATACGGCATGCGGAAAAGATGGCTGAAAAGGAGAAAAGCACAACCCGCTTCAGGCCCGGCACATTATTTAAAACCCGGGACCACACGCTGTATTTGCATGCGCACGAGGAAAAGTCGATCAGGATCATCATAAAATCGGGCGGCATCCACATATTTTATCCCTCATTTGCTCCCGTTGAAGACCCGCGCATTCAGCGGGCCATACGCAAAGGGATCACAGAAGCGTGGCGGATAGAGGCAGCAAAGTATCTGCCGAAGCGCGTTGAAGAACTTGCCTCTGCCCATGGTTTTTCGTATAACAAGGTATCGTTCAGAAATAACAAAACGCGCTGGGGAAGCTGTTCAAGGGATAACAACATCAGTCTTCACATTCAGCTGATGCGGTTGCCTCAGCGCCTGACCGATTATATCATCCTGCATGAGCTGGTACATACGGTTCATAAGAATCATGGCAAACAATACTGGCAGTTGCTTGACAAGGTCAGCGGAAACGCAAAGCAACTGGATAAGGAGATGAATGGTTACAGACTGGAAATATGGTGAAGCCCCCCTATATGCCCCCAAGGGGGGACTCTTAATGCCTCATATAATTTTATTTATTTCCCGAATCCCAGGCACTGGCGGAGGATATCATCCAGCCGGTTTACATAAAGGATCGCGGTTTTCCTGCCCATTAAGGATCCAAACTGTCTTATTAACAGATCTTTAATATCCGATTGCCAGTCGAGGAATGACAACGTTGCTATACGACCCTGCTCTCTTTTCTCAAAGAAGCGTTTTAACGGATTAATATAAGTGTAAAATGCAGTATAGGCTTTGATGGATAAGCGAAGGTCTTTGGAAAGGTGTGCTTCAATCTTTTTCAGCTCACTGGGCATCAATTCCGATGTAGCGTCATAGATGGTATAAAAGGGATGGTTCCAGTTGATAAAATGAATGAAATAATTAACAAGCTTGAATAATTCCTTTTTTTCAATGGAATCAATTAAATTCAGAAACAGAACTTTCAATTCTTCCTGAAATGATGATTTAATATAGTCGTCAATGATATCCGTGATTTCCTTGACACAATTTTCGTACAGCTGTCCGATACCCGAAAGGTCAGTCTTCCCCTTTGGGGTAAAATGCAACCCGATCACTTTTTTCAGCATATTGACTTCATCGGTCATAAGGTGATAGACCGGGAATTTCTTTTCCCTGCTTATTTTTTTGAGCCACGGTTCCGACAAAAGTCCGGAATTCATCAGCAGGGCAAGCTGTTTATCGCCGTTTGTTAATCTTTCAATGGGGCCGTTGTATATTTTCAGGTATTCGTTTAAACCGCTTCTGATCAGCAATTTTTTACTGTCAGATTGAATGGTGAGGTACAAGGGATAAAATTCCCCGGCAGCATAAGGAACAGGTTTGATTTTTGTATTCAGGAAATGCTTTATGGTAATCTTGTCACTCATATTGCATAAAAGTATTCTCTATAAAGTTACTCAGAAATATTATCGCATACAAGATGTAAGCTTATAAAAATATAATCTGCAGACAAACGATCCATTGCTTTCCTGAAAGGGCATTTGATTCTCAACCACTTCATTGTTACGGTGGCAGTGGGTCAATTCTTCAATGCTATTCCGTCTTTTTGCGATAAAAAGGTTTCAGTTCTGCCTGAAAAAACATAGCGAAAATCAATATTAATTGACTGATAATCTATAACTTTTTAGATTGTCTCAACGTAAATAACGCATACTGCCTTTAGAATGTTAGTAAAATTTATTAAGTTACTGTATCAAATAGGATTAAAATACTAAAATTTAGCCTATAGATTGGGTCGGGTTTTGACCCTCTCTGTAACTTATAAAGCTGCATTCAGGGCACGCGCACTTTGGGCAAATTCATGATAACCTTTTTCCAACATAACTCTCAAAAGTTGGGCAGAAGCCTTAGGGCTTTTGTTGTTATTGTAATGTTGCTGTTGTTTCATAACCTGAATTCTTATACTCAGATAACATCAAGGGCATCAGATTGGTGGCCACTCACGAATACTTGGAATGGAGGAGTAGTACCAACCGTTGCTGATAATGTGATAATTAATGTTCCCCATATTGTAGATATCAGGGGAGGAAGTGGAATATGCAATGACCTTACAATCAATGGGACCCTTAGATTTAACACTACCTCATTCAGGACGTTGACAGTTAATGGGACCCTTAGCGGAGCTGGACCAATAACGTCAGCCAGTACTGGTAATGCAATTTTCTATATTGGTGGTGATGTCAATTATACCGGAAATCTGGGAGCTTCGACTACACTGACAATTAATTATAATGGAAATAATCAAAATGTATTCTCAAGTGTCAATTATTATAATTTAGTAGTATCAGGCACCGGAACAAAGACATTACAAGGAAATTCGACCGTTAATGGAGATTTTACTATCGAGGACGGTACGACTTTTAATGCAAACGGTAATATATTTTACGTTCAAGGGGAATGGGTAAATAACAGCACTACTGATGGTTTTTCAGAAACCGGAAGTACTGTAATTTTCAGCGGAACTAATCAAACAATTGCTAGTGCAAATGCCAGTGGCGAGACTTTTGATAATTTGACCATTGACAATACGGGTGTAGTCACTCTTTTGTGCGATGTAACGGTAACCGGTACCCTGACTATAGGAGATTGTTGTATAGAATTAAATAGTCATTCATTAAATGCTGCTAATATAGTTGAATCCAATGATCCTGAAGCGTTTTGCAAAACCTATACAGCCTATCTTGATGCTGACGGTGAAGCTACAATAAACACCGGTAATATTAATAATGGTTCTACAGTTTATTGTGATAATCCGATCCTTAGTCTGGATAGAACTTCTTTCACCTGTGCGGATGTCGGAGATCAAAACGTAACACTTACTGTCGCTGATATTTATGGAGTAGAGGATGCCTGTATTGCTATTGTAAAGGTGAGTGATAGCATAAAACCTACCATCACCTGTGCCATACCTGCAGCTTCCTATAATGCCGATGCTGGAGAATGTTTTTATACAGTTTCTGATAACAGTTTAAACCCCACCGCCACCGATGACAACTGCGCTGTGGCAACGGTGACCAATGACTTTAACGGCACCGCAACGTTAAACGGTGCCCAGTTCAATGTAGGAACAACGACAGTAGTCTGGACGGTAACCGATATGAACGCAAGGACC
>Ga0105094_10000920_pt1 | contig 15103 bp, 10 predicted proteins | sample PPLLak1March2015_2_FD_87023 | JGI IMG/M metagenome (GOLD analysis project Ga0105094, IMG submission 87023) | Freshwater sediment microbial communities from Prairie Pothole Lake near Jamestown, North Dakota, USA - PPLs Lake P8 Core (3) Depth... | ecosystem: Environmental > Aquatic > Freshwater >...
AGAAAGAGCAAGATATTTACGAAGAAGTGCCTGCAGAGGTGATTGCGTCAAATTTTTGGCTGCTATCAGCCAGCCCGGAAAGTCCGTATCTGGCGCACGCGTGGTATCAGCCCGATGGCAGCCACTTGCCGGTGGTCAATGCCATACGAAAATATTTGTCCAGTCGCCAGAAGAGCTTTGGCAGCCAGGCATTCAAACCGGTACACAAAGGCTGCAATGGTAGCTGTGGCCAGTCTGAAGAAAATTCGAAGGATCTCCACCGCCAGGCGATTGATCATTATCTCTTATTACCGGTGTATGAATGGGGTGTGGCGGAGTGGCATCTGGACGTTATCAAAGAGTTTGTGAAAAAATTCCACCCGACGATCGGTTTCTCAACCAGCGAGGCAGCCCTGGCGAAACGGGTGACGATGCTGGGCGGGCTGCAGTCCTTTGATGAAGTTGTGGAAAACAAATTACGCGCGGCGGGGTGTGAAGTCATCCGGATCAGTGGAAATGGCACAAGTATTGCATCTCAACTCGCAAGCCAATAACACCTGACCAATGGAGAGGTAAGGAACCATGAACTCTTTAGGCATACCCGAACAAGAAAAGATAGAAATGGACGCCCCCTATCAGCCGGTCCTCAAAGTGGTCGGCCTGGGCGGTGGTGGATGCAATGCGGTGGCGCGCATGATGGAACTCGGCCTGGGCGGGCTGCAGTTCATCGCCGCGAATACCGATCACCAGGCATTGTTATCCAATCCAGCCGACATCAAAATTCAACTTGGTCCCAAGACCACACGAGGTTTGGGAGCCGGCAGCAAACCTGATATCGGCAAAGCTGCCGCAGAAGAATCCTGGCGCGAGCTGGCGGCGGCCATGAAAGGCGCCGATATGATCTTCCTCACGGCAGGTATGGGTGGCGGAACTGGCACTGGCTCGATCCCGATCGCGGCCAAGATCGCGCGCTCCCTGGGCGCGGTCACGATCGCCATCGTCACCACCCCATTCTCCTTCGAGATGGGTCGCCGCCAACAAAATGCCAGCCAGGGGCTGGAGCGATTGCGCCGCGAAACACACACCTTGATCTCCATCCCGAATGACCGTTTGCTGGAATATGCGCCGCGCGATCTGCCCATGGAAGTCGCTTTCCATCTGGCGGATGATGTGCTGCGCCAATCGGTCGAAGGCATTTCTGAGCTGATTACCCGGACCGGTATGATCAATGTGGACTTCGCCCACATCCGACGCCTGATCCAACTGGGCGGCGGAGCGATCATGGCCATCGGGCACGGGCAAGGCGAGAATAAAGTCCTCAAAGCCGTTGAGCAAGCGCTCAATCACCCCCTGCTGGGCAGCGTTTCCATCGAGAATGCGGCCGGGGTCATCGCCAACTTCACTGGCAGTGAAGAGATGACTTTGAACGAAATCTATGAAGCGATGAACTTCATCCAGACCCAGACCGGACCGCAGACCGATATCGTCATGGGTGCTTTGAATGACGATCAGATGGATGGACGCGTGCAGGTTACTCTGGTTATCACCGGGCTGGGCGCCCCCACACTGGAAGAAGCTATGTCCAGCGTTCAGAAAGCTTCTGGACGACCGTCGGCGATACGAGAGAGCGAGGCAGTACCTGAAAAGCCCCGAGAGTACGAGCCACGCATACCACGTTCAGAACCGGCTCCTACCCCACAGACAGCCACGCCCAAGATTCGCAGCCTGCTATCGTCTCAGGAATTGAGCGCAGCTGCCAGCCAGAACCTGGATTTGCCGGCCTTCCTGCGCCGCCAATCTCGGCTGACCGGATAAGTATTTTTCAGGCCTCCGCCAGGTGGATCAGAGACGATGAAGATAGAAATGGTGCAGAGCATCTCCAAACAAGTATACCGGCGCTTTCCGGAGTTTAAGGGCATTAAGCCGAAAGTACGCAGCCAGCCCACTCCGAAAACCGATCATAAAACCTATTTACTCACCTATGCTACCCGCGCCAGGATTGATGAGGAACGCTTCCTGGATCGCTGGATCCGCGTGGTCGTAGATGAGTCTGGGAAAATCATTAAGATCTCAACTTCGAGGTGAGTCATGAGCTTGAATACCTTACCTCAACGCCTGGAGCTGGTCGTTTGGACGACCAGCACCCGCCTGATGAAAACATCACCTTTGGCGGCGCAGACGGTGATCCTGGCACATGATTTTTATCTGTGGCTTACGACGCAACGCACAAATTACAAAATTTTATTGTTAGCGCTTTCGGGTTTCTGCGTTGGATTTGTGCTTGGACTTCTATACCTGGGAATCAATTTATGAGTATGCTCAAACGTGTGTTTCTTTTGTCCTTATTTGTTAGCTGCGTGGGCAGTGGCTTTCTCCTGGCGATTAACCTGGGGGACAGCGGACAAGCCAGCGGCTTACCTGTGATGGCAAGCCCCGTACAAGCCGGCCAAGACGGGGTCGCCGCCAATGGTCAGCGCAATTTATTGCTCGTTGGAGTTGATTCTTTCGAATCACCAGAGCCACAGCTAAAAAGCGTATGGTTGGTGCTGCAAATCGCCACCCATAGCCCACAGCGCTTCACTCTCGTGCCACTTTATCCAGCTTCAGCCTCGCAAGCCTTGATCCCACAGGACGAATTAAAGACCAGTTTTAAGCTAGATGAAGCCGGCGCAATCCAGCCAATTTTTTTTGATCGTATCCATGCGGCTGATTTTTGGTGGAGCAATTACCTGGTGCTCGACCAGGCCGGTTTAGCCCAGGTGATCGACCTGGCTGGCGGCATAAATCTCGGCCAGGGTGCCATGGGCGGGAATCAGGTCATTACCACGCTCATCACACCAGAGCAAGAACCCGATCAGGCACTACAGACTCAAGCGGTTCTTTTGCAAACTCTGTGCACCCAGAGCGCTGAAACACTTCTGAAATTAGATGCCAAGCATGTTTTTCAGCTACTGGGCGGTCACTTACGCACCGATCTCGAGATCGAGCGCTTAATTCATGAATGGCAGATGCCGCTGATCCTGGCTGGGCGCCCGTCCTGCGAATTTCCAACACTGCAGGCCAGCCAGATCCAGATCGGCGCGCAATAAGCGTCTGCTACCTCTCCCTCCTCTCCATTTTTACCGGTCGAATACCCAGAGGCCCGGTGCAACCCACCGGGTCTCTGGGTTTAATCTGGCGAGTTTTATCGATTGGCACTTTTCTTGCAACATTGTCTGCACACTATCCAGGAGAGGTCCGCATGTTGAATCCATATTCAGTGATCTTGATCATGTCCATCACAGGTTTTTTATTGGGCCTGTTGACCTTCATCGCGGGTATAGTCATCCTACTTTTTCGCCCTTCTAACTCAGATGTAAAAGCATTAATCACCCAGACGACAGCGCTCGCTCAAAAAGGAATTGCCGAAGATGTCGCCGGACTGGTCGGGCATGTATCCAGCCTGCTGGAATCGCTCAATCAGCTCGTCAAGACCACCTCTGGCGTGGGCATCATGCTGGTGATCCTGGGGGTGCTGCTCATGACAGGCTCAGCCTGGCTGGCGTTACAAGTATCCCGTTTATCTCCGGGCGCTGAGAGCTAACCTACAGCAATGTTCGCGCCGATAACAATAGCAGAATTAGCATAGGAAAACCACTACAGGCAGAATTATGGTAACCGAACCAACCGCTCCAACCACTCATTGGATCCTGGGTCTTGAAAAACATTTTGCTGCAACGGATTGGCCCTGGGTGATTCGTGCTCTGCGCCACGACCAGGTCGTATGGGAGGCGCTGGCGCTACATGGACTGGCAAAGCGTGGATTGACTGTGCTGCCAGGCAACCCCGAGCAATGGTCGCCGGCCGTGCTTGCATTATTAAGCATTGATCTGACAGCGCCACTGGAAAGCCTGCGCACCCTGCCGCTGCGGCCGGTATCTCAATCCGTGCATGAGCGTGCACAGCAGGCACTGAATGAGTGGACAACAAACCAGGGAGCTACGCCTCTCACCCTGGGTAAGGCGGTTCTGATCGCCCTGGCATTACGCGAGGGCCGCGTGGCTTCTGCCTGGGAAAAGGTATTTCTGTCCATGGATTTCACCCATCCGGAGTGGAAGGCAGTTTTCACCTGTCTGTATGGCTTGATCCCCGATCCATTCGATATGCTGCGCGCCCTTTTGCAAGACTCTGCTGACAAGTTTCACCCACGCATCGCCGTACACGCGCTGCTCAGCAACCCGCTAAAAGCAGACGAGCTGCGTGAGACGCTGCACGACCTGCTGAAGGAATTAAAGGTCCAGCAACGCAAGCAGGTCTTGCAAGTCCTTGGTGAATATCGCAAGGAGCTTTCTGTAGAGATCGCCCAGGAGGTGCTGGATGACCAGTTCACCAGGCTGCCGGCGGCAGTGTCAGCAACTCCAACTGGCGTTGCAAAGGCAGCCGAACAGGCCTGGGTGAATCGTTTGGATAGCTTGCGTTCAGCATTGCAAATCGCCGAGTTACACATCACTGCCGGCCAGGAAGAGGCGGCATTGCCATATTTCTCTGAGGCAATCACCTCCACACGCCGTCTGCAGGCTGAGTTTTCAGCACGCCTGGCAGAGCTCGTCAGCACGGTGGGCAATCCTGCCAGCGCCGTGGAAGCCTGGCGACAGGCAGCACAGATGGATCCCGAGAACGCACATTTCACCGCTGGCCTGGTTGAAGCTTTGATGAGCAACGAGCGCATCGAGGATGCACGCACGCTCCTGGACCTGCATGTGGCGCATCTCGATGGTTCCATCCATCCTGTATTGTGGCTGGTCGAAGCCCAGCTCGCAAGCGTTGAAGGACACATGCAGGATGCTCGGGAGGCGGCAGAAAAAGCTTATGAGCACCTCGGGCAAACGCACGAAATCGAAAGCGAAAAACACCTGCTGCAACTGGGTCAAACGCTGCTCACTGTGGGTTTACCCAGCCAGGCAGCAATGGTGGCAGATCGCTGCTTAAAAATCAACCCTAATCATGCGCGAGGTCTGGTCCTGCAAGCCCGTGCATACCTGGCGGCTGGGAAAAACACAGCCGCCCTGACCGCGGCCAGTCTGGCAACAACTTTACTTCCCGGTGAAAATGCGCCTGAGGAGCTGCTCCTGGCGTGCCTGGAAGCTTGTAAAGAATGGCCGGCAGCCCTGGCTGTGCGCCAACGTTTGCTGGAGAGGCGGGCAAGCACACCTACCAGCGCTGATCTGCACGCCCTGGCAGGTTGCGCCTTGAATTCACACGAGCCCCACCAGGCGGTCAGTGCATCTCAGAAGGCGCTCAGCATTGATCCCCAGGATGGCATTGCACACGCACTCTATGGAGCAGCCCTGCTGCAATTGAACGATCCCGAAGCTGCTTTAGCGCATTTCAGCATGGCAACCGAATTATCGCCTCACAAAGCTGAACCCTGGCTGGCGCTGGCAGATGCTTACCAGCACAGCGGCGATAGCGCGCGGGCTTATGAGATCCTGCGCTCAGGCAGTCTTGCTGCACCTCACTCGGCACGGCTGCAGCTGGCGTTGGGGAAAGCCAGCCTGGAGGCAGGCGCCCCATCCCAGGCACTGAGCACCTTACGCAAAGCAGCCAGCTTGCTGCAGGAAAACCCAGCCGACGATGAATCCATCCTCTCAGCCTATGGATATGCAGATATCTCTCAGGAAGTCGCCTTCTTCCTGGGTGAGACTCTGCGCCAGTTAGGTCACCTGGATGAGGCCAATCAGGTATTTAGTGCAGCCTATGAGGCCACTGCTAAGGGCAAACCAGTCGATATGCGGCTCTCCTACGCCTTCGGAAAAACCTTGTTAGGCTTGAATGCGATCTCGAAGGCAGTTCCTCCCCTGCTGGATGTGGTCGGGCAAAATCCACCTGACCCGGAACCCTATGTTGACCTCGCTCGCAGCTTACTGCAGCTATCCGGACCCATGCGAGATTATGCAAGCCGCGCGGTTGAGTATCTAATGAAAGCCCTACAACTGAATCCGGCTCTGGCGGAAGCGCAAGGTTTGCTGGGCGAAGCCTTTGAAGCCAAACATGAACCCTCTAAAGCTCTTGTAGCCTATCAAAAAGCCCTTGAGACCCCGCTAAAAGAAGATGCTGCCTGGCGAGCACGTCTGCACCATGGCGTTGGTCGAGCTGCCCTGCAAATCGGGCAGGCCGACACAGCCCTGATCAGCCTGCGAGAGGCCGCCCAGCTCGAACCGCTTGAGCCTGCCATTCAGCAATCCCTGGCATCAGCGTGCATGGAGCTGGAGATGTATGCGGATAGTTTATCAGCCGCCCGCACAGCCTTGCAGCTTACACCATCTCAACCCCAACTGATGCAGTGGTTTGCGCAGCATACACGGCATCTTTACAGCGCCACGAGCGGTCAGGTAAATGCGCTCACCGAAGCTGCCCAGGCCTTGACCCAGGCAATCCAGAGCGATCCTGCACAGATCGAGCTGTATATCGATCTCGGTCAGTTATATCTGGAGAATGAGAACCCCGAATCTGCTTTGCGGGCATTTATCGAAGCGACAGACAAAACCATCACTGCTAAAGCCAGCCTGTCTTTGCCCCAATTTCTCCTGCTGGCCCGGCACCTGCGGCACTTGAACGAAGCAGAAAAAGCTGCTGTATTGCTCACTCAGGGATTACAGGATTATCAGGGCACAGAAGGTTACGATCTCGATCAAGACCGTCCCGAGACCCAGCTTTGGTATGAGTTATCTATCACGCAACTTCAAATAGGCAATCCCGAAGCTGCGATCCAGGCCCTGGATCAAGCCATTATCTGCCAGCCAGATAACCCCAATTTGTTAGTCAAGAAAGCCGATGCACTGGTTGAATGTGACCGGCTGCAAGAAGCCATGGAAATCCTGGAGCGAGTGCTCAACCAAGCACCCGAAGATATTTCGCTGCATATCAAAGCTGCCCAGGTAATGCGCTACCTGGGTGAATATCAAAGCGCCTTCGCCCATGCCAAACATGCCGCAAGTCTGCAGGATTTAGATACCCCACAATCTACATTCTTGAAATCACACAGCCTGGCGGCGCAACTGGCACGCAGCTTATTGATGCCAGATCAAGCCCTGGAGTTGATTGGGATTGAAAAACCTGATACCGAGGATCACGCGACCCTGATCGATTTTCTGAATACACGCCTGGAGCTCGCTTTCGATTTCCAGGACGAGAATATGCAATCTGCGACCATCTCCCCATTGGAGGAGCTAAACCCGGTAGACCCACGTTCGCTGGCCAGCCTGGCGCGCAGTGCGCTGCGCAATGGGAACACCGAACAAGCCAACCAACTACTCAACCAATCTTTGCGCTGGATTCCAGACGACAAACAGGAGCAGGGCGCCGCCCATATTGAAATGCTCCTGATCCAACGCAGCCAGGCTGAGGCAGCCCTGGAGCTTGGTAAATGGTCCCTGGCAGTGCCTCTCTTCCGCCATATCGCCAACCAATTGATGGATGAACCTTTGACGCAGTTGCAACTTGCGCGTGCCCTGGTGCTTGAGGCTGAATTTATCCCCTTTGCCCACCAGGCGGGCAGTGTTGAGCATGCTCCACAGGCACTATCCAGCAAGAATATTGACGAATTCAGCCATGCTATTGCGATGATCGAGAAATACGGATCAGAACACAAGATCACTCCTTCCGGACGTTCACTCTTTTGTCTCGAGGCTATTGCCCGCTGGAAAGCACGCGGCGAGACGATTTTCAAGCCAGGCCCTGAAAGCAGCATGGCGCTGGATGCAGCCTTTGAATCCATACCAGCACAGCCGGATGATATTGCTGCACGCATCTTATTACTTGGCAAGATCCACGAAGTGACAACCGCCAGTCGTGCTGCACAACTCTACCCGCGTAACCCACTGGTGTGGTCACGTCAGGCGGCAATGCTGGCGGAGACAAACCCCCACCAGGCGCTCAGCGCCATCCACCGTGCCCTGGATAACTGGACCAGCCAGGCTGCTGAGTATCGCTACGAATACCCCTTGCTGTTGGCTTTACAGGCAAAGCTGGCTTATGAAACCGGCGAGTGTGAGCAAGCCTCCGGCGCCATCCAACTGGCGCTTAGCCACTGGCCTAACGAACCCCGCTGGCACGCGCTCAAAGCCGAGATTGAGCTGGATCTGGCACTGCAAACGCTGAATGATCACAACCAACGCGAAGCCGGCATCCTCTCAGCGATCAATCATCTTGAAAAGGCTGTTGAGCTAGAACCTGAAGAACATTCGCATGCTTTGAAATTAGGGCAGGTATATCTGTGGCGCGGCGCTCCTATCCAGGCTATCCGGGCTCTGCAACTCGCCACCCAAATAGCACCCGAAGAAGCTGAGACCTGGCACTCACTAGCCCAGGCTCAGCGCAGCGCGGGAAACCTGGAAGAAGCCAGGGATTCAGCAGAAAAAGCATTAGAGAAAAGCGCCGATCCGACCACTGTGCACTTACTGCTGGCAGAGATTGAGCTCGACACGAACAATGCGCGCGCGGCTCACACCCGCATCCAGGGCATCCTGGATGCCAATCCCGACCATCCCAAGGCGCTGCACATCCTGGCGCTGACGCTGGAAAAAATGAACCGGCCCGCAGAAGCGCTCACCACTCTGGAAAAACTCATTCCTATCAGCCAGGCGCCATTTGCGTTGGAGCTGGAGCGTGCACGCATATTGGAGAAGGCGCAGGGCGTCAAGTCCAGCATCACTGCCTTGCAGGAGATCGTAGAGCGCTACCCTGAAGAACCGCTGGCATTAGCTGGCTTGGCCCGTGCTCTGCTGAATGACGGTCAGGTGCAACCGGCGGTCGAAGCTGCCCAAAAGGCGCTCGTCCATAATAAAGGCCAGCTGGATCAAATCGCCCTGGCAGATCTAAATCAGCGTATCGGTCACCATGCTCTGACAGGCGGGCAGCTTGACCTGGCGGTGCATCATTTGACCCTGGCCGTTGAGCTTGACCCTAACAGCCTGGAAGCTTACCTGGATCTTGGCGCGACCTATCTGGAGCGCCGCCAGCCGAACTATGCACTGCAAGTATTCAATCAGGCGATTGCCCTGGTACACGATGATTACCGCCCATATTATCAGGCCGGGCTGGCATTGAAAGAACTCAAAGATTATCAGGCGGCAGAAGAAATGCTCAACCGGGCATCCAAGCTCGCTCCGACTGAAATCGGTATCCATCGTTTGTTGACCGCAGTTGTTGCCCTGAATTTGATCCACAACCGGCGCTCGGCGGACGTATCCCATTACACGGAAGGGCTTAAATGATCACCTCATACACTGCTGTAAGCCATCCGATCGCGCGCGACCAATTTCTAAGCATCCTGGAAACAGCGATCTCGGTGCGTGAATATCGTTATGCCCGTGAAGCTGCTCTGGCCTGGCTGGCTGTCTATCCCGGTGACCTGACGGTGAGTTTGCTGTATGCACAGGTGATGCTGGGAGACCAACGCGCAAAACCTGTCATTCCGGTGCTGGAACAAATCTGCGAGACTGATCCAGAGAATCTGTCCGCGCTCGAGAGCTATTACCAGGCCTTACAATCCCTTAAGCAGCCCATAACAGTGGATTTGAAAGGTAGCCTGCTGGCGTTGGGCAGCAGCCTGGTAAAACGCGAGAAAGAAACCGCCTGGGGTACTGAGTTAGCTGCAGCGCGCTTTGCACAGCAAGAAGGCGATCCACAAAAGGCTATGGAGCTCTTCCAGAATGTGCTGGGGACGCGCCAGCATATCCCGCTGGTTGGGGTGAGTCACTTGCACATCCTGGAGTGCTTACCTGATACGCCATTGATCATCAAACGCAAATTAGGCGCTTTCTATCACGAAAAATGGCCAGATTGCCTGCAGGTAACGCTGTATCTTGCCGATTGGCTGATGGACGGGGGTGAATTTGACCAGGCTGTCAGCTTGCTACACGAAGCCGCCGCCAAAGACGTCTCTCAACAAGTGGTTGAACGCCTGTGGGGTGTAGAACATCCTTATCAATCGCTATGGTCAGAAAATCTGGAAGCCAAAATTGAAATACCGGTTCCGGCAGCCGTGGCAGCAGTCTTTGGATGGAACCAGATCCCATCCAGGCTACCTACGATTGATTCCTTTGCCGAAACTAAGAAGTCGTACACGAGCATTGGCTCACACAGCACGGATGGAAAACAGGCGCTTGCACCCCGTTTGAGTAACGAGACCGAAACCCTGGTTCCCATCCAGGAAGAACTCGAACGCATCGCAAAACGTCTGCAACAGCCGGGACTGACGCGTACGGATGGTCGCTTCCCCGTGTATGTGGTGTTCTCATCCCACCGCGGCCTCGAAAAACAATATGGATCTGCAGGGGCCGATGCAATTGAAAAAGAGATGAACTATCTCGTAGACACCATCCAAACCAATAAGACCAACGGCAACAAACGCTGGGAAGCAGGCTTATTCCTGGCAGACGATCCACAGAACCTGGAACGCCTGGGAATAGAACCCGTGGCCAGCGATGATGCCTGGAGGTTGAAATTGGCGCTGGCAGATCTGGACGCGGCGCTGGCTCAACACGGCGAGATGATTGGCGCGCTGCTAATCGTGGGTGGGCCAGAGGTGGTGCCTTTCCACCACTTACCAAATCCGGTGGATGATACAGATTGTGATGTACCATCCGATAACCCCTATGGCACACGCGATGAGAATTATTTCATCCCTGAATGGTCGGTGGGACGCCTTCCCGGCGGGAGCGGAAAAGATCCAGCATTGTTGATCCAGCAGCTCAAAGAGATCGTTGCCAGCCACAGCAGCCCAGCCAGGCCTCTAAAATGGACGACGCGCCTCTGGCTGCGCCTGCGCACCTGGTTCCGCCCTGGTCTATTTATTCCGGGCTGGGTGGATAAAAACTACAGCTTTGGCTATACAGCCGCTGTATGGCGCAAGGCAGCCTATCAAGTCTATGCACCGATCGGGCGACCCATTGATATGTGGATTTCACCTGAATTGGCCCAAAAATCCAACGGCAGTAGCTCAACCAAGGGGAAAAACTTACCCCTGGCGATGTTGGGATATTTCAATCTGCACGGTTTACCCGATTCACCCGAATGGCTCGGTCAACGCGATCCACTGGACGGGCAGGAAGGCGCCGATTATCCGGTCGCGCTCAGTCCAGAAGACCTGGACCTGGCAGGAGAGCTGAATGGTTTAACCACGCCGAAAATCGTGTTCACGGAGGCGTGTTTTGGAGCGCATATTCTCCGCAAAGAGAGTCACGACTCGTTAGCCCTCAAGTTTCTCGCCTCGGGTACGACAGCTTTAGTGGGCTCCACCTGTATGGCCTATGGTTCAATCAACGAACAGCTCACTGCGGCGGATATGTTGGGGTATAGCTTCTGGACAAACCTGCAGAGCGGGCTTCCGGTTGGCGAAGCACTGCGCCGGGCAAAAGTTCAGATGGCGCGCGATCTTCAACAAGGACAGGGCTATCTGGATGGGATGGATCAGAAAACCCTGATCTCATTTGTGCTTTACGGCGACCCTTTAGCCCAACCCGTCCAGGTGCGGCGCACTCCAAAGAGTGTCCAGCGCGCCCTCAATCCAGTGGGCATGGTGAAAACTGTATGCGACCTGGATGGAGAAATGGACGCAGAAACTAGCTTGAGCAGCAAGGAGAAAGATTACATCCGCCACATCGTCGCCCGATATCTACCTGGTATGCGTGATGCGAAGCTGGACGTACATCTGCAGCAAGCCAGTTGCCAGGATTGTGAAAAAAACTGCCCGACCAGCAAATTACGCAATAAGCATGTGCGACCAGCAGAGCCACCGGCCGGAAGGCGACTGGTGATCCTGAGCAAGACCATCGCCGGCAGCCAGCAGCTGTATACCCAAATCGCACGAATGACTCTCGACCCGGATGGCAAACTCGTCAAACTGGTCGTCTCACGGTAATTTCATCTTTCCATGGTATATTAACTCCCTGGGTGGTGGTACCCCAGGGAGTTAATTTTTTGCGCAGACCAATCTCAGCTTTTTCATCATTACGTTTTTTCTCAATCGCACTCATCCTGATTGCGATTGTGCTGACCGTCTTACAATTGATGCAATTTAGCCGGGTAAGAAGCTACTTTCCGGCAGGACTGGAAATAGCCAGTGTTCCGGTGGGCGGGCTGGACCGGACACAGGCAGCCGCACGCTTGCTCGAAGCTTACTCAACGCCACTGGTGCTCCATTATGGAGAGGCTGAAATTCAGCTCAATCCCGCAGTTGTCGATTTTCAACTGGATACGGAAGCCATGCTCGCTGCGGCTGACCTGGAGCGTACTCAGAAACTATTCTGGGAGGAGTTCTGGGACTACCTGTGGGGGCGCACAACCAACCCCCGTTCAGTCCCCCTGCGTTCTTCGTTTTCCGAAACGCGCCTGCGCGCCTATCTGGACGAAATTGCCGAACGCTACGACCAGGCTCCCGTGCCCGCGCGCCCCGTCGCTGGAACCACCAATTTTGAGGCAGGTCAACCCGGCTATATTTTGGATGCGGATGGCGCGGTGCTGCTGATTGAAAACGCCTTACAATCATTACAAGGCCGCGCGGTGGATTTACCGCTGGCGCGCACCGACCCGACCCGGCCATCTATGCGCAATCTTGAAATTCTACTCCAGCAAACTTTGCAAATTTCTGGCTTCGATGGCATTGCCGGTATCTATCTGATCGATCTTCAGACTGCACAGGAATTGCACTTCGCCCACCAGCTCGGCGAAAATTTACCGGTGAATCCAGATATTGCCTTCACCGCCTCTAGCATTATCAAGGTCCCCATCATGGTTTCGGCCTACCGGCGCATTTCCGATAATCCGGGTGAGGAGACCACGAAGCTGCTGCAGGATATGATCACCGCCTCGGGGAATGAGGCGGCTGACTGGTTGATGGACCGGGTGATCGATCCCACACGCGGCCCGCTGATCGTCACGGAGGATATGCAAACCCTTGGTTTGCAAAACACATTCCTGGCAGGAAAATTCACGCTCGGCTCGCCTCTTTTGGCTACTATCCGCACGCCTGCCAACCAGCGCACCGATGTGAACACAGACCCGGATATCTACAGCCAGACCACTCCATCGGATATCGGCATGCTGCTGGGTGATCTTTACCAATGCGCCCAATCCGGGGGTGGAACCCTGCCGGCTGTTTTCGCCGGTGAGATCACGCCTGCTGAGTGCCAGGAAATGATCAATCTACTGGTGGCGAACAAACTGCCTGTCTTGCTCACCGCAGGCATCCCGGAAGGCACGCGCATCGCCCATAAACACGGCTGGGTAACCTTTAATGGGGTGATCAATGCGATTGGGGATGCAGGCATTATCTATTCCCCAGGCGGGAATTATGTCCTGGCTGTGTTCCTGCATCACCCCGTCCAATTGGTCTGGGATCCAGCCTCCTTGTTGATCTCCGAATTGTCCCGCGCAGTCTACAACTACTTTAATTTACCCGGATCGTAATCCGATCCCCACCACGAAATTACTTGCCCATTAGCGAGGTGGTTCTTGTTACAATCCTGGGAAATCAAACTATAATCATAATGAGGCTTACGAGAATGGATCATGCGTAAGCGATCCGTGTTCAAGAAAGGGAGTATTTATGCTGACTCTATTTGAAGAACTATTTTTGTTATCTTTAGATGAAGATACCGGCAATATCCTATCCTTTGCTAAAAAACCCTTTGCCTACGCGATGACCGGGTCAATTCTGGCCGAATTGGTATTGCTGGATAAAATCCGGCTCAATGAAAAGCACCGTCTAGAATTGGGCGACTCGAATGCAACCGGGGATGAAATCCTGGATGAGGCCATCCACGCACTCCAATCCACGGAAAAACCACACCGACCCAGTTATTGGATTAGCCAGCTGGATCTAAAACCGAAAAAGCTTCGTGACCAAATGGGGACTCGCCTGGCAACCCGGGGGCTGCTGCATCAGGAAGACAAACGTTTCTTCTGGATTTTTGCAGAGGAAGAAGAAGACCATCCTATGCCGCTGCTTAAGTATCAGCTGAAGGCCGCTCTGCGAGATAAGATCCTATCCAATGAGTCCAGCGAAGCACGGTGCCTGGCGTTGGTGAAGATCCTGGCTGCCAGCGGATTGCTCGAGCTGATCTTTACACGGGATGAGCTGCCCTTAGCGGGGCGTGTGATTAAAGAGAAGGTTATTCGCTCTGCGCTTGAAAATCCTGCACTACAAACCATTGAAGAGATCGCCCAGGCAGTTGCAACCACGCTGGAGGACGCTGAAGATTAAAACACGCCTGGCAGACACCTGTAAGCCCCGGACATCTGGCAGATAGTTTCAATCAACGGAATTGCAGCCTTGCTCCACTCAGTTATAGGCCAGGCGGGTGGCTTCATCAGCCATGGTATATTGCAGCAGCGGAATCCAGACTGGATCATTCCAGGTTCCAAGATGAGTATGCATATCCAAATATTTCTTGGGGATGGGATGCGTGCCTGGAATCACTTTTACAGCATAGCGTTTTTCCAGGAAAGCCATAAATGTTTGGATGTATGGACAAGGGGGATAGCCGACGAGTAATCCGGTTGCCAGGTGAATTACCTGTGCGCCATTTTTAACCATCTCTTCGCCAGCATATTCCACATTACCGCCGGGACAGCCCGCACAGGTTGTGTAGCCTACTAATTCCAATTCCGTATCGCCGTAGATACTGAAAGCGCCTTCCCTGTTTCGCATGGAGCGCAGGCATTTCCCGCCTGCACAGGTATGGTAACGAGCGCAGATGATGATCCCAATCCTGATCTTTGTTTCCATTACGCCTCCACAAACTGCAACCCTGAATGTATTCTCCGAATAGAAAAACCAGCCTTCTGCACAACGCAGCCTGCCAATATATGTGTGCGTTAGATAACACTATCATGCCATTATACATTACACTGTACATTATTATTGTACAGGTTAATTTACATGACAGATGCAACTAAACGCAGGAGCTTTGGAGCAAGTGTGATTGAGCAGACTTGCGGATTGCGTGAGATCAGAAGTATAATTGCGACACTGCCCCCGTAGCTCAATGGACAGAGCGCCTGACTTCGGATCAGATGGTTGCGCGTTCGAATCGCGCCGGGGGCACCATATGCAGGGGTTTCACGCCTGCATACCGCCACA
>Ga0105094_10000921_pt1 | contig 15083 bp, 12 predicted proteins | sample PPLLak1March2015_2_FD_87023 | JGI IMG/M metagenome (GOLD analysis project Ga0105094, IMG submission 87023) | Freshwater sediment microbial communities from Prairie Pothole Lake near Jamestown, North Dakota, USA - PPLs Lake P8 Core (3) Depth... | ecosystem: Environmental > Aquatic > Freshwater >...
CTGTGGCGGAGGCGTCAGCACGTTGTCCCCATACAGGGAATGGCGGGACTCGGCCTCGCTCGGCGAGAGCCCGCCGGTGCGGGTGTCAAGCGCTTCAAAAACCTCGTGTGGCCGAAGCGCGTGCAGGGGGCGAAGGTCCATGTGGGTTGGGAGGCACCGGCCGCGCCGCGCCGATGACCGGATGGATTCTACACCGCCGGGGGTTCGGCGGGCGGCGTACCAGAGGCGCCCGGTTCCTCTGGATGGTCGATGCGGTCATCCGGCGGGAGGTAGGCCTCCAGGTAGCTGGCGCGGTGCCCGGCGTTGACCGCATCCTCATACGTCCCCGGAGGGAGCGACGGCTCGAAACGCACCGGCCGGCGCACGCCAAACCACTCCCAGAAGCGGGCGATGCTCGTCAGCAATACCACCCGGTACTCCTGTGTCTTCAGCGACTGCCACTCGACGATCGAGCCCATCGGGCCCTCGATGCGCGACTTGTCGCGCACGATGCGGCGCACGGCTCCGGCATCGCGGTAGCCGATGGGAGAGATCAGGATTGCGTGGGCCATCAGAATCAGGAGGCTGAGTGAGATCAAGACGACCCAACCCCCTTCCGACCACTTGCCGACGATCTGCCCCAGGAAGACGATCGCACCCAGGGCGGTTGCCGCGCTGGCGCCGAGCAGGCCCCACGCGCGGGCACGGCCATGGACATGCTGTTGAATATGCCGGCGGATGGCCCAACCCATCGCCGTGATCGGCAGGAAGACCCCGACCCCGTAGAAGGGGACTGCCACGCTGGTCTCGCCCCGCACAAGGAACTGGATGACCATCGCCGCGACCACGGCCGCCGTGACCGGTCGGGTAAATGTGCCCTTTCGATTGCGGAAGACCACCACTTCCGGGAGCTCACCGATGGCTACGTTGCGCCAGGCCATCGACTGGATGTCCTGGAAAGCGGTCATTGAGGCGGCGACCAACATCATCACCGCCAGAATCTGGTAGGCCCAGTAGAGCGTGATCCCGCCGGGAACCTGGCCGAAGCCGATAAAGGCCAGGTTGCCAACCAATGTCCGCCCGTCGGTCCCGTCGAAGACGTTGAAACGAATGGCGAAGATGGTGAGGAACAGGGTCGTCAGCCCGCCGTAGAACAAGAAGGCTGTCTGGACGGTGCGCCCAATCCCCGACTTGCCGCTGTAGAAGCGCCAGAGCCAGCCGAGCTTCGGCAGGCGCCGCTTGCCCCAGCTCACGAAGGAGGCATCCTCGTCCTTGACGAACTGGATGCCGTTGGACATTGCTTCCAGGCCGGAGAGGGCGACCATGCCCTTCATGGCTGCGGTGAGGAGATGCATCAGGGCTTCCCCGACGGTGGCCGCCTCGCCGACGGGCTCCTGTGGGTGCGGGGGGACGCCGCGGCTTGCCGCTGCAAACAGGCCTAGCGCCAGAATCACGGTCAGCCCCAAGAAGACGGTCAGCAGGGTGAAGGTAACCTGAGACGATTCGCCTCGCCCGCGGATTGTGATGTACCAGGTGATGGTGGCCAACGAAGCGCCCAGGGCAAAATGCCAGAACCAGTGGATGCCGTAGGAATTGGTAATTGAAAGCAGCTGGTCGACGCCGGAGAGGGTTGAAACCACGATCGTGAGCACGTAGTCCTGGATCAGCACCACGGCGACGATCAGGCTGATCGAGGCGCCCAGGTAGCGCATGGATGCGGTGAACGATCCGCCGCCCTCGTTGAACACGCCCAGCGAGTACATATACAAGGCGCCAAACACGAAGTTGGCCAGGGCGATGGCTGCTACCGCGAAGTACGCCAGATGCTCCAACCCGAGCGGATGGAGGGCGCTCATCATCTCGCCCGTGGCGTAGAAGTACGAGGTGAAGTAATCGACGCCGAAGAGTGCCACTGCCGCCGCCAACCCGATCTGGCCCGCGCCGTGAACCAGGGCATCCTCGGACTTCTCTCGGGGGGCCGCCCGCAGGGCAAGGGCGATCAAGGCGATGAGCACGGCAATTGCAAACACGGGGCACCTTCTCTGGGGGCGGGCTCAGCGGCCGCGGGAGCTCGTATCGAAACTCTGTCGCAGCATTTCCAGTTCCTGCAGCAGATGTCTGCGGGTGGCCGGATCGAGGCGGGTGTCCTGGGCGACCTTGGCTGCCTCTTCCTCAGCCGCGCGTACGACGAAGGCCGGGACGAACATGATCCTCCCAGCCGGAATCACCTCGAAGTCGCGGCTGCGCATCTCGAGCGCCTGATCGTCGAAATACGGCAGACTCAGGCTGAGCCCGCGATTCAGATCGCTGGCCGCGGCCCGGCGGCGGATGGTCTGGATGATCTCGGCGGTCTGATACCGGGCGAGCGCCCGCCCCTGGTTGAGCAGCTGGCCGAGAATACCGTAGCGTTTGCGTTGATACTCCGGGTCGGCGACCATGTAGGACGCCAGCGACACTGCGGCATGCAGCACACTCAGATACTTCTGCATAGAGGCCACGTGCGCTTCGGCTTCCGCCAGGCTGCCCACCAGCAACTGGTCCTTATCGTCGAAGGCCACCCATTGCGGCAGGAAGAACGGACGGGCCGCCGGAACGTACGGGACGAGCAGCTCCCCGCGTCCGCCGGCGTCCTCCCCCTCTTCGACGATGGCGTCGGTCTGGGCTGTAATGGCCGAGGCGGGCTCCAGGCCGTCGACCTCGGGGATGAACGGGATCATCTCGCCTTCCGTCGAGCGATAGCTCACTTTCTTCCCAGCCGGAAGCAACACGTGGATCATGTGGTGCACGGTGGCGAAACGGATCAGACGCGCGGCGGCGGAGATCGGCGGGTCGCTGGATTGTTCTAGCTCGGCCAGCCGCTGGCGGGTGGTCACGCGGATGTCGGAGCGGGTCACCCGGTCGACGAAGCCGCCGATGGACTCGTTGCGCTGTTCGGGGGCAATCCTGCCCGGCTTGGCGGTGGCGGCATCCACAACAAGCTGATCTGGGAGGGCAAAGCGAATCTGAGTGCCTTGGCCAAGCAGTCCGTCCGCGATCTGCGCCGCCTGGGCATCCAGGAAGCGCTGCACGGTCTTGCTCTGGCTGCGATAGAGCACCTCGTTTGCCTGGAGTTCTTCGAACAGGTGACCGGGGAGAGCCGGGGTGTCCGCGCTGCCTGGGATTGGAGCATGAGGAGGGTCGTTCCTGGCCATGAGGTGACTCCCGCCTGCCTGCCGGGCCGGCCCCCCCTCCGAAGGGAAAGCCGGGCGGCCGCAGGTTCAAGGGCGAAGTGTACCCGAAATCGCTGCGTCCGAAGAGCGCGGGGAATCCCCGATGGGCGAGGGGGCGGGTCGTGACCTCGCCTGGGAAACCCAGGGGGGAGGCAGCGGAGCGGGCGCTAGTCCGGGCGAAGCGGCGAGCCGGAGGCCGGGGCCGCCGGCTCCAGATAGCCGGCAAGGATGGAAGGCGCCTCCGGGTGATCACTGTGCACGGCTTCATCGTAGGCGCCGGCGATTGCGGGGACCTCGTACCGCACCGGCCGACGAATACCGAACCACTCGGCGAAGCGGGCGATGCCGACCAACACCTGGTAGCGGTATTCCTGCATCTTCAGCGACTGCCACTCGACAATGGAGGCCATCGCCCCCTGCACGCGGGCCTTCTCGCGCACGATGCGATGGATCTGCGTCGGCTGCCGATGGCCGTAAGGCGAGAGCAGGATGGCGTGCGCGATCAGGAAGAGCAAGGTGAACGAGATCAATACCACCCAGCCTCCCTCCGCCCATTTGCCGACAATTTGACCGACAAAGATCGTGGCCGCCAGAATCGTGGCCAGTGTGGCTCCGACCACGCCCACTGCCCTCTTCCGACCGGTGAAGCTGACTTGAACATGCCGGCGGATGGCCAATCCCATCACGGCGATCGGCATGAAGACACCGACACCGTAGAACGGCACGGCGAGAGTCGTCCGACCGCGCACGATGAGTTGGATCACGACGGCGGCGATGAACCCCGCTGTCACCGAGCGGGTGAAGGTGCCGGACGAATTGCGGTAGACCACGACCTCCGGCATCTCGCCGATGGCCACATCTCGCCAGGCCGTGGCCTGCAGATCCTGGAAGGCGGTCATCGAGGCGGCAGCCAACAGGGCGACGGCCAGGATCTGATAGACCCAGTACAGCGAGATTCCGCCGGGGATCTCGCCGAATCCGATAAACGCCAGGTTGCCGACCAGCGTGCGGCCGAGCGTGCCGTCAAAGACATTGAAGCGAAGGGCGAAAGTCGTCAACAGCAGCGTCGTCAGCCCGCCGTAGAACAGAAACGAAGTCTGCACCACTCGGCCGATGCCAGACTTGCCGCTGTAGAATCTCCAGAACGGCATCAACTGCGGCAGGCGGCGCTTGCCCCAGCGCACGGGCTTGATGTCCTCATTGATCACGAACTGGATCCCGTTGGACATCGCTTCCAGGCCGGAGAGAGCCACCATGCCCTTCATCGAGGCCGTGAGCAGGTGCATGGCCGCCTGGCCCAAGGTGACGGCCTGCACCGGCTCCTCATAGGGCGCCGGCGACACACCCCGCGACACAGCCATGATCAGGCCGATCGTCATGATCGCGGTCATCATCACGAACACTCCCAGCAGGGTGAAGGTGATGCGCGCGGACTCGCCGCGGCCGCGGATGGTGAGGAACCAAGTGATGGCCGCCAGCGAGGCGCCGATCAGGAAGTGGTAGACCCAGTTCTTGCCGTACAGTCCGACGATCGAGAGCAGCTGGTCTCCACCCGACAACGCTGAGACGACGATGGTCAGCACGTAGTCCTGGATCAGGACCACGGCCACGGTCAGGCTGAGGGTGGGCCACAAGTAGCGCATCGAAGCAGTGTACGACCCTCCGCCTTCGTTGAAGATTCCCAGGGAATACATGTAGAGGGCACCGAAGACGAAGTTGGCGAAGGCGATGACAAACACGGCGATATAGGCGTAGTGTTGCAGACCATATGGGTGCAGCGCGTGCAGCATCTCACCCGTGGCGTAGAAGTAGGAGGTGAAGTAGTCCACCCCGAATAACGCCAGGGCGGCGAGCATGCCGATCTGGCCGGCGCCGTGGACGTGGGTGTGCTCCTTGTTCTCGCGCGGGGCGAGCCTGGCTGCAAGCAGGAAGATGGCGACCAGCAGAATGATGGAGAACATCTCAGTCTCGAAGGGACCTTTCGCCAGGGGGAGCAGGCGGCGGTTGGAAGGCTTGCTCCAGCGCCTGGAGCGAGGCGAGCAGGCTGGCCTGCATGGAGGGGGTCAGGCCATTCTCGCTCAGGATCTGTTCCCGCTCCCGCTCGACGGCCAGAACGACGAAGGCCGGCAGAAACATCACGCGTCCCGGCGGAATGATCTGGATCTCCCGCCAGCGCAACTCGAGTGCCTGGTCGTCGTAGTACGGCAGGCTGATGCTCAGCCCCCGATCCAGCGTGTGGGCGGAAGCCCGTCGCCGGATCTTGGTGATGATGTCGCCCAGCTGAAGCTGGACCAGCTGGAGCCCGCGTTCTGCATAGACTGCTTCGACCTGCCCGGGCTCCCGTCGGACTTCCGCTCCGGTGAGGTTCGGGAGGGAGAGGGATGCAGCGTCCACGCCCATGGTGGTCTTCTCTCCTGATCGTTCGTAGGCACCGAGTCAGCTTGGAGCAAGACGCTCGGTCGCGGTGGAGCCCGGACGTACTTCGGGGCTCGGCTGAACTGTATGCCCGCGGGATAAGGCCCCGATAAAGAAATGGATGGGTCGAATAAAGAACAAATAAATACCGCCGGAATCAGCCGGCGGCAGGAGCATTGGCAGGGGTGGGCTAGTGACGGACGACGGCTTCGGGGAACCTGCCGGTTTCGAGGTACGGCGCCAGCAGCGAGGGAGCCGCCGGATCGTCGATATGCAGGGCATGATTGTAGTCGCCGGCGGGAACGGGGCGGGCGTCGGTCACCGGGCGGCGCACGCCGAACCGCTCCCAGAAGCGGGAAAGGCCCAGCAGCAGCGAGTAGCGGTATTCCTGCATCTTGAGGGATTGCCACTCGACGATCGAGGCCATCCCGCCGCGGACCCGCGCCTTGTCCCTCACGATGCGGTGGATCTGTATTGGGTCTCGATGCCCGATCGGCGAGAGCAGGATGGCGTGCGCCGTAAGGATCAACGTGGTGAAGGTCACCAGCCGCACCCAGCCGCCTTCTTCCCACTTGCCGAAGACCTGGGAGACGAAGATGAAGGTCGACAGGCCGCCGGCGAATCCGGCAGCGCGCGCCCCCCAAGTGCGCATGCGGCCCACGTAGTGACTGAGAATGTGCTTGCGGACGGCGAAGCCCATGATGGCGATCGGCATGAACACCCCGACGCCATAGAACGGGACGGCCACACTGGTGCGGCCGCGCACGATGAACATGATCACGACCGCCGCCAGGAAGGTGATCGTGACCGATCGGGTGAAGGTGCCCCGCTGGTCGCGATAAATGATCGCCTCGGGAATCTCGCCGATGGCGACGTCACGCCATTCGGTCGCCTGGGCATCCTGGAGAGCGGTCATCGAGGCTGCCGCCAGCAGGGCTACCGCCAGAATCTGATATGCCCAATACAGCGTGATCCCCCCCGGCAACTGGCTGAATCCGATGAAGGAAAGATTGCCGATCAGCGATCGCCCCAGCGTTCCGTCGAAGACATTGAAGTGGAGGGCAAAGTAGGTCAGGAACAACGTCGTCATCCCGCCGTAGAACAGGAAGGAGGTCTGGACCACACGCCCAATCCCTACCTTTCCGCTGTAGAAGTGCCAGAGCCAGTTCAGGCGAGTGACCTTGCGCTTGCCCCATTTCACCAGGGCGAAGTCCTCGTTCTTGAAGAACTGGATGCCATTCGAGACGGCCTCCAGTCCGGTAAGCGCAACGATCCCCTTCATGGTTGCGGTCAGCAGGTGGAATAGGGCCTGCTGCAGCGTAGTCTCGTGAAGGACCTCGGCAGGCGCAGGCGGCACGCCGCGGGCGACCGCTGTGAAGAGACCGATGGCCATCACGATCGTCAGCTCGACGAATACTCCGAGCAGCAAGAAGACGACGAAGGATGAATCGCTACGACCGCGGATCGTGAGATACCAGGTGATGGCCGCAAGGCCGGCGCCAATCAGGAAGTGGTAGAGCCAATTCTGCCCGTAGAGATTGAGGATCGAAAGCAACTGATCGCCGCCCGACAGCGCCGACACAACGATGGTCAGGGTGTAGTCCTCGATCAAGACCACCGCCACCACCAGGCTGAGGAAAGGGGTCAGGTAGCGCATGGAGGCGGTGTACGACCCGCCGCCTTCGTTGAAGATGCCCAGGGCGTACATGTAGAGTGCCCCGAAGACCAGGTTTGCCAGGGCGATGAATGCAACGCCGATGTAGGCGTACTGCTGCAGCCCGTAGGGATGCAGGGCGGACATCAGCTCGCCGGTGGCGTAGAAGAACGACGTGTAGTAGTCGACGCCGAACAGGGCAATGGCCGCCAACAAGCCGATCTGACCGGCGCCGTGGACGTGCTTGTCCTCGGCCTTCTCACGGGGCGAGATGCGATATGCAAGGAAGACAAACAGAACCAATAAGGCGACGGAGAGCATCGCAGGCTACCTCGGGCCGGGGTCGGACCAGCGGCTCTCGGGGGTGCTGGTGGCAAATGCGCGGGCAAGGCGGTGCAGGCCGTCGAGCAAGTGTTCCCGCGTAGTGGGGTTGAACTCGGTGGCCGCCCGCACTCGTGCAATTTCACGCTCGGCAGCCAGCACCACGAAGGCGGGGACGAACAGAATGCGGCCCTGCGGGATTACGGTGAACTCCCAGTAGCGCAGGGCCAGGCGTCGATCGTCGAAATAGGGCACGCTCACCCGCAGGCCGCGATCCAGCAGGTGGCGAGCGGCCCGCAGCTTGATCTCGTCGATCAGCTCCTCGGCGGCCAGCCGGGCGAGCGCCCGGCCGCGCGCAACGCGATCGGGCTCAACCCGTTGCCGTTCGGGAGAGGAGAACGCCTCCTCCGTAGACCCTGGCAGATAGGTGGTGATACCGACGGTGCCCATGTTCGCTTCCTCTTCCAGGCGCGTGATCGACCCTGATCAGTCTCACACCCTGGGATAAGGAGGGAACAAAGAAAGCAGGCAATAGGATGAAAAGGGAATAAAGGACCGCGTGGGCCGTGCGTGCCTGGAGCCGGCTGCACGTCGGCCGTTTGCGGCTTAGCCTTCGACGACGAAGCGGTATCCGATGCCCGGTTCGGTGGTCAGGATCTGGGGATGATCCGGATCATCCTCGAGCTTCTTTCGAAGCTGGCGCATATAGACCCGAAGGTACTCCACATGATCGGCGTATTCCTGGCCCCAGACAGCCGTCAAGATGGCGTGGTGGGTGAGGACGCGCCCGGCATGGGCCGCCAGGTGCGCCAGCAGCTTGAACTCGGTGGCGGTGAGCTTGACTTCGACTCCGTTACGCCGCACCTGGAAGTCGGCCAGGTCGATCTCCAGTGCGCCGGAGGTGACGATCGGCTTGGGGCTGCCCTTGGCCCGGGCGGAGTGACGCAACGCGACCCGGATGCGGGCCAGCAGCTCTTCGATGCCGAAGGGCTTGGTCAGGTAGTCGTCGGCACCGCGATCAAGGGCCGCAACCTTGTCGCGCTCTGTATCGCGCACCGAGAGCACGATAATTGGGACCTGCGTCCACTCCCGCAAACGACTGCAGACTTCGATGCCGTCGATGTCCGGCAGGCTCAGGTCGAGAATGATCACCTCCGGCTGCTGGGCTGCGGCCAGCGTCAAGCCTTCCTCGCCGCGGCTGGCGGTGGCAACCCGGAAGTGCTTGGCAAGGAGGATCGTGCGCACGGCGCGCAAGATCTGTGGCTCGTCGTCGATCACCAGGACCAGGGGTTGCTGGGTCATGCAATCTCCGTCAGGCTGGGGGCCGTGCCTTCCCAGGTCAGCGGCAGCGTGAAGTTGAAGGCCATGCCCTCGTCGGTGTTCTCGGCCCAAATGCGTCCGCCGTGGGCCGCGATGATCCCCCGGCAAATCGAGAGCCCGAGGCCGATCCCGGTGACCCGATCGGAGGCCGTCACCCGGTGGAACTTGTCGAAGATCCGCTCCAGGTCCTCGGGGGGTACCCCGGGGCCCCGGTTCGACACCTGGACTCGTAACCACCCGCCCTCCAGCGGGGCCGCCGTCACTCGGATCACCGACCCCGTCGCGGAGTACTTGGCGCTGTTGCTCAGCAAGTTGACAAACACCTGCTCCATCTGAATGTAGTCGACGGGGATCAGCGGCAAGTCGTCGGAGACTTCGATCTGCAGGCGCTGGGGATCAAGGGTGTTGCGCAGGCGAGCGATCACCGAGCGGACGATGTCCGCCAGGACGTTCCAATTGCGTTTGGGTTCAAGGTAGCCGGCCTCGATTCGGGTCATATCCAACAGGTTGCCGACGAGCAGGTTCAGATGGTCGGTCTCCTCATCCACTGCTTGCAGCAGGTCCCTGCGAGCGCGCGTGTCCCAATCGACCTCTTCGCTGAGCAGGCTGGTCACGGAGGCCTTGATCGTCGCCAGCGGGCTGCGCAGTTCGTGCGACACCGAAGAGAGCAGAGTGGACTTGAAGGCATCGCTCTGCGCAAGCAGGCGCGCCCGGCTCTCGGCCACCGCCAGCTGCGCCCGTTCGATGGCCAGCGCAGCCGCGAGGCCGTAGGTGGTCAACAACTGCTCTTCCTCGCTGGAGATCCCGTTGGGAGGCGCCCAGAGGACCAGCTCGCCCAGCAGACCTCGCATCCCCTGGATGGGCAGCGAGATCGTCGGGCGGGTTGGCCGCAGGCGCGCTTCGGCCGGCAGGTAGCACTCGGCGCCGGCGGAGTGTCCATCGGGGTTCAGGATCACCCCGACCTGCCCGCCGGGCAGGGTCATCCGGATGCGTTCCGCAATTGTGCGACAGATCGAGGCAAAATCGGTCTGCCCGAGCAGCGCCGAGTTGAGCTCATTCAGATGCCTCGCCTCGCGCTCTCGAGCCCTCGCCCGCGCCAGGGCGGCCTGGACCGCACCGAGCAACTGGCTGATGGTGATGGCGACGATCAGGAAGACGATGAGCTCCAGCGCGTCCTGCGGCTGCAGCACGCGCAGCGTGTAGTAGGGAGGCAGGAAGAAGAAGTTCAGTGCGAGAAAGGCGGCGACCGCGGCGGCGATGCCGGAAGGCAGACCCCACAGCGCTGAACTGATTCCAACGGGCAGCAGATAGAGCAAGGCAACGGTCGGCGTGCTCAGCCACGGTTGCGCCAGGCTCAACAGGGCTGTTGTAGCAGCGATCGCAAGCAGCGAATAGAAGATGCGCAGCAGAGCGTGAGGGACGTGTCGGGTCATGCCGGCTTCCTGCCGGGCCCATTATCCACCCATTGGCGGTGGCCGGTGTGACCGGCCGTGCCGTCGCCGGGGTGGTGGCGGATGGTTATGGCGAGGGGGTCAAGCCGCCAGAGTCCCTGCTGCCGTGGAGGGGGGTCAGGTGGCTTGGCTGAGGGAGATCTCTGCCATCACCGGATGGGCGGCGTGGCGCTCGATCCACTGGCCCAGGCTCTTCAGGTCGACCGGCTTGTGCAGCACGCCCTGGGCTCCGGCGGCCGCCGCGCGCACATCCAGATCAGCCTCGGCACTGGCGGTGACGAACACCACCGGGAGGTCCCGAGTGGCGGGGGTGGCGCGAATCCGGTACAGCGTCTCGAACCCGTCCATCCCCGGCATCATCACATCAAGCAGCACTCCATCGGGAGGGCAATCGGTGATCGCCTGCAATGCCGCTGGGCCGCTGCTTGCGCCCTGCGCCTGATGACCGAGGACCTGCAGCGCCAGGCTGAGGATGCGTACCGTGTCGGGCTCATCGTCGACGATCAACAGTCGCGCCATGGCTCCCGCTTTCGCTGCCATCCGGCCGGAAGATATCCAGCTGGTTGTCCCAATTCTAGGCGGGTCGCGGGGCAGGCGGCCTTCCAGCAAGCTTACAGTCCGGGGGGGCGAGGCCTGACGCTGCAGTACGCGTCCGGTGCCGCTTGGGGCACCCATCCCGAGGCCTTGCCCGGAGCAGGGGGTTTTCTCCCCATAGCCAAGTGCCAGTGACGCAAGTGAGGCCAGATGCCGAAAGTGATCGATTGCCCCGGATGTGGAGCGCCGCTGGATGTGGCGCGGATTGCGCATGTCACCCGTTGCCCGTACTGTGGCCATTCCATTGACCTGTCGGCCCTGACGGGGGGACGGCAGGCGGCTCAACCCATCGTGATCCAGGTGACGCGGTGGAAGGCCGCCCGCTGGGCGGGCGGGCTGACCTGCCTGATCGTGGGGATCGGCCTGGCGGTCGCCGCGGCAGGAGTCGCCACGGCGCTGCTGGCGGGCGGGATCGGCCTGGCGGCCACCCTGCCCGGGGCATGGCAGGCGGCGCTGGCGCAAGGGCTGCCTTCGGCGCAAGAGCCCAGCGCCATCTCCTCCTTCGGTGGCGAAGGGATCGGCCCGGGATTGTTCACCGACGCCCGCAGCATCGACGTCGATGGGGAGGGCCAGATCTACGTCGGTGAGTATCAAGGCGGCCGGGTGCAGGTCTTCGCGCCAGATGGCGCCTTCCGGACTCAATGGCATGCCGAGCGCGACCTGCCCCTGCGTGGCCTTGCCGTCACCCGCACCGGAGAAGTGATCCTGGCGCAGGGAGGCGAGCTGCAGCGCTACGACGGAGCGAGCGGCGCGGCGTTGGGGCCGGTGACGACCGCCCAGGCGGGATTCGACGATATCGCCGTCACCGCCGACGGCCTCCTGCTCGCCTCGCGCTACTTGGACGGCGACGACGCGCTGGTCGTCCTCGCGCAGGACGGCGAAACCCTGCTGACGATCTCCAGGGCGGTCAGTGGACAAACCGGCGACTCTGAACTGGATGTCCGCGTCGCGGCCGATGGACGAGGCAAGCTGTTTGGCTTGGGAACATTCAACGAAACGGTGGTTGTGTTCTCGCCGCAGGGGCAGTACCTTAACCGGGTGGGGAGCGAGGGGGATGAACCAGGCCAGCTGAGCGCGCCCTCATCCATCGAGGTCGACGGGCAGGGTCGGATCTACGTTGGCGACATCGATGGAGTAGAGGTCTACCAGCCGGACGGCCGGCATCTGGCGACGATCGAGGTGGAGGGCTTCCCCTTCGGGCTGGCCTTCGCCCCGGACGGCCGGCTGCTGGTGGTCAATGGGAGCCGGGTTGCCTGGTACAAAGGCCTGGAATAGCTCCAGCCGCCGGGATCGACGGTGTGCCTGCCGGCCATTCACGCGATGGGCGCTCCAGCCGCAAGCAGATTAGGAGAAGCCAGTCCATGACGACGACGGTGACGCGCCGTGAGAAGTGGATGTATGGCTCGGGAGACCTGGGGTTCGCCCTGACCAACACCATCCTGAGCGTGTACTTCGCGCTGTTTCTGACGGAGGTTGTCGGGGTCCAACCCGCCGTCGCCGCGCTGGCAATCTTTCTGGGAAGCACCTGGGACTACATCAACGATCCGCTGGTGGGCTACCTGTCGGATCGGACGCGCACCCGGTGGGGGCGGAGGCGCCCGTACCTGCTGTTCGGCGCGCTGCCCTTCGCGATCGCCTTCACGCTGCTGTGGTGGCAGCCGCCGCTTGATTCGGTTCCGGCGCTGGCGCTGTACTACGCCTTCGCCTTTGCTCTGTTCGATACGGCCGCCTCGTTCGCCTATATGCCCTTCTACGCGCTGACCCCGGAACTCACCAGCGACTACGACGAACGGACCACGCTCACCGGCACCCGGATGTTCTTCTCGATCCTGGGCAGCCTGATCGCCTTCACCGTGCCCCTGGCGATCGTCGGTGTTTTCAGCCCGGAGAACGCCAGCCGGGTGCTGCTGATGGGCGCCGTCTTCGGTCTGGTTTCCGCGATTCCCCTGTTGCTGGCGTTTGCCGGCACGCGCGAGCGTCCCGAGTTCATGCATCAGCCCCGCACTGGCTTCCGCGAGTCGATCCGCACTTCCTGGCGGAACCGGCCCTTTGTCTTCGGCTTGATGCTGTTCATGTTCAATGGCGTGGCGATGAGCATCATCCAGGTGAACCTGCTGTACTACATCAAGCACGTCGTGCAGCGCGAGTCGCAGAGCGACCTGATCCTGGGAATGATCTTCGTGGTAGCGCTGCTTGCGCTGCCGCTGTGGTTATGGGTCTCGGGACACCTGAACAAGCGCTGGGCGTACATCATCGGCATCGCGTTCCTGGCAGTGGTCCTGATGGTGCTGGCCTCATTGGGGCCGACCACGGGCATGCCGCTGATCGTGACGCTGTGCGTGTTGGCGGGGATCGGGGTCTCGGCGATGCACGTGCTGCCCTGGGCGATCCTGCCCGATGCGATCGAGTACGGCGAGTTGCAGAGCGGTCAGCGCAATGAGGGCATGTTCTACAGCCTGATCACACTGGCGCAGAAGGTTGCCTCATCACTCGCTGTTCCGCTGGCGCTGCTGGTGCTCCAGGCCAGCGGGTACGTCGCCGGCGGAGGCACCCAGCCCGACAGCGCGATCTTCGGGATTCGAATGGTGGCTGGCCCGATCCCCGCGCTGGCGCTGGGGGCGGGGATTGTGTTCACGCTGCTGTACCCGCTGGGCCGTGAGAACTACCGGGAGATCAACCGCCAGCTCGAGGAGCGGCGCCAGGCCGCGCCGGAGGTCGCCCCCTAGGATGCAGGGAAAGATCGAGGTTCAGCTCGTCCGCAATCGGCGCCAGCAGCATGCGTTCCTCACCTTCCCCTGGCAGCTGTATCGATCGGACCCGCTATGGGTGCCGCCCCTGTTGCCTGAACGGCGCAAGGCGACGGATCCGAGGCGGGGCATGTACTTCAAGGACGGTTACGCCGACTTCTTCCTGGCGCGGAAAGACGGCCACCTGGCGGGCACCGTATGCTGCTCTCACGAGAACGGGGGAGAAGCTGGCGAGTGTTCGCTGGGGTTCTTCGAGTGCATCGATGACTACCCGGTCGCTGAGGCGCTGTTCCAGCAGGCTGGGGCCTGGGCTCGTGCGCATGACCTGACCTTGCTGTGCGGCACCTACAACCTGGATCGCGAGGACGGCCGCGGCGTTCTCGTGGAAGGGTGGGATCGGCCGCCGGCTATCCTGTGCGGCCACAACCCGCCCTACTACTCCGGGTTCTTCGAGCGATTCGGCTTCGTCAAACGCCACGATGACGGCCTGGCCTATGCCATGGATATCGATCTTGCCGGGCGAAGCATTCAACGCGCGCAGCGCCTCGCCGATCGGGTCCGCCAGCGCAGAGACTTCTCCGTCCGCTCCGCCAACTTCACCGACCTCGATGGCGAGATCGATCGGATCTGGGATCTGATGAACCGGGGATTGGAGCACCTGCCGGGTTTCGTCCCCTACACGCGCGAGGCGATCGCCGGGATGCTGCTCCCGCTCAAAGACCTGGCGGATCCCGAACTGATCCTGTTTGCCGAGGCGGACGGCAAGACCGTCGGCTGGTTCCCGGCGATCGCGAATTTCAACGAGGTCCTGATCCACCTCAACGGCCTGCGCTACCCTTGGGACTACGTGCGCGGCCTGCGTTTCAAGAACCTGAAGCCCAAGGGGCTCTCGGTGAAAAGCGTGGCCGTGCTGCCGGAATACTGGGACACGGGCGTGGCGATTCTGCTGTTCGCCGAGATGGCGCGCCGCGCCATTCCCAAAGGCTACCGCTGGGTGGATTTCTCCGTCACCGGTGAGGACAACCCGGACACCTGGAACATCGCCCATCACGCCGGCGCCCGGATCTACAAGCGCTACCGCTTCTACAAGAAGGCGCTCGACTGAGCGGTTGACCGGTTTCTACCTCTCGAGCGAAGCCCAGCACTCGCCCGGCATCCTATCCATGTTGGCGTTGCCGAGGGCGTGGATGCAACTGGCCCTCCTGGTGCGGAGGCGCAGGCTGTGGCGGCTGGCGACCGTGACCGCCGGCGCTGAACGTGCCTTGCCGGCTTGCTTGGTGGGGCGCTGGTGTGCGCCGAGGGACTCGGTCGTCAAATCGGCTGCGGGTTGTTGGCTGAGGTTTCTCCTCGCCGCAGGTGTGACGGGACCTGCCCGGCTGGAACACAAGGCTGC
>Ga0105094_10000922_pt1 | contig 15074 bp, 13 predicted proteins | sample PPLLak1March2015_2_FD_87023 | JGI IMG/M metagenome (GOLD analysis project Ga0105094, IMG submission 87023) | Freshwater sediment microbial communities from Prairie Pothole Lake near Jamestown, North Dakota, USA - PPLs Lake P8 Core (3) Depth... | ecosystem: Environmental > Aquatic > Freshwater >...
AACTGCGCGAGATGACCGTTATCCCTCAACTCGCCTTAGGCTGTCCTCAGCTTGCCTAATTTGCTTGCTTTTTGTGCAAGGATTTAACTTTTAAGGTACTAATTTTCTCCCCCCATTCGTTCCTGATTTGTTTTTTTTGAACAAATCATCCGTCCCGGCGGGCAGGTCATTGGGCGAGCCTCCCCTTGCAGAACAGCCGCCCTAAATCGACCTCAACGGCTCGCCCCTACAAGAACTTCGTGTTCCTTTATGTGCCTTCGTGGTTCAGCAATCGAGAAAAAAATTCAAGCCTGACTGTTCTCTACTCTCGATTCTCGTCTCAACCCCCTTTGCCGAACTTCGGCACCCGATCCCCTTATCACCCAATCCCCTTATTACCTAATTCCTTTGGATCTCCGCGCTATATCCCTTTACGGCGATGGGGTCGGCATTTCGGAATTCGTCGGGCTGGGTGCTGGTGTATCACTCGGAGGGGGCGGCGGCGTATACGTGTCGGTCGCCTTGGGCAGGCGTGGCGTCTCCGTCGGGGTGGGCGTGTAGGTGGGGGTCGGTGTCACCGTCGGAGTGCTGGTCGGCGTCGGTGTGACGGTCGGCGTCGGCGTCTCGGTTGCCGTTGCTGTGGCAGTCGGCGTTGGGGTTGGGATCTGGTTATCCAGGCGGACTACCAGCTTGGCGAAAGTGTCCTCTGTGCTCTCCATGTACAGGCGCAGGGTGACCGGCCCGATCGGAATGTCGTCCATATCCCATACATACAACCGCTCGATCTGCGCGATCGGCTCGTTCCAGCGCTCCAGGCGCTCCCACTCGTCGGGGTCATCCCCCAGCCCGTACTCCAGCGTCACCCGCCGGAAAAGCCCGCTGGCATCCGCCCGCCCGAATATCTCCAGCGGGTTGCTGCGGATGCGTTCCTCGTCCCTGGGGGCAGAGAAGGCCAGGATCGGGTGCGGATCTTCAGGCTTGCACTCCTGGGGCGGGGTGAAGGGGATCGGGTCTTCGAAGCCCATCTCTTCTGCCCAGGCCTGCCCGGCCCCATCCTGTCGGATCCACTTCTTAGCCCATGCATCCTTCACGTTCAGCACGAAGCGCTCCTCGGTAAACTCCGAGCAGGCGGCTGAAGTCTTTTGTCCGGTCCAGGTGTCCACCTCTACTTCCTGCCACAAGTCCTCTTCCTTCGGCAAGGGCGGCTGGTCGGCGGCGAAGATCTCGCTGCGCGTGTTCGGGCACCATTCGGATGGCAGCGCCCCCGAGGCTTTGCAAACCGTCATCTCCACGATCCCGCCCGGGCGGCTGAAGGGCGTCGGGTTGCCCCCCGTTAGCTGCTGGATAGCGGTTTGCATGAACTCCGCCCAGATCGGGGCCGCGCCCGTCAGGCCGGTTGTGTTCTGCATCGGGGTATAGTCGGCGTTGCCCACCCACACCCCCACGGCAACATCCGGGGTATAGCCAAGCGTCCAGTTGTCGCGGAAGTCGTTGGTCGTGCCGGTCTTGACCGCCGTACTGAAGGGCAGGTTGAGCACCGAGTTAGCCCCGAAAGCCGGCGTGCGTGCCTCATTATCCGACAGGATGGATGAGATCAGGAACGCGTGCTCGGGGCGGATCACCTGCTCCTGGGGCGGCGCCTGGTAGCGGTACACCTCGGTGCCGCTGTAATCCAGGATGCGTGTGATCGCCACCGGCGGCACGCGCAGGCCGTTGTTGGCAATGGTGGCGTAGACGCCGGTCAGCTCCTTCAGGGTCACCTCGCCGCCGCCCAGGGTCAGCGATAGCCCGTAATCTGGTCTGGTGAGCGTGCTGATGCCCAGCCGGGTTGCCATGGCGATAAAGCCGTCCTGCGCCGGGCTGTTCGGATCGTCGTAGATGCCTACGTACTGCAGCGTCTTCACCGCCGGGATATTGTAAGAGTTCGCCAGCGCCGTGCGCAGCGTCACCGGTCCGTGGATGCCCCCGCCGTAGTTTACCGGCTTGTACACCGGCCCAGGGTCGTTCTCCTTGCCCGATGGAGTGAACTCGCTCGGCACGTCCCAGATCAGCGTGGCTGGCGTCCAGCCCTTCTCGAAGGCTGCCAGGTACGTCACCGGCTTGATCGATGAGCCGGGTTGGCGCGGGCTGACCGCCATGTTGACCTGCCCCGAAATGGCCTCGGCGTAGAAGTCCGCCGAGCCGACCATCGCCAATATCTCGCCCGTTGCCGGTCGGATCGCTACCAGCGCCCCGTTGCTGGCATTGAAATCACTCAGCGTGTCTACTTGTTTCTTGACAATGTTCTGGGCCGCGTCCTGCAGCACTGGGTCCAGGGTGGTGTAGACGGTGAAGCCCGAGCGGTAGATGGTCTGGGCGTCGTACTGCGCTTCGAGCAAGGTGCGGATGTAGTTGACCCAGTGTGGGTAGCGCATGCGCACTTCCGGCGTCTTGAATGTGTAGTTCTTCAGCTCGTTGGCTGCTGATGCTGCCGAGACCGGGTCCATGCACACTGGCTGAGGGCTGTTGCTCACCGTGATGCAGTTCTGCTCCTGGCTGAGCTCGTACATCAGCACCAGCACGTCCTCCTGGCGTTGGAAAGTCGCCTCGGGGTTGGTGTACACGTCGTAAATCGACGGCGCTTGCTGCAGCCCTGCCAGGAAAGCTGCCTGTCCCAGGGTGAGCTGATCCGCTTTGACCCCGAAGTAGGTCTCCGCCGCGGCCTCTACACCGTAAGCCAGGTTTCCGTAGTAGTTCTCGTTCAGGTACAGCTCCAGGATCTCGTCCTTGGAGTAGACGCGCGTCAGCTCGGCCGCCAGCACCGCCTCGCGTATCTTGCGGTCGTACGTGCGCTCGCTGCGCTCAGCCTGTGTGAAGAGCAAATTGCGTGCCAGCTGCTGGGTAATTGTGGATGCCCCGGAGACGATCGTGCCGCCCTGGTAGTTCTGGTAGAAGGCGCGGAAGATCGCCCACATGTCGAAGCCCGGATGGTTGTAGAACTCCTTGTCCTCAGTGGCAATCGTGGCCGCCACCAGGTACGGCGAGATCTGGTCCAGGGACACGTAGGTCCTGCGCCCGGCATTGGGATCGAGGATTTCGTAGAGCAGGTTGCCGTTGCGGTCCAGGATGCGCGTCGTCTCGAACTGCGAGGCCTTCTGGCGCAGCTGGGTGATATCTGGCAGCGTGTTGCGGATGCGGAAATATTGCAGGAATAAGAAGGATGCCCCACACAGTGTCACCAGGGCCAGGACGAATGCCGCGATCACACCAATCCTCAGCAAACATCCCAGGCTGGTGCGCCAGTCCGGACTGGCTTTAGCCGCCGGGGTGGGTGGGTAGGGCAGTGCGGGTGGTCTACCCGCAGGCGGTCTTCCCGGCGGTGGGGGCGGCGAGACTGGGCGAGTGGGCGCAGGACCTGCAGCCCTGCGCGTAGTTGACCGGGGGGCTGAATTGTAGGCCGAAGGCGCCACGCGCGTGGCATCCACGTCCACCTGGTCGACGCGCCGAGGTAAGGGGCTGGCCTCTGCCGTATGTGCGGGGCGCGAGACAATCGCCTTGCCTGGTTCACCGGAGGGTAGTTTAACCGGCTGGGTATCTTCTTCCCCAATCCCCTCGCTTTCCTGGTCGGCTTTACCTTCTTCGCCTTGCCCCTCGTAGACCACCCCTTGGGCTTTTGGCAGCTCCAGGTTTGCCACGGTATCGCCGGGCTGGTGGCCGGGTTCGTCTTCGGACAGGATTAAGGTATCGTCTCGTCCAGCAGCGATTTCGTCCTCGACGGGTAGAGTGCTGCCGTCGATCTCGCCGTTCACGCGCTGGTTCTCAGCTTCGACTTCGGAAAGGATGCGCCTCAATCTTTTTCCAGCGCGGTCCTCGGGGGGTGTTTCATTATTATCAGTCATTGGTTACCTGACCACAGGTACCTGTGGCACATTGCAATCTCTGTGGTGAAATATCTTCTCTCAGTATATCCACATCGCACTCCGTGATCTCTGTGCGCTCCGTGGTCCAATCTCTTCTCTTGATTTCTCCGGATAAATCTCTGCGCATTCTGCGTTCTCTATGGTGCACTCTCTTCTGCTAGTTTATCCAGATGAACCTCTGTGTTCTCTGTGCGCTCAGTGGTTCAATCTCTTCTCTTGCTTTCTCCAGATAAATCTCTGCGCATTCTGCGATCTCTGCGGTGCACCCTCACTCCGGTTTGCTGGCCATCAGCACCACCCACGTACCTTTCATGGTGCTTTCGCCTCCCTGGTTGATGACGTTCAATGCGATAGTAACCGTTCCGCCGCCAATGCGTCGAATGGCTTTTGTCTCCTGCACCACGAGCTCGATGTGGATGGTGTCGCCGATATATATCGGCTTGATGAACTTCCACTCGGTGATCTCCCGGAAGTAGAGCACTGTGCCTTCCATGACACCGGTTTGTGCCGCCAGCCCGGAGGCGATCGACATACCCAGCAGTCCGTGTGCTACACGCTGTCCTGCGGGAGATTTCTTACTGTACTCGGCGTCGGTGTGGATCTGGGTGAAGTCGCCGGATAGGCCGGCAAAGGCGACGATATCGGCTTCCGTCACGGTGCGCCCTGTAGAGACGATCTTCTGTCCAGCTTCGAACTCCTCGAAATACATACCCCTGGGTGTGGCAGGCAAGGGTGACATAGCAGCTCCTGTGGCATAAGGATTAAAAATGGTAAGCCACATTCTAGCATAGTTTTAACTGGGTCTTCACAAGAAAGAAGCCATCGCTGTATGACACTTTGAAATAACCGGGCATATTCCCTCCTCAAAGCCTTGCGAAGGTTACCGCCTTCTACTACAATGAAGGCATGCGCTGGTGGAATATCTCTCCAGATCCAAACTTTGTCCTTTACCTGACAGCCGATGCCCGCCTCGGTCCGGTCAGCTATACCAATGATCAGATCTGGGAGCTCAATTTTGGTGAGGGTGAGCCGCCCGCCATCGCCCTGCGCACCACCTACGGTTTACGCGCCCGGGCGCAGAGGATGTTCCCGCGCTTTGGCGAAGGGGACCGGCTGTTGAGCGATCCGGCCCAGTTCGCCCGCGCCCCGCTGCTGCGCAGCTTCCACCCGAGCTTCGTACGCCTGGAGATGGCGCCTTTTCCTGATATAGACGTTGCAGCCGAGTTCTGGGTTCCACAGTCGCAGGCCATAGCCGGCAGGGTGCAATTTACGAACCAGTCTGACCGGCTCCGGCAGGTACGTTTTGAATGGGTGGCCTCCTTGACCCCCACCAATGGGCAGCGGATGGCTGCCGAGCAGATCCAGGCCAGCAATGTGCTCTGCGGCCAGACTGGCGATCTGTTCCCGGTCGTGTTTATGACCGGTGGGGCGCAGCACGGTAAAGGTCCATACAATTCGTTAGTCCTGGATCTGGAGATAGAACCGGGGGCGATCCATTCCCTCACCTGGTGCCATGCCGCCCTGGATTCGCACCAGGCATCCTTCGAGATGGCGCGCGGCATCTCCGCTCTGCCATGGGATGCCTACATTGCCCGGCTGGATTTGCTGGATGCCAGCTCCCTGGAGATCTATACCGGAAATCCCGATTGGGACTTGGCCTTTGCGCTGTCACAGACCCTGGCGCACTCCTTCTTTACCGGTCCGACAGATCATCTTCCGAGGCGCTCGTTCGTGCACACCCGCCAACCCGACCAGGGATACTCACCGCGCGGCGATGGTGGCGAGTACAGCCCGTTGTGGAGTGGTCAGAGCCCGCTGGAGGCGCTCTATCTGACGGGTATGCTGCTGCCGGGCTCGACCGAGCTGGCGGCGGATATCCTGCTCAATTTCTTGAGTGTTCAATCACCGGATGGCGCCATCGATTGGAAGCCAGGTCTTGCCGGTCAGCGCAGCCGGTTGATGGCGACCCCGCTGCTGGCTCATCTTGCCTGGCAGATCTTCGAGGTCACCCAGGATCGAGCCTTCCTGGAGAAGGTTTTTACGCCCCTGTTGAGCTTTGTGCGTGCCTGGTTTACCCCAGAGCACGACCGCGACCAGGACGACATCCCGGAGTGGGACCATCCGGTTCAGACGGGCCTGGAGGAGCACCCGTTTTTTTCACAATGGCAGCCCGAGGCCGCCAGTGTCGATATCCGCACTGCCGAAAGCCCGGCTTTGGGAGCGATGCTTTATAGCGAGTGCCTGGCGCTGATAGAGATGGCGCGCCTGCTGCGGCAGGATTCGGTCCTGACCGAGCTCCAGGCGTTGATTATCGGGCTGCACATCCAGGTGGAAGCCTGCTGGGACGAAGCTGCCTCGTGCTACCGCTACCGGGATCGGGACAGTCATACCTCGCCCGCGGGTGGGGTATTAGGCATCCTGCGCGGCCCGGGCACGTTGCACCTGAGCCGCCACTTCGATCAGCAAGCGCGCCTGATGGTGCGCATCCAAACGCACGGCGAGACACGCCCGCGGCCGCGTATCTTTATTCATGGTGAGAGCACCAGCGGTCAGCACCGCGTTGAGCGCATCGAGGCAGATCAGGTGCGCTGGGCGTTGGATCAGGGCCTCATAACCGGCGAACGCAGCTACACCGCCATCGAACGGGTGGAGCTGCAAGGCTTGCTCCCACAAGATGAAGTCACTATCTCGGTTGCGGATTACGACTGCCAGGACTTGACCCTGCTCCTGCCGCTGTGGGGGGGCATCCCGGCTCCCAAACGGGTCGTGGACCTGGTGGAGAAGACCATTACCAATCCGGGTAAGTACTGGCTCGAATACGGACTGCCTGTCTGCCCGCTTACTGTCCAGGCGGGGGAGGCATCGGATGGTGATGTCGAGGAGAGTGAGCCTTCATTGCCTGAAGAAGTATGTCAGGCTGTGAATCTGCCCATCAATTCGTTGATCGGGGAAGGTCTGGCCCACTACGGCTACCGGGAGGCTGCCGCCATGCTGGTTGAACGGCTGATGGCGGGTATTGTCGCCGGGGTAAAGCATAACGGAGTGTTGCGCCGCTCCTTCAATGCCGTGACTGGACAAACCCTTGGGGAGACCAACGCGCTGGCAGGCCTGGCGCCATTGAGTTTATTCTTAAAAGCGCTGGGAGTGCGCATCCTCTCGCCTTCACGCCTGCACCTGGTAGGTTATAATCCATTTCAATGGCCGGTTACGGTAAAATATCGAGGCCTGACCGTATTACGCCAGAAGGATAAAACCGTAGTCATTTTTCCCGGCGGGCAAACTGTGGAAGTGACCGATCCGGCGCCGCAAATTGTTGCACTGGAGTAGGATTCTGATCTTAGCCATTATCGAGGATTACTACCTGGATATCTGTCAGAAGCGGAGTTGACCGCATGAATCGATCCCCGGCTGAACTTCACTCATCGATGGACGAGCCGCCTGAGAGGCCTAAGTCCGGCAGCTTGAGTCCTACAAACAGCGCGTTGAAATCCAGAGCGCGATTCGATGTACGCTACATGGTTGGTGTTGTTGTGCAGATACAGGATCTGCGCCTGGCGACGCGGGCGATCGAGAAGCTTGGACTCCCGGTCACGCATTTGCCTGGCACGGGAGCGTTTTTAGGCCGGCGCAACGTTACTCTGCTGATCGGGCTGCCTGAAGGCATGCAAGCTGCGCTCTACGAGGCGATCCACAAGACCTGCCACCAGCGGGTCGAATATGTATCCACTCCCTTAGAAGGCGCACCTATGCCAATCCCGCTATCCACTCCGATAACGGTGGGCGGGGCAACCATGTTCACCCTGGATATCGACCGGTATGAGGAGTTCTAACTATGAAAATGATCATTGCCATCATACGCGACCAGGATAACGAACCGGTTTCACAGGCGCTGATCACGGGTGGCTTCCGGGTAACCCGCATCGCATCGACAGGGGGGTTCCTACGCCGGGGCTCCAGTACTTTAATGATCGGTGTCTCGGATGAGAAAGTGGATGAAGCAATTCAGGTAATAAAAGATAGTGCCAGCCCGGCAGAAGAAGCGGGCCAAAAGCGCGGTACACTGTTCGTGTTGGATGTAAAGAACTTTACACAGATTTAGGGATTGACCTTCCCAGGAAGCACCTTACTTTTTACTCACGAAATTCTTCCACCTGATACGTATAAACGCTTAATTTCTTATAGCGCCATAGGTTGGCGTCTGCCCCCATTTTCATACAGAGATGGCTGAGGAACTGAACCGGGTCGGGCAGCTTTTGCCAGACCTGGGGTAAGAAAGTTGCCCTGCGCGGCCCATCGCGCAAGATCACGCCGTCGATATCGGGGCGTAAGCTCTGCAGCAGATCTTGACTGCCTTCGTACTTCAGAGGCTGGGGCTGTGTCAGGCGAGAGATCTCAATCTCAAGTCCAGCAACTTCACCTTGCGTGACGGGAGGAAAGCGATAATCATCGAGGGCAGCTGCCAGCGCGTGCTCCCGAACATCCTCAGCCAGGGGTTGGTAAGCTTCCAGTGCGCCGACGCAGCCGCGCAGCTCGCCATGATGGGTTAGTGTGACGAAGGTGGCTCCCGGAGCGCGCAGATTTTCGGGTAGCTTTTCTATGTCCAGTGGAGGCAGCGGGAAGCCGCTGATGCCCTGCTCCAATGCCTGGCGTGCCAGCTCCAGGAGCATCCTTTTCTCTTCAAGCGTCAATTCTGAAGGCATAATCGGATCACTCCCTCAAAGTACGATAGTCCCGATCGTAATACAGCAGCGGAGAGCCGTCCGAGCTGTAGCGAACCGCTTCCACTTCACCGATGAAAACTGTGTGTGTGCCGGCCTCGTAATGTGAAACTACCCGGCAGTCAAAGGCAGCCAGTCCACCGGAGAGCAGTGGTGCACCGGTGACCATAGTATATGTGTCCAGACCGGCAAAACGATCCGAATTCTCACTCTCCCGACCGGCAAATCGATCTGAGATCGCCTGTTGGTTGCTCTCCAGGATGGTGACAGCAAAAGTACCCGCTTCTTGCACCAGCAGGTGGGTGTTGGTGATGCGTTCCAGTGAGACCAGCACCAGAGGCGGGTCAAGGGATACCGATGTGAAAGAACTGGCCGTCATACCATGCTGCCGGTCGCCCAGCACTGATGAAACCACCGTGACGCCGGTGGTCCAATGTCGCATTGCGGAACGCAGGTCTTCAGGATCGATTGGCATATCTTCATGATACTTTCGCGGGAGGCTGAAGTCAAGCCCAGATATATGAATAGGCTGGGTCCCTGGTATACGAACCTTAGGAGAAGACTTGTTTGCTCCCCAAACCTCATCTTGTGTAGTGAGGATAACACAAAATGAGACCCTCGAGGGGAGCGAGGGTCTCAAAGGGACGTGGGTTGATAGCGGGTGCGATGTCTACTTAACCTTTGCCAGCCCGTAATAACCGTAATCCCAGATGCTGCTTGAAATACGGAAGATCTTGCCTTTCACCTCCACCCGAGAGCTGGACAGTTTCTGCCAGCTACGCGTGGATAAATTGTAATAATATATCGCCAGGACGCCTTGATTCCAGGCTTTTTCCTGATTCTTGTTCAGGTCGAAGAATACGGTGGCCTTGCCGCTGAAGACCACACCGCGCGGCTGGACTGTTTTCTGCTCCAACCGTAACACCGGTCTAATAAACTTCAGCGTTTTTGGTACCGGAGCAGCTTGTGCGCGTACCTGATAGGCTTCCGTCTGGCACGGGAAATCCGCATTTGTGGAATGAAATCCTCCCTTGCCCACCCGCACAGTGAGCGAGTGCGGGCATGTCCCGGGGGCGACTTCTCCGGCAGGCCGCGCCAGGGCTGTTCCGAAAGTTGTCGCCAGAATAATGATTGCAAGCATTAGTGAGATCGTTTTCTTTGACATATATTCCTCCCAAAACGTAAAGCAAATTGTATATCTCCATTCTACACAATATTTTATGTAAATCAAGCGATTTTTGCGATCTTAACCAGACCTTAGTTATGTATTAACCCATATGCAATAATGTTAAGCAGGCAGTATGAGAAGGGACGTGATCGCATCTTCTGGAAGGCATCTTACGAGCGGTTTCCAGCGAATATTGTGGTTCGCTCGTAGGGTGGCACCGGCTGTTTTCGCTGGAAAATATACCCTTACTCGGCTGCGGTTAGGGAAGCTCACGCCGCCATAAATTATCCCAAATCCTTCTCCATCGAGTGGAAAAATCCTGTCGTGGGATGTGCAAATTGAAGATAGTGATAGTGGTATCGGTTATAATTTGTTGAAATATCTATATTCCGGGGTGAAGCCACCCAAATCAAGGAGATCAATATGATTGTTACGACAAAAAAGCTGTTCGAAGCGGCATATGGCAAATATGCTATCGGGGCTTACAATATCAATAATCTGGAACAAACCATGGGTTTGTTCCGGGGCAATCTGGATAGCCAGGCTCCATTTATCATTCAAATCAGCAAGGGAGCGCGCTCTTATACTCATAAAAAGATGCTGGAAGGCTTAATCCGCAGCGCCGATGAGATCTTCCCAGACGCTGTTTTTGCTGTCCACCTGGATCATGGCGATGAGAAATCCTGCTACGATTGTATCGACAGTGGCTTTTATAGCTCAGTGATGATCGATGCCAGCAGCGAGGATTTTGAGGGAAATATTACAACTACCCGCAGGGTTGTCGATTACGCCCACGCCCGGGGGGTGGTGGTTGAGGCTGAGCTGGGGCAATTAGGAGGCGTTGAAGAGCATGTATCTGTCAGTGAAGCGGATGCAAAGCTGACCAACCCGGACCAGGCGCGCGAGTTCGTTGAGCGCAGCGGCTGTGATTCCCTGGCCGTGGCAATTGGTACCAGCCATGGGGCCTATAAATTCAGCGGCTCGCAGGCGCTGCGGCTGGATGTGCTGGAACAGATACAAAAGAAACTCCCCGGATTTCCTCTTGTGATGCACGGCAGCAGCTCGGTGCCGGCTGAAGAAGTCGAGCGCATCAATAAGGCAGGCGGTGCACTGAAAGGCGCCAAAGGCGTGGATGCATCTCAATTCAAGCGCGCGGCAGTATTAGGCGTGACCAAAGTCAATATCGATACCGATGGACGCCTGGTGTGGACGCGCGTCCACCGGGAGTATTTCCTCGAGCATCCTGAAAATTTCGATATGCGCCCCCCGGGGAAAGTGTTCATGGCAGAGTACGCGAAATTCATTGCTGACAAGAATGAGAAGCTGGGCAGTGCGGGGCAGTTAGAAAGCGTGCGCGAGATGCTCCTCGCCAATGTATAGGCGCTGCATAGAAACACAACTTGTCGGATAGTTTGGGGGGAGATTCCCCAGGCAGAGAAGAGCGTGCAGTAATGGCTGATCTGAGCCGGTCTGATGTTATTAAATTAATCTCTGGCAACAGTGCCTTGGGGAAGGGTGTTTTGCTGCGGGGTGTCGATCTAAGCCAGATAAACCTGAGCTACCTATCCCTGGTGGAGGCGAATTTGAGCAAGGCGAACTTGAGCCAGGCCTATCTGATGCAAGCAGATCTGACAAAAAGCAACCTCAGCGATGCAAATCTGAGTTACTCGGACCTGAGTGAGGCCACCCTGATCGGTTGCAATCTGCGCGGGGCGAACCTGGCAGGCGCAGATCTGCGCGCGGCCGATCTGACCGATGCAGATCTGGGCGAGGCTGACCTGCGTGGGGCAAACTTGCGAGGGGCAGTTTTAATCCGGGCTAATTTCTGGCATGCGGATATCACTGAGGCGAACCTGATGTATACCAATTTGGAGGGGGCAAAAGGCCTGCCCGTCGATATCGACAAGTGGATGGAGAAGCAAGGCTAAGCTCAGATCATCAGTCGTAAAAGAACAACGAGCTGGTTTGACCCAGCTCGTTGTTTTATGTGTTCTGATTACGCCTGCGTGATCAGGCTTTGAATCTGCTGGACTTTCTCCATCGAGATGGGTTTACTCTTAGCACATTTGCGAATATGTTCTTTGAGCTTTCCTAAGGTCAAAGTGGCTGCGGGTGGGTTTTCGTCCTCGCTGATTTGAATATCAGCTTTATTGCTGGTGAAGACCAATGCAGCCTGAATTGATGGTAGGTTTTCATCTTCCAGCAGTTTTTTCAGATATTTCTGCAGATTTTCGACCTCGTTCAGGATCTCCAGATCTGGCCTGCCGAGACCTTCCTGGGCGAAGAACTTTAAATATGCCATTGCGATGCCACCGCCAGACTGGCGCCATCTGCCTCTGAAGAATGAGATTGTGCCTCTTTGAGCGCGCGGCATCAAGATCCAGATCCCTGCCGGTCCGACGAGCAGGTGGGAGACGGGGGTTAAGTAATGGTAGAGAGAGTATTTGGCATCCAGACCTTTTAATGCCTGGTTGAGATATTCATCCGGGCGTGGTCTCCTGCCCCAACGATTCCCATAGAAGATGCCAATTTGTGACAGGACGAATCCAAGCAGCAGGGCTGCCAGAGATAATCCAAATTGTTCGGCATTTTGAAATGAAAGGATCATACCCCCTACAAGCACAACGAGACCGGCAATCATGCTCACTTTAGCGATCAAGGCATTTCTGCTGACTAGTTTTTCATTGGTTTCGATGTTCATCCGGTCAATTAATCTCCTGGTAGCGTTTGATGATCAAGCAGGCATTTTGCCCGCCAAGCCCAAATGAATTGGACAGGGTGACATTGACAGTTTGCTGCCGCGGCTGGTTGGGTACGTAATCCAGATCACATTCGGGGTCTGGGAATTCGTAGTTGATCGTGGGTGGAATGATGCTGTGAGCGATCGCCAGCGTGCAGATAATCGCCTCCAGGGCCCCGGAAGCGCCCATTGCATGCCCAATCATCGATTTCGTGGAGCTGATGCAAAGGTTGTATGCGTGTTCGGCAAAAATTGTTTTGATAGCACGCGTCTCGGTTGGATCGTTCAAGGGCGTCGAAGTCCCATGAGCATTAATATAATCGACCTCTTGCGGCGAGATACCTGCATCTTGTAACGCCCAGCGCATAGCCCGGGATGGACCGAGCGCATCTGGGTCGGGTGCAGCCATGTGATACCCATCTGTGGATGATGAATGCCCTGCAACCTCGGCATAGATGCGAGCTCCACGCGCCCTGGCGTGCTCAAGATTTTCTAGGACCAATGTCGCTGCACCCTCTGAGAATAAAAAGCCTTCGCGTTTTGCATCGAATGGTCGTGAGGCTGCTTCTGGATTGTGATTAAAATTGACCGGTAAAGCCCTCATCGCGCAGAAACCGCCAATAGCATAATCACGGATTTGAGCTTCGGATCCACCCGCCAGGACGATGTCTGCGCTTCCTCGCCGGATAAACTCTGCTCCTTCACCAATTGTCTGGGTGCCGGTGGCGCAGGCAGTGACAATTGTGATGTTGGGTCCAAGGCATTGAAATTCTTTCGCAATAAGGAAGGCGGACAGATTGGGTATGCCGGTCGGTAGTGTGAATGGATTTACTCGCCCCAGCCCCTGCGTCCGCAGGACTTGAATCCCATCATCCACTTTTTCAATCCCACCGATTGCCGTTCCATATACCACCGAGGCGCGCTCGGGATCCGGCATCGTGGCTGGAAGACCTGCATCAGATACAGCTTGAATGGCAGATGCAAGGGCGATCTGCGAGCAGCGGGGAAGGCGGCGTGCTTCTCTGCGATCTATATACTGTTCGGGATCGAAGTCGGGGATCTCGCCAGCAATTTGGCAAGGCAACTCGCTGGCATCGAATTGTGTGATGCGGCGGATGCCAGACTTTCCCTGGATAACACCTTCCCACAAATCTTTCAGCAGGCTGCCTAAAGGAGAGACCGCCCCCAGACCGGTGATCACCACGCGCGGTCGACTGGCAGGTGACGAGTTCATGCTACCTCCACAGCCGGCATTTCTGATAATTTCTCCTGGATCGCGCTGCGGATTTCGCCCAGCAGATCCGATTCGACTGCCTGCCTGGCAACTCGGATGGCATTGTAGATGGCGCGCCCATCTGAGCGACCATGACCAATGAACACTAACCCGTTTATACCCAACAAAGGAGCCGCTCCCACCTCTCCGGGATCCATCATGCGCTTGATACTAGCGAATGCCGGCTTAGCCAGCAGGGCGCCAATTTTGGTACGCATGGTGCTGGTTAATGCTTCCCGCAGAAGATCGGTGATCAGTTTCGCCACAGCCTCGCTGGATTTAAGCAAGATGTTTCCAGTGAATCCATCCGTGACAACCACATCCGCTTCTCCACCAAAGAGCTCTTTGCCTTCGACATTGCCGATGAAATTCAATCCACTGGCCTGGATGAGCGGGTAAGTCTCCTTGACCAGCTCATTGCCTTTACCGGCTTCTTCGCCATTCGAGAGCAGTGCCACACGGGGGTTTGGCTTGCCCAGCACTTTCTTGGCGTAGATCGAACCCATGATCGCGAATTGGAGCAGGTACTCTGGTTTGCAGTCTGCATTGGCGCCGATATCGAGCACTACGCAGTGCCCACCGCGCACCGGGAAAAGCGCGGTCAGCCCAGGCCTTTTCACTCCCCGGATCCGTCCCAAGCGGAAGAGTGCATTGGCCATGGCTCCACCGGTATTGCCAGCCGTTATGAAGACATCGCCATCGCCAGATTTGAGCAGATCCATGCCGATAGCCATTGAATTTTGATTTTTCCGGCGAGCGTTCTCAGCTGGTTTATCGGTCATTTCCAGCACTTCAGGGGCATGAACAACCCGGATGGTGGGATAGTTCAGGGTGTAGACCCTCAGGCGGGCATGCAGATCATCCTGGTGCCCGACCAGGATGATCTCGTCTTTGATATACTTGCTGGCCTCGATGGCAGCCTGAACTTCAGGGTCGGGATGCGTATCGCTGCCCATAGCATCTAGCACAATGCGCATAGTTATGCTCCTCTCTGGGAGGGTACCTGCTTGACAACAATGTATAGCAGATTATAATACGACTACTCCCGCGCTGGTGCTGGAACTGGCAGACAGGCATGGTTGAGGGCCATGTGCCGAAAGGCGTGTGGGTTCAACTCCCACCCAGCGCACCATGAAGCCGCTCTATGAGCGGCTTTTCAATTGTTTTCTTATATCTCGACTTTAGACAAAAGTAATTATCCCGACAATAGGTCGGGTTGAAATCTGGCACTTTACCAATCGAATTTCAAGCCGTTTTAGCCGCTACAGGCGTCTTCTTGACCACGGCATAGCGTTGT
>Ga0105094_10000925_pt1 | contig 15056 bp, 15 predicted proteins | sample PPLLak1March2015_2_FD_87023 | JGI IMG/M metagenome (GOLD analysis project Ga0105094, IMG submission 87023) | Freshwater sediment microbial communities from Prairie Pothole Lake near Jamestown, North Dakota, USA - PPLs Lake P8 Core (3) Depth... | ecosystem: Environmental > Aquatic > Freshwater >...
CAGGTAGTAGATCGCCCCACCCACGATGGTCGCCAGGGCCGGCAGGAACAGGGCCGCCAGGTAGAGGGGCCAGCCGCGCCGGAGGTTCGGACGCAGGAGCATGTTCGACCAGCCCTCGCGGGTGATCACCCGGGTGCCGATATTTGCGATTGCTGGCGAGAACATCAGCAGCATCATCAGTGCCATCGCAAGCGGCGTCAGCACAAAGGGAAATTTGACGAAGATCCCACCGTTCAAGTAGATCACTAAGGCCAGCACGATGGAGATGCCGTAGGCAATGGCCACGAAGATCCAAATGCGTCCACGATCGATGGTCGAGATCATGATTCTCCTCACTTTCGGGCAGCCGAGAGGGCACTGAACCCGCAGCCGAATGGCCCCTCAGGTGCTGCGGCCGAGGATCCGCGGCGGTATTTGGAGTTGCCTCCTTCTCCTGATAAGCAGGGAACCCGGAATCAAGCCGACGCCGAGCGCAACGACACATACGAGGGGGCATTCGCGGGTCATGATCGTGCTCGCATTGAGAGAGCGTTGAGCGGCGCTCGATTCGCGCTATGGTGTGTCGGCTCCGCGACGGGATCTGTGTGTCGGAGCCCAACAGCTGCCTGCCGAGGGGAGCCAGGGCGCCGTGGTTGCTGCGGGGCCCAATGTTGCGCTCCATGCGGTGTCATGAAAGCGAAAGGTGCGTCGCGGTCACCCTGCTCACATACTCTACATCCATTTGCGCCTCCCGTTCCATCGACATAGCCAACCCAAGTGGGTCGGATTAGCCACGCTAACACCTACCTGACTCAGCCACCTGCAAGTGTCTGTGAATCGACCTTCTCAATAGACAACCCTGGTGGAGATTGAGGCAAGAAGACGCCCAACGGCCTCGAGCTACGAAGTCCCATGCTCTTTGTGGGAAGCCGCTCGGCGGAAGCGGGCAAACCCACTCACAATCTAGCCCCTGCCGGCGACCAAGGCTAGCCTCACGCCGACTCGGCGGGGCTGCCAGGTCGACTCCTCGATAGCCCGCGCAGGCGGGCACTGGGCGAAGACCTATCCGCGCGCCCGCCGAGTCGGCTTCAACGAGTTGTTGGGCCGCTCCACGGTGTCGACGGCCAACTTCACAGGGCGCCGTATGCCATTAGGGTTTCCCGGATCCCGGCCGCTACTACAAGGGCGATCCCAAGGACCAAGACGATGACTTCGGACTGAGCAAGCCTGACGTCTCGAATCGCCATTGACTTCTCCGGCTTCCATTCGCCACCCCATCGCCACCAACTCCTGTAGTGGTAGACGCCGAACTTGACGGTGGCCGCAATCAAAAGGATGTACCCCAGCATCTCGACGTTTCCGATGCTCAGGCCCAGAGCCATCCCGTCCCGGGCGTTGAATTGAGTGAGATCAGACGCGGTGAAGGAGTTCGTGCCCGAGATCAACCCCGACACAATGCCGAGGAGATGGGATACAGGTAACCAACGGGGAAGCCCCTCACTTGATTGAGGTTCATGATGATGGCAACTGCAACGACAAGCCCGATGTTGAAGAGGAGGGTGAGAGCAAGCTCGCCCCAGAAGGAGGATGCCCGACCCACAATCTGAGCGGCCGCAGTCTGGGGGCCCTGTCGGAGGGCTCCCTCAGGAAGAAGGTAGTACCCCAGCAGGTAGGCTGCGTTGGACAGGAGCATGTAGAGTCCATAGAGCCACAGCAACCGCTTGAGTACTGGCTCGTCCTGGGTCGGGAAGGGCTTGTTCACTCACAACCTCCTAGATCGAGACGACCGGAAAATGGATGATGAGCGGCCCTACGGCCTCGCGCTCCGAAGTCCCATGTTCTTTCTGGGAAGCCGCCCGGCGGCTCGCCCACGCCGGCGTTCTCGCGCTAGAGAGCCGGTAGGCCAAGCGTCCTTCCCTTTGCACCCGCGAGCCGGGTCAGCCTGTCCTGGACGGACAGTCCAGGGCATCAGCGAGTTGTTGGGCGCTCTCGCTTTGCGGACCTTTCATGGCATGGAGCTTAGACAGGCGCCAACGTGCCAGCAAAGATAAGCCAGGCAAGAACCGATTTGGCGGTCAGGCTCAAGATGATGTAGACCCGCTCGCCAAACAGGTAGTCATTCCAGCGCCCCACCTTCTTGTACTGAAGCACCATGTTGATCGCGAAGATGTTGAAAAAGACAAACAGCGTAGGGAGAATCGCGTACACAAATGCCGGAGGCTTCGCATCGCCTGAACTGACCGAGCCAAGGAAGTAGACGAAGATCACGATCCACGGGATGATGCCAGCAATGCACCCGTAGATGAACGCTGTCCAATCCGTCTTGGGAGCGGTCTGATTGTGCAGTTCCATCATGTTCCCCAGCAGATTCATCATGGCGTTGAGGCCGAAGATCAGGATGATGGCGCCCAGATCCCACAGCCCGGAAAGCATGCCTATCAACACAATCATCAGTGATGAGCTGAGCGCGTACTCGTAGAAGCGGGTGGGATTCATGCCGCGCTGCAAGTTCGCGACGTAGCGGGTGTAGCCGATCGTTGCCAGGAAGAAGTGGGCAACCGCCGAGATGAGAAGAAACGCCCCCACCGCCGGTCCGAAACGGAGTTCATAGATGATCGATGGTTCCGGCGCCAGCGAAAGGGTCTCAGTATTGAAACTGAGGAAGTTGGTGGTGATTGGGTATGCGGTGTCATTGCTCACAAGGATCATGAAGACTCCCTGGATCAGGTGTAGGAACCCCATGCCGATGTTGAATCGCCTAAGCCTGGCGAACTCACCATCCCTGGCCACCGGTGAGCCTGATGGTCTGACGGAGTCTGTAGTCATTTTGCCTGTCTCCTTTGCTAGGAACTCCCGGATGAGATTGAGCGCCTGGCGGCCTCGAGCTACGAAGTCCCATGCTCTTTGTGGGAAGCCGCTCGCCGGCTCAGGCGCTTCCCTTCATTCACGGACAACTTTGCAGGCTGAACCGCATAGCGTTTTCGGCCGCCAGCCGAGTCGGCTTCCCTGGCCTCCCGCAGGACACCGGGACGGTGTGCGGCCTGGGCAGGCAGCGAGTTGTTAGCCGGCATTGGAGTGAAGTCGGCTACGCATCGGAGGCACCCGGTGAGATGAGACAGCCATGGTGAGAAGCAGTGGCAGGTGCATGCGTCGGTCGTCAGAGATCATTCGCGCCAATGCCTAGGTTGATCGAGTGTCGAGGCACACTCTATCTTCCCCCGCACGCTTCCGATGGTTCCCGGCTGCAACTCTTGAACCATCCAAGCATCCTCGTGTTCGGCGGGTATTGGGTATGGTGCATCATAGCCAAGCACCGCCGCAGGCCTGAACCCGAACTTCGGATAGTAACCGGGGTGACCGAGCACGAAGACCAATTCGACCCCAGATGACGCAAGTTGCTTGAGCCCCTCCTCAACGAGTGATCTTCCTACCCCTTGGCCCTGACAGTCTCTGGACACCGCGAGCGGCGCAAGGATCTGCGCGAGAACTGGTCGTGGACTTGATTGAAGGCGTGCTGCGGTGAATAGGATCTGGCCAACGACTCGACCGTCAATCTCCGCGACCAAAGACAGCAGCGGCATGGCCGTCTTGTCGCCGAGCAGCCCAGTGACTAGCTCGACAATTTCTGGACCCTGTTCTTCGCCGAAAGCGCTCTCATGGACGTGGAGAATATCGGCGCGGTCTGCATCTGTTGCGGCCCTGATCCTCACCATGCGATTCTCACCATGCCGGCTACCGGCCTCGAGCCTTGGACTGTCACCAAGACAGGCTACACCCGCCCTTCCCGCAAGAGATCGGGACGATGTGCGGGCCTGGCAAGGGTGCTGCCCGGCGGCTCGGGCAAGCTACCGCCCATTCTCGCGCAACTCGGCAGGCGAGGCACTACTGCATCTTTGCCCGCCAGCCGATTCGGCTTCCCTGGCCTCCCGCAGGACACCGGGACGGTGTGCGGCCTGGGCAGGCAACGAGTTGTTAGGCGCCGTAGCTGGTCCTCGACCGCCGGTCCTCGAACAGCAACTTCCTTGCATTGCCTGCGCGCATTATCCTCTGCGATGAGGCGCATCGGGCACAGAGACCGCTCCTCCATTGGTGCTGCGTGCCCGATTGTTAGCTTGGTGCTGAAGGCCTGCGTCGTTCTCGCTGGTGACAGGCTCCCACCGAGCCTGATCCCGTTTGGAGGATTGCTCTCCCGCTCGCTGCCTTCTCGCCCGATGCGTCTCTCATCCCACTATAGGCAGGTGAACCTCATGCGTCAACCGTCTTCGCTCCCTCAGCTCGACCCCCACGCCGCCGGCGTCGATATCGGCGCCCACTCCCACTTCGCCGCCATTCCCCCAGGGTCCGACCCCAAAGGCCAGGGCGTGCGGGAGTTCGAAGCCTTCACCGCCGACCTCTACGCCCTGGCCGACTGGCTCGCCGCCTGCGGCGTCACCTCCGTCGCCATGGAGTCCACCGGCGTCTACTGGACCCCCCTCTTCCAGGTCCTCGAAGACGGGGGGTTTCGAGGTCCGCCTCGTCGACACCCGCCGCATGAAGCACGTCCCCGGCCGCAAGACCGACGTCCTCGACTGCCAGTGGATCCAGCAGCTCCGCTCCTTCGGACTGCTCGACGGGGCCTTCCGCCCCTCCGCCGACATTACCCTCTTGCGTGGCTTCCTCCGCCAGCGGGCGATGCTCCTGCGCGACTGTGCCCAGCACATCCACAAGTCCCTCGAGCAGATGAACCCTAAGCTTCACCTGGTCGTCTCCAACATCGTCGGTGTCACCGGCCTGCGCCTCATCCGCGCCATCCTCGCCGGCGAGCGCGACCCCCTCAGGCTCGCCGCCTTGCGCGACCGCCGCTGCAAGAACGACGTCGCCACTATCGCCCGTACCCTGCACGGTCACTTCCGACCCGATCTCCTCTTCAGCCTGCAGCAGGCCGTCGAGCTCTTCGACTTCTACCAGGCCAAGGTCGCCGATTGCGACACCCGGATCGAAGCCCTCTTGGCTTCCTTTGCCGACGCTTCCGCTGGCAAGTCTCTTCCACCTGCTCCTCGCCCACGAGGCGCCTACCGCAACGCCCCTTCCTTTGACGTCCGCTCCGCCCTCTTCCGCATCTCCGGTACTGACCTCACCCGCATCGAGGGCATCGACGCCTCGATTGCCCTCACCCTCATCTCCGAGATCGGCCTCGACATGGCCCGCTGGCCCTCGGAGAAGCACTTCGCCTCCTGGCTCGGCCTGTGCCCCGGTTCCAAGGTCTCCGGCGGCAAGATCCTCTCCTCCCGCACCAAGCTCTGTGCCAACCGCGCCGCAGCCGCCTTCCGCCTGGCTGCCAACGGCCTGCACAACTCCCACTCCGCCCTCGGTGCCCTCTTCCGACGCAAGAAAGCCCAGCTCGGCACGCCCAAGGCGATCACCGCCACGGCTCACAAGATCGCTCGCCTGGTCTACCGCCTGCTACGCTATGGAGAAGACCGCGTCGCCGTCTCCGAAGAAGAGTTCGAGCGCCGTCATCGAGATCGTACCCTCAGGAATCTGGAGAGACGGGCCCGCATGCTCGGGTTTGCCTTGCAGCCTGCCCTCCCACCAGGCGCTGGCCCGGCCGTCCCCATCTAGCCCTCAGGGGAAGGTACTTGGAAGGCCGCTCTTGGGTACATCGCCGTTCCCATTGTCATGGCACGATTCGCTGACATGAGATTTCATTGCGGTTGGATCGCGCCGATGATAGCTGCAAATTGGAGGAGGGCAAACGCAATGAAGAAGGCTCCGCAGGTGAGCGTGGGTTTGCGGTTGCCCCTCCGGCTCGTGAATGCACCAAGCAGGAACAGGGCTGCAGGCGGGATGCACAAGAGGCCTATCCTCCAGGCGCCTAGGAGACAGAACGCAAGCATAGCGCCGGCAACGGCGAAGGCGACTCGCGAAACATGGGCTTCTCGCCGGAATGCCAAGAGGGTTGCGACCGTCGGGGGCGACCAGCTCCAGGAAGGAGTGAGCGGGAAGAGGCCACATCTCCTTTTATCTAGCACCGAGGGCCAAGTCCAAGCAGTGGTGAATAGGCTGCTTGCGAGTGATAGTGCGGCCGGCTGTTTCACGAGCCCGCCGTGTTTTGAGATGGGCCGCTGGGCATGATCGGACGAAGGAACGGGTTCGTTCATCTGGACCAGGCTGCCTCATCAGCGAGGTGCAGAGCGACCTGACAGCCTGGGTTTCGGCCGGCGCCGACCCCAAGGGGACTCGCCGCTACGGTCAAAACGATCGCTGGCAAACGCGCAATGCAGACCAACGGCGAGAGCGCTCGGATGGGACCGCTTGCTGAGCCGGTCCTGCTCGGGAACGCAGGCGGCTAGGCCCGCGGCTACCACCGCCGTGCCGGGACCACAATGATCCACTCTGCTGTCAGAAGCACCGGGGTCGTCTTCCAGTCGACCCGATCGTGCCCCGGCAAGTCCAAGTGCTCAGCCAAGGCAGGACGGATGACAGACAATGACCCATTCGGCGGGGAGGTCCTGGGTATACGGCTAGGCGCAGCCAAGACCAAACGGGCTGATGCGAGTGCAGGCGCGAATTCGGGCAAACAAGCGCCGTTCATCCCGGTCTCGCGAGCTCTCACGTTCCCGCCAAACCATGAGGTTTGTAGCGAGGCTTTCGCCAAAGCGTCCAGGAAGGGGGAGTCGTCCGGAATTCATGATCGTCAACCTCAGATCAGCCCTTTGTGGCTCGATCGCCCCGAAACTGGGTTTCGTACAGATGGGCGTAGAGACCACCCTGAGAAAGCAAATCAGGGTGGCTTCCACGCTCGACCACGCATCCCCGGTCGAGGACAAGGATTTGATCTGCTGCCAGAATCGTACTGAGGCGGTGGGCGATGACGATATTGGTCCGCCCAGCCATCAGCCGCTTGAGCGCTTCCTGTATGAGTTCCTCCGACTCGCTATCCAGGCTGCTCGTTGCCTCATCAAGCACCAGGATGCGAGGATCCTTCAGAATGACCCTCGCTAGCGCGATCCGCTGCTTCTCTCCACCACTCAGGCGATACCCCCGCTCCCCGACGATTGTCAGGTACTGGTCGGGCAAGCCCATGATGAATTGGTGGATGTTGGCGGCTTCCGCTGCTTCTTCGATTTCCGATAGGCTGGCATCCAGCTTGGCGTATAGCAGGTTCGTCCGAATCGTGTCATGGAACAAGTGGGTTTCCTGAGTTACCATGCCAATCTGCGCGCTGAGCGATGCCAGGCTTACATCCCTAAGATCGTGCCCGTCGATCAGGATCCGTCCCTCAACAGGATCGTACAAGCGCGGAATCAAATACGTGATCGTTGTCTTGCCTGCCCCGCTGGGACCCACCAGAGCAGCAAGCTCTCCGGGCTTGACGCTGAAACTAATGTGCTCCAAGGCTTGCTGGCGAGCCTGGCTACGTATCACGCTTCCCTCGCCCTCTGCGTGGCCAAGCCCAACGTCGAAGTCGTGAGCCACTGGGACGCGTTTGCCATTCTGCTTCTCGGGACTGTACACTCCGCCGCCCGATAGTGCTGTCGTCACATTGTCGATCTGTCCGAAGCGCTGGGCCTCACTCAGTAGATTTGCAGGCCCGGCGTCATAGCGGAAGGACACATCCTCAAAGACGAGCTCCCCCCGCACATCCGCTAGTGGGGTTGGGTCGGCCCTTTCCTGGATGTCCAACGGCAGATCGATCACTTCAAAGACGCGCTCGAAGCTGACAACCGAAGTGGCAAACTCCACGGGGTTGTTCGCCAAGCCCTGCAGCGAAGTGTAGAGGCTAGTTAGATAGGCCCCGAAGGCGACAATTGTCCCGATGGTAAACACATCCTGGATGACCAAGTACCCCCCAAGACCGTACACCAGGGAGGTTCCCACCGCGCTGATCAGGCCGATGATTACGGTGAAAGAAGCCCCCATGACGGCCCGGTCCACACCGATATTGCGCAAGCTCGAAACCCGGTCGTCGAACCGATTGACCTCCTCCCCAATCCGACCGAACAGCTTCACCAGAAGCGCGCCGCCGATATTGAGGGTCTCCTGCATCGTGGCGTTCATGGCCGCGCTTGCCTCCAGCTGCTTGCGAGATAGATCCCGCAGACGCCGGGCCAGGCGCCAGGATGCCAGAATGAAGAGCGGCAGTATGATCACACTGATGATCGTCAGATGCCACTCCAATGAAAGCATGACTGCCAGAACGGCGACGCTCTGGATCACATTCGTGGCGAGGTCCACGATGGTACTGCTGATCGCTTTCTGTGCCCCCAATACATCATTGTTCAAGCGGCTGGTCAATTCGCCGACCTTGGTATTCGTGTAGAACCGCAAGGACATACGCTGCAGATGAGCGTAGATGGCCATCCGCAAGTCGTAGGTTACGCCTTCGCTAACTTGAGCATTCAGCTTCCGCTGCCACACGCGGAACAAGCCACTCAGGGAAGGCATGACCAATAAAGCGATTGCCAGAAGAAACAGCTGTTCGACATTCCCCGAGGGGATGACGTAATCGATCAGGTAGCGCATGATTAGGGGCGTGATCAACCCCAGGCCGGTCGTTCCCACAATCAAGATGAACATTTCAACTATCTGAAGCCGATAGGGGCGTGCATAACCGATCACCCGCCGCGTTAGGTCCCAGGTCAATTCCGGCTTCTCATCGGACGACTTCAGATACGCTCTCCAGCCCGTGCCCCGCATCCCCATGCCCATAAGACCGCCTCAGTCCATCGTGCCCGTCCAGGTCTACGTTTCTGAGTCCCGGACGTGAAGGTACCTGGCCATCAGCAATGGCTCAAGTATTTCCGTAAGCTCAACGGCAAGAACTAGTGGTGCTCCGCTTTCCTCATCCTCGGCATGAACATCAGCGCCCCATTGAGTGATTTGTCTTGCAGGATCCGATAGAGCATTCGGGAGTGACGAAAGGATGTGCTTCTATGTCGTATCGCAATATCCATCTGGCTGCAACCGTAGCGGCAAGCGGCCTAACGGCCTCGAGCCTTGGACTGTCACCAAGACAGGCTACACCCGCCCTTCCCGCAAGAGACCCCGTTCAGGCCGGGGCGAGACGGTCGGGACGATGTGCGGGCTTGGCAAGGGTGCTGCCCGGCGGCCAAGGCCTCGTGCCTTCATTGTAGGATGACTCGGCAGGCTAGGTGCCATCGCGTTTTCCCCCGCCAGCCGAGTCGGTTTCCCTGGCCTCCCGCAGGACACCGGGACGGTGTGCGGCCTGGGCAGGCAGCGAGTTGTTGGGCGACCGTGGATTCCCAACCCATCGCCTGGAAGGCGGGCACAGGTGCGACCACGGGTGGCATGCAGACTGCTGCGACGCGGCGTCGCCAAGCCGAGTGATCTCCGCCATGACTTGCCTATCCCCAGAAGATACCGGTGGGATCCTCGTCGACCTCTCGCAGGAGCGGGCCGAGCGTCCTTGCCGGCCCAACTCCCTCATATCTGTGCCATTTCAAGTTGCGGTCCGCCCAATACAGCATCCACAACCCGGCCTCGAGGTTGTACCTGAACCGAGCGATCGGTGTGCCCACCCACACCTCAGGGTGGTCAAACCCCGGACGCTCCTCAATGAGTGTGATCGCTGTGCCTTTCGTCTCGTACGTTAGGCGCACCTTGTCCGCGAGATCCGCGGGGATCTTCGCGGCGCAGTACTTAGTGAGCTGGCGATCGACCGCAAGCATCAGACTCGAGGGAATAGGCACGGGTCACTCCATGGACACAACACCCGGGCGCCTAACGGCCTCGAGCTGAGCCGCCCGGCGGCTGAGGCAACTCTCGACCCATTCTCGCGCATCTCGACAGGCCAGCCACCATCGCACTTTCGCCCGCCAGCAGGGTCAGCCTGTCCTGGACGGACAGTCCAGGGCATCAGCGAGTTGTTGGATGCCGCTGGTTCATGCTGCTTTGCGACCGATGTACAGAAGGTGGGTGCTCGCCCCTAGCAGACTCGGGTCGCTGGCTGAGCTCGTAACGATGTGCATAACCGTGGCGTAGGTGTGGGGATCTGACTCTGCAAGCTCCGCCAGATGCTGCGCCTGTGCCGCAGTGAAGCTGGTATCGGCCAGGAGTTGGAGCGTGCGCAGACCGTGCCGTTCCATGAGAGGAGCAACCTCGTGTGGGCGTACCCCGTAGCCCGCGTTGAACCTGCCCGGCACGTCGTTGAAGAAGATACCCTCGTTCATCAGGCGGGACAAGAACTCTGGTTGCGCCAGGTGATGCCGTTCGTCCTTCAGGGCAAGTGTTCGGCGCAGGAAGGTGTAGATAGGGATGAACGCGACAAAGGCGATGCCATTGGGTTTGAGCACTCGACTTAGCTCGCGGGCCGCCTGTTCGCGGTCGGCGGCGTCAGTCAGGTGATAGAACGGGCCCAGGGACAGCACGGCCTCGAATGAATCGTCCTGGAAGCGTGTAAGGTCGCATGCATCGCAGGTGACTACGGCTCCGATGTTTGGAACCAGGTCGGTCTCAGAGATCTTGGCGCGCGCGATGTCCAACAGATTGGGGGAGAGATCAGCGAGGACGACGCGGTAGCCGCGCTGTGCGAGCCAAATAGAGTAGCGACCCGGGCCACCTCCTATGTCCAGGACACGCCCGGCCGGAGGCAGGTACTTGCTGAGCGCATGTGTCGTAACGGCGAACTCGACTACTCCTTCGGGCCAGGTGAGGCGATTCCACTCGTCTTCGTGGAAGCTGGCGTAATACTGGAGGACCAATTCCCGGTTCATGGCATGCGTGCCTCCTGGTGGCAGCCCAACGGCCACAAGCTATGGAGTATCATGCTCTTTGTGGGAAGCCGCTCGGCGGCTCAGCCTCATCGCCTTCATTCTAGGACAACTCGGCAGGCAAGGCACAACCGCATTATCGCCCGCCAGCCGAGTCGGCTTCCGTGGCCTCCCGCAGGACACCGGGACGGTGTGCGACCCGGGCAGGCAGCGAGTTGTTAGCCCGCCGCGTGGGTGACTTGTCACCACATAGGTAACACTTCGCTCTCACGACATCGGTAACACTCGCCGCGCCAGGTCGATCTGGCGCCGCGTCACCGGTACCCTCGTCACAATATCCTCGATCCGGTTGCCCTGCAAGTGGTACCGGCCGATCTGGTAGAAACAGAAGTACAGGTCATACACCCCGTCGTCCACCTCCTCTGGCCCCACCTCGGCTTCGGCGAGCGTGTTGCTCACAAACACCTGCTGCTTGAGCACCCGGATCGTCCCGCACCGGCTCACTCGCCTCACCCGGTAGTGCCCCGGGTACTCATACGGCTCGATCTGTCTCGGCATCGACCGCAGCGACGGCTGGTACACCCCCCCGGCCGCTTCATCCCGAGCGCCTCATGCCCCCGGTCTTCGTTGAACTCCTGCCGGAACGCCTCCAGCTTGCGCGGCTGCGCCGGCAGGCTCGCCTCGGGAGGGATTGCCGCCTCCGGCTTCAGCGTACGGTGCATCCGCTCATGGATGCCATTCTGGCTCGGCCCCCAGGCTCGATCAGTTCAGGGTAGATCCCCAGCTTGATGAACCACGCCGACAGCTGAGACAGCCTTGCCCATGTGTTCGAGGCGAAGGGCACACCATTGTCTGTCCGTATCCGGTTCGGAAGCCCGCAGGCCTTGAAGAGCCGCTGGAAGTGCTTCTGCGTGAGGTCGCACTAGATCGCCGGGTTGGCGTCCACCCCCAGCAGGTACCGCTCGCCAGGTCGCTCACCGTCAGCGGGAAGCAGTAGTGGCTGTTCTTGAGCCGGAACGGCCCCCTGTAGTCCGCCGCCCAGATGTCGTTCGGCCCAGCCGCAGCCGTATTCGGACACCCCGGATGGGCCCGGCGATTCCGCCTCCGGTTCCGTACCAACCCCTCCCCGGCCAGGATCCGCGCCGCCGTCGAGACGCTCGATGGATTCCACTCCGGATGCCACCGCTGCAGTTGGTCTAGCAACTTCGCCGGACGCCGGTTCGGTGGCGCCTTCCGCAGCTCCACGAGCTTTGAGATGATAGCGGGATCCGTGTGCCCAGGGGATGGTGGGGTCGGCGCGAGAGCTCGTGGAAGCCCTCTGCCCCGTGCCGCTTCAACCTCTCAATCCACTTGTGGGCTGTCTTGTGGGAAACGCTATACCGATCGGCCCGGTCGCTGACCGAGTAGTACCCCAGCCGGCAGTCCTTCAGAAAAGCCTGCCGCTCCTCGCTCACGGTAACATCTTTCCAGGGCGTAGCCTTCACCTCCCGTTAAGGAAGTGTTACCTATGTCCTGAGAAGATCCCGTTACCTATGTCCCGGGTTGGTTCGAGCAGTTGAACCACAAGAGGAGCCGGCGGGACTCGTCATTCCCGATCTTCCAAGGGAAGGCGAGATGCACGCGCCTCCCTGAGGGCTACCAGACGATGACCCCGTAGATTTCATTCGGGTCGCTCCAGAATGCGTCGTAGCCTTGGAGGCGTAGATCAGGCTCGTGCAATACTTGAGCCGTCTGCTGGCCAGCAACGCGAATGTCTCGGTAGACGCGCCGGCGCCCCGCGTACGGGATCATGAGGAGCAGCAATCCCGTGACGATGGGATAGAGGGCATAGTCCCAACCGCGCACCACAACAAGGAGAGCACTAAGACAGAGTGCACCCAGAATCACGGCAACCGCGATCCTCGTGTACTTCGCGGCGAGGCGGTTCTGGGTAGGCACTATGCATCGGTTGCAGAGCCAGACAGTGCGGGCGCCAGGGGAGTCGTAGTAGGTAATGGTGGCGACTCCGCTACCGGATTTCGAGCCTTCCGTCTTCTCCCCGACGACGCGGGCGTACCCAAACGCATAGAGAGAGGCCCCTGGAGCGCCACAGACCTCGCATGCGCCGGTCGTCGGCGCGGCTGACCTAGCCTGCGCTACTGCGTCCTTGACAGCCTGACTTATCAACGGCACTGGACTCCTCCTCGTTTTCGCCTGGGATCTTGCCTGGTTGGTGAGGGTGAGCGCCTTGGGACCGGTGTATCTCTCCTCGGATGCGGTCCACGACGCCCGCTGCCGAACGGCCTCGAGCCTTGGACTGTCACCAAGACAGGCTACACCCGCCCTTCCCGCAAGAGATCGGGACGATGTGCGGGCTTGGCAAGGGTGCTGCCCGGCGGCTTGGGCGTTTCCCCTTCATTCTAGGACAACTCGTCAGGCAAGAGACAGCTGTGTTTTCGCCCGCCAGCCGAGTCGGCTTCCCTGGCCTCCCGCAGGACACCGGGACGGTGTGCGGCCTGGGCAGGCAGCGAGTTGTTCGGCGGCAGAGCTACTGATACTGGGAGCGATCTTCTTCTTGGTGCGAGAGCATGACGTAGTCCTGAAAGGTACCCACATCGCGCTGCCCACCCCTCACGGACCCCAGACTTCTGACGCTTTCGATGTGGCTAGTCCAAGCCTCCCCGATGGTCAGCGAAGGTGGCGGCTTGATGATCGATGAGCCGGGATGCGGAACGGCGAAGCTCTGGAATGTGGAGGAGATCAGGATTGTGCCATCTTCGAAGGGGGTGTACAGCTTGACTCCCATCCCCATGCAAAGCGCGATTGTCGGAGGGTCCTGGCGGCACATGAGAGCATTGGCGATGGCAAGACGGAGAGGCGGCGGGAAGACAAGGATCTCCTTCTTCGGCAGCGTGAGCAGCAGGACAGGGAATTGCCAGATCGCCGAGAATCGGCCCTGGCTTTCGAGGCAACTGGCAAGATACCTGAAGGCTAAATTCTCGAGAGAGGCGATTTCCTTGGAGTACCTATCGCGAACTTTCGCGTCCAGGACAGGATCGGAGATCTCTTCGTAGTTCGCCACTGCCATCTCCCGGAGTCAGTCTGACGCCGAACGGCCTCGAGCCTTGGACTGTCACCAAGACAGGCTACACCCGCCCTTCCCGCAAGAGATCGGGACGATGTGCGGGCTTGGCAAGGGTGCTGCCTGGCGGCTCGGGCTCCCTTGCCCTATTGTAGGACAGCTCTGCAGGCACGGCGCCAATACGCTTTCGCCCGCCAGCCGAGTCGGCATCCCTGGCCTCCCGCAGGACACCGGGACGGTGTGCGGCCTAGGCAGGCAGCAAGTTGTTGGGCATCCGCGTACCACATCATGAGAGCGGTTTCACACCCACAAAGACCTCCAGTGTGCCCGGTTCCACGCTGCTCAGGTCATAGGGGATGGACTTGGCCAGGAAGCCAGCTTCCGTCATGGCATCGAGCCAATCAGACCGTTTGAACAGTCCAAGGACGTGCTGTTCATGTTCAACCTGAACACTGCTGTCGCGGTGTCGCATCAGGTAGACCATCTCAGAGTTGTAGGTTCGGTCCAAAGGATCCGGGTCCCAGCTCCATTCTAGATACCGGAGAGCGCGCTCTGGACCGTCATGACCGCCGTGCTCGGTGGCCGGCCTGTACGTCTCGCGGACGCAGTCCGGGGCAAGAAGAACCACGCCCCCAGGTCGGCAATGGACCCAAGCCGTCTCGATCATCTTGGCAAGGTCCTCCAGGGTGAGGAGGTAGTCAAGGGCGTCGTGAGCGAATACAGCATCAAACGTCCGCCCGAGTCGGAGCTCGCGCATGTCTGCGACCACGTGCTCGCATTCTGGGTTGATCGAGCGGCTCAACTCAAGCATCTCAGGAGAGATGTCCGTAAGAGTGAGTTGGAAGTGAGCTTTCATGTGCGAAGCGTTGTTGCCACCACCGCTTCCAAGCTCCAGCATCGACCGTGGACCTGGAGTCACCAAATCCATGAGCATTGTGGTGAAGACACTCGCCTCCTCGGCATACTCCTCAGGTGCCGTGAGAAGGTGAAACCAATCGGCATAAGTGGTGTAAAGCCTGGGGAGTCCTCGTCTCATGTAGTCCTCAGCGTGAGCGACTCGAGGGCCACTCCCGGATGCCCAACGGCCTCGAGCTACGAAGTCCCATGCTCTTTGTGGGAAGCCGCTCGGCGGCTCGGGCCGTCCGCCTTCATTCTAGGATAACTCGGTAGGCAAGGGAGCACTGCCTTTCCGCCCGCCAGCCGGGTCGGCTTCCCTGGCCTCCCGCACGACACCGGGACGGTGCGCGGCCTGGGCAGGCAGCGAGTTGTTGGGCAGCGCCATTCCTCGCTCCACTGCTCATTTC